>DHCMJ07802__coassemble_84_pt1 | contig 86502 bp, 76 predicted proteins | sample DHCMJ07802__metabat2_high_PE_028 | metagenome-assembled genome bin DHCMJ07802
CGATGAACTCGCGGTACGCAGCGATCTCCCGCTGCACGGTCGCCTCGTCCCAGCCGAGCTCGGGCGCGATCAGCGCCGCGATCTCGTCGGCGGCCGCGACGCCGCGGTCGCGGGTCTCGTAGTCCAGGCGGGTGCGGCGCTGCAGCACGTCGGCCAGGTGCCGGGCGCCCTCGGCGCGCACCGCGTAGAGCACCTCGGCGCGCAGGTACCGCGGCGCGTGCTCGAGCGGGGTGCCGAGCGAGGCGTCCTCGTCGATCAGGGCGAGCACGTCGTGCAGCAGCGCGCCGTAGCGGAACAGCAGTCGGTCGGTGCGGATCTCGTCGAACCCGTGCCGTCGGCCGATCTCCTGCTTGTCCCGCACCAGGGTCTGATAGCCCTGTGCGCCGATCACGGGGACCGAGCGGGTGAGGCTGGGGCGGCCGGGCTGGGAGTCCTTGATCGCGAAGTCGACGACGTCCTCGGCCATCACCCGGTAGGTCGTGTACTTGCCGCCCGCGATCGCGGTCAGGCCCGGCTCGACCTCCATCACGGTGTGCTCGCGGGAGACCTTCGTGGAGGACGAGGAGCGGCCCGCGGCGTTCTTCTGCACCGGCTGCAGCAGGGGGCGCAGCCCGGAGTAGACGCCGATGACGTCCTCGCGGGCGAGGTCGTCGGCGAGCACGGCGTTGGCGTGCTCGAGGACGTAGTCGATGTCGTCGTGCGTGGCGCCCACGTCGCGAGGGTCCCGGGTCCAGGGGGTGTCGGTGGTGCCGATGACCCAGTACTCGTCCCAGGGGATGATGAACAGCACCGACTTCTCGGTCTGGGTGATGATCCCGGTGTCCGGCACGGCGGGGATCCGGTCGCGGGCCACGGTGATGTGGATGCCCTTGGAGGCGAGCACCTCGAGGCCGGCATCGGCCCCGGCGAGCTCCTGCTGCTCCTGGGTCCAGACGCCGCCGGCGAGGATGACCTGGCGGGCGCGGACGTCGAACTCCTCGCCGCTCTCCTCGTCGCGCACCCGGGCGCCGACCACGCGCTCGCCCTCGTGGAGGTAGTCGACGACGGTGGTGTAGTTCGCGACCGACGCGTCGAGCTGGGCGGCGGAGCGCACCAGCATCATCACGAAGCGGGCGTCGTCCATCTGCGCGTCGTAGTACTCGAGCGCGCCGACGGCCTTGTCGCCGTCGAGCGCCGGGAACACCTCGAGCATCTTGTCGTGCAGGAGATGGCGGTGGAAGGGGACGGCGCGCTTGCGGCCCAGGGACTGCATCGCGTCGTAGAGCATGACGCCTGAGCCGATGAAGCCGCGGTCGATGACCTTCTTGAAGAAGGGGAAGACGAACTTGATCGGCTTCACCAGGTGCGGGGCGGTGTGCTCGAGCAGCAGGTCGCGCTCGCGCAGCGCCTCGGCGACGAGCTTGAAGTCGAGCATCTGCAGGTAGCGCAGGCCGCCGTGCATGAGCTTGGAGGAGCGGGAGGAGGTGCCCGAGGCCCAGTCGTGGGTCTCGACGAGGCCGACGGACAGACCGCGGGTGGCGGCGTCGAACGCGGCACCGGCGCCGTTGACCCCGCCGCCGACCACGAGCACGTCCAGCGGCGACCGGGCGGTGGCGGCACGGAGGCGCGCGAGGTGCTCCGCACGGCCGGAGGGGGTGAGTGCGGACCGCTGCTGTTCGGACACGGGCTGCTCCTTCGCATCGACGCCTGAGAGTCCTGGCCGCGGGGCCTGGAGGGGGTGCTCCGGCCGGACTCGCCTCGGCCAGGTGGGCTCGTCGCCATCCTGGGATCTACGTGCAGCACCCCGCAAGCTCGATGCACGAACGTGCAAGGATGGTGGGCATGACCCGCGAATCCCGCCTCGAGGCTCTCTTCACGGCTGCACGGATGTACTACGAGGAGGGGCAGACGATGGAGGCGATCGCGGGCCGCTTCGCCGTCTCCCGCTCGACCGTCTCCCGGATGCTGCGCGATGCGCGTGAGGCCGAGCTGGTGCAGATCACGCTGCGCCCGCCGGACGTCCAGCGGGTCGAGGAGCTCTCCCGCCGCATCTCCCGGCAGTACGGGGTGCAGGTGCACGTGGTGCCCGCCGCGCCCGGCGACGATGAGCGCGCGCGGCTGCACACGGTGGCCCGGACGGGCGGGGAGCTGCTCGACGAGATGCTCGAACCGGGCACCACCCTCGGCATCGCCTGGGGCACCACCATGGCCGAGCTGCTGAGCACCGTGCGCTCCCGGCCGGTGCCCGGCATGCGGATCGTGCAGCTCAACGGCGCGATCAACGTCGAGGGCTCCGGGCTCACCTATATCGCCACCGTGCTGGCCCGCGCCGCGACGCGCTGGGATGCGACCGTGCACCAGTTCCCGGTGCCGGCCTTCTTCGACTACGCCGGGACGCGCGAGGCGATGTGGCGCGAGCGCTCGGTGCAGCGGGTGCTGGCCACGCAGCGCGAGGCCACCGTGGCCGTGTTCAGCGTGGGCGCCTTCGACGCCGAGGTGCCCAGCCACGTCTACACCCACAACTACCTCACCGGCGAGGACCTGCGCTCGCTGCGGGGCGACGGGGCCGTCGGGGACGTGTGCACCGTGTTCCTGCGGGCGGACGGCACCTTCCGCGACATCACGATGAACCGGCGCGGCTCCGGCACCGGCCCGGACCGGCTGGCCCGGATCCCGCGGCGCCTGCTGGTCGCCTCCGGCTCCCGCAAGGCGCTGCCCCTGCGCGCCGCCCTGCGCGCCGGCGTCGCCACCGACCTGGTCGTCGACGAGATCACGGCCGCGAGCCTCCTCGCCCTGCGCTGACCCGCGATGCCGGGGCCGGGTGCTCAGCCCTCGACGGCGGCGAGGTCGAGGCGGTCGGGGCGGGTGTAGACGTTCATGCGGCCGTCGCCGTCCTCGGCGGCCCGGGTGAAGCCCACGAGGGTCTGGCCGAACTCGTGCGCTGTCTGGACGGCCAGCGAGCTCGCCGCGGAGACGCAGGCCAGCAGGGGGATGCCCGCCATGCAGGCCTTCTGGGCGATCTCGAAGCTGGCTCGGGAGGAGACCAGCAGGAAGCAGTCCCGCAGCGGCAGCCGGTCCTCGAGCAGCGCCCAGCCGATCACCTTGTCGACCGCGTTGTGGCGGCCCACGTCCTCGCGCACCACCAGCACCGTCCCCTCGAGGTCCACGAGCGCTGCGGCGTGCACGCCGCCGGTGCGGGCGAAGACGGGCTGCTGCTCGCCCATGCCGCGGGCCGCGGCGAGGAGGACCCGCGGATCCAGCTGCCAGTCCTCCGCGAGGGTGTACCGGCTCTTCGTCCGCACCGCGTCGATGCTCTCGGAGCCGCACACCCCGCAGGCCGAGGTGGTGGCGAAGTTCCGTCCCACCAGCGGCAGCAGCTGCGGGCGGGCGGTCGTGAAGTCCATGACGTTGTAGGTGTTCTGCGCGAAGCCGCTGCCGTCGTCCACCACCGCGCCGTCGCAGTAGCGGCCCTCGGTGATGTCCTCGCGGTGCGCGATCAGCCCCTCGCCGTGGAGGAAGCCGTGGATGAGCTCCACGTCGTGGCCCGGGGTGCGCATGGTGAGCGAGAGCTGCCGGCCGTTCAGGCGGATGTCCAGCGGCTCCTCGACGGCGACGTGGTCGCCCTTGCGACCGGCGTACAGCCGGCCCTCACGCACCCGGACGGTGCGGATCCGTGCGCGATCGGTGACCCTGCCCATCGTTCGAGGATAGCCCTCTCACCTGCGGGGGCAGGCGGTGCCGCTCACGCCCCGCCGGTCTTCTCGGGGACGGCGGCCTGCCCCTCGTCGGCCGTGGCGTCGTCGGCCGTGGCGTCGTCGGCCGTGGCGTCGTCGGCCGCCTCGCGCGGCCCGCCCTCGGCGAGGGTGCGCGCCACCTCGAGCTGCTCCTCCCAGCCGCGGAGGTTCTCCTCGTAGTTGCGGCGGCGCACGGCTTCGTCCAGGCCGAGCTTCGCGAAGCCGCGTTCGCGCACGGTGAGCCGCACCAGGTTGCGCTTCGCGGTCCCCGCCGGGTCGATGACGAACTCGACGGTGTTGTTCGGGGCGTCGGAGATCTCGCCCAGTCCTCCGCCGAGCCAGCGGAAGGCGACCCGGTTGGGCGGCTCATGCGCCTCGACCGCCAGCTGGAAGGTGCCGTGGACCGGGTCGGTGACCTGCGTGACCGGCCCGTGCTCGGAGATCCGGTGCTCGCGGTACTCGCCGTCGTTGAGGAACCATCCGGGTTCGCCGATCACGGCGAACACCGTCTCGGCGCTGGCCTTGATCAGGATGCTGCGCACGATCTCGTCGGGGACAGGTTCGTTCGCGGGGAGGACGGACTCGTCGGCCATGACTGTGCTCCTCGGGGTCAGGACGGCGGCCTCGTCGCCGCCTGGCACCAGAGTGGCAGAGTTCCGCTGCCGCGGCGAGCGCACGGCGAGCGCACGGCGGGCGCACCGCGGTGCGCCGGCGCGCGCTCGGGCCCGCGCCGAGGCGCCGGCCCTCCCCACGCCGGCCGGGGCCCGCCGGCCTCCGGCGCGCTGCACCTCGCCTCGCCGTGCGGGCGGGCCCGCTCGCCGTCAGGGCTTCGTGACCGCCGCGGCGAGGAGGTTCAGCGACTGCTCGAGGTCCTCCTGCGGGATGGCGGGGAAGCCCACCTTCTCCAGCAGCTTCGGGTCGGTGACGTGGGACCAGTCGTAGGTGAGGGACACCTCGGTGGAGTCGTTGCCGAGGGACTTCAGCTCGTAGAGCCACTCCCAGCCCAGCGGCTCGGTCGGCGCGGTGCCGTCCTCCGCCTCGGGGGCGGGCTGCCAGCCGATCATCTTGTTCTCGTCGTAGGCGGTGACGAAGTTGTGGGTGCGGTAGTCGCCGTCGGACCCGCTCTGCATGTTCATCACGAACTTCTCGCCGGTCTTGTCGATGCGCTCGGTGTCATCGGCGTTGCGCACCATGCCGGAGCCGTCGAACTCGTGGTGCCTGGCGGGCAGGGTGAGCACGGCGAAGATGTCCTTCGCCGCGGAGTCGATCGTGCGGGTGACGGTCACGTGCGTCGTGTCGTTGCTCATCCGGCCACTGTGCCGCAGCGGCTCCTGCTCTGTCACGCGGTGGCCGACCGCTCGTTCAGCCGTGCCCGGGCCGTATCCTCGACAGCTCGTTCGATTCCGTGGGAAGGAAGCTGGCCGTGGAGACCGACGTGGACGGAGGGCGGCGATGAGGCCGTCGCCCTCGCGAGATCCGCGCCCCGCGCCGAACCTCGCACAGGTGGAAGCGCTGATCGCCATCGTCGACTACGGCTCCTTCACCGCCGCGGCCGAGGTCCTGCGGATCTCCCAGCCCTCCCTCTCACGGCGCGTCCGAGCCCTCGAGGAGGCCCTCGGCACGCGGCTGTTCCTGCCCGTCGGGCGGCGGAGGGAGCTGACGGACACCGGGCGCCGCATCGTCGCCGCCGGGCGCAGAGCGCTGGGCGAGATGAGCTCCATCGAGGCCATGGTCGCCTCCGCTCGGGAGCTCGCGACAGGATCGCTGCGGGTCACGGGCCTGCCGTCGCTGGTCTCGACGGTGCTCACCGATCTGGTCGGAGTCTTCCATCGCGAGCATCCTGGAGTGCGGATCGAGATCTCCACGGTTCAGGACCGCGACGAGCTGCTCGAGGCGATCCGCGTGGGCCGGGCGGACGCCGCCGCGGGCGTGATCGACCGCGTGCCCGACGACCTCGCCGCGATGCCTCTGCCCTCCCAGGAGTTCGCAGCCGTCCTGCCGTCCGCCGGCCCGGACAGCGCGCGACACCCCGACCGGTCTCTCACCGCCCGGGACCTGAGCGAACGCACCCTGGTGACCCTTCCCCCGGGCGCGTCCATCCGTCAGCTCGCCGAATCGGTCTATCGCTCCTTCGCGGTGGAGCCGGCACGGATCCTCACGACGACCCAGCGCGACAGCCTGGTCCAGCTGAGCGTCGCCGTCGGTGGCGTGACCGTCGTACCGGACGTGCTCGCACGCACCGCTCCCGCTGTCGGCGGCCGACGGCTGCCGTTGCACACCCCGGTGCAGCGGGCCATCGGGATCCTCCATCGCCAGGACCGGTTCCAGAGCCCCGCTCTGCGCCGGTTCCTCGACCTGGCGCGCTCCCACGAAGGCGCGTGACCAGGCACGATCCTGGGACATAGCCGGGCCGCATGGGTTCGCCGGCCCACGCTATTGGATTGCCGCACCCCGCGCATGGTCGGGTGGCCCGTGGAGCCGAGCGACGACCAGCAGGAGGAGGGCCCATGCCCATCGGCAGGAGCAGACCGCCTCACGCCCCGAGACCGCAGGCTCGGCATCGGCGTCGCAGCGCACGCCCCCTGATGCTCCGCCCTGCACGCATCGCGGCGGTCCTCGCCGCCGTGGTCGTCCTGACCGCGGTCGGCGGCGTGTCGCACCTGAGCAGCAACGTGTCCACGGCTCCGCTGCGGGCGGAGCCCACGGGCTCCTCTGCCGTGGAGCAGGGCGATGGCGCCGTCGAGCAGGGCGATGACCTCGACATCCTCCTGCTCGGCTCCGACAGCCGCGATCTCGAGGACGCCTCCTTCGGCGCGGCCGACGGCTCGCGCCGCAGCGACGCGATGGTGCTGGCCCATCTCTCCGCGGAGAACGACCGGATCGATGTCGTGCAGCTCCCCCGCGACACGCTCATGACCCTCCCAGCCTGCCCGGACACGGGCAGCGGTGCCTTCTCCGGGGGCCGCGGGATGCTGAACTCGGCGCTGAACTTCGGTGCGGCCTGCTCCGTCGCAGCCGTGGAAGAGCTGACCGGCCTCCGGATCGACCATTTCGTGGAGCTCGATTTCGAGGGCTTCATCGGGATCGTGGACGCCCTGGGCGGTGTGCCGGTGTGCCTGGAGTCGGCCATGGATGACCCCGCCGCGGACCTCGATCTGCCTGCCGGACCGCAGACAGTCGACGGGAAGGACGCTCTCGCGCTGGCGCGCACGCGTCACGCGGTGGGAGACGGCAGCGACATCGCGCGCCTCGGGCACCAGCAGATGGTGATGTCCGCGCTGGTGCAGGAGGCGACCAGCCGCCATCTCCTCGCGCGCCCCGACACGCTCTACTCGTTCCTGGACGCGTCCACCTCGGCGCTCACCGTCGATCCGGGGCTGAGCTCGCTGGTGGACATGACCTCGCTCGGCCGTCGGGCGGCGCAGGTCGAGCCCGAGAACGTCACGTTCATGACCATGCCGTGGCAGCCGGACCCCTCCGACCCGAACCGGGTGGTGCCGTCTCCGGAGGCCGCGGCCGTCTTCGAGAACCTGGCCGCCGATGCGCCGATCACCGCACCGACCAGCGACGGTCCCGGCGAGCCCGCGCCCGACGGGGCGTCATCCCCGCCGGGCACGGCGGACCGGTCAACGCCCACGCCGGCCCCGCCCTCGACGAGCGAGGATCAGCCCGACGGCCGGGCCACGGCCGACGCCGAGGCCGAGACCGAGACCGAAGCCGAGACCGAAGCCGAGACCGAGCCCGAGACCGCCGTCGAGACGAGAACCGCCGACCGAGACCTGTGCGCTCCCTGAGGGCACAGGAGCAGGCCCGGCACCGCAGCGCTCAGACCAGGCCCTTCTCCGTGAGCCAGCCCGTGGCGATCTCCGCGGAGGAGGCCTGGTCCACGACGCTCTGCCGGTTCAGCTCCACGAGGTCATCGGCGCTGAGCTGGGCGAGGACGGCGTCGATCGCCTCGGCGGCGGCGTCGTCGACCTTCTCGGAGACCACCGGGACCACGTTCTGCGGCAGGATCATCGACTCCGGGTCCTCGAGCACCACGAGATCGTTCTCGGCGATGGCCGGGTCCGCGGTGTAGATGTCCGCGAGCTGCACGTCGCCGTCGAGCAGGGCCTGCACGGTGAGCGGGCCGCCGGAATCCTCCACCGGCACCACGGTGACGTCGACCCCGTAGACGCTCTCGACCCCGTCGGGCCCGTAGGGGCGCACGTCGAACTCGCTGTTCGCCGCGATCTTCAGATCCTCCTCCACGCCGGCGAGGTCGCCGATGGCGGCCAGGGAGTGGGCGCTCGCGAAGTCCGAGGTGGTGGTGTAGGAGTCCTGGTCGGAGGCCTCGGCGAAGGAGAGCACGCGCAGCCCCTCGGGCAGCGCCTCGCCGAGCGCGGCGTGGATCTCCTCGGGGCTCGCGGTCCCGGCCTCGGAGTCGTAGTGCTGCAGGAGGTTGCCGAGGTATTCGGGCAGCACGTCCAGCGAGCCGGCCTCGAGCTCCGGCATGTACACCTCGCGCTGGCCGATCTGGAACTGGCGGTCCACGGTGAAGCCCTCGGCCTCGAGCACCTGCGCGAACAGCTCGGCGACGATCTCGTTGGAGTAGTAGGCCTGGGAGCCGACGGCGAGGGTGCCGGAGCCGGAACCGCCGTCGGAGCCGCTGCCGCCGGAGTCGCCGCCGTCCTCGTCGAAGGGGTCGGAGCTGCCGCAGGCCGCGGCGCCGAGGGCGATGCCTCCGACCCCGAGCGCTCCGAGCAGGTGGCGGCGGGTGCTGTGGATGGTCATGGGTGTTCTCCTCGAGAGGGGCGGGCGGGTGGGAGGGACGGTGGGGCCGGGCGCCGGGACCGGTGCCGGTCAGGGCGTCGAGGCGGTCACGGGGCGGTCGCCCCGGGCGGTGCGGTGATCCGCTGGGTCAGCAGGAGGGCGAGGTCCAGCACGAGCGCGAGGACGATCACCAGCAGCGAGCCGGCGATCATCTGCGGGTAGTTCTGCGAGCCCAGGCCCTGGAAGATGTACCGCCCCAGCCCCCCGTTGCCGACGTAGGCGGCGAGCATCGCGGTGGCCACCACCTGCACGGTCGCTCCGCGGAATCCGCCGATCAGCAGCGGCATGCCCAGCGGGATCTCGACCCGGGTGAGGATCTGCAGCTCGGTCATGCCCTGGGCGCGGGCGGCGTCGACGGTGGCGGGGTCCGCGGATTCGATGGCGGAGTAGGCGCCGGCCAGCAGCGACGGGATCGCGAGGATCACGAAGGAGGCCAGCGGGGCCGTGAGCCCGATGCCGAGCAGCAGGGCGAACAGGGTGACCAGGCCCAGGGTGGGCAGGGCGCGGGCGGCACCGGCGGCGGCGACCGCGAGGCCCTTGAACCGGCCCGTGTGGCCGACGTACAGGCCGATGGGCACCGCGAGCAGCGCGGCCACGAGGACCCCGAGCGCGGTGTAGCCGAGGTGCTCGAGGGTGCGCAGCGGGATCCCGTCGGGGCCGGACCAGCGCAGCGGGTCGCCGAGCCAGTCGAGGGAGTCCAGGAAGGGGTTGCCGGTCATGGTCTGCGCACCTCCGGCTGTCGGGTCCAGGGCATCACGGCGCGTCCCAGCAGCACCAGCAGCGCATCGGTGAGCAGGGCGAGGGCGGCGGTGGCGACGATGCCCGCGGCGATCTCCTCGACGATGCCGCGGCGCACGCCGTCCACGAACAGCATCCCCAGGCTCGGCACGCCGAGCACGCCGCCGACGGTGACCAGCGAGATGGTGCTCACCGCGACCACCCGCACCCCGGCCAGCAGCACCGGCCCCGCGAGCGGCAGCTCGACCCGGAGGAAGCGGGCGGCGGGCGCGTAGCCCTGCGCGGTGGCGGAGCCGAGCACGTCACGGCTCACGGAGCGGAAGGCGTCCGACGCGGTGGGCACCATGAGGGCGAGGCCGTACAGCGACAGGGCGACGGCGATGTTCAGCGGGCTGCGCACCCCGGTGCCGACCAGGCCCGGCAGCAGCACGAACAGCGGCAGCGAGGGGATCGCGTACATCAGCCCGGAGGTGGTGGTCACGCCCGTGCGCAGCCAGCCGCGGGAGTTGGCGAGCTTCGCGAGCGGCAGCGACAGGGCGAAGGCCACCAGGATCGGCGGCAGGGCCTGGAGCAGGTGCGCGCCGGTGTAGGCGGCGATCACGTCGAGGTTCTCGCGCACCCAGGTCACGGGGCCCGCTCCCCCGTCGGCTCGTCGGCCGTGCCCGCGGCGAGCACCCCGGCGGGCCGCCCCTCGGCGTCCACCACCACGTCGCGGCCGTCGACCCGTTCGACGTGCAGGGTGCGGGCGCCGCGGTCCGCGCCCACGAAGCTCACGACGAAGTCGTCGGCCGGGGCGGCGAGGATCTCCTGCGGCGTGCCGACCTGCGCGATGATCCCGCCCGGTTTGAGGATCACCACCCGGTCCCCGAGGAGGAAGGCCTCGTCGATGTCATGGGTGACGAAGACGATCGTCTTGCGCAGCTCGTGCTGCAGGCGCTGCAGCTCCCGCTGCAGCTCGGCGCGCACGATCGGGTCGACCGCGCCGAAGGGCTCGTCCATCAGCAGGATGTTCGGATCGGCGGCGAGACCCCGCGCCACCCCCACGCGCTGCTGCTGTCCGCCCGAGAGCTGTGCGGGGTAGCGGTCGGCGAGCGCGGCGTCGAGGCCGACGGTCCCCATCAGCTCCTGCGCCCGGTCGCGGGCCTCCCGCCGCGGGGTGCCGCGCAGCACCGGCACCGTGGTGATGTTGTCGAGCACGGTGCGGTGCGGGAGCAGACCGGAGGCCTGCATGACGTAGCCGATGCGGCGCCGCAGCTGGACCGGGTTCAGGCCCGCCACGTCGTCGCCGTCGATGTGCACCCGCCCGGAGGTGGGGTCGACCATCCGGTTGATCATCCGCATCAGGGTGGTCTTGCCCGAGCCGGAGCTGCCCACCAGCACCACGCATTCGCGCGAGGCGATCTCGAGGCTGAAGTCCTCGACCGCGAGAGTCCCGCCCGGGTACTCCTTGCGGATGTTCTCGAAACCGATCACGGGGCCTCCCAGCGGGGTCGCGCCGGCGGGCTGTCACCGCCGGAGTGTCCACCTTATCGAGCCGGGACCGCGCCGGTGGGAGGGCCCCGACCTTCTACCAGGCGGTCGAGCAGGGCGTCGTGCCCGGGCCGCGCGCTCTCAGCGCGGGGTGACCGCGAGCTGCGGGCGCACGGCGACGCTGAGGCGGGCGCGGTCGATCACGAGCGCCTGCCCCTCTCCCACCTCGAGGTATTCCGTCTGCGGGATGCCGGAGGAGGCGACGATGACGCGGTCCGCGTCGATCCGGTAGCGCAGCGCATACACGTGCGGTCGGCCGTGGCGGCGGGCCTGCTCCGGATCGGACTGCTGATAGGCGACCAGCACGTCCGGGGTCATGTAGAGGCAGTTCAGCGATTCGGGCACCCGGGCACCGTGCTCGAGGCACAGCGCGGTGAGCTCCGCGGCGGCGCGCTGCACGGCGGCGGCGGGATCCTCCTCCCGGGCGTGCAGCTCCACGAGCGAGAAGAACAGCTCCGAATCGGTGGTGCCGGCGGGACGGCGACCGCCCCGGGCGAGCAGCGCCTCGCGCAGCGCCGGGGTGAGATCGAACTGGCCGTTGTGGGCGAAGACCGTCTCGCCCTCGCGGAACGGGTGGGTGTTGCGGATCTCCAGCGGCAGACCGGGGCTCGCCTTGCGCAGGTGCACCATCATCATCGGCCCGGTCGCGGCGTGGATCGCCTCGCGATAGGCCGCCGATTCGCGGGCCACGTCCAGGTGGCGGCGGATCTGCGGCCGACGGGGGTTGCCGAGCCTCGACCCGGCCGTTCCGGCCCCGCCTGCCTCGTCAGCCCGGCCGGAGCCCGGAGCATCGGCCTCCCCGGGGCGGTCCGGCTGGTCGCTCTCGAACCAGGCCACGCCCCAGCCGTCCCGGTGCACCTCCGACTGCGCCGTGAACGGCTCGATCTCCTCCGCGACGGCCTCGTCGAGGGAGAGGGGTTCACGGGAGACGACACCGAGCAGGCGGCACATGGAGCGGGACCAGCTTTCGTGGAGGACGGGACAGGGACGGGGCGCGCCGTCGGGGCGGGGCCGACGGACCCCGCCGGCCGCGCCCGACGCTCAGCCCGCTGCGGCGCGGGCCTTCATCCGCGCGTCGAGGGAGAGCGCGACGCGGGTGAGCAGGAGGTTGATGACGATGTAGATCACGGAGACCACGAGATACGTCTGCACCAGGTAGCGGGTGATCGAGACGAGCGTCTTGCCCTGGAACTGCAGCTCGTTGTAGCTGACCACGTAGCCGAGCGTCGAATCCTTGAGCAGGGTGACCAGGGCGAGGATCAGGCTGGGCAGCACCAGCCGCACCGCCTGCGGCAGCACCACGTAGATCAGCGAGTCGCGGCGGCTGAGCCCGATCGCGTCGGCCGCCTCGTGCTGCCCCTTGTCCACCGCCTTGATGCCCGCACGGAACACCTCCGCGGTCGCGGCGCTGGAGACCAGGATCATCGGGACCACCAGCATCCAGAAGCGCGGGAACGTCACGCCGAACGCCGGCAGGGCCAGCAGGAACGCATAGACCACCAGCAGCATCGGGATGCCGCGGAAGAACTCGATCCAGGTCACCGCCACAGCCTTGAGCAGCCGGAACCGCGACATCCGCGCCAGGGCGAGCAGCAGCCCGAAGGGGAAGGCGACCACGGCGGCGAGCGCCGTGACCTTGAGCGTCCCCCACAGCCCGTGCCCGAGGAAGGCGAGGTAGTCGGCGCGGAGATACACCACCCACTTGTTCGGATCCAGCTGGCCGTTCGCGTGGAACTGCCACAGCGCCCCCGCCAGCAGCGCGAGGATCGCCACGACGCTGAGGATCGACAGCAGCAGGATGCGACGCCGCCCCTTCGGGCCGGGAGCGTCGAAGAGGACCTGGGTGGCGGTGGAGGAAGACGTGGCAGTGCTCATGCGCGCATCTCCTCCCGCTCGTTCCTCGCAGTTCGTCGACCCGCAGTGCTCATGCGCGCATCTCCTCCCGCTCGTTCCTCGCAGTTCGTCGACCCGCAGTGCTCATGCCTGTGCTCCTGCCGTGACGTCGAGCGTGGCGCGGTGGCCCGAGCGGCCCTCGCCGCCCGGGGCGACCGCCCGCTCGATGACGCCGCCGAGCGCGGCGCCGCCGAGGGAGAGGATCAGATAGACCGCACCGGCGATGAGGAACATCAGCACCGCCTGGGCGTAGCGGATGTTCAGCGTCTGGGTGACCCAGGTGACCTCCTGCACCGCGATCGCGGAGCACAGGGCGGAGCCGATCACGGTGCCGATGAACACGTTGACCAGCGGCTGCACCATCGAGCGGAACGCCTGCGGCAGCACCACGAAGCGCAGCGTCCCGAAGAAGCCCAGGCCGATCGACCGGGCCGCCTCCGCATGCCCGATCGGCACGGTGTTGATGCCCGAGCGCACGTTCTCGCACACGAACGCCGCCGAGGAGAGGGTCAGCCCCAGCACCCCGCACCAGAAGTACGGCAGCAGCAGGCCGACGTCCGGCAGACCGAAGGAGATCAGGATCAGCAGGCTCAGCAGCGGGATGTTGCGGAAGATCTCGACGTACACCGTCGCCGCCCCGCGCAGCGGCGGGATCGGGCTGACCCTCGCCACCGCCAGCAGGGTGCCGAGGATCAGAGCGAGCGCGTAGCCGATCACGGTCAGCGCGACCGTGGTCCCTATGCCCTGCAGCAGCAGGGGGAAGTTCTCGCGGATGGCGTCCATCGGGGCCTCTCGATGCTGTCGGGGGTGGCCGACGGGGAGCGCATGCGGCGGGCGCTCCCCGTCGGCCCCGGTCGGGGGCGACCGGCCGCGCGCGGCCGGTCAGCGCCGGCGGGTCAGGCGGGCAGCTCGCCGGGCACGGGCGGCTCGGGGGCCTCGCCCTCGATGACCTCGCCGACGGTCGCGCTCCACAGCGCCTCCCACGTGCCGGAGTCGATGATCTCCTGCAGGAAGGTGTTGACGAAGTCGACGGCGCCCTCGCTGTCCTGGGACAGGCCGATGCCGTAGGGGTCGTCCACGAAGGGCTCGCCCACCACGACGACCTCGTCATCGGCCGCGGAGTTGCCCAGCAGCACGCCCTGGTCCAGCACGTAGGCGTCGGCGCGGCCCTGCTTGAGCGCGGCGACGCAGGACTCGTTGTCCGGGAGGGTCTGGACGTCCCCCGGATCGGGGACGTTGTCCTCGATGGCCTGGATGCCGGTCGAGTTCGCCTGGGTGACGAGGTTCAGGCCGCTGAGGTCCTCGGGCCCGGAGATCGAGTCCTTGTCCTCGGCGCGCACCTGGATCGCGGTGCCGGAGAGGTAGTAGGGGCCGGCGAAGTCGATGACCTCGAGCCGCTCGGGGGTGATCGAATAGGTCGCGATCACGCAGTCCACGGTGCCGTTCTGGACCATGGTCTCGCGGGTCTCGACGGTGGTGTCGACGTAGTCGACCTTCTCCTCCCCACCCTCGCCGAGGATGTACTTGGCCAGCAGCTGGGTGATGCCCGCGTCGAAGCCGGTGGGCTGGCCGCCGGTGGTGGAGGCGAGGGAGAACACCTGGTTGGCGACGGTGCCGCCGCGGATCAGCTGGTCCTTGTCCTTGATGGCGCTGGCCCAGGCGTTCGCCGAGATCGCGTCCTCCTCGGCCACGGGGCCGGAGGCGAGGACGTCGGCCATGGGCGAGCCCTCCTCGTCGGCGCCGCCCTCGCCGCCGCCGAGGTCCGGGCCGTCGCCGGTGTCGGAGGAGCAGGCGGCGAGGCCGACGAGGGGCAGGGCGGCTGCGGCGGCGACCACGGCGCGGCGGCCGGGTCGGAAGCTGGTGCGGGTCATGGATCTCTCCGATGTCTCGAGCCGCTCCGGGCGGGGCGGCGGGGTGTGGGTGAAGGGAGCGCCGGTCATCGGCGCAGGTCAGTGGGCGAGGATCTTGCTGAGGAAGGCTTTCGCCCGCTCGGTGCGGGGAGCGGTGAAGAACTCCTCGGGCTCGCCCTGCTCGACGATCTCGCCCTGGTCCAGGTAGACCACGCGGTCGCAGACGTGCCGGGCGAAGCCCATCTCATGGGTGACCACGAGCATCGTCATGCCCTGCTCGGCGAGCTCGGTCATGACGTCGAGGACCTCGTTGATCACCTCGGGGTCGAGCGCAGAGGTGGGTTCGTCGAAGAGCAGCGCCTTGGGCTTCATCGCCAGCGCCCGCGCGATCGCCACACGCTGCTGCTGGCCGCCGGAGAGGGCGGTGGGCAGGGAGTTCGCCTTGTCGGCGAGGCCCACGCGCTCGAGCAGCTCCTCGGCCTGGGCCTCGGCCTCCGCCTTGGGGACGCCGCGCACGCGCCGCGGCCCGAGGGCGACGTTGTCGATGGCCTTGAGGTGCGGGAAGAGGTTGAAGCTCTGGAACACCATGCCCACGTCGGCCCGCAGGCGGGTGAGGTCCTTGCCCTCCTCGGGCAGCCGCTCCCCGTCGATGGTGATCTCGCCGTGGGTGATCGTCTCGAGACGGTTCAGGCAGCGGCACAGGGTGGACTTCCCGGAGCCGGAGGCGCCGATCAGCGCCACCACCTCGCCGCGGTGGATGTCCAGGTCGATGTTCTTCAGCGCCTGGAAGTCGCCGAAGAACTTGTCGACGCCGCGCGCGGAGATGAGCGCGTCACCGATGCTGCTGCTCTCGTTCATGCACCGAGAATGCTGTGCTCCGCGACATCTGTCCACATCATGACGCGCCTGGCCGCATGTCGGAACGGTTTCGTGACCGCTGCGGGGACCGCGCTCACCCCGTGCGCAGCCCCCGGTGCTCCCCGCGCCGCCGCAGCGGCCGCTCCGCCTCGTCGGCCCCCGCGCCCGCTGGCGCGCCCCGCGCCGACGGGGCGGGGCCGGCGGGGCGGGGCCGGCGGGTCAGGCCTGGTAGGCGCCCTGGTAGACCGCGTCGAAGGGGGTCGCGCCGGGCTGGCGGTGTTCGATCGAGCTGGTGACGATGGCCTTCGCGGTGCGTGCCGCCTCGAGCGGGCTCGCGCCCTTGGCGAGCTCGGCGGTGACCGCGGCCGCGAGGGTGCAGCCTGCGCCGGAGACGCGGTGCTCGCCGATCTTGGGGCTGCGCAGCTCGATGGTCTGCTCGCCGTCGTGGAACACGTCCACCGCGTCCGGCCCGTCGAGCACGACCCCGCCCTTGGCCAGCACGATCACGTCGTAGGTGTCGTGGATGCGGCGGGCCGCCTCGGCGAGGTCCTCGACGCTCTCGATGCTGTCCATCCCGGAGAGGGTCAGGGCCTCGAAGTGGTTGGGGGTGACGAAGGTGGCCAGCGGGAGGATCTTCTCCTTGAGGGCGTTGTCGGTGTCCAGCGCCGCGCCGGGCTCCTGGCCCTTGCAGATCAGCACCGGGTCCAGCACCACGTTCGTGAAGGAGCGCTCGGCGAGCGAGGCGGCGACCGTGTCGATGGTGACGGGGGTGCCGAGCATGCCGATCTTCACCGTGTCGATCTCGTGCACGGCCGTGGTCGCCTCGATCTGGTCCGCGATCACCTGCGGGTCCACGGGCACGAAGCGGTGCGCCCAGTCGTTCTGCGGATCGAAGGAGACGATGCAGGTCAGCGCCGCGGTGCCGAAGGTGCCGAGCTGGTGGAACGTCTTGAGATCCGCCTGCGCCCCGGCGCCTCCGGTGGTCTCGGAGCCGGCGATGGTGAGGGCGACGTGAGTCATGGGGGCCTTCCTTGAAGATGTCGTTGCCGGTGCCGCGCGCTCCCAGGCCCGCCCGGTGCTCCCGGCGGTGCCGTCGCTGCGGCGGTGACCGGGCGCTCCCAGGGCCGGGATCCCGCAGGACCCGCCGACCCGTCGCCGCGGTCTGGCCACGCGCTCCCAGGGCCCGGCGCCGAGGCGCTCCGGCCCGTCGCAGCGGCCGAGGCCCGATCTTATCGCCTCGGGTACAGTGCCGGGCGTGCTGACGCCGGACCAGACGACGCAGGAGGATCCTGCGTCCCCCGCTTCCGCCGGCACCTCTGTGCCTGCGGGCGCTGCCCAGCACCCGAGCACCGCGCGCCGCGACCGGCTCGCCGCGCTGCTCGCCGAGCATCTGCGCCCGACGGCGACCTTCCTGCTGGTGGGCGGGGTCGTGTTCCTGCTGGACGCCGCGATGTACAACCTGCTGGTGTTCTGGAGTCCCAGCCAGGGGTGGGGCGCGGGGCTGATGCACGGCTCACCGCTCACGGCGAAGCTGCTCACGATCGCGGTCGCCTCGTGCCTCACCTATCTGGGCAACAGGTTCTGGACCTTCGGCGACCGGCCCCGACCGGACACCACCCGCTCGATCGTGCTGTTCATCCTGGTGAACCTCATCGCCGCCGGGCTGCAGCTGTCCTGCCTGGGCTTCTCGCGGTACGTGCTGGGACTGGACTCGGTGCTGGCGGACAACATCTCCGGCACCCTCGTCGGGCAGGTCGTCTCGACCTCGTTCCGCTACGTCACCTACGGCCGGCTCGTCTTCCCCAAGCGCTGAGCCCCCGCCGCGGGTGCGGCGAGCACGGCGACGCGGTCCCGGCCGTGCGCCGCTATGCCTCCGCCCAGCGGTGGAACGCGCGCTCGGCCTCCTCGCCGAAGGGCACGAACACCACGGTCCCGATCGTCTCGGCGACCTCGTCGGCGGTCTCGCGCACCGTCTGCACGGCGATCCGGGCGGCATCGTCCATCGGCCACCCATAGACGCCGGCGGAGATCGCCGGGAACGCGATGCTGCGGGCCCCGACCTCCGCGGCCGCGCGCAGGCTCTCGCGGTAGCAGGAGGCGAGGGTCGCGGAGCGGTCCTCGCGCCGGGAATGCACGGGGCCGACGGTGTGGACGACCCAGCGGGCGGGCAGGCGCCCGGCCGTGGTGGCGACGGCCCGGCCCGCGGGCAGCCCGTCCGGCAGCTCGCTCTCGCGCAGCGCGCGGCAGGCGGCGAGGATCTCGGGGCCTCCGGCGCGGTGGATCGCGCCGTCGACCCCGCCGCCGCCGAGCAGGCTCGAGTTGGCGGCGTTGACGATCGCCTCGGTCGTCTCCTGCGTGATGTCCCCTGCTCGCACGACGATGTCCATATCCGTTCTCCTTCGTCCGGTGGGTGCTTCGCCCGGCGGATCGGGGGCTCCGTCCGTTCTCCTGCCTCCACCGTAGACGGCGGTGCGCCGCGCCCGACAGCGGCCGGACCCCTCGCTCCTGCACGACAGCGGACGGGCCTCCTCCCGGGTGCACGACCTCTGACAGACTCGTCGGCATGAAGACCACCGGCCCCTGGACCCGTGCCGCCGCCGCTGCCGGCCTGCTGAAGGACGGCGAGGCCCGCCCGACCGTGTTCGCCCAGATGTCCGCGCGCGCCGCGGCGCACGGCGCGTTGAACCTCGGTCAGGGCTTCCCGGACGACGCCCCGCCGACCGCGGTCTCCGAGGCGGCGGTCGACGCGATCCGCGAAGGTCGCAACCAGTACCCGCCGGGTGCCGGGGAGGCCGTGCTGCGGGAGGCGATCGCCGAGCACCAGGCCCGGTGGTACGGGCTGCGCTGGGATCCGGCGAGCGAGGTGCTGGTGAGCACCGGGGCCACCGAGGCGCTCGCGGCGACCCTCCTCGCGCTCGTGCAGCCGGGTGATGAGGTGATCACCCTCGAGCCGTTCTACGACCAGTACGCGGCGATCATCGCCCTGGCCGGCGGGGTGCATCGCACGGCGCCGCTCACCTCCCGCACCGACGAGACCACCGGCGACCTGGTCCTCGAGGTCGACGAGGACGCCCTGCGCGACGCGTTCTCGCCGCGCACCCGGGCGGTGCTGGTGAACACCCCGCACAACCCGACCGGTCTGATGCTCGCGCAGAGCACGCTGCAGCTGATCGCCGACGAGGCCGCGCGGCACGACGCCCTGATCGTCACCGACGAGGTGTACGAGCACCTCACCTTCGGGGCCGCGCACCGCCCGCTCGCGTCCCTGCCGGGCGCGCAGGATCGCACCATCTCGATCTCCTCGGCCGGGAAGACCTTCTCCGTGACGGGCTGGAAGATCGGCTGGCTCACGGCGCGGCCGGAGCTGATCACGGCGATCACCGGGGTGAAGCAGTGGCTGACCTACTCCTCGGGAGCGCCCTTCCAGCCCGCGGTGGCGGCGGGCCTGGCAATGCCCCCATCGGCCTTCCACGAGCTGGCAGAGGATCTGCGGGGGCGGCGTGACCTGCTCACCGACGGTCTGCGGGAGATCGGCTTCCGCGTGAGCGTGCCCGAGGCCGGCTACTTCACCGTCGCGGATGCCTCCCCGCTCGGGGAGCCCGACGCCGACGCGCTCGCGGAGCGTCTGCCGGCCGAGGCCGGCGTGGTCGCGATCCCGCTGACCGCCTTCTACCGCGAGGGCCAGGCCGGCGCGGCGACCGCCTACCTGCGGATGGCGTTCTGCAAGAGCCGCGCGACGATCGAGCAGGCGCTCGAGAAGCTCGAGGCCTGGGCGGCGCCGCGCCGCTGAGCCGGCGCGGCGGGCGGCTCAGCTCGCGGAGACCCACACCTTGTCGCCCGTGAAGTCCAGCAGGGCCTGGACGGTGAAGGAACCGCTGTCGACCTGGTCCTGCGGGATGAGGATCCCGTCGGACCAGGCGGCGGTGCCGCCGTCGTAGACCGTGCCGACGTCGATCCAGGAGTCCGGGGTGATGGCGCCCGCGTCGGAGTAGGAGTTGCCCTTGTCGGAGACGTATTCCACCGAGAGCGAGAAGCCCGGCTCGAAGGAGTCGTCGCCGTGGTACGTCACCTCGATCGGGACGAGGATGTAGGTCTCGCCGTCCTCCGGCTCGGTGTTGAACTCGTTCGCCTCCATGACGGCGTCGGTGGCGTCCCAGTCCACCTCGCCGAGGGTGACGTCCAGGGTGCCCCCGTCGGCGTCCTCGATCGTGAACGTCTCGCCGAGCGCGTAGGGGCTGTCCTTGGTGCCGCCGCCGTCGGCCGCCGGCTCCTCGGCCGCGTCATCGCTCGGCTCCTCGGCACCATCGTCCGACGGCTCGTCGGTCGGCTCCTCGGCCGCGCCATCCGACGGTTCATCGGCGGGATCGTCCGTGGGCTCGTCGGTCTGCTCCGCGGTCGCGGTGGTCCCTCCGCCGCCGGTGGGCTCACCGCCGTCGCGGACGAGGAAGTAGAGGCCTCCGCCGACGGCGAGGAGCACCAGCACCATCACGGCACAGCCCGCGCAGAGGATGATCGGCAGCGTGTTCGACTTCTTCGGGACCCCGCCCTGCGGGGCCGTCCCCTGACCGCCGGTGTCGCCGAAGCCCGGCGCGAAGGACGGATCCTGCCCGTAGCCGGCGTTCGGCGAGGCCTGGCCGTAGCCGGGCTGCTGCCCGTAGCCCTGCTGCGGGTCCTGTCCGTACCCCTGCGGGCCGTAGCCGCCGTTCGGCGAGGACTGTCCGTAGGGATCTCCGGAGGGGGACTGGCCCCATCCGCTCTGCGGTGGCTGCGACATGTTCTTCTCCGGCGCCGCGCGGCGCCGTCCCCTCTCTGCTGACACGACCTTCTCGGTCGAACCCCCTGGGCTCGTCCGCTCATCGTACGGCGCTCCCAGACTGCGTTCAGGGTGCGGGGATACCTATCCGATCACGAAGCCGGCCGTCAGCCGCGCCCGGTGAACAGCTCGCCGTGGAAGGTGCGGCCGGCGGCGCGCTGCGAGGCCCCGGAGGCGTCGAGGTACGGGGTGACGCCGCCGCGGTGGCGGGGGAAACCGGCACCGAGGATCAGGGCGAGGTCCACCTGTTCGGGCCGCTCGACCACGCCGCTCTCGAGCATCAGCGCGATCTCCTCGGCGAGGCCGTCCTGCACCTTCTCGAGCAGGGCGTCGCCGACGGGTGCCGCGGAGCCGTCGGCCCCCGAGATCCCGAAGGCCTCGGCGACGGTGGGCGAGACCGGCGGGTGCACCGCCGTCTTCGACGGCTCGGTGAAGCGGGCCTTCCTCTCCGCCATGGCGTTCAGGCCCGGGGAGGCGTGGAAGCGGTCGCCGAGCTCCTCGACGAGCACGGTGCCCACGTGGTCGGCGACGGCCAGGCCCACCAGGTCCAGCAGCGCGAAGGGGCGCATCGGCATGCCGAGCGGGTCGAGGGAGGCGTCGACCTCGGCCGGGTCCGCCCCGGCGTCGACGGAGGCGAGGACTGCGCCGAGCACCCGGAACAGCAGCCGGTTGACGATGAAGCCGGGGGCGTCCGCGCTGCGCACGGCGAACTTCCGCAGGCGGCGCACCACCTCGAGGCCGGTGGCGAGGGTGGTCTCGTCGGTGGCCTCGGTGTGGATCACCTCGACCAGCGGCATCTTCGCGACGGGGTTGAAGAAGTGCAGGCCCACGACGCGTTCGGGGTGGGTGAGCTCCTCCGCCATCCGTGCCACGGACAGCGAGGAGGTGTTGGTGACCAGCAGGGCGTCCTCGTCCAGCACGCCCTCGAGCTCCGCGAAGACGGATTTCTTGATCGCGAGCACCTCGGGGACCGCCTCGAGCACGAGGTCGCAGCCGGCGAGGTCCTGCAGGTCGGTGGTCGCGGAGAGGTTGCCGGCGATCGTCGCGGCGGCGGTCTCGTCGAGCTTCCCGCGGGCGGCGGTCTGGGCGATCACGTCGCGTGCGGCGGCCAGCCCCTTGGCGGCGATGTCCTCGTCGAGGTCGCGCATCACCACGGGCACCTGCAGCCCCAGCGCGAGCTGGGCGGCGATCTGCGAGGCCATCAGCCCGGCACCGGCCACGCCCACGCGGCGGATCTCGCGGGCACCCTCGACCGGGGTGCGGCCCGGCTTGCCGCGGCGCAGCAGCTCGGCGGAGTACATCGAGGCCGCGGCGGCGTCGCTGCGCACCAGCTCCTCGAGGGCCTCCGCCTCGCGGGCGAGCGCCTCGGGGAGGGTGGAGCCGGGCAGGGCCTGCAGCAGCGCGAGGGCGCGGCCGACGGCGGGGGCTCCCTGCGCCTCGAGCCGTGCGGCCCAGGTGCGGCGCGTCTCCCCGCCGCCGTGCGCGGCATCGAGCGCGTCGAGCAGCGCTTCGGCCTCGGGGGTGTCGGCGGCGGGCACCGGCGCCTCGCGGCCCACCCAGGCGCCGGGAGCGTCCGCCGGGGCATCGGCCGCGGTCGCGGCGAGAGCGGGGTCGACGATGTCGGCGTCGGACTCGTCGAGATCGATGTGGGCGGCGACGAGCGCGGCGAACTGGTCCAGCGCCGCTTCGAGATCCTCGGCGAGCTCGTCGACCAGTCCGATCTCGAGCGCCTGCTCGGCGTCGAGCTGCCGGTCGCGGGCGGGGTCCTCGAGGATCATCCGCACGGCGGCCTCGGCGCCGACCACGGACTGCAGCAGCGTGGTGCCGCCCCAGCCGGGCAGGATGCCCAGCGAGGTCTCGGGCACCCCCAGCCCGCGCACCGCGGGGGCGGCGGTGCGCACATCGGCCATCAGCGCGACCTCGAGACCGCCGCCGAGGGCGACGCCGTTGAGGTGGGCGAGCACCGGCACGGGGCTGGTGCGCACCCGCACCTGCAGGTCATGGGCGGCGCGGGTCATCGCCGCGACGTTCCCTGCGGCGGCGGGGTCCGCGAACATCGACAGGTCCGCTCCGGCGAGGAACACCTTCCCGGTGCCGGTGAGCGCGATCGCCTGGATCTCCCCCGCCTCCGCGCGGTCGAGCGCCGCGGCGATCGCGCCCGTGACGGCCTCGATCGAGCGGGGGCCCAGGGTCGCGGGGCGGCGCTCCTCCCCCTCCGGCGGGGCGAAGGTCAGCACCGCCACCGTGCCCAGCCCGGGATGCTCGCGCTCCTCGGTGAGGACTCGGGTGACGTGCTCGGTGTAGCTGCTCATCAGTGACCTTTCGCGAACTCTTCGTCGAGGGCGGGCGGCTCCCGCGCAATTGTCTGATACTGCGGGTTTCAGATAGATCATGCCTCAGGTCGGCGGCGGGTGTCCACCGCGCCGGGCACGGTCCCGCCCCTCAGACCAGCGCGACCCAGGCACCCTCCTCGAGGGCCTGCCCGGTGTCGCGCAGCACCACGTGGCCACCGCCGTCGAGGTGCTCGGGGATCTCGAAGGGGAGCTCGGCGAGGAAGGCCTCGCCCGGAGCGGCGCCGGCCTGCTCGATGAGCTCGTCGAAGCGCGGGGTGACGCGGTAGACGCGGGGGTGCTCGGTGCCGTCCTGCGCCACATAGGAGGCGCGGATCCAGCTGGGCGCCCAGTCCACGGCGCCCTCGCCGTGGTAGACGCCCTCGAGGGAGAGCAGGGCGTACTTGCTGCCCTCCGCGGGCTCCTCGGTGAGCGAGTTGGTCTCGAGCATCTCCGCGGTCGCGTCCCAGTCCATGGCCGTGAAGGTCACCTCGATCTCGCCCTCGAGATGGCTGGAGCGCAGGGGGATGGTGCTGCCGAAGGGGACGGCGGCCTCAGGGCCGACGGGGGTCTCCTCGAGCACCGTCGCTGACCCCTCGGGGGTCGTCACGCCGCCGGTCTCAAGAGCCGGGTCGCCCGGGCCTGCGCTCCCGGAGGTCGCCTCCTCAGGATCCGCGCCGCCGGGGCTCGCACCTCCGGGCGCACCGCCCGCGGGCTCCCCCGCCTCGCCGCCGGCGAGCGGGGCGCCCTCGCCCTGCAGGGTGCGCACGCCGACGAAGCCGCCGACGCCGAGCACCAGGCCCGCGATCACGGAGAGGCAGCCGACGGTGACGTAGAAGGTGGTGCGCGGGCGTCGCGGGCGCACCACGCGGGTGGCGTCGGGGTCCGGCAGCGGGGCCGTGGGAGGCGTCTGGGGCATGGCACGGTCACGGTAGCCCACCTGCACTGGTCAGCCCCGCCACCTGCACTGCTCGGCCCCGCGGCACCCGGGGCGGTGGCGGCGAGGCCGACCTCGAGCGCGGTGACCGCGAGGGTGCCGTCGGTCCAGACGGCCCAGCTGAGGGTGTGCTCGCCGACGGCGGCCGGCTCCCGCCGAGCACGAGGGCGACGGAGGCCACCAGACCCGCGAGGCGCGGCGACCGTGGTCGGGCAGCGCGCGAGGCCCGGAGAGCGGTCCGGAGCCAGCCCTTGCATGCACAACCGAACGGTTGTAGATTTTCGTCATGCAGCGGATCGACGACGACCGGGCGGACGCCTGGTTCCATGCGCTCTCGGATCGCACGCGGCGGGACATCCTGCGGCGGGTGCTGCGACGCGAGGAGTCGGTCTCGTCCCTGGCCAGGAACTACCCGATGAGCCTCACGGCGGTGCAGAAGCACGTCGTGGTGCTCGAGCGGGCCGGCCTGCTCACCCGGCGCCGTCACGGCAGGGAGTCCCTCGCCCGTGGCGCCGCCGGCACCCTCCGCACCGCCTCCGCGATGCTCACCGAGCTGGAGCAGAGCCGACGCGAGCACATCGCCCGCATCGACGAGCTGCTCACGGCCGAGAAGGACCCGCATCGCGAGGACGACGGCGACGTCGACCCCGCGGTCCGCGACCGCCCCTCCCGCCGGCCGGCACCACCCCCGCGACAGCGCGGCGCCCGGCCCGCACCCCCACCCCAGGAGTGACCATGCCCGTCACCGACATCAGCCGCGACCTCGACTCCCTGACCCTCACGATCACCGCCCGGTTCGCCGCACCGGTGGAGCGGATCTGGCAGATCTACGCCGACCCGCGCCAGCTCGAGAAGGTGTGGGGGCCGCGCGAGTACCCGGCCACCGTGGTCGATCACGACCTCACCCCCGGCGGCCGGGTCACCTATTACATGACCGGCCCGGAGGGGGATCGCCACTACGGGTACTGGTCGGTGCTCGAGGTGGACGAGCCCCGCTCCTTCACCGTCGAGGACGGCTTCGCCCACGAGGACTTCCGACCGAACACCGAGCTGCCGGCCTCGACCAGCGTCACCACCCTCACCCCGCAGGACGGCGGCACCCGCGCCGTGTACGTCACCACGTACGGGGACCGCGAGAGCCTGCAGACCGTGCTCGACATGGGGGTGGAGGAGGGCTCGCGCTCGGCGATCGATCAGATCGACGAGCTCGTCGCCTGACCCGCCGGGAGGAGCTCCGGGACCGCGGCGGCCACGGCCTGGTCGCTGCGGTCCGCCTCCCCGAGCGCGGCCCGGACCCCGAAGAAGCCGGCGAGCGCGAGCAGCAGCACCAGCAGGAACAGCACGGCGGCGACGAGCGCGGGGGACGGCCCAGTGCCGCGACGCCGGGGTCCCGTCGGCCGCGGAGCCTCCCCGGAGGATGCCGAGCCGTGCTCGGAGGGTGCCGGGTCGTTCTCGGCATGCGTCGAGTCGTCGCCGGTGCGGTCCGGGTCCTGCGGGTCGGTGGGTGGCGGTGACGGGGTCATGGGCGGCATCCGGCCCGTGCGGGCCGTGGTCCTTTCACGAGTCGGTCCCGCCGGCGCACGGCGGTCGGGGAGCACGCTATCGGAGTGCGGACCGCCCGGGCTCCGTGCGCGCCCGACATACCCGGCGGCGGGGCCGACGCGCACGGCCCGGCAGGAGTACTGTGCCCCCGTGATCTCGCTCGACAACCCCGCCTGGTCCTCGCTGAGCGGGGCCCACCGCTGCCTCGCGGAGGGCAACGAGCACGTGCTGCGCTATCCCGCGGACGTCTCCCCCTTCGTCGGGGTGCGGGACTGGGAGCATCCGGAGGTGTGGGACGCGATCCTCGACGTGTTCGGCCACGGTGCCGAGGTGAGCGTCTCCCACGCCGAGCCGCTGCTGCCCGAGGGCTGGACCCCGGTGTTCTCGATCCCCGGCGTGCAGCTGGTCCAGACCGACCGCCTCGTCCCCCGCCCCGAGCCGGAGGCGGTCGAGCTGGGTGCGGCCGACAGCGCCGAGATGCTCGCTCTGGTGGAGCGGACCCGGCCGGGCCCGTTCCACCGCCGCACCCATGAGATGGGCCGGTACGTGGGGATCCGCCGGGAGGGCCGGCTGATCGCGATGGCCGGCGAGCGGCTCCACCCGGCGGGGTGGACCGAGATCAGCGCCGTCGCGGTCGATGAGCAGCACCGCCGCCAGGGCCTCGCCTCGCGCCTGGTGCTGGACGTCGCCTTCCACGTCCAGCAGCGGGGCGACCGGGCGCTGCTGCACGCCTCGGCCGGGAACACGGCGGCGATCGCCGGCTACGAGAAGCTCGGCTTCGCCCTCCGGCGCCGCCTCACCTTCGGGGCCGTCCGCACTCCGTGAGGGCCCGGCTCAGAGGCCCAGCGCGCCCGGCGTGCAGGTCTCGGCGTCGATCAGCGCTCCGCGCAGCGAGAGGCGCCCCTGCTCGTCGAGCACCAGCTCGGCGCCGTGATCGTCCTGCGTGCTGACGCTGTGGAGGGCCCCGGAGCGCGAAGGGGCGCCGAGGCCCTCGAAGCCGTGCTCGCTCAGCACCGGGTCCAGCTGCGCGGCGAGATCGTCCCAGCCCTGATCGCCGGAGACTCCCTCCAGCGTGTCTCCGGCATTCCACACGCCCGGGGAGTACCGGCAGTCGCCGCCCTCCTCCTCCACGCTGCGCTGGTTCTCCTGCAGGGTCCATTCCTGGCCGGAGAGCTCGGCGGTGAGGGCCTCGGCCACGGCGTCGTAGTGGGCGACGGCCTCCTCGGCCGGCAGCGGGTCGCCTCCCCCTCCGCAGCCCGCGGTGAGCAGGAGGATCGCGCCCAGCACCCCGCTGCGAGCCGTCCACGCCGGCCTGCGCGCCCCCTCTGCACGCCGTGCGCCGGTCCGCTCCATGCTCTCCACTCCCCCGTCGTCCGCAACCCCTGCAGGCGGCCCGCGCGCGGGCCCCGTCCTCGGCATTGTGCATGACGCGGGTCTCCCGGGGAGCGGAGACGGACGAAGATCGCCCGCACCGGGCCGCGCCTCACCCCTGGGGCAGCTGGGTGAACAGGTAGGCGGCGCGGTCGCCGTCGTAGCCGTGCTGGGCGGTGGCGTACCAGCTGCCGTCCCCGCCGCCGTCCGGCGTGCCGGTGAGCTCGCACTGCCCGTGCTCGCCGCCGTCGGCCACCTCGCAGTCCACGGTGAGCTCCTCGGGCAGCTCTCCGTCGTTCGCGTAGCCGAGCATCACGGCGCTGGTCGCGGCGTCGGCGAGGTCCTCGTCGGTGACGGCGGAGACGTCCTCGGTGCCGAGGGTCTGCAGGCCGACGGGGGCGCCGGCCGCGACGGGGAGCTCGGCTCCCTCCGTCTGCCCTCCGTCTCGGTCACGCCGAAGAGCAGGGCGGTGTTGCCGAAGCCGGTGTGGACCAGGCGCACCTCGGCGCTGCGTTCGCCGTCGGAGCCGTCCATGGCGGTGAAGGTGCAGTGCGCGGCGTCCCCGTCGAGCACGGCCACGCCCTCGCACTGCGGGTCCGCGCCGGCGAGGAACTCGGAGCCCTCGATCTCCTCGGCGCTCATCTCGTGCACGGCCTGGTCGCCGTGGAGGGTGACCATGGCGAGGTAGGAGGAGGGGCTCTCCGGGGCGAAGGGCTGCGTCGAGATCGTCCCGGCCCACTCCTCGGGCAGGGTCGCACCGCTCTCCTCGCCCTGCGTCGCGGCACGGACGTCGGACTGCGCACCCGTGGCGGCGTGCGAGCCGCCGGCCTGCGAGTCGTCCGCCGGCGCGGACCCGCCGGAATCCGTCCCGGCGCCGCATCCGGCCACGAGCGCGGCGGTGGCGCCGAGCGCGAGCAGCTGCGCTCCATGGCGGGCGATCCGGTGGCGGACGGTCCTGGTGCTGTGCATGGTGCGTTCCTTCCCCTGGGGTGCGGCCGACGGGTCGGGTCGTGCTCCTGCGCGGAGCCGGGAGGGTGACCGCACGAGGGACTTTACGGTTTCTTGACCATGAGCGCCACCCGCCTTTACATACTCTCCCCATTCGGGCCGGAGCACCGGCTGCGCGACCCCGCCGCCCCGGCGAGGAGGCCTCGAGCGGATGCCGCCGTGCCAGCGGCTACGGTCATGGCATGAAGCAGAACGCGACGTGGCCGGAACCCCTGCAGGACGTGGACCGCAGCGATGATGCGCTGCGCGCCTGGGTCGCGGAGCGGATCCACCGGCTCGATGCCGACGGCCGCCGCAGCGCCGATACGCACCTGGTGCGGCTCGCCCTGCCCACGAGCTGGGACATCGAGCTCTATCTCAAGGACGAGTCGACGCACGCCTCGGGCAGCCTGAAGCACCGCCTGGCCCGCTCGCTGTTCCTGTTCGCGCTGGTGGGCGGGCAGCTGCGTCCCGGCATGCCGGTGATCGAGGCCTCCTCGGGCTCCACCGCGGTGAGCGAGGCGCATGTGGCACGGATGCTCGACATCCCCTTCATCGCGGTCATCCCCCGCGGCACCAGCACCCGCAAGATCGCGCTGATCGAGGCGGCCGGCGGCACCTGTCACGTGGTCGACGGCGCCGCGGACATGAGCCGCGCCGCGCAGCACCTCGCCGAGGAGCGCGGCGGGCTGTTCCTGGACCAGTTCACCCATGCCGAGCGGGCCACGGACTGGCGGGGCAACAACTCGATCGCCGTCAGCGCGCTGTCCCAGATGGAGCTCGAGCCGCATCCGGTGCCGCGCTGGATCGTGGTGGGCGCCGGCACCGGCGGGACGAGTGCGACCTTCGGCCGCCTGCTGCGATACCGCCGCCTGCCCACCTCGCTGTGCGTCGCCGACGTGGAGAACTCCGCATTCTTCGACGGGTGGGTGCAGGGCGACCTCACGGTGACCACCGAGCACGGCTCGCGCATCGAGGGGATCGGACGCCCGCAGGTCGAGCCGAGCTTCGTGCCCGGGGTCGTGGACCGCATGATCTCCGTGCCGGACGCCGCCTCGGTCGCCGGCGCACGCTACCTCTCCGAGCGCCTGGGCCGGCGGGTCGGCGCCTCGACCGGCACGAACCTGGTCGCGGCGGCCCAGCTCATCGCGCGGATGCGCGAGCGCGGCGAGACCGGCTCGGTGCTCACGCTGCTGTGCGACCCCGGGGACCGCTACTCCGACACCTACTTCGACGACGCCTGGGTCGCCGAACAGGGCTGGGAGCTGGATCCCTGGCGCGAGGCGCTCGAGCGGATGCTGCCGCTGGGGGTGCGCTGAGCGCCCGTCGGCCGCGATTCCCGAGCGACGGTCTCTCCGGTTAGGCCAGCCTTGCCTAAGCGGTCCTGCTCTGCGTACCGTGTGGCCCGGCCGTGCCGGCCCTCCGCCGGCAGCGTGCCGCCCGCCGTCGTCCCGACCCCTGAGGAGCATCGTGATCGCTCGCACCCCCCGCCACCTCCTGATCGGCGACGAGCAGGACGTGTCGCTGCTGCGCATGGTGCTCGCCTCCTTCCCGGAGGATGCCGTCGGCGAGCTGCTGCTCGAGCTGCCGAGCCCGGAGTGCCCGCCGATCCCGGCGCCAGACGGCATCGCGCTGCGCCCCCTCCCCCGCGCCCTCGGAGCGCCGCCCGGGGTGCGGGCGTGCATGGCGCTCGGGGCGTGGATCGACGAGTGGGTGCTCGACGAGCACGCCTCGGCGAAGGGGCATGCGATCTTCGTGGGGATGGCCGGGAACCCCTTCGTGGAGCGGTGGTGCGAGGCGATGCTCGGACATCATCCGCAGCTCCACCTGCACCGGCCCTGGCGCGCCAGCGCACCGCAGTGACCTGCAGCGGTCCGACGGCCCGACGCCCCGCGCCGCGCCGCTCTGCATGCCACCGCCCGTCACGGCACGTCGCTGCGCGCCACTGCCCTTCGCCCTCCACCCCCGCGGACCCCTTTGGTCCCGCACGCCCCGGCGCGCCGGGGCGAGGATGGTGGGCGCCCCCACCCGTCTCATCTCTGGAGGACTCGATGACCGTCGTCAAGATCAACCGCCTCGCCGTGCCCGAGGGGCAGGAGGCGGAGCTCGAGAAGCGCTTCGCCGCGCGCAAGCACTCCGTCGACCAGGCGCCCGGCTTCGAGGGCTTCGAGCTGCTGCGCCCCGTCGGCGGCGAGGACCGCTACTTCGTGGTCACCCGCTGGGCCGACGAGGAGAGCTTCCGGGCGTGGGCGGCGCAGCGCACGCCGCGGGATCCGTCGACCACGGTCTCGAGCGCCGAGGGGATCCTGGAGTTCGAGGTCGTGGACCTGGACTGAGATCCACACCTCGCCCGGGCACCGGCAGAACGGACATAAAGGGCGTCTGACCTGCAGGGAGCTGTCGTCCGGAGTGGACATCGGACGTCCCGGCGCTACAGTGTGCCATTGCGCCCGCCCCGGCGGCGGGAGGCCTCTCCCTCTCCCCTCGTCGAGGATTTCTTCATGCATGACCAGCCCCTCGGGCTCTCCCCTGCCCTTCGCCGTCTGACCGCCGCCGCCGCGACGCTGTGCGTCGTCGGCACCGGCCTGTCGTCCCTGGGGGCCGCTCCGGCCTCCGCCGACCCGGCCGACGAGCGGCCGCAGCTGTCCGTGGATCCCTCCCTCGGCGCCGCCGCGGACATCGGCTTCCACGACTACACCCGCGACGGCTCGGAGCGCCCCCTCCGGGACGACCTCACCGGCGAGCTCGGCGGCATGGTCGAGTTCGTGCAGTCCACGACCTCGGATCCGAGCGGAAACCAGGAGAACGACCACCCGGACGTCGTCGCCGACCGGATGGCGCTGATGCTGTTCACGCCCACCAGCGAGATCACCGGCGCGAGCGCCGAGGTGCGGGTCGACGGGGAGGTCAAGGGCACCGTCGACCTGGCGCCCCCGCGCGAGCTGCCCGCCTCGGACCAGTCCTACGACGAGCGCGGCAGCGTGGCCTACTCGCTGCGGGCCTGGTCCGCCGAGCTCCCGGCCGACTGGGTGCAGCCCGGCATGACCATGACGGTCACCGACGAGGACGGCAGCGCCGGCACCCTCGACCGCGTCGACATCGCCGCTCCCGACGAGCTGGTCCTCAACAACATCCGCCTCGGCATGCTCACCGACGCCCCCGAGAGCGAGAAGCACCGCTTCATCGTCGACCCGGCCGCGGGCGCCACCGACTACTTCCAGACCCTCCCGATCTCCAAGCTCACCGTCGCCCAGTACGAGACGGTCGAGCTGGACGAGGTGATCGTCGGCTCCGGCGACATCTACACCGTCGACTCCCCCGATCCGAGCGAGGGCAGCGTCTACGCGGGCACGATGCGCGAGGACGTGGGCAAGGCACAGGTCTCCACCGGCATCAACCTCGCCACCTGGGGGATCACGAGCTCCCCGATGAGCCAGGAGCAGCCCGGCCACACGAACCAGCGGGTGATCCACCACTCCGCGGGCCAGTACGCCAACGGGCGCCAGGAGCACGGGCTCTCCGGCGGCAACGGCATGGCCACGCTCCACTCGAGCGTCGGCAACGAGCTGAGCCACGAGCTCGGCCACTCCTACGGGCTGGGCCACTACCCGGGCCAGGACGACGCGCTCGGGGGCGACGACGCGATCCGCGACGCCGTGCACCACATGGACTCCGGCTGGGGGTACATCCCCTACCGCGGCCTGATGCGGTCGAACCTCGACACCGGTGAGTACGACGCGAACACGACGATCAACGGGGTTCCCTTCGGCGAGAACCTCGCGGGGAAGTACAACTTCAACACCGATGCGATGTCCGGCGGCTGGGACGACAGCCCCGTCTCGGACTACACGCTGCACACCGCCTACTCCCTCACCCGCATCCAGGACAGCCTGGAGGATCTCGTGGCGGACACCGAGTACCCCAGCGGCTACCGCGCTTGGGACTCCGAGGCCGGGACGTGGGCCGACGCCGCGGCGCTGGATCCCGACTTCTCCCTGCGCGCCCCGGCCGAGGTGGGCGTGCCGGTGTTCACGATCCTCGGCGGCTACAACCCGGCCGACGCGGAGCAGACCCTGGTCTACCCCGCGTTCCGCTCGAACTACGGGGTCACCTTCGATCTGCCGCAGGCGGATCCTGCCGCGACCGCGCCGGAGCGCGCCTGCTGGCTCGAGGTGAGCTTCGCCGATGCCGAGACCCAGCACATCGAGCTCGACCCCTCCGACGGGGTGAAGCAGCTGAACGTCAACATCGCCGAGTCCGAGGCGCCCACCGGCGCGCAGGTGCGGTGCAAGACCGGCGACACGGTCACCGATCTGGGCTCCCCGATCGACATCGAGACCGACCTCGCGCCGATGGACGACCCGACCGTGGTGGGCGGCGAGGCGGGCTTCGACGAGCTGCGCGCGCAGGAGCTGGCCTCCCTCGAGCCGAAGCTCGCGGAGCAGTCCGGTTCCGCCGCCCCGGTGCTGGGCGCCGATGACCTGCGCATCCTGCAGGGGTGGGCCGATGATCTCTCCCCGCTGAGCGGCGCCGCCCGCGAGGTCGCCGAGACGATCCTGTCCCTCGAGAGCGATGCGCGGGACGTCGAGGCGTTCCTCGCCGAGCACGTGGTCGACGGCGCCCCGGATTCCGAGGAGTCGATGGCCGAGCTCGCCGCCTTCCTCGAGGCGCGCGGCCACCTCGACGAGCGCGGTCAGGTGCTTCCCGCCGGGTCCCCGGTGACGGTCGCCGACGGCCACTGCCTGTTCCTCTCCGAGAACACGCTGCGCGTGCGGCCGGAGGACACCGGCTGCGCGACCGACGGCTCCGGCGACGGATCCGGCAGCGGCGAGGGCGAGGGCCAGGGCCAGGCTGCGGGGACCACCGGCTGGTTCGCCGACCTCCTCGGCCGCATCCACCCGGCCGACCGGCCCGAGATGTGCGTGCAGTCCTCGACCCCGATGGTCGTCGGCCGCTGCTCGCTGACCACCACCGACCAGCGCTGGGACATCCAGGACAACGGGCAGGTGCTGCGGGAGGCGAACCCGGAGCAGGCGATGGACTACTTCCGCGAGTCCGGCACGGTGGGTGTCTACGGCACGCACGGCAATGCGCACCAGATCTGGAAGACGTTCGAGACCAGCGACAACGCGCTGCTGGCGTACCTCTCGGCCGACGCGCTGAGCGCGCTCTCGGCCGCGGGCGACCTGCCCGAGCCCGCCGAGCCGAGCGAGCCGGAGCAGCCCATCGAGCCCGAGAAGCCCGTCGATCCGGAGAAGCCGACCGAGCCGGAGGAGCCCGTCGATCCCGAGCAGCCGAGCGAGCCGGGTGACACCGACGAGCCCGGCGACGCGGACGGCGCCGAGGATGCCGACGACGCCGAGACCCCCGGCGACAGCGAGGGCTCCGAGGACGCCGACACTGCGGACGACCCCGTCGGCCCGAGCGGAGCGGACGACTCGGACGGCGAGTCCGACTCGTCAGCGCCTGCGGGCCCGTCGGCGCCGAACGATCCCGCCTCGCCCGCAGAGCCCACTCAGCCCACCCAGGCCGGCGCCGCCGAGACGGAAGGCTCCGATGCGCTGCTGGCGAAGACCGGCATGTCCGTGGTCGCCCCGCTGCTCCTCGGCGCGGCGCTGCTCGTGGCGGGCGGCGTGATGGTGGTGGCCCGCCGCCGGCGCTCGCAGCGCTGAGCCGGCCCTCGCGCCCGCACCGACAGAACGCGCGGCTCGTCCCGAGGGGGACGGGCCGCGCGTTCTTCGTGAGGCGTCGCGCGCGTCGCCCGGGAGGTGTGCGAGACCAGGGCGCGACCGACGTGCGCCGTCAGCGGTACGCGCCCCACGCCCTCAGGCGAAGGCGCTCACCCCCGTGATCGAACGGCCCACGATGAGCGACTGCATGGTGTCGGTGCCCTCGTAGGTGTGCAGCGCCTCGATGTCGCTGCGGTGACGCACCACCCGGTTCTCGAGCAGGATCCCGGAGCCGCCGAGCAGGTCGCGGGCGTTCGAGGCGATCTCGCGCGCGGCCCGGGTGTTGTGCACCTTGGCGAGCGAGGCCTGCTCGGGCCGGATGGTGCCGGCGGCCTCGAGCTCGGCCAGGCGCCGGCAGTGCAGCTGCATCGAGGTGAGGGTCTGCAGCATGTCCGCCAGGCGCACCTGGACGTGCTGCGCCTTCGCGAGCGGCCGGCCGAACTGGATGCGCTTCTGGGCATGCTCGAGCGCGGCCTCGTAGCAGGCCAGTGCGTGGCCGAGCGCTCCCCAGGCGACGCCGGCCCGGGTCGCGAACAGCACCACGGAGGTGTCCTTGAAGGAGCGGGCGCCGGGCAGGCGCTGAGCGAGCGGGATCCGCACCTCGTCGAGGGTGATGTGGGCCTGGTGGATGGCGCGCAGCGCGACCTTCCCGCGGATCACCTCGGCGTCGTAGCCGGGCAGCGACTGGTCCACGAGGAAGCCGCTGACCTGGCCGTGCAGCGCGGGCTGCGACTCGTCCTCCACCCGCGCCCACACCACGGTGAGGTGACAGCCGGCGCCGTTGCCGATCCAGCGCTTCTGCCCTGAGAGCACCCAGCCGTCCCCGTCGCGGCGGGCGACGGTCTCGAGGGAGACGGAGTCGGAGCCGTGATCGGGTTCGGTGAGGGCGAAGGCGGCGTGCTCGGTGCCGCGGGCGAGCGGCTCGGCCCAGCGCTGCTTCTGCTCCTCGGAGCCCAGCAGCATGATCGAGCGCAGCGCGAGCCCGCCCTGCACGCCGACCATGGTGCCCACGCTCCCGTCGATCCGGGACAGCTCCATGTTCACCAGGCCCGTCGCGAGCGGGGAGAGGGTGCGGTGGCCGGGCACGTCGAGGCCGTCGGTGAGCAGGTCGAGCTCGCCGAGCCGGGCGATCAGCTCGATCGGGTACTCGCCGCGGTCCCACCAGTCGTTGATCCGGGGCAGCACCTCGTCGGCCAGCGAGCGGGCGTCGGCCCAGGCCTGCAGGTCCTCTCCGGCCACATCCTGGAACAGGGCGTAGTGATCGGCCGCGGCGGGCAGCAGCGCGGCGGGCGTGGCCGCGGCGGCGTCGGGGGCGGAGACGACGGCGCGGTCGCTCACGACGGAGCCGCTGCGATCGCCCTCCACGCCCTCGACGGCGCCGCCGAGGGCGTCATGGCCTCCCGTCGGCGCCGGGGCGTCCCACGGCGAGGGCCGGCGGTCCGGCTGCGGGGCGGACTGGTCGGTGGTGTTCGTGCTGGTCATCAGTTCATCCTCTCGACGATGAGGGCCATGCCCTGGCCGCCGCCGACGCACAGGGTCGCCAGGCCGTAGCGGCCCTCGCGCTCCTGCAGGCCGTGCAGCAGGGTGGTGGTCATGCGGGCGCCGGTGGAGCCCCAGGGGTGGCCGAGCGCGATCGCTCCGCCGTGCACGTTGAGCTTCTCGTGGTCGATGCCGAGATCCTCGGCGGCGGGCAGCACCTGCGCGGCGAAGGCCTCGTTGAACTCGACCAGGTCGATGTCCTCGATGCTCAGCCCGGCGCGTGCGAGCGCCGTCCGGGTCGCCTCGACGGGACCGAGACCCATGATCTCGGGGCTGATCCCGGAGACGGAGGTCGCGACGACGCGGGCCAGCGGCGTGATGCCGAGCTCCTTCGCGTACTCCGCCTCCATGAGCACCAGGGCGGCGGCGCCGTCGTTGAGCGGGCAGCAGTTGCCGGCGGTGACGGTGCCGCCGGGGCGGAAGACGGGGTCGAGCGCGGAGACCGCCTCGAGGGTGACGCCGGCGCGCGGGGAGTCGTCGGCGTCGACGACGCTGCCGTCGGGCAGGGTGACGGGGGTGATGTCGCGGGCGGAGAAGCCGGAGGCGATCGCGGCTTCGGCGCGGTTCTGGGAGCGCACCGCGTACTCGTCCTGCGCCTGCCGGGTCACGCCGCGCAGCTCGGCGACGTTCTCGGCGGTCTGGCCCATGGCGATGTAGGCGTCGGGCAGCTCGCCGTCCTCGCGCGGGTCGTGCCAGGGGGCGGGGATCTCCCGGGTGGCGCGCTTCTCGGTGCGCTCCCAGGCCTCCCGGAAGCGCGGGTCGCGGGCGTCCTCCTCCATGAGCTTGCCGGTGCTCATCGAGATCGACTCGACGCCCGCGGAGATCACGGCGCGGGCCTCGCCGGAGACGATCGCGTGGAAGGCGCTGCGGGTGGTCTCGATCGAGGAGGCGCAGAAGCGGGTGACCGTCGCGCCGGGCACGGTGTCCAGGCCCAGGCGGACCGCGACGGTGCGGGCGAGGTTCCCGCCCTGGCATCCCTCGGGGATCGCACAGCCCAGCTGCAGGTCGTCGATCATGGCGGGGTCCAGCTGCGGGACCTCGTCGAGCGCGGCGCGGATCATCTGCGCGACGAGGTCGTCGGGGCGGATGTCCTTGAGCGAGCCCTTGCGGGCGCGTCCGATCGGTGAGCGGTGGGCGGCGACGATGACGGCTTCGGGCACGAGGTCCTCCTGGGACGGCGTTGTCTGCGGACGAGTCCGGCGGCAGCGGACCGCCCGCGGTCCGGGACCGACGGGGCCGAGGGCTGCCGACGCACTCACACGTTAGTGATACTACGGGTTGCAGATACCTGGTGGGAAGCCGCGCCGGTCACGGCGGTGCTGCGCTGGCAGACTCGATGCATGACCGACCCCGCCCCTCGCACCGGCTCCGCCCCGCACTCCGACCCCGCCCCGCGCACCGACCCTGCCGCCCGCGGCGAGCGCCCGCCCCGCAGCAGCCGTGCCACCGCCGCTGCGGACCCGGCGCACGCCTTCACGATCGACGTCCCCTCTCTCGCGGATGCGCCGGCGCTGGCGCGGGTCCATGTGCGGGGCTGGGAGGTGGCCTACGGTCACGCGCTCCACGGCGAGCAGTGGTTCGGCGAGCCGGCGATCCGTCGCCGTCGGGAGCACTGGACCTGCTGGCTCACGCCCGGCACGCCGGAGGCCGACGAGGGCCGGTTCCGGATCGGGCGCGACGCGACGGGCACCCCCGTCGGCCTCGCCGCCTCCTGGGCGCCCCGCGAGCCGCAGCCGGTGCGGGAGCGCGAGCTGTCGATCCTGTACATCGACGAGGCCTGGTTCGGCAGCGGCCTGGGGCGCGCCCTCGTCCAGTCGCTGCTCGGCGAGGAGCCCGCGAGCGTGTGGGTCGCCGAGGACAACGCCCGCGCCCGCCGCTTCTACGAGAAGCTCGGCTTCGCGGCCGATGGGGCGCGAGAGGTGGACGAGCGCTGGCCTGCTCTCCCGGACATCCGGATGGTGCGCTGACCTCGCCCGCTCCGCCCTGGGGAGCGAGCGGTCACGCCCGAGGATCCCCCCGAGGGATGACGTGGTCGCGCTCCGCGGAGGACGCGCCGCAGTCCCGGCCGCGACGACAGTGGAGTCATGAGAAACGCGACCATCGCCACCAGCCGCACCCGAGCCACCACCGATCAGCTCATCGACTACCGCCCGCTGCCCGCGGAGTGGGGCGACCTCGAGGCGCTGCACGCCCTGCGCGCCGAGAAGTCCCGCGCCGCCGCGCACGGCCTGGACGCCAGCACGCTGGAGATCGAGCGCGTGCCGGCCGAGCGCTCGCACCGCACGGCCCGCCCCGGCCGCCTGCGGGGGTTGCTCGCCCCCCTGCGCCGCAGGCACGGCGCTCCGCGCCACCGCCGCCACGGCGGCGGTCACCTCGCCACGGCCTGACCGGCCACGGCAGCGGGCACCTCGCCACGGCCCGAGCGGCCGAGGCAGGACGGCGCCGCAGCTCCGGACCGCCTCGCGAATCCGACTCGCTTGACGGCCCGTGAAGTCACTTCTAGGGTTTCCTTCATGGAAAAGGACTCGGGACGTCGCGACCCCGAGGGTCTCGCGACCGATGCACCGACCGCCGCCGAGGCGCAGGCGGTGCTCGACTCCCTGGACGCCGACGCCACGCAGCTCGCGAGCCGCCTGGTCACCCCGTGGTGGTACCACGTGCTGCTCGGGGCGGTCGCGGCGCTGGCCATCTCCTCGCTCAGCATCCTGGGGCTCTCCCCCGCCGCGGTGGTCCCGCTGGTCGTGATCTGGATGCCCTTCATGCTGACCGCCTACACCACCCGATGGAGGGTCTCCATATCGCGTCCCGCGGGCCGGCGCCACCGGCGCACGCTGCTGCTGTACGTCGTGGTGATCGGCGTGATCCTGGCCTTCGCGGTGCTGCTGACCATCACCTCGCTGTCCCGCTGGTGGGGGGTGCTGCCGACGGCCGCGGGCTTCGCTGCCACGGTGCTGCTCGGTCGCCGCTACGACGCGGTGCTGCGCGCCGAGGTCGCCGACCAGGACGGGCCGCGATGAGCGAGAGCCCCCGCAGTCCGGGTGATCGCTCGGCTGCCTCGGACGCTCCCGCCCCGGCGTTCCATGAGCTGATCCACTCCCCTGTGCGGCTGCGGATCTGCGGCATGCTCCGCCCTGCCGACGAGGTCGAGTTCGCGGTGCTGCGCGACATCCTGCAGCTCAAGGATGCGAACCTCTCGAAGAATCTCAAGCTGCTCGCCGAGGCCGGTCTCGTGGATCTGCGCAAGGAGTTCTCCCCGCGCCGGAACGACGCCCGCAAACTCACCTGGGTCACGCTGACCGATGCCGGCCATGCCGCTCTGGCCTCGCATCTGGCCGCGCTGCGGGCCATCGCCGAGGGCGATCCCCTGCTCGGCCCCTGACCCCGAGGCGACCACCCGATCCCTGGCTCGACGCCTGACCCGGCCCTGCTCTCCCTGCGAAGCTTCGAGCCCGCTCGGCCGCCACACGCCGGAGGCCTCCCGTCGGCGCTCCGCGCGACGGGCCGGGGCAGGGCCGTCCGGGCGCGGCAGGCTCTAGGATCACGCACATGACCGACAGCGCCGCCCACCGCCGCCTCGCCGCGGAGCGCACCGACTACCTCGCCGCCTCGCTGCCCGATGAGGCGCCGGAGGATCCGCTGGCCCTGTTCGCCACCTGGCTCGAGGAGGCCTTCGCGCGCCGCGAGTCGCACGGCGCCCCCTCCGATCCGTCGGCCGTGGTGCTGTCCACCGTGGCGCTCGGCGAGGACGGCGCCCCGCGCCCGCGCTCGCGCACCGTGCTGCTGAAGGATCAGGACGCCGACGGGTTCGTGGTCTACACGAACCTCGAGTCGGACAAGGCGCACGAGATCGCGGCGACGCCCCGGGCCGCTCTGCTGATGCCCTGGTACGTGCTGCAGCGCCAGGTGCGGATCGAGGGCACCGTCGAGCTGCTCGCGGACGCCGACTCCGACGCCTACTGGGCCCAGCGCCCGCGCGGTTCACAGCTGGGGGCGTGGGCCTCGCACCAGTCCCGCGAGATCACCTCACGCGAAGCGCTCGATGCCCAGTTCTCCGAGGTCACCGCCCGTTTCGAGGGACAGCCGGTGCCGCGGCCGCCGTTCTGGGGCGGCCTGCGGATCCACCCGGAGCGCCTCGAGTTCTGGCAGGGCCGCGAGAACCGCTTCCACGACCGGATCGCCTACCTGCGCACCGCCGAGGGCACCTGGACGCGGCACCGGCTGCAGCCCTGATCGCACCGCCCCCGGTGCGCCCGCCGGGCACGCCGCGTCGCGGGCCTCAGGCATCCTCGATCGGGTGACCGAGGGCGCCCTCCCCCTCGGGGATCGCGGAATGGTCGCGCAGCACCTCGATCCGGGCGACATCGATGTCGACCCCGCCGCTGATCCCCGCGACGGTGCCGTCGAAGCGCAGCTGCCACACCGCCCAGTCGGCCTGGCTCGGTCGGTTCCCGGAGGAGAAGAGCCAGTCCGGGCGCGGATCGGTGACCGGCAGCCCGTAGTGGTCCCGCCACTCGGAGGACGAATAGATGAGCAGACGGCGGCCCCAGGCCTCCTCGACGGCGGCGGTGAAGGCATCGATCTCGGCCTGGACCTCCGCGGCCGAGGGCTTCTCCTCGCAGGCGCCGTCGAACTCGAGGTCGAGCGCCGGGGGCAGCGCGCGGTCGTCGGGCGGGGCGGCGGCGAGGAAGTCCGCGGCCTGCTCGGCGCCCGAGGAGCACAGCGTGAAGTAGTGGTAGGCGCCGGGGGTGACGCCCGCCGCCTGCGCCCCGTCCCAGTTCGCGCGGAAGCTGGCGTCGACGAAGTCCGCGCCCTCGCTGGCCTTGATGTACGCGAAGACCACCCCGTCGGCGGCCACCTGCTCCCAGTCGATATCCTGCTGGTGGCTGGAAACGTCGATGCCGAGCACCTCGTCGGGCGCGAGCTGGGCGCCCTCGGGCAGGTTCGCGAGAGCGGCGGCGTCGTCCGGGACGGCGGGGACCGTCATCGCGGCGTCGTCGGCGCGGAAGGCGCCCTTCTCGGTGAGGGCCTGCGCCTCATCGCCGCCGCGCAGGGCCCCGATGACCGAGATCGTGCAGCCGCCGACCACGAGCAGCAGCACGAGCGCGAGCGCTCCGGCGACGATCTGGCGTCGACGGACCTGCTCGGGTGTGAATCGGGGCACGGTGCGGACGCTACCCGAGCAAGGGGTCGTGACGTGGGACGACGTGCCGGAAAGCGCTGATCCGACGGGGGCCGACGGGCCCGACGGGGTGGGCCGGCCCTGCGGGGCCGGCCGCTCAGCGGGCGAAGAGGGTCGCGAAGGCGCGCAGCAGCTTCGGGGGCTCGTCGGCGTTCTCATGGCGCAGCGCGTCGAAGACGTCCTCCATCTCGTCGGGCGAGAAGTAGCCGTGGTCGCGGTAGGCCCGGGCCCGCTCGATGATCGAAGGGACGTCCAGCTCGGGATGGAACTGGGTCGCGTACTGGCGGGTGCCCACGCGGAACATCTGCACCGGCGAGGTCTTCCCGCTGGCGAGCACGGTCGCGTGCTCGGGCAGGGTGTGGACCGCCTCCTTGTGGCCGACCAGGCCGGTGAAGGTCTCCGGCAGCCCGGCCTCGCGGATCAGGGGATCCTCGCGGCCCTCAGCGGTGAGCTCGACCTCGACGGCGCCGAGCGGTTCGCCGTAGGTGCGGTCGATGCGGGCGCGCTGGTGGGTGCCGAGGGTGCCGATCCCGTAGCAGGCGCCGAGGAAGGGGATGTCCTCGGCGATCACCTGGTCGAGGACCCGGAAGATCTCCGCCTCGGCCCGGATCTGCTCCGGGGACTTGCTCTCCACCGGATCGGAGACGGTGAAGGGGCTGCCGCACAGGATGATCCCGGCGATCTCGTCGGCGGCGAGGTCCGGGAAGGGGTCGCGGTCGAGGCGGGCCCAGAGCAGCTGGTCCTCGTCGAGTCCGGTGAAGGCGAGCACGGCGTCGCGCTCGGTGCGGGCGACGTCGTCCTCGGGGCGGGTGGCGATCTGTACGAACGGTGGCACGGATGCATGCTAGCGGCCACCGGGCCCGCACCCTGCGCCGTAGTCTGCGAGTGGCTCCGGCACCGCCGCCGGGGCATGTGCCGCCCTCGAAGGAGACCAGATGCCCGCCCCGACCTCCGACCGCGCCCCGTCCCGAGCTGCCGGGATCGACCGCTCCGCCGTCGAGGACGTCGCGGGGATCCTGCCGGAGTGGCTCGAGACCGTGCGCCACCTGCGCCGGCAGTCCGGCTTCCAGGTGGCGGTGTGGCATGACGGCGAGCTGGTCGCGGAGGTCGCCGTCGGTGCGGCCGATGAGCCCGCCGGGATCCCGCTGCGCACCTCGCACCGGCTGCGCATCGCCTCCCATTCGAAGATGCTCACGGCCTTCACGGTCATGCGACTGAAGGAGCAGGGACGGCTGCGGCTGGACGACACCGTCGGCGACCACGTGGCCGAGCTCGCCGAGTCGCCCGTCGCCGACCGCACCCTGCGCGACCTGCTCTCCCACGGGGCCGGCCTGACCCGGGACTCCGACGATTCGCGCTGGTGGCGGCTCGGCATCCCCTTCGCCGATCGCGCACGGCTGCTGGAGATCGCCCGCTCCGGGGCGGTGCGCACCGCGCCCGGCCTGCACCTGCAGTATTCGAACATCGGTTACGGGCTGCTGGGGCTGGTCATCGAGGAGATCACCGGGACGGGCTTCGCCGAGGCGGTCGCCGAGCTGGTGCTCGACCCCGTCGGCGTGCCGGGGATCGGGCCGGACCTGCCCGATGCGCCGCCCGGCCCGGAGCAGGCCGACGGCTTCGCCCACGGCCACACCTCCCTGCTGCACGGCCCGCGCCGCGTGGTGGAGCAGATCGGCACCGGCGCGCTCGCGGCGGCCACCGGGTTCTGGGCGAGCGCCGGGGCGATCGCGAGCGTCGCCGGGAAGGTGCTCACGGCCGGGGAGCTGCTGGAGGCGGCGTCCCTGCGCGAGATGCGGCGCCGGGTGTGGACCCTGCACGACGGCGGGCAGTACGGGCTGGGTCTGCAGGAGGGCCGGCTGCACGGCTTCACGGTGATCGGGCACTCCGGGGGCTTCCCCACCGGGCTGTCCCGCACCTGGGCCGCCCCGGCGGACCGCCTGGTGGTGAGCGTCATCGGCACCGCGGTCGATGCGCCCAGCTCGGAGATCGCGCTCGGGATCCTGGGGCTGCTGTCCCTGGCGGCGGGGCGTCCCGCGCCACAGGCGGAGGAGTGGGAGCGGGCCGGTGCGCAGGGCGGCGCCTCCGACGGCCGGCCGCGCCCGCTCGTGCTCGCGGAGCAGGAGTCGGTGCGGCTGCGCGCCGCCGACGCGCCCGACGGTGCTGGCGGCAGCGCTGGCAGTGCTGGGAGCGCGCGCAGCACCGGCGGGGCTCCTCTCGGCTCGCTCTCCGCCCCGCAGATCGCGCAGCTGGTCGCGGGCACCTACGACTCGCTGTGGGGGCGGACGCGGCTGGTCCCGCTCGGCGGGAGGCTGTTCTCCCTGGACGAGTCCGCCGCCGACCCTGCGGCGAGCGCCCTCGAGCTGTCGGTGCGGGGCGTGCGCGCCGACCCGATCACGCCGGATCTCGAGGTCGTCGAGCTCGCCACCTGGGGAGATTCCGGGTACGGGACGTGGGCGGAGCCGATCCTGGCACGTCTCGCCCGCGACGGGGCGGGCGGCGCGCTGCGCTGTGCGGGCCTGGTGGTCACGGGGCAGCTGCAGACCCCGAGCGCGGACTTCGTGATGCCCGAGCGGGTGACCGCGCCATGACCGCGCAGATCGCCGGCCACCCCCTGCCGGCGCGGCTGCGGGACAGCGACGATCCGGGCGTCGGGGCCTGGCGGGAGCAGCTTCCGGGGCTGGTCGAGGAGCTGCTGGAGCGGTGGCAGCTGAGGGTCGGGGCGCCCTTCGAGCCCGGCGGTTCGAGCGCCTGGGTGGCGCCGGTGCGCGATCGCTCGGGTGCGGAGCTGGTGCTGAAGGTGGCGTGGGCGCATGACGAGTCGCGGGACGAGGCGGCCGGGCTCCTCGCCTGGCAGGGCCGCGGCGCGGTGCGCGTGCATCGCAGCGAGTGTCGCGGGGAGACGGCGGCGCTCCTGATGGACCGGGTGCGCCCGGGCACGCCGCTCGCGCAGCTGCTGACCTGGCCGGAGCGGGACGAGGTGATCGCCGGGGTCGCGCACGGGCTGTGGCGGCCGCCGCGCGAGCTGATGGACGAGGTGGCGGCGGCGGGCTTCCGTCCGCTGAGCCAGATGTGCGCGTGGTGGGCCGACGAGGCGCAGCGGCGGGCCGATGACGGCTCGTCCCCGCTGCCCTGCGACCTGGTGGCGCACGGGCTGCAGCTGTTCCGCGAGCTCCCGCGGCAGTGGGATGGCGAGGCCGTGCTGCTGGCGACCGATCTGCACCCGGAGAACGTGCTCGCCGCCGGGCCGGGGCACGAGGCCGGGGACGATGCGGCGGCGGGCGGCGCCGACGCGGTCGTGGACGGGTCCGGACGTCGCTGGGTGCTCATCGATCCGAAGCCGTACGTGGGCGACCCGCACTACGACGTGCTGCAGCACATGTTCAACGATCCGGACCGCCTGCGCTCTCAGCCCGGCCATTTCGCCGATCGCATGGCGGCGCTGACGGGACTCGATCCGACCCGGGTGCGGCGGTGGCTGCTGGCCCGCTGCGTGCAGGAGGCGGGAGTGCTGGACGCCGCGGCGGAGGCCGCGCTGTCGCTCGCCGCCACCGACCAGGAGCTCTAGCGCCGCGGCCCGGGAGGGCCGTCGTCGCCCGTCACCTCGCCCGGCGGCCCTGCATCCTCCGGATCGTCAGCGCTCAGCTCCTCGGCGAGCGGCCGCTCGGGCGCTGCGGCCTCGCCCGGCGCCGTCTCCTCCAGCAGGTGCTCCTCCGTGGAGCGCTCCGTCGCCGAGGTCGCCGAGGTCGCCGAGGTCGCCGAGGTCGCCGAGGTCGCCGAGGTCGCCGAGGCAGAGTCCTCCCCCGGCAGATTCTCCTCCAGCAGGTTCTCCTTCGCAGGGCCCTCCTCCGTCGGGGTATTCCTTGGCCGTGGCGCGGTCTCCCAGAGCAGCGGGGTCGGGGTGGTGGTCCGGCGGACGCCGGAATGACCGGTCCACACCACTCGGTGCGTCGAGCCGTCCGTACCCTCGCTCCGTTCGACGCTCGCCGCGCTCAGCTCCTTCGCATTGCAGCGCACGCAGAGCCACTCGCCGTTGACCAGGCTGGTGGGCCCTCCGCGGGAGACGGGGACGATGTGGTCGCAGTGGCGGAGGGAGGCGTTGCAGTACGGCCCGCGACATGAGGTGTCACGCCAGGTGAGGAACCGTTTCATCGCGGCGGGGAACTCGCGGGAGGTGGCGTCCATCGCGACCAGCTCGCCCGAGGTCGGGTGCATGTACAGGCGGCGGAACACGGTGCGGACGGCGGGGCCCGCCTTCCCGAAGGGATCGTCGGCCGGATCCTTCGGCTCCGTCGTCGCCGCACGCAGCTGCTCGCGCACCGCCTCGACGGGCACGGCGCCATAGCCCTCGAGGTGGGCGGCGTCCCCGACGTCCGGGCGGAACAGGGCCCGGTCGGTGATGATCACGCCGAGCTCGAGGGTCAGCGGCGCTCTCGTACCGTCTCCGCGTGACAGGAAGGTGTCGAGGAAGGCGTCGGCCATCAGCGCACCATGGCCCTGCCGCCCACCCTTGCTGCGGCGCCGCTCGGCCTCGAGCGAGAGCTGCTTGTGGATCTGGCGGGCCTCGAGCGCGGGGACCCGCGCCGAGACGGTGGCCATGCCGTGCTTGCCGGGCGTCATCGTCACGTGGCGCTGGGCGCGGGCGCGGCGGTGGCGGATCTTCTCGCCGTCGGGGTCGAGCGCTCCGGCGAGGGTCGCGACGGCATCCCTCCAGCGCCGCGTCCCCGCGCCGTCGAAATCGGCGAGCCGCTCCCCCAGCTCACGGTCCACCTCACGCGCGAGATCCGGGTCGAGGACCGAGGCGGCATCGGCGACGGCATAGGCGGCGTCGCTGCCGATCTGTCCCGTGCGCATCGCGGTGAGCATGCGCGGCAGCGTCTCCACCAGACGCTGCGCCGAGGCGACCGTGCGGCCCGCCCGGTGCGGGGAGCGGCGGGTGATGAGCGAGACGTCCTGCGTGGTGATGCGGTCCGCCGTCTCATCGCTCACCGTGCGGGAGGGCTCGGCCGCGCTCTCGTGCGCTGCCTGGTCCCGTGCGGCGGCGTACCGCTCCCGACGGGTGATGTCCCGCAGCGCGACGACGGACCGCGCCTCGAGCGCGTCGAGCGCCCCGAGACATTCCTGCAGGGTGCCGAGCAGGTGGGTGAAGTCGCCGCGGGCCCGGCCCTCCAGCTCGAACACCGCCCCGGGGTCCCCCGCGAGCTCCCGCAGCAGGACGGCGAGATCCCCGAGCGCCTCGGCGAGCGCCGTCGTCCCGGACTCGCGCAGCGCATCGAGGAGCGCCTGTGGGGAGAACTCTCCCCCAGGGCCCGTCAGGTGCGGTGAGATGGTCATGCCCCCATCGTTCCCGCAGGTGACGGGTCAGAACAGAGCGTGCTCGGGATTGTGGATCACCGGGGTCTGTGGAGGAACGGAGGGCGCGGGGCGGTGCGGTTCTCGCGGCGCGGCACCCATCCCGCGCGCCGTCACGGCACAGCCCTCATCGCGCGGAGGACCACAATGGGTCCCATGACGACTCTCGCCGACTTCACCGCCACCACGATCACCGGCCAGGACCAGCAGCTCGCCGAGCATCTGGGGTCCGTCGTGCTCGTGGTCAACACCGCCAGCAAGTGCGGCCTCACGCCCCAGTACGCCGGGCTCCAGGCGCTGCACGAACGGTTCCACGAGCAGGGCCTGACGGTGCTCGGCTTCCCGTGCGACCAGTTCATGCATCAGGAGCCGGGCACGGAGGAGGAGATCTCCGAGTTCTGCCAGGTCAACTACGGGGTCTCCTTCCCGATGTTCGCGAAGGTCGAGGTGAACGGGGAGGGTGCGCATCCGCTGTTCCAGTGGCTCACCGGCCCGCACACCCCCGGCGGGGACGTGCCCGACAGCGAGATCCCCGGCGGGGACATCGAGTGGAACTTCGCGAAGTTCCTGCTGGGCCGCGACGGCACCGTGCTGCGCCGCTACGCGCCGCAGGTGGAGCCGGCCGACCTCGCCGAGGACATCGAGGAGGCTCTCGCCGCCGGGGTCTGAGCGCCCCTGCGGACGACGAGCGCCGGCTGCGCTGCTCGACGGGCCGGGCAGCTCAGCCGGATCGGCTGCTCAGAGAGCCCGGCAGCCCTGGCGGACCGGCGGCTCAGAGAGCCCGGCGTCGCGCCTGGCGCACCTCGCCGATCCCCCGCATCAGGATCACGAGACCGACCGCCGTCGCCACCAGGCGCGCGATCGACCCCACCAGCTCGAGCACGGACAGGAGGTCGACGGCCTGTTCCGCCGTCTCCGGCAGCATCGAGCCGCTGCCGGAGAACGAGAAGGAGATGACGTACCCGAACAGCGCGGTGGCCAGCAGCAGCGCCGCCCCGAGCCGCAGCTTCCCATCCCCCTTGACCATCACCACGATCGAGAGGACGAGCGTCGCCACCGTCGCGCCGATGCTGAGCACGAGCAGCACGACCGCGACGATCGCCACCACGATGAGCAGGGCCGTGAGGTCCTGCGTGGCGATGAGGGATTCGACGTCCCCCTCGTCGAGGAAGAGGGCCGCCATGCCCACCAGCGCCATGAGCAGCCCCACCGCGGTGACCACGCCCAGGGCGATCGCGGACCGCAGGGGCTGCTGGTGAGGTGCGACCCGTGGGGTCTGGCTCGTCATCGTCGTCTCCTCCTCGCACCGGTGCCGACTCTCGGCACGGCTCGGTTCCGTTCCCGCTCAGCTCTGCTCCGGCGCAGTTCTGCTCCGGCTCAGTCGCCGTCCCGCTCAGCCCCGTTCCCGCTCAGTTCCGCTCCAGCTCGAGCACCGGGACGCAGGCCGGGCTGAAGCCGAGCACCTGCCCGTAGAACGACAGCGACGCCTCGACGGCGCGCACGATCGTCTCCGCCCGGCGGAAACCGTGCTGCTCCCCCTCGAACAGGAGGTAGGCGTGCGGGATGCCCTTGGCGGCGAGCGCGTCGCGGAACAGCTCCGACTGGCTCGGCGGGACGATCCTGTCCTCATCGCCCTGGAGCAGCAGCACCGGCACCTCGAGCTGGTCGACGTGGCTGAGCGGGGCCCGATCGATGTACAGGTCCCGCCGCTCCGGGTAGGGGCCCACGAGCCCGTCGATGTACCGGGACTCGAAATCGTGCGTGTCCAGGCGGAACTGCTCGAGCTCGGCCACGCCGAAGCTGGAGACGCCCGCGGCGAAGGTGTCGGTGCGGGTGAGGCAGGCGAGCGTGGTCCAGCCGCCGGCGCTGCCGCCCTCGATCGCGAGCCGGTCCCCGTCGGCGATGCCCTCGGCGACCAGGTGCTCCATCACGGCGACGGTGTCCTGCACGTCGACCACACCCCACTGGCCGCGCAGGCGGTCGCGATAGGCGCGGCCGTACCCGGTGGAGCCGCCGTAGTTCACGGCCACCACGCCCAGCCCGCGCGAGGTGTAGTACGCGGTGGGCAGCGACAGCACCGGGGAGACGTGGCCCGTCGGCCCGCCGTGCACCTGGGCGATGAACGGCGGCAGCTCCCCGTCACGGCCCGCGAAGCCCTCCTGGCGCGGGCGGTGGACGATCGCATGGACCACCCCGCCGCCGGGCAGCGGCACCTCGATGCTCTCCGCCTCGGGCAGGAGCCCGGGATCCGGGGCGTCATCGCGCGAGGAGCGCAGCAGGGTCAGCGGTGACAGGGCCGGCGCGGGCCCGTCGAGGTCGAGGCGGGCCACGTGGATCGCCGCGAACCGGGTGGGCGAGGCGCCGGCGAGCACCAGCAGGCCGTCCTCGCGCCGCTGGGCGGTGCCGATCTGGGTGAGGGGGCAGTCCAGGGGCGCGAGCTCCCCGGTGCTGATCCGCAGCACGGACAGCGAGGTCGCCGCGCGCCCGTGCTGCACGAGCGCGCGATCGGGATCGAGCACCTGGTACCAGGTGCTGCCCAGCGCCCACATGGCGCCGGCGAACTCCTGGTCGAGCTCGAGCAGCTGGCGGGCTCCTCCGTCGGCCGACCATACCCACGGGTTCCACCAGCCGGAGCTGTCGGCGAGGAACATCAGGCGCTGGTCGTCGAGCCACTCGGGCTGCAGCACGGAGACGTCCTCGCCGCCGGCGATGATCTCGCCCTCGCCGGCGCTGCCGTTCATCAGCGGGGCGAGGTGCAGCCGGGTGCCGTCCCATGGCATCAGCGGATGCTCCCAGCTGATCCACGCGATCTGCGAGCCGTCGGGGCTGACGCGCGGATGCGCGACGAAGCGGGAGGAGGGGGTGACGCGGCGCAGGGCCGAGGGGTCCTCCGCGGCCGAGCCGTCCAGCGGCACCGCCACGACGTAGCGCTCGATGTGGGGTGCGCCGTCCTCGCCCGTGCGCGGGCCCTCGGCGCCGCCGGTGTGGTCCTCGCAGATCCACCACACCTCCGTGTCGCCGCCCGCGAGGGTGACGACGGTCGGGTCGGCCCAGCGCAGGGAGGGTCCGTGCGCGGCCTCGACCTCGGGGCCGACGGGCGTGAGCGGGCGCGCCTGCTCGCCCTCGCGCAGGGCGTGCACGCGCTGGTCCTCGAAGTCGACGAAGACGACCAGCGGTCCGAGATCGTCCGTGGTGCTGCTGTCGGGTTCGGGCACGACGGTCCAGCTCGCCCCGCCGTACTCGTGCACGCGGGAGCGGGCGTTGTAGGGGGCGGGCAGCACGGTGACGGTCTCGGCCGGGGCGGGATCGTCACCGTCGGCGGAGCCGCCGGCCGTCGCCAGCGGGACGGGCCCCGCGGTGCGGACGATCGCCTGGCGACCGCCCTCGGTGGCGATGCCCTCGGTCCACCACACGGCATCGCCGACGAGGCGCGGAGCGCCGAGCTGCGTGCCACCGGTCGCGAGGAGCTCGGCGGTGAGGGGCGAGGGCCAGGAACCGTACGGCAGTGTCGTCACCATGGGGCCAGCGTATGCACTGCAGCGGCGCGGGTCCGGTGGAACCACGGGACCGGGGCGGGCCGGGCGGGCGGCCCATCTCACAGCCGCGGCACCATCGCAGGTCATCGCCGGGTTCTCCCGCCACGGGCCCGTGAGCGGCGCACCGCGTGCGAAGGCCTCCAGCGTTCCCACTGCGGAACCCCGCCCGCGTGCCTGCGGGCCTCGTGAGACACTGCTCGCGGAGAGCCGGGAAGTCTGGTCGGCACGGGGGCGGCCCCGTTCACCCGTCATCGATGCTGTGAAGGGACCAGTATGGTTCTCCAGTTCCCCTCCCCGCGTGCCGGTGTGGGGGTCGGCTCCAACTCCGCGCGGCCTCGGCGCCAGAGCGTGACTGATCCTCACCGGCCTGGCCCCGAAGGTGACGTGATCCGCGATGGACTTCCCCGTCTGGACCCTCATCCCGTTCGTGCTGATGCTGCTGGGCATCGCGGTGTTCCCGCTGGTCCCGCAGCTCGCGCACCTGTGGGAGAGGCCGCGCAACCAGCTGCTCTACGCCCTCGTGCTGGGCATGCCGGTGGCGATCGGTCTGCTGGTGGCCGCGCATCCCGAGCTGGTCGCCCACGCATTGATCGAATACGTCCAGTTCATCGTGCTGCTGCTGGCGCTGTTCACCGTCTCCGGCGGGATCGTGCTGCGCGGCGACCTGGCCGCCACGCCGCGCACGAACACGGCGTTCCTGGCCGTGGGCGGGCTGCTGGCCAGCTTCATCGGCACCACCGGTGCGGCGATGCTGCTGATCCGCCCGATCCTCGCCACCAATGCGGAGCGCCGCTACCGGGCGCACACGGTGGTGTTCACGATCTTCGTGGTCGCCAACTGCGGCGGCCTGCTGACCCCGCTCGGCGACCCGCCGCTGTTCCTGGGCATGCTGCGCGGTGTGCCGTTCACCTGGACCTTCTCGCTGCTGCCGATGTGGCTGTTCGTCAACGCGCTGCTGCTGCTGAGCTACTGGGCGCTGGATCGCCGCTTCCACGCCCGGGAGAAGCCCGAGGCGCTCGAGATGGACACCGAGAACCGCACCCCGCTGAGCGTGGCGGGTGCCTCGAACCTGATCTGGTTCGCGGTGATCATCTTCGCCGTGGCGCTGATCCCGTCGCTGGACATCGACGCCGTGGCCCACGGACAGCTCGAGGGCGTGAACTGGGTGCCCTGGCGCGAGCTGACGATGCTGGCCGCCGCGGCCTGCTCGTTCGTCATCGGCTCGAAGGCGATCCGCTTCGAGGAGAACGAGTTCACCTGGGCGCCGATCCAGGAGGTCGGGGCTCTGTTCGTGGGCATCTTCCTCACCATGGTCCCGGCGCTGCAGGTGCTGCGCGCCGCCGCCCCGAACCTCCCGCTGAACGAGATCACGCTGTTCGTGTTCACCGGCGGTCTCTCCTCCGTGCTGGACAACGCCCCCACCTACGTGACCTTCTTCGAGATGGCCACGCAGATCGCGGGCGAGCCGCGGGTGGCGAACGTGCCCGAGGCGCTGCTGGTCTCGATCTCGCTGGGCGCGGTGCTGTGCGGGGCGCTGACCTACATCGGCAACGGACCGAACTTCATGGTGAAGTCCGTCGCGGAGGACGGCGGCGTCTCCATGCCGACGTTCCTGGGCTACGTGCGGGCCGCGTTCATCTACCTCGCGCCGGTGCTGCTGGCGATGCTGCTGCTGTTCATCGCCGAGCCGTGGTGGGCGAAGGTGCTGGGCGGCGTGACCGTCGCCCTGATCCTGGTGCGCGCCCTCCGGCACGCCACCTCCCGTCCGCCCCAGGTGCTGGGCCGGGGTGCCCGGCGCACCGAGCCGGAGGCCCCGGCGCAGGAGTGAGCGCCGCAGGATTCCACGCCTGCGCAGTGAGCGCTGTGCGCGGGGCCGCCGGCGCATCCACCGACATCGACCTCGTCCACGACCTCGACCCGCAGGAGATCCGAGCATGACCTCCCCCTCGCCCGCCGTCCTCGAGCACGGCACCTTCCGCACCCGGCACCCCCTGGAGGAGTGGGTCACCCGGGCGATCCCCGGCGGTGGACTGCTGCTGCTGGCCACGGTGCTCGCCCTGCTGCTGGCCAACACCCCGGCGTCGGACCTCTACTTCACGGTGCGCGACGCGCACCTCGGGCTGGACCTCGGGCCGCTCTCCCTCGACCTCTCCATCGGGCACTGGGCCTCCGACGGGCTGCTGGCGGTGTTCTTCTTCCTCGCCGGGCTCGAGCTCAAGCAGGAGTTCGTGGTCGGCGACCTGCGCTCCCCCTCGAAGGCGCTGGTGCCGATCGCGGCGGCCTTCGGCGGTGTCGCCGTGCCGGCGCTGCTGTACGCCCTCGTCAACCTCGGCGGGCCCTCCGGCTCCCTCGGCGGCTGGGCGATCCCCGCGGCGACCGACATCGCCTTCGCCATCGCGATCCTGGCGCTGCTCGGCTCGAGCCTGCCCACCGCGCTGCGCACCTTCCTGCTCACCCTCGCGATCGTCGATGACCTCATCGCGATCACGATCATCGCGGTCTTCTACACCTCGGACCTGCGGCTGTGGTTCCTCGCCGTGGCCCTGCTGCCGATGGCCGCGTTCTGGTGGCTGACCAACCGGCGCGAGGCCTGGTTCAAGAAGCACTACTGGACCGCCTGGGTGCTGCTGCTCCCGCTGGCGCTCCTCACCTGGGCGCTGTTCCTCAACTCCGGCGTGCACGCCACGATCGCGGGTGTGGTGCTCGCCTTCCTCGTGCCCACCCGCGGGATCTCCGAGTACGGCCGGCAGCATTCCCTCTCCCACACGCTCGAGCACCGGCTGCGCCCCTTCTCGAGCGCCGTCGCGGTGCCGCTCTTCGCGTTCTTCAGCGCGGGGGTGGCCGTCGGCGGGGTCTCGGGCCTGCTGGAGGCGTGGCAGTCCACGGTCGCGCTCGGCATCATCGTCGGCCTGGTGATCGGCAAGATCATCGGCATCGTGGGCACCTCGTTCGTGCTCACGAAGTTCACCGGTGCGACGCTCGATCCCACGCTGCGCTGGCTGGACATGATCGGCATGGCGGCGGTGGCCGGGATCGGCTTCACGGTCTCGCTGCTGGTCTCGGAGCTGAGCTTCGTCAGCGGCGATCCGATGTACGACTGGGCGAAGGTGGGCGTGCTGACCGCTTCGACCCTCGCGGCCGTGCTCGGCGCGCTGATCCTCGTGCCGCGCAACCGGCTCTACGCCCGGCAGCAGCGGGACTCGGGCGCCGGGCCCGACGGTCTCGATCGCGGGCGCGGCTGGGGCGACGACGGCTGATCTCCCCGCCGGCGACGGCGGGCACCGGGGGTCGTCACGGCGGTGACGGCCCCCGGCGGCGTTCAGAGCTCCTCGTCCGTCTCCGGGGACTGCGCCGGCTCCTCGCCCGCGGCCGGGGCGTCCGCGCCCGCGCGCCGGCGGGAGGCGACGAGCGCCCCTCCGGCGCCGAGCAGCCCCGCGGCCACGGCGGCCGGGGCGAGCGCGCCGACGCCGGTGCGCGCGAGGTCTCCGCGGTCTCCGCGGTCGCTGTGGTCTCCGGTCGACGGCCCGCCTCCGGTGTCCCCGCCCGGGCCGCCTCCGGTGCCCGTGCCGGTGCCGGTGTCACCCCCGGCGCCGCCGCCGTCGCTGGGCTGCGGCGCGGTGGTCGGGGACGGCTCGGGCGTCGGCTCGGGCGCGGGGCTCGGCGCCGGATCCGGATCGGGCGTGGGCTCGGGATCCGGGGCGGGTTCCGGGTCCGGGTCCGGGGTGGGCTCCGGCTCGGGGTCCGGCTCTGCGAGGGCGGGCAGGACCTGGACGATGCACGGCTTCGGCCCGGTCTGCTCGTACTCCGGGAAGAAGGAGGTGTGGGCTCCCCACTCCCCGTTCTCCCCCGGGTGCTGCACGGCCACGAAGGCGGTGCGATCCTCGTCCCGGATGACCGGTCCGCAGGTCTCGGCGTCGCGCGGCACGGAGAGGAACTGCTCGACGCGGCCGCGGGCCTCCCCCTCGAGGGTCACGCGGAAGAGGCCGTCGTTCTTGCCGATCCCGCCGGGCTGGCCGTCGGTGGAGATCCACAGGTTGCCCACCGAGTCGAAGGCCAGGTTGTCGGGGCAGGAGATCGGCGAGACCTGCTCCGGCGGGAAGCCGGAGAAGTAGGTGGTCTCGTTCTGCTCCGGATCGCCGCACAGCAGCAGGATCCGCCAGCCGAACTCGGTCGACGTCGCATCGTCGAGCTCGTCCAGCTCGATCACGTGCCCGTCGCGGTTCTCGGCGCGCGGGTTCGCCTCGTCGACCGGGGCCTCGCCCTCGGTGCCGCGGTCGCTGTTCTTGGTGAGCGCGATGTAGACCAGGCCCGTCGCCGGGGAGGGCTCGACGTCCTCGGGGCGGTCCATCTTCGTGGGGTGGAGGACGTCGGCCGCGAGGCGCGTGTTCACCAGCACCTCCTCGACGGAGAAGCCGGGGACCTGGGACTCGCCGTCGAGGACGAGCGGCAGCCACTCGCCGCCGCCGTCGAAGGCGCCGTCGGCCGGGACGCCGCCGGAGCCGTCGATCTCGGCCGACGGGGAGTTCCCGTCGAAGCGGGCGACGAAGAGGTCGCCCTCCTCGAGGAGCGTCATGTTGTGGGCCCGGTCGCCCTCGATGTAGGTGTCGCGGGAGACGAACTTGTAGAGGTAGTCGAACACCTCGTCGTCCCCGGAATAGGCGATCGCACGGCCGTCCTCGGCGAGGCGGACGTTCGCGCCCTCATGCTTGAAGCGCCCCAGCGAGGTGTGCTTCTTCGGGGTGGAGGTGGGATCCCACGGATCGACCTCGATGATGTAGCCGAAGAGGTTCGGCTCGTTCTCGAAGCCCTCGTTGGTCGTGTCGAACCGGGGCTCGACGTCGTACCAGCGGCGCGCGGTCTCGTCGCCGACGCCGTAGCGGGCCTGCTCCTCGCCGCCGTTGCCCTGGAAGTACTGGTGGAAGTTCTCCTCGCCGGAGAGGAGCGTGCCCCAGGGGGTGAGGCCGCCGGCGCAGTTGCTCATCGTGCCCTTGACGGTGACGCCGTCCGAGCTGGTCCCCGTGACGAGCAGCTCCGAGCCGCGCGCCGGGCCGGTGAACTCGAAGTCGGTGTCGAAGGTGAAGCGGCGGTTCAGCTCGCCGTCGATCACGTAGGAGTAGGGATGCTCGCGGGACTCGCGCTCGAGCTCGACGACGGTCAGGCCGTGGGCGGCCATGGAGATCGTGACCACGTCCTCGTGGGAGGTGTCCGGCGGGAGCATGATGTTCGCGTTGTCGTACTCGTGGTTGCAGAACATGACGGCGCGCAGCCCGTCGCTGCCCGGGATCTCCTGGATCTCGGTGTAGTCGTTGTTGTAGCCGAACTGCCCCTTCTGCGCCTCCGCGGTCTGGTTGTCCCAGTCGAACTCCGGGACGTCCGAGAAGAGGGGATCGCCCCATGTGATGACCGGGTGCCACTCGAAGCCCTCGGGCACCGTGAACTCGTCGACCTCCGCGTCGACCGGCGCGATGGCGGCGAAGTCGAGCGGCGTGCCGCCCGGGGCGAGGGCCGGGAGCGGTCCGCGCGCAGGGGCGCCGGGCGCAGCGGGGGCGCCGGGGGCGGCGACCGCGCCCTGGGTGCCGGCCACGGCGATCGCGACGGCCGTGGTGCCGCCGAGGAGCATCCGGCGGGAGATCGCGGTGGAGGCGATGTCGGTGAACGACGAGGTCTCGGTGCGGTTGCACGGGCCGAGGGCGCACTGGTTGCCGCACTTGAGCGCGCAGGTCACCGCGGAGCGCTTGCCCCGCACGGCGTGCTTCATGAGGAGCGGGAGGTCGATCAGGGCCATCGGGACAGTCCTTTGCAGTGGCGGGGAGAGACCGGGCCGGGGAAGACCGGGCCGAGCTGACGATGCGCCATCAAGATGAGGACAACGCCTCCCCGAGGCGACGGGACCGTGAACACGGATCGGCCACGACGCGACGCGGAGGCGGCACACCGCCTCGTCCCCGACATGACAGGAGCCCGACCCCTCGACGGGACCGGGCTCCTCCCGATCGGACTCCTCGCCGCCGCGCCGGGCTCGGACCCCCGCAGCGCTCAGGAGCCGCAGCGCTCAGAACCGCGTGGGCGGCACGAACCCCTCGGGCTTGACCAGCACCACCGGCACCGGGCTCTCGATCGCCACCCGCTGGGAGGTCGAGCCCAGCAGGATCTTCCCGATCGGGGTGCGCTTGCGGATGCCGAGCACCACGAGCGCCGCGCCGTCGTGCTCGACGGCGTCGAGGATGTCGTCGGCGGGGTCGTCGCGCTTGGGGACCGTGCGCAGCTCGAACTCGAGCCCGGTCTCCGCCAGGCGCTCCTCGAGCGGGCGCCGGTCCGTCACGTCGCGCGCCTTGCGCGGATCGGGAGCCCGCTCGGAGGCGAGGACGAGCAGCGCGGCATCGCGGCGCCTCGCCTCCTGCACCGCGAACTCGAAGGCGGCCTCGCTGGTCGCACTGGGGACATAGGCCAGCAGAACGGTGGACATGGGATCTCCCTCGGGGACGGGTGACGGATGCGGTCAGCGCAGGTCGTCGGGGTGGCGGAAACGGGTGCGTCGGGCCTTCACGGCGCTGTTGTAGAACCAGGTGATCACGAACAGCAGCAGACCGATCGCGAGCAGGCCGCCGCCGATCACGTAGTTCTGCACCGGCTGGGCGAGCGGGGACACGAGCGCGAGGGACGTGAGCGCACCGATCACCGGCAGCGCGGTGGGGGTGCGGAAATGGCGCACCTCGACCCTGTCGCTGCGCAGCACGAGCACGGAGACGTTCACCAGGCCGAACACCGCCAGCAGCAGCAGCGCGGTGGTGCCGCCCAGCGCGGCGATCGTCTCCTCGGCGAGCACGTAGCGCACCGACAGCACCAGCGCGAAGGCGAGCGCGGTGGAGAAGAGGATGCCCGCCCACGGGGTGCGACGGCTGCGCAGCACGCCCCGCAGGAAGCCGGGCAGCACGCCCTGCTTGGCCATGCCGTACAGCAGGCGGGAGGCCATCATCATGTTGATCAGCACCGTGTTGGCCACGGCGAAGATCGAGATGAACGCGAAGATCGTGTCGATCGGGATGCTGGGCGCCCCCACCTTCACCACCTCGAGCAGCGGGGTGGTGGAGTCCGTGAGCTGCCCGATCGGCACCACGGCGACGGCGAGGATCGAGATCAGCACGTAGATCACGCCCGTGATCGACAGGCCCGCGATGAGCGCGCGGGGGAAGTTCTTCACCGGGTCCACGGTCTCCTCGGCCATGTTCACCGAGTCCTCGAAGCCCACCATCGAGAAGAACGCCAGGGCGGTCGCGCCGATGACGGCCATGAACACGCTCTTGTCGTCCTGCGTCTCGAAGAGCACCACGCGCGAGAGGTCCGCCTGCCCGCGGCCCAGGGCGTAGAAGCCCACCACGATCACGAGCGAGAGGCCGGACAGCTCGATGAGGGTGAGCACCACGTTCGCCTTCACCGACTCGGCGACGCCGCGCAGGTTGATCAGCGCCACGAGCGCGAGGAAGAACAGCGCGATGCCGGTCGCGACGGGGCTCGCCGCGGCGCCCAGCGGCTCCTCCAGCGCGAAGGCCTTGAGCACGTTCTCGGAGAGGAAGATCGCGCTGGTGGCGGCCGAGGTGACGCCCGAGGAGAGCACGGCGAAGGTGACCATGAAGGTCAGGAAGTGGATGCCGAAGGCCTTGTGCACGTACAGCGCCGCCCCCGCGGCCTGCGGGTACTTCGTGACCATCTCGACGTAGGACAGCGCCGAGACCATCGCGACGGCGAACGCGATGATGATCGGCACCCATCCCGCACCGCCCACCTCGCCGGCGACCTTGCCGGTCAGCGAGTAGACGCCGGTGCCCAGGATGTCGCCGACGATGAACAGCAGCAGCAGCTTGGGGGTGATCGCCTTCTTCAGCGCCGGCTGGTCGTCGGGCACGTCGGGGTCGGTGGCGACAGGAGCGGTGTCGTGGGACTCGCTCATGGGATCCTCCAGGGACGGGGACGGGAACCCGCGCACGGGGGCGGAGGAGGCCTGTGAGCAGGCCCGACCTTCGCGAGGAGCCGCGTGCGGTGGAGGAACTCTACCCTCCGGTGACTGCACTCACAGCTCGCGGGAAGCGGCCGTCTCCCGGTCGGCCCGGGCGCGCCCGTCGGCCGCGTCCCCGCCGTCGTGCTCCGTGACGTCGCGCTCCGTGATGGCGCGTTCCCCGTCGGCCTCCGCGTCGGTCGCGTCGCCGGCGTCGCCTGCATCGCCGGCGTCGTCCCCGTCCTCGTCGGCCTCGAGGCTCTGGGAGTCCAGGCGCAGGGTCTGCACCCACTGGCGGGAGGCGTCGGAGCTGATCGCCAGCACGCCGAGCGCGGAGGCGCCGGCGCCCACCAGCAGCGAGTGCGCGACCCCGCCGGTCATCGAGGTGGCGACGGCGAGCCGGGCGAAGGCGTCCGCCGTGAACACCGCCATGAGGGCGATCCGGGCCCAGCGGCTGCGGCGCACCACCCCGATCTGCAGCAGCAGCAGGCCGGCGGCGAACACGGTGGCCAGCACGATCTCCTCGCTGCCCGGCAGCACGAGCCCCGCATCGGGGTAGAGCGCCACGAGGTCCACGCCGCTCAGCTGCGCCACCCACTGGGTCGCCACCAGCGCGGCCTGCAGCAGCACGAGCACCCCGGTGAAGACCACCGTGGGCGGCGGGAGGTGGTGGTCCGCGGCGCGGGAGATGACCTCGTGGAAGTCGTCGACCGTCTCCTGCCACTGGGCGGTGAGCTCATCGGCGACCTCGGCGGGCGAGCCCGCCCCACCGGTGCGCCGCGCCGCCGCGAGCGCGCTCTGGGCGGCGGCCCGCGCCCGCGAGCGCATCACCGAGGTGCCCGTCGGCCGGTGGCGCGCCAGCATCATCGCGGTGGCGCCGTCGGAGCGGGCCGCCGCGCCGCCCACGTCGATCACCGGCAGGTCGCCGTCGGTGCGGATCCGGTCGCCCTGGCCGTTGCGGTGGTGGTAGGAGGTGGAGAACTCCCGGATCACCTCCGCCTCGATCTGCGGATCGGCGTAGCGGACGGTGTCGATCACGAAGTCCCGCTCGACGTCGATGTCCTCGTCGATCCGGTGCGTGATCTGCAGGGTGAAGAACGAGAAGCCGACGGCCCGGTCGTAGGTGCCGGCCGCGAGCCAGTCCGCCCGGTACCCGCCCGGCAGCACGAACCCCGGGGCCATGCGCCAGAACCGCACGTGATGGCGCTTCGTGGTGGTGCCGCCCACCTCCTGCTGATAGGTGAAGTCGTGGCGGCGCCCCATCAGGTACAGATCAGAGACGGGCGCGGCAGGATAGGAGCGGCGCAGCAGCGTCGAGCGCACCATCGACCACGCCGAGGCCAGGGTGCGCTCCTCGGCCAGCACCCAGCCGGCCCGGCGCATCGCCACGTGCAGATCGCGCTCCGAGCCGTCGAAGGCGAGGTTGATCGGGTCCGAGAGCACGCCCTCCGCGGTGCGGGTGCGGCCGAAGAAGTAGTCGGGCAGGTAGATCCACGTCATCAGCTGGTGCAGGCGCGGCAGCGTGATGTAGGTCAGCAGCACCCAGAAGCCCAGCAGGTACAGCAGCCGCACCGGGGTGAGCGAGAAGCCCTCCACCAGGTACAGCAGCGCCAGCCAGATCGAGACCACCACGCCCGCGACGATGAACAGCGTGTCCAGCAGCCCGTAGAGCTCGAAGCGCGCTCCCTGCACCGTGCCGCCGCGGGCATGGTCGTACGCGGGCGGCGTGGTGGGGACCGGGCGGCGCAGGGGCACCAGCCGTGGTGAGCGCGCGGGAGTCACCCCGTCGGCTCCGTTCTGCGCTCCGTCATGGGCGACATCGTAGGCGGCGCGGCTGAAGGCTTCCGCCCCGGCGCCGCCTCCCGCCCGGGCTCACTCCGCGGCGTCGTCGCCCTCCGTCGGCGCGGACCGGGCCGCACGCCGCACCGCGACCGCTCCCACCAGCCCCAGCAGCAGGAACATCGCCGCGCCGGCCATCGCGATGCGGGTCCCGTCGGTGAACACCAGATCCAGCTGGTCGAGGATCCTCGGGTCCATGCCCTCCGCCCGCAGCTGCGGCAGGATCGAGCCGGAGGAGGCGGTGAGCTGCGCACCGAGCTGCTCCGCCTCGCCCTCGAGCGCGCCGGTGCGGGCGGCGAGCCCGGCGGCGAGCAGGGCACCGGCCACGGCGGTGCCGAGCGCCGTGCCGAGCTGGCGCACCGTGGACTGCGTGGCCGAGCCCTGCCCGGACTGCTCGGGCGGGACCGGCGCGAGCACGGTCGAGGTCAGCTGCGCCGAGGCGAGGCCCAGGCCGAGCCCGTACGGGACCAGGAGGCCCACGATCAGCAGCACCGGGGACTCCGGCCGCAGCGCGAGGGCGAGCGCCCCCACCGCGAGGACCTCGGCGCCGAGCCCCACCAGCACGGTCCCCGGGGCGCCGATCGCGGCGGCGAGGTGCCGGGCGAGGGTGCCCGAGAGGAACGCGCCGCCGGCCATCGCGGCGAGCACGAGACCGGCCTCGAGGGTGCCGAGGCCCTGCACGTCGACGAGGTAGAGCGGCAGCACGAACAGCAGCCCGAACTCCCCCACCGCCACGGCGCCCGCGGTGAGGTTGCCCCAGGCGAAGGCGGGCAGCCGGAACAGCGTGAGGTCCAGCAGCACCGCCTTCCCGCGCAGGGCGCGGCGCCGCTCCCACAGCACGAAGGCGGCGAGCAGGAGCGCGCCGACGGCCAGCAGCAGCGGGCTGAGGGACAGTCCGGCGGGGCCGTGGAGGTCGCGCCCGCCGACGGTCAGCGGAGCCTTCTCGCGCCACCAGCCGAGGGTGGTCGCCTCGATGATCCCGAACACGAGCAGCCCGAGCGCGAAGGCGCTGAGCACGGCGCCGAGCACGTCCAGCCCGGGGATCTCGTGCCGCTCCCGGCTCTCCGGCACCCAGGCCACGGCGCCGACGATCACCGCGATCCCCACCGGCACGTTGACCAGGAAGATCCACGGCCAGGAGAAGGAGCTGGTCAGCCAGCCGCCGAGCAGCGGGCCGAGCGCGGCGGCACCGGCCATCACCGCGCCCCACACCCCGAAGGCGGCGGCCCGCTCCCGGCCGCGGAAGGTCGCGTTCACGCTCGAGAGGGTCGAGGGGAGGATGAGCGCGCCGCCCACCCCCTGCAGCAGGCGGGCCGTGATGAGCGCGGCCCCGGAGGCGGCGAGGGCGGCCAGCACGGAGGCGAGGACGAACAGGCCCACGCCCACGACGAGCAGGCGCCGCCGCCCGATCCTGTCGCCGAGCCGCCCCGCGACCAGCAGCAGCGCCGAGAGGACCACGGCGTAGCTGGTGGTGACCCACTGGGCGTCGGTGAGGTCCAGGGAGAGCTCGCCGATGATCGTGGGCAGGGAGACCGCGACGATCGAGCCGTCGATGACGATCAGCGCGAGGCCGGCGGCGAGCACGCCCAGGGCCTTCCAGCGGTGCGGATCGTGCGAGGGATCGGCGTCGGCGGGAGGAGCGGGGCGGGCGGCGTCCGACGGGGCGACGGTGGACGCCGGCGCCCTGCGGTGCGAAGGGCTCGGAGTCGTCATGACCCGAGTTTATGACGCAATGTCAGATCCGGCATCCACCGAACGGTCGATCCCGCCCCGGCGCTCGCCGGCCCGCCGCGGCGCGCACGTAGGCTGGCCAGGACCCCTGAGAGAGGAAGTCCCATGACTGCATCGCACCCCGCCGTGCCGACCATCCCCTTCCACGACGGCCACACGATCCCGCAGCTCGGCTACGGCGTGTTCAAGGTCGAGCCGGACATCGCCGCCGATGTCACCGCCCAGGCCCTCGCCGCCGGGTACCGCCACATCGACACCGCGAAGATCTACGGCAACGAGGAGGGCGTGGGCCGCGCGATCGCCGACTCCGGCATCCCGCGCGAGGAGCTCTTCGTGACCACCAAGCTGTGGAACGACGCGCACGCCTTCGACGACGCGATCGCCGCGTGCGAGGCCTCCCTCGAGCGGCTCGGCCTGGACCACGTCGACCTCTACCTCACGCACTGGGCAGTGCCCTCGCAGGGCCAGTACGTCGAGGCCTGGAAGGCGCTCATCGAGCTGCAGAAGCGCGGGCTGACCCGCTCCATCGGCGTCTCGAACCACCCGCTGCCCCAGCTCACCGAGATCATCGAGGCGACCTCCGTGGTGCCCGCGATCCACCAGATCGAGCTGCACCCCTACTTCCAGCAGCGCGAGCTGCGCGAGGCCCATGGCGAGCACGGCATCCTCACCCAGTCGTGGGGGCCGCTCGGACAGGGCAAGTCCGATCTGCTCGAGAACGACGCGATCACCTCGATCGCCGCGGCCCACGACGCCTCGCCCGCGCAGGTGGTGCTCGCCTGGCACCTCGCCCACGGCATCGTCACCATCCCGAAGTCGGTGACGCCCGCGCGCATCGTGGAGAACCTCGCCGCGGCGGAGCTGACGCTGACCTCCGAGGAGATCGCCGCGATCGACGAGCTGGACCGCCCCGACGGCCGCGGCGGCGCGGATCCGGCGGCCAAGACCGCCTGAGGCCCGGCGAGACGAAGGCGCCCGGGCCCTTCCCCCTGCGGTGGCGCCCGGGCGCGGACTCCGCTGCTCCGCGACGTTCGTCGATCGCGCGAGGCGGTGCTCAGCCCGCAAACGACCCCCGATACGGGGCCATGTACTCGCTGAGCAGCACCTCGTGCGACCCCCGCTCGGCTCCCACCGGGTCCTGTCCTGGGTCTCGGCTACAGTGTGCCGAGTTCGGGGCAGACACGAGGGGGCAATGCCGTGGAAGGTGTCGAAGCAGGTCAGGGCGGGGGCAGGCCGCGGCGCCTGGCTCTGATCATCACCGCGACGGTCGCGACCCTCGCACTGGTGATCGGCGCGATAGTCGTGGGGTTGCCGTGGCTGCGTGAGTCGGCCTCCGCCGCGGACATGGGCACCACCGAGATCTCCGGCGCCGATCCCTCCGACTCCGAGGACTCCTCCAGCATCGAGCAGGAGCTCACCGCCGGCACCGCCGAGGTGCGGGTCGCCGACGCGGGCGTGCACCGCACCGCCCTCGCCCGCGTCACCGTCGACCCCACCGAGGACGTCGTGATCTCAGAACGGGGCTCCGCTGTGCTCACCGCTGCGGGTGGTTCCGGCCCGGTCTCCGCCACCTCCTTCGTCGCGGTGAGGGACGGTGTCATCACCGTGGAGTCCTCCTCCGCCGTCACGGCGCACCTCGAGGTCCTGGCACTCTTCGACGGCGGCGCCGAGACCGCCGGCTCGCTGCGGCTGCTGCCTGCGGCAGTGCAGGTCGTGAGCACGGAGTCCGAGATCGGCACAGACGACCTCACCGCTGCGCAGGACGTCTACGTGGGCGGCTTCGCCGTGCCCCAGGGCACGCCCCATGCCCTGGCCCGCATCACCGGCACCTTCACGGAGCCGACGCCCGTGACGCTCTCCGACCAGGTGCTGCACTTCCCGCGCGGCACCTCGACCACCACCACGGTGCTCAGCACCGTCGACGATGCCGTCACCCTCTCCGCTGCGAGCGCCGGGGAGCTCGAGATCGACGTGATCGGCTACGTGACCGCCGCCGACGCCACGGCTCCGGTCGGCGCCGACGTAGACTCGACGACGGCCGGGGCCGTGATGGGGGTGTCTTCGCAGGCTCCGCAACAGCTCGCATTCACCGGCGGCACCCGTGAGGAGATCGATCTGGGCGCTCTGCGCACCACCGCGGTGATCGGTCTGCTCTCCCCGGGATCCGGCACCGCCGGCGCCATCACCAGCACCTACGACGACAACGCCCACCACCGCGGCACCGCCGTGACCGCGGATGCCCCGCGCGCCGGCGAGCTGGTGATCGTCTCCGCGCAGGACCCGCAGCTCACCGCCGACGTGGACGTGCAGGCGGAGTTCCTGCCCGTCGCGATCGTGCAGCCGCACGAGGTCGCCCGCGGCGAGGACGTCGCCGTGACCATGGAGCCCTTCCCCGGCGGCGCGATGGATGCCGAACACGGGATCGTGCGCATCGAGGGGACGTTCCACGCACCACACCGGATCGCCTCGATCGCGGTCGCGGTGAACGGCGAGGAGGTCACACCGAGCGCCCCGCTCCGCCTCGATGGAAACGGCGGCACCTGGCATCAGGACATCATCCCCGCACGGAGCGGCCCGCTGGAGATCACGGTCACCGCGATGGACGTCGGCGGCGACACGGCGACCGCGACCTGGGACGGCACCGTGACCGTCCCCTCGGACGATGACCTGGTCCTCTCCCCGCAGGCGCAGATCCTCACCCCCGAGGCCACGGCCGAGATGACGCAGGAGAGCGCGGCGGTCCTCTCCTCTGCGGAGGCGCCCGGCTACGGGATCGGCGACGTGATCGTCGCAGGGGCCTCCGACGGCCTCCCCGACGGCACGCTCGGGCAGGTGCTCGCGCTCCGCTACGAACAGGGTCGCTGGCTCACCATTCTCGGGCCCGCCACCCTGGGCAACGTGATCCTCCAGGGCGAGTTCGACGTGGTCCTCGACCGTGGGGACTCGGACGAGATCGTGCAGCGAGGCGCCGACGGTGCAGAACAACCCTTGACCACACCGGCCCCCGGTGCCGTCCCTGTCGGCCCCGTCGGCGGAATCGGCGGCGGCGTCGGGGCGGCCGTCCCCGTCGCCCCGACCGGCGCCGGCCTCGTGGGCCCCGGCATCGCCCCCGCCCTGCCGAGCTTCCCGCGGATGGACGGCTCGGCGGGGAAGCCACGGGAGATCTCGACCGACGAGACCTACGACCTGCTCACGCACAGCTGCGACGAGGAGCTCGAATCGATCCCGCTCGCCTCTCAGGAGGGCAAGGGCACCTCGCCCGACGGGCGGTGGTCGCTGAGCGGTTCGGCGAAGCTCGATCTCTCCGTGACGTGCGAGGCGAAGCTGGGTGTGCGGGTGGCGTACAGCGCCGAGTACAAACCCGAGGGCGCGATCGCCGTGGGTCTCGACGCGGTCCACTTCCTGAACACGATCCGGGCCCTCGAGGACGACACCACGAAGCAGATCGACGGGGTTCTGACCACGGCCGGCTCCCTGTTCGAGAGCGACTGGACGATGAGCACCTCCCTCCTGGGCTCGGCGGAGATGGCCGTCGGACTGAGCGGCAGCGCGAAGGGCGACATCTCCACGGTCGACGACGAGTTCGACGCGCATCTGCCGCTCGCCCGGGCCACGTTCTTCCTCGGGCCGGTCCCCGTCACCCTCGACGGGGACGTGACCATCACCCCGCGCATCTCACTCAACGCGACCGGAGAGTTCGACCTGACCAGCACGTTCTCCGGTTCCGTAGAGGGCGGTCTCACCCTGCAGCGCAGCACCGGGATCACCCCGCTGTCCGCACTGGAGACCGATCTGACCACGACGATGTCAGGGACGGCGAGCGCGACCGCCACCGCGTCCCTCGCTGTGGAGCCCGCCCTGACCCTGTACAAGACGATCTCCCTGGGGTATTCCGCGACGCCCACGGCAGAGGCGACGGCCAAGGGCGAGTACTCGGCGTCCGATGGCAGCTCCTTCTCCCTCGCCGATCCCGACGCCACGGCGCAGAAGGCCGCCGACGACGGTCTCACGCTGACCACGACGGGCCGGCGTTATCTCGGCCTCAGCGGCTCCTTCACCGTCGGGCTCGACCTCGAGCGCGAGCTGGCGGCGTTCCCCAGCGTGCTGACTGCGCTCGAGACCGCGGGCGTCCCGCTCGAGGTCACCGTGGTCGACGAGTCGTTCGCAGCCGTCACCGTCGCGGAGAAGACCCTGTGGGAGTACTCCTACCCTGAGGATCTGGACCCCGAGACCTACGAGCCGGAGATCCCCGAGCCGGACTTCAGCGATGACGGCGCCGAGGTGCTCGCCGAGCTCGAGGGGAAGACCTTCGTGTTCGCCTCCGGCGCGGGCGGCTGGGGGACGGACTACGAGATGGGCGCCGACGGCACCTTCACCGGGACGTACCACGACTCCGATGTGGATGTCGTGCGCAAGGCCGAGTTCGAGGGGCGTTTCGAGGTCGGTGAGCAGATCGACGAGACCAGCTACGAGCTGGAGCTCGCAGAGTTCACGCGCACCTCACCGGCGAGCGGCACGGAGGACGCCGACGGGTACACGATCGAGTACCAGGACTCGGTGTACGGATTCGACCAGTGCCGTGACTTCCGCCTGCTGCTGCCCGACACACCCACCAACAGCCTGACCGAGGGCCAGAAGCTGTGGGCGGGCAGGCACTCCACGGACCCGACCCTGCGGGTCTTCGCCGTCACCTGCTACGAGACTGACCGCGGGGAGGACCTCCTGCACTACGAGATGACCTGAGCCCCACCGCGAACCGGCCACCTCCGGCTCAGTAGTAGACCGCGAGCGGTCCCGTCGGGCCGTCGATGACCTGCACCGGGGTGTCGAAGACGCGGCTGAGCACGTCGCCGTTCATGATCTCGCCGACAGGGCCGGCCTCGACCACGCCGCCCTCCTTCATCGCGATGATGTGGTCCGCGTAGTGGGCCGCGAAGTTGATGTCGTGCAGCACCACCACGATCGTGCGGTCCAGCTCGCGGGCCGCGTCGCGCAGGCGGCCCATCATCTGCACGCTGTGGCGCATGTCGAGGTTGTTCAGCGGCTCGTCCAGCAGCACGTACTCGGTGTCCTGGGCGAGCACCATCGCCACGTAGGCGCGCTGGCGCTGGCCGCCGGAGAGCTGGTCGAGATAGCGGTCCTCGAGCTCGTCGAGGTTCAGGAAGTCGATCGCCTCGGAGATCTTCTGCTCGTCGAGCCGGGTGAGGCGCCCCTTCGAGTAGGGGAAGCGGCCGAAGCCCACCAGCTGGCGCACCGTGAGCCGGGTGATGAAGTGGTTCTCCTGGCGCAGCACCGAGAGGATCTTGGCGAGGTCCTTCGAGGCGGTCGAGGCGATGTCGTAGCCGGCCACCTCGATCGCGCCGTCGTCGATCCCCAGCAGCCGGCCCGCCATCGTGAGCAGGGTCGACTTCCCGGCCCCGTTGGGCCCCACCAGGGCGGTGACGCCGCCGGAGGGGATCTCGACGGTCACCGGCCCGATCTCGACCGTCTCGGTGGCCGATGTGTACTGCTTCCGCACCGCGTCGATGGTGATCACAGGCGCCCCTTCCGCATGATGACGACGAGGAACACGGTCCCGCCGACGAGTTCGATGATGATGGACACGACGCCCTGGGCGTAGAACACGTGGTTCATGAGGAAGTACGCCCCGGCGAGCACCACGAAGCCGGTCAGCGCGCCGATCGGCAGCAGGCGGCGGTGATCGTGGGTGCCGGCGAGCTGGAAGGTCAGCGTCGCGACGAGGAACCCGAAGAAGGTCATCGGGCCGACGAGGGCGGTGGAGACCGCCATGAGGATCGAGACCAGCACGAGCATGTAGATGGTCTGGCGCCCGTGGTCCACGCCCACGTTGATGCACACGTCCCGGCCCAGCGAGATGACGTTGAGCCGGTGCGCGTTCGCCCAGATGAGGGCGCCCGCGATGAGCACCATCGGGATCGCGAACGGCAGGTACTCGGAGCTCGCGTTGGTCACCGAGCCGAACAGCCGCGCGGTGAGGACATCGAACTCGCTGGGGGTGAGCAGACGCTGCATGAAGGTCGAGACCGCGCCCATGCCGCCGCCGATGATGATGCCCACCAGCAGCATCACCTGGATGTTCGCGTACCGGCCGCGCAGCAGCCAGCCGTACAGCAGCACCGAGAGCCCCACCATCGCGAGCACCTGCAGCAGGAACTGGCTCGTGCCCTGCAGGGCCACCACCCCGGCGGCGCCGAGCGTGTACACCGCGGCGGTCTGGATGACGGTGTAGAGGGACTCGAAGCCCATGATCGAGGGGGTGATGATGCGGTTGTTGGTGACGGTCATGAAGGTGATCGTCGCGACCGACTGGCAGAACGCGACCACCGCCATCACCACCAGCGAGGTGGCGCGCATCTCCGCGATCAGCCAGAAGCCGCGCGTGCCCACCGGCATCGGGTTGCCGATCGCGAGCAGGCCCATCGCGAAGCCGAGGGCCATCACGAGGAGCGCGGAGAGGATGATCCAGTAGCGCCGCCGGGAGCGGGCGTCGGGGAAGGCGCCGGAGCTGCTGCGGGTGCGGCGCGGGGCGCCGATGACCTCGAGATCCTCGACGAGGTCCGCGGGGGCGGTGCTGATCTCGGGGCTGACGGTCTCCTCCCCCACCGTGCCCAGGCGGCGGTCGGCGAGGTGGCGGTCCAGCAGGTGGCGGTCGGCCGCGTGCCGCTCCGCGACGTGGGGGCGGGCGAGCGGGGTGTCCGCGACCTCGCCCTCGGTGACGTGACCGGCCGCGGGGCCGGAGGTGGTGGTGCGCTCAGCCATGTCGACGCTGCCTCGTGAGAAGGACGATGAACACGATGGCGCCGACGATCCCGAGGATCAGGGAGACCGGCACCTCGAAGGGCATGATGATGGTGCGGCCGATGAGGTCGCAGACGGTGACGATCGCGATGCCCAGCAGGCACACCCAGGGCAGGTTCGAGCGCAGGTCGTCACCTCGCACCATGGAGACCACGTTGGGCACGATCAGCCCCAGGAACGGCAGGTTGCCGACCACCACCGTGACCACGCCGGTGGCGATGGCGACCAGCCCGGTGCCCAGCAGCAGCACCCGCTGGTAGTTCACGCCCACGTTCGTGGCGACGTCCTCGCCCAGACCGATCACCGTGAGCCGGTCGGCCACGATGAAGACGGCGACCCCGACCAGCAGCACGATCCACAGCACCTCGTAGCTGCCGCGCAGCACCGAGGTGAAGGAGCCGGCGAACCAGACGCCCAGGTTCTGCAGGGCGTCGAACTGGAGCGCCACGAAGGTGGAGACCGAGCCGACGACGGCGCCGAGCATGATGCCGATGATCGGCACGATGAGGGAGCTGCGCAGGGTGACCTTCCGCAGGAACAGGAAGAACACCAGGGTGCCCACGAAGGAGAAGATGATCGCGACCGTCATCCGGGTCAGCAGCCCGGCGCCCGGGAACAGCACCATCACCAGGATGAGGCCCAGACCGGCCCATTCGGTGGTGCCGGTGGTGGTCGGCTCCACGAAGCGGTTCTGGGTCATCAGCTGCATGATGAGCCCCGACATCGCCATCGCGGCGCCGGCCAGGACCAGGGCGATGGTGCGGGGGATGCGGGTGATCGCGAACATCGAGGCGCCGTCGTCGGCGCCGAAGATGTCGTAGACACCGGTGAACAGCGAGGCGACCAGCAGCAGCGCGACCAGCACGATGCCGATCACGAGCTTGCCGTCGATCAGGCGCTCGCGGCCGCGGCGTCGCACCGCCGGCACGTCCGGCGCGTCCGGTGCGAGGGAAGGACTGGACATCAGATCTCCTGGGGGAAGGCGTCGGGGCCGACGGGCGGGAGCTCGCCGGGCCCCGGGCCGACGCGCCGCACGGCGGGCAGGACGGAGAGGGTCCTGCCCGCCGTGCGGCGGTCAGCGGTGGCGGCCGTGGCTCAGGCCTTGGCCTCGAGCGCGTCGGCCAGCGTGGTGAAGTACTCGGTGTACGTCTGGATCGACTCGTTCGTGTACGTGTCCGCGGGCATGTAGATCACGTTGCCCTCGGTGATCGCGGTGACTCCGGCGAGCGCCTCGGAGGAGTCGAGGATCTCGTTGGCGGGGACGTACTCCGGATCGTCGGCGGAGATCGCGGCGTCACGGTCCATGACGAGGATCCAGTCCGGGTTCGAATCGGCGATGGCCTCGACGGAGATGTCGTCGCCCTGGTGGTCGTCGCTCGCGTTCTCGACCTCGAGGGCGGGCACGAAGTCGAAGGCCTCGAAGGTCCAGCCGAGGGTGCGGCCCTCGCCGGGGGCGATGTAGCCGATCTCGCCGCCGGAGGTGGTGACGGCCATGACGGTGGAGCTGCCGTCGTAGGCGGTGCTCACGCGCTCCATGGCGGCGTCGAAGTCGGTGCCGAGCTTCTCGGCCTCCTCCTCCTTGCCGAAGACCTCGCCGAGCACGGCGACCTGGCGCTTGAGCTCGTCGCCGAAGGGCTCGTCGTCGCGCGGGTCCAGCTCGAGGATCGTGGCGTCGGGCGCGTACTTCACGAAGTCGTCGTGGTACTGCGAGAAGCGCTGGCCGTTGACGATGAGGGTGGGCTCGGCGGCGACCACGGCCTCGAGGTCGGGCTCGCGGTGGTTGCCCAGGTCGATGATCGACTCGTCGTCCTTGTAGGGGTTGGTCGAGGGCATCAGGGTGCGCGCGGCGGCGGTGAGGGTCACGCCCCAGTCCGCGAGGGTCTCGAAGGTGCGGTTGTCGGTCGCGACCACGGAGGCGGGCGGGACCTCGACGGTCTGGGCGCCGTTGTTGTCCTCGATCTCGATGGTGCCCTCGGCGGCGCCGTCGTCCGCCGCACCGGCGGCGTCGGTCTCGCCGGAGGAGGAGCCGCACGCGGTGAGGGCGAGGCCGAGGGCACCGGCGGCGGAGAGGGCGCCGAAGTGGCGCCGGGTGAAGGAGGTCATGGGGAAAGGACTTTCTCTGAACGGCTCCGGGCGCCGCCGTCGGGGCGCCTCGCTGGACTCGTTACTGAGGCTAGCCTCACCTGCGCGGTTTTCGCCACTCGCCAGTTGCTTTATTGGACGTCTCACACGGAAAACCGCTGTGCGTCTGGTCACAGGGCGGTCGCCGGAGGCCGCTAGGGTGGGACCGGCGCCGCAGGGGGCGCGCCGTCGACGACCGTGCTCCGAGGGGGATCCGTGACCGACCGCAGCACCGACCGCAGCGACGCCTCCGGCCCGCCAACCCCGGAGGGCCGCGGCGCCGAGCCGGTGCCGGCGCTGCCGGATTTCACCGCCGGAGCGCGCGACGCGGGGCGCGGCGGGCCGGGCGGGCCCGCCGGCCGCGACGACACAGGCGGGCACGACGACCCAGGCGCGCGCAGCGATGCCGGCCGGGGCCCGCTGCTCGCCCTGCTGCTGGGCGGCGGGGCGCTCCTCGTGGCCGTCGTCGCGGTCGTGGCGCTCGTGCTGTCGCTGACCGTCTTCCGCAGCGCCGAGGACGCTCCGGACGACGAGGGCGGGACCGCCGCCGCGACCGAGGAACCCGAGCGGGAGCGGCGCTCGGAGTACGTCCCCACGCAGGAGCAGAGCGACGAGGGTGAGGGCGAGAGCGAGAGCGTCCTCGCCGAGCAGCCCTCCGTCGACTGCACCGTGCGCGAGAACGTCGTGGAGAGCGAGCAGGTCGAGGGCGCCGTCCGCGGCGGCGGGCTCGAGTTCCCGCAGCCGGAGGGCTGGGAGGTGGGCAGCGACTGGTCCGGCGCGGACGCCTACCTGAGCGATCAGAGCTTCGCGCATCAGGCGGTGGAGAGCGGCTGGTTCGCGGTCTCCGGCGTGGGGGCGGTCGAGTTCCCGCAGGAGGAGGGCGGCTACCCGGGAGCAGAGGAGGCCGCCCGGGCGATCTTCCAGTGCGCGCTCACCCGGGACAGCGCCGAGGAGCTCTACGACGACCCGGCCGAGATGCGGGACCACCGCGACGAGGCGTTCACGGTCGACGGCCACCCGGCATGGATCGTCAGCGCCGACGTGCAGATCTCCGATCTCGCCCTGCTCCACACCACCGACGCCTGGCGCCTGGTGGTGATCGTCGTGGACACCCCGGAGGGGCCGGCCGCCTTCGACGGCGGCGCGGCGCTCGGCCACGAGCAGCAGGTCGCGGATCTCGACGCGATGCTCGAGGGGCTGCGGGTGCTGTGAACGGCGCGCCGCGGGCATGCCGCGGGCGCGCCGGGCAGAGTCAGGCCTTCGCGGACTTCCCGCCCTGCGACAGCAGCAGTGCCGCGGCGATCGCCAGCAGCCAGGTGTCCTTCGCGATCGCGGTGCCGTCACCGGTGGGGCGCACGCCGTCGGCCTCGGTGAGACCAGGGGTGCGCAGGTACATCGAGACCAGCGAGCCGGAGAACGCCGCCAGGCCCAGGCCGGCGACCTTCGTGGGCACGAAGGGCAGCAGCAGGGACGCGCCGACGGCGACCTCGCCGTAGCTGAGGAACTTCGCGAACTGCTCGGGGGTCAGCTTGCCCAGGGCCGGGACGCCGTGGGCGGCCATCCCCTGCATGCCCTCGGCCGCCTCGGCGGACATGCCGAGCTTGCCGATGCCGGAGTTGAGGATGAACGCGCCGGGGACGGCGCGGAGGATGGCGGTGCTGAGCGACATGGAGAACCCTTTCGAGACGATCTGTTTGCACTTTCAACCATACGGGGGTGGTGCGGACCTGTCGACCCCAGCGCCGCGGAGGGCATGACAATGGAGCGATGCCGTTCCTCGCCCGCCCTGCCCCGGGGGAGCCCCGATGAGCACCATAGCCCTGGCGATGGTGCTGGTCGCCGCCCTCTGCCATGCCCTGTGGAATCTCGCCGCCAAGCGCGTGGACACCGATGGCTACGCCTTCGTGTGGTGCTACGACGTGGCCTCCGTGCTGCTGTGGGCGCCGCTGGCGATCGCGTCGCTGGTCGCTGCGGGGCACAGCCTCTCCCCCACGCTGCTGCTGGCTCCGCTGGTCTCCGGCGTGCTGCACATCGCCTACCAGCTCACCCTGCAGACGGGCTACGCCCGCGCGGACCTCGGGGTGGTCTACCCGGTGGCGCGCGGGGTGGGCCCGGTGCTGAGCATGGCGGTGGCGATCCTGGTGCTCGGGGAGCGGCCCGGCTGGGCGGCGCTGCTCGGGGCGGTGGTGGTGATCGCGGGGATCGTGGTCGTCGCGACCGGACGGTCGGGCTCCGGGCGTCACGGCGTGCGCGCCGGGGTGCTCTGGGGCGGGGCGACGGGCCTGGCGATCGCGGCGTACACGCTGTGGGACAGCTGGAGCGTCACCACGCTCGGGCAGCCCCCGGTGGCGTACTTCGTGACGAGCTGCCTGTGGCAGGTGGTGCTCATGACGCCGACGCTGCTGCGCCGCCGCCGTCACGGCCTCGGGGGCGTGGTGCGGCTGCGGTGGCGGGAGATCGCGATGGTCGCGGTGCTCTCCCCGCTCGCCTACGTGCTGGTGCTCGAGGCCATGCGCACCGCGCCGGTGTCGCTGGTCGCCCCGGCGCGGGAGTCGAGCATCGTGGTGGGCTCGCTGCTGGCGTGGTGGCTGTTCAAGGAGCCCGACCCGCTGCGCAGGCTGTGCGGCGCCGCGATCGTGCTCGGCGGGATCGTGCTCATCGCGGTGTGAGCCGCCGTGCGAGGCCGCCGGGTGCGGCCCGGTGCTGTCCTCATGCGCGGGCGAGGATCTCCCCGTGCAGGAGGTTGAACCAGCCGTCGGGGTGCTCGGCCCAGGCGAGGAACTGCGCGGCGATCTCCTCCCGCTCGGCGGCGTCGGCCCAGCCCTCCCGGGCGAGCTGCTCCGCGAGGGCTCCGGCGGTGACGCGGCCCGCCACGGTCCCGGCCCAGGCGCGCCGGCCCTCCGCGGTCGCATAGAGCTGGGTGGAGCTGGTGGCCTCGACGTCGGTGAATCCGGCCTCGTGCGCCCAGGCCAGCAGGCGCCGGCCGGCGTCGGGGGTGCCGCCGTTGGCGCGGGCGGCGCGCAGGTACAGCGCGAGCCAGCGCTCGATCCCCGGCCGCTCCGGCCACCAGCGGAAGCCCTCGTAGTCGCTGTCGCGCACCGCGACCGTCCCGCCGGGGCGGGTCACGCGGCGGAACTCGGCGAGCGCCCGCACCGGCCCGGGCACATGCTGCAGCACCTGGTGGGCGTGGACCACGTCGACGCTGCCGTCGGCGAACGGCAGGTGGTGGGCGTCGCCGACCACGACCTCCACCTCCCCGAGCCCCTGGCGGCCGAGCTCCGCGCGGGTGAGGGCGGCGGCCTCCTCGCTCACCTCGAGGGCGGTGACGTGCGCGGGGCCGACGAGGCGGGCGAGGCCCGCGGTGATCGTCCCGGCGCCGCTGCCCACGTCCAGCAGCTCCATCCCCGGCCGCAGGTGCGGCAGCAGGTGTGCGGCGGAGTTCTCGGCGGTGCGGGCGCGGTGGCTCTTCAGCACCGCGGCGCCGTAGCCGTGGGTGTAGGCGGGGCGGTGCTCGGCGGCGTCGGTCATGGCTCGACGGTACGTTCCTCGCCCTCGGAGCCGGCGGCGCGGGCTGCCCGGGCGGTCCGTCGTGCCGCCCACCGGTCGCCGAGCGCGGCGGCGCTCACCACCGCGATGCCCACGAGCACGCCGATCACCGTCTCGAGCACGCGCGCCTCGAGCGTCGGCCCCACCGGCTGGGGGTGCGCGAGCTGCACCATGAGCAGGGCCAGCGGCGTGATGAACAGCAGCGCGAAGGCGTAGTTGCGCAGCACGTACATCTCCGCGAGGAACTGCAGCACCACCACCCACACCATCAGCTGCCAGGCCTCGGAGGGGAAGGAGAGCAGGAAGGCGGTGGTGATGATGCCGAGCGTCGTGCCGACCACGCGGTGCAGGCCGCGCTCGATCTGGAGGGTCCGGCCCGGCGCGGAGAGCAGCGCGATCGCGGCGATCTGCGCCCAGTAGGGGAAGGGCAGGCCCGAGGCGAGGCCCAGCATCCCGGCCACCGCCGCGGCGACCGTGAAGCGGGCGAACTCGGCGCCCAGCTGGCGGCCGGTCCAGGTCTCCGCGGCGGCGCGGACGTCCGCGCCGGGGTGGCGCTCCCCGGCCCAGTGCCCCAGCAGGCCCAGCCCCACGCACAGGCTCGCGCACGCCGCGGCCACCGCGAACGCCACCCAGATCGGCGCCGCGGGCGGGGCGGAGGCGACGGCCGCGATCGCGAACAGCGGGAAGATCGCCCCGCCCGGCTTCAGCCCGCGGGAGAGCACGAAGGTCGCGGCGAGGCCGGCGACGACCGAGCTGACCAGCAGGGTCGTCCAGGACTCGGCGGTCGGGCCCAGCACCTCGCCGAGCTGGGCGAGCGACGCCCCGGCGGTGACGCACAGGGTGAGCATGATCCCGGCCATCGACTGGCGGCGGAACCGCATCCGGGTGGGTTCGTAACGGGAGTAGATGCCGGTGAACGCGCCGAAACCCACGAACATCGCCCAGTCCGTGCGGCCCGCCAGCAGCAGCACCGCCATCGGGATCGCGAGCCCGAGGGAGATCCGCAGCGCCGGGATGTGGTCGACCCGGCTGGGGCCGAGGCTCAGCATGCGCCGCCCGACATCCTGGATCGTGGTCACTGCGGGCACGGGTCTCCTTCCGGGTGGGCGCGGCCCTCCAGCCTATTCCCGCTCGCACGGTGCTCCCGCACGCCCGGCGCCCCTCACTCCCACCGCGGCACCGCGGCGGCCCCGCCTGCCCGTGGGAGACTGCCGTTGCCCCCGTTCCCCACCGTCCGGCCGCCGTCGGACCTTCTCCTGACCGGAGCATCCATGACCGTCCCCGAGCACGTCCCCGCCCCCCGCGCCGGCGGTGCCGGCCTCATCGAGACCGCCGGCATCGAGATCATCGCGGAGTCCGAGCGGACCGCCCGTCCGCGCGACCTGTTCTGGCCCTGGTTCGCCGCGAACGTCTCCGTGTTCGGCCTCTCCTACGGCTCGTGGGTGCTGGGCTTCGGCATCTCCTTCTGGCAGGCCGTGGTGGTCTCCACCATCGGGGTGGTGGTCTCGTTCCTGCTGTGCGGGCTGATCGCGATCGCCGGCAAGCGCGGCTCGGCGCCCACCATGGTGCTCTCCCGGGCGGCGTTCGGCGTGCACGGCCAGAAGGTGCCCGGCGTCGTCTCGTGGCTGACGTCGATCGGCTGGGAGACGTTCCTGGCGATCATGGCGGTGCTCGCCACCGCGACCGTCATCACCCAGCTGGGCGGCGACGGCGGCAGCGTGGCGCTGCGGATCATCGCCACGGTGATCGTCGCGGCGCTGATCGTCGCCGCCTCGGTGCTCGGGTATCACACGATCATGAAGCTCCAGTCGGTGCTGACCTGGATCACCGGCGCCGTGACGATCCTCTACGTCCTCCTGACGATCCCGCACATCGACCTCGCCGCGGTCATGGCCCAGCCGGGCGGCAGCCCGGGGCAGGTCATCGGTGCGCTGGTGATGGTGATGACGGGCTTCGGTCTCGGCTGGATCAACATCGCCGCCGACTGGTCCCGCTATCAGAAGCGCTCCGCCTCCGACGGCGCGATCATCGCCTGGAACACGATCGGCGGCTCGCTCGCCCCGGTGCTGCTGGTGATCTTCGGGACGCTGCTGGCCGGCTCCGACCCCGACCTCTTCGACGCGGTGGCCGACGACCCGATCGGCGCCCTCGCCACGCTGCTGCCGGTCTGGGTGCTGGTGCCGTTCCTCGTCGCGGCCGTGCTCGCCCTGGTCTCCGGCGCGGTGCTCGGCATCTACTCCTCGGGCCTGACGCTGCTGAGCCTCGGCATCGACATCCCCCGCCCCGCCGCCGCGGCGATCGACGGGCTGATCCTCACCGCCGGCACCATCTGGGTGGTCTTCTTCGCGACCGACTTCCTCGGCCCCTTCCAGAGCTTCCTCATCACGCTCGGCGTGCCGCTGGCCTCCTGGGCGGGGATCCTCATCGCCGACATCCTCACCCGTCGGGCCGATTACGACGAGCTGGCGCTGTTCGACGCCCGCGGCCGCTACGGCGCCTGGGACTGGACCTCGATCGGGACCATGGCGGTCGCCTCCGTGATCGGCTGGGGCCTGGTGATCAACCAGTTCGCCGAGGATGCGCCGTGGAACAACTGGCAGGGCTACCTGCTCGGCCTCGTCGGCGGCAAGGAGGGCGACTGGGCGTACGCGAACCTCGGGGTGTTCGTCGCGCTGGCGCTCTCGTTCGCGGTGGCCTGGTTCGCGCGGCGCGGGCGGATCCGCGCCCAGGAGGAGGGCGGGCGCGCGGCGGGCGCCTGAGCGCGGCAGGGGCCTGGGGTTCCGCGCTCGCGGCAGAGCGCGCGCCGGTCCGGTCAGCGCGTGCGCCCCGGCCCTTCGCCGGTGATCCGGCGCATCCCCTCCTCGAGCAGCGAGCGATCCAGCACCGTCGTGCCGGCGAGCTGGAGGAACCCCGCGCCCTGGACGAGCGCCGCCAGGAGCGCACCCATCTGCTCGTCGGCCAGCGCGCCGCCCGGCGCACGCTCTCGGCGCGCCACCTCGACGTAGGCGTCCAGCAGCGTGCGCAGCCGGCTCTGCAGATCGGGCCGGAGGCTCTCGTCCCGCGCCGCGACGGCGACGAACTCGAGCGTGGCCAGGGCGAAGCCCGTGCTCAGCATCTCCTGCTGCTGTGCGCTGAGCCCTTCGGCGCCGGGGTGGGCATCGGAGTCCCGGAACGGATCCCAGCCCTCCTGGGCGGCTGCGCTGAGGTTCGCGTCCAGGACCGCGAGGAAGAGCGAGGCCTTGCCCGTGAAGTTCGAGTAGACCGCGCCCTTGGAGTACCCGGCACGGTGTGCGATCTGCTCGAGGTTCGCCCGGTGGTATCCCTCCTCGGCGAAGCTCTCGCGCGCCGCCCCGACCAGGGCGTGGCGGGTCTGCTGCTGTCGATCGCGCCGAGAGGGCGGGGCGGGATGCGGGGACATGGATCGATGATACGAGCACCGGAGCCTTGACGTACCTTCGGCATCTGCATACCGTGAGCATCTCAATACCCACGGTATCTGGAGGCTGGGCCGATGACGACACCACGACCACACGCCGACGGGCTCCTCGCCGCCCCTCCTGACCGGGACAGCGCGCCGATCGGCGCGCAGGGCGCGGAGGTGCTCCGCATCGCCGGGCTGTCCCGTCGTTTCGGGAAGGTCCTCGCCAATGACGACATCTCGCTGCGCGTGCGCGGCGGCGATGTGGTCGCGCTGCTGGGCCACAACGGCGCGGGCAAGACGACCCTGGTCTCCCAGCTCGTGGGACTGCTGCGCCCGCACGCCGGGCAGATCCGGGTGGGCGGCGCCGACGCGGTGGCCGATCCCGCCGCCGCCCGCCGCCGGGTGGCGCTGCAGGCGCAGGCCCACGCACCCCTCGACGGGCTCACCCCGCGCGCCGCCATCGAGATCGCCGCCCGCCTGCGGGGCGCCTCGAGGCGGGAGAGCCGCTCCTCCGCCGCGGCCCTCGCGGACGAGCTCGACATCGCGCAGTGGATGGACCGTCGGGCGCTGCCGGACGGGGCGGGGATCTCGGGCGGCGTGCGGCGCCTGGCCGCCTTCGCGATGGCGGTCGCCGCCCCCACCCCTCTGCTGGTGCTCGACGAGCCGACCAACGACGTGGACGCCTCGCGGCGGCGCCTGCTGTGGCAGGCGGTGCGGCGTCGCGCGGATGCCGGGGCCGGGGTGCTGCTGGTGACCCACAACGTCGCCGAGGCCGAGCGCATCGTCGACGAGCTGGTGATCCTCGACCACGGCCGGGTGGTGGCCACCGGGACGCCGGCCGGGCTGCGCGGCGCGCACGGCGGGGACCTGCGCCTGGAGCTGCGGGGCACCGCCCCGGGGAGTCCGCTGGGCGCGGTCCGCGGCCTCGGCGCGCCGAGGGTGCGACAGCGCAGCCGGCGGGGACACACCGACGTGCTCACGATCTCCGCGCAGGACGCCTCCGCAGCAGTGGCCTGGGCACAGGCTCTGCGGGAGGCGCGCGCGATCGAGGACTACTCCCTCTGCCCCGCCACCCTCGAGGACGTGTATCTCGCCCACACCGCGCCCGGCCCTGCGGGCACCGATCCCTCCGAGGAGGCCCCTCATGTCTGACCGCGAGCTCCCTCCCGCCATGAAGCCCTCCGCCGCGACCGCGCACCCGCTCGTGGCCGCCGACCGACCGCCGGCGGCCCGCAGCATCGTCGCCCTCACCAGCCTGCTCCGGCGGCAGGCGGCGCAGGCCGGCACCCTGTTCCCGCTGGTGATCGTCCTGCAGACGCTGATGGCGGCGGGGATCGTGATCGGCTTCGGCTTCCTCATCCCCGGCATGACGCCGGAGACCGCCCTCTTCCTCTCGACCGGCGCACCGACCATCCTCCTGTTCACCGTCGGGCTGGTGGTCGTGCCGCAGAGCGTGGCGCGCAGCCGCACCGACGGGACCTTCGAGCACCTGCGCACCTTGCCGGTGCCGCGACCGCTGCTGCTGCTCGCCGAGCTGCTGGTCTGGGCCGGGGTGGCGCTGCCCGGACTGGTGATCGGGGTGCTGGTCGGCGTGTGGCGGTACGGGCTGGAGCTGTCCCCGCACTGGCCGGTGCTGCTCGGCGCCGCGCTGCTGGTGACGGTGATGGCCACGTCCGTGGGCTATGCGATCGCCGTGAGCATGCAGCCGGCGCTCGCGCAGCTGGTCAGCCAGATGCTGGTCTTCTTCGTCCTGCTCTTCTCCCCGATCGCCTTCCCGGCCGCGCAGCTGCCGCAGTGGCTCCGCACCGTGCACGACGTCCTGCCGATCCGCCCCGGCGCCGACCTGCTGCGGGCGGGCTTGGCCGCGGACTCGTTCCCCACCAGCGGGCGAGACCTGATCGTGCTGACCCTGTGGACGATCCTGGGAGTGGTCATCACGCTGCGGGCGCTGATGCGCCGAGGCTGAGCTCCCGGACGCTCTGCGCCGGAGGCGGAGCGGTGGACGTCGTAGGGTGCCGCCATGACACGCTCCCCCGCCTCGGCCGCCTCTGCGGTCCGGCCCTGGCTCCTGGTCGTCGACGCACAGCGGATCTTCGCCGATCCGGCCTCGCAGTGGGCCGCGCCGACCTTCCCTGCCGCGATGGAGCGGATCGCGCAGCTGGCCGCGCACGTCGGCCCCGAGCGCACGCTGCTCACGCGCTGGCTGCCCACCGCGGACCGCTCGACGGCCTGGGGCGACTACTTCCGGGACTGGCGCTTCGCCGACGTCCCGCCCACCGATGCGCTCTACGAGCTGGTGGACGCCGCGCAGGGCCTCTCGGCCCATCCCGCCGTGGACGAGCCGACGTTCGGGAAGTGGGGGCCGCAGCTCGAGGGCATCGTCGGCCCCGCCCCGCACCTGCTGGTCGCCGGGGTCTCGACCGACTGCTGCGTGGTCACCACCGTGCTCGCCGCGGCCGACGCCGGCGCGCACGTCACCGTGGTGACCGACGCCTGCGCACCGTCGACGCCGGAGAACGGCGAGGCGGCCCTGCGCACCATGGGCCTGTTCCCGCCGCAGGTGCGGCTGCGGACGAGCGCGGAGATCCTCGGCGGCGCGCACACCGCAGAGAGCGGCGACGATGACGGCGCCTGAGCATCCCGGCGAGGGGCAGGAGCACTCCGGCGGGCAGCTGCTCACCCTCGGCCACGGCCGGCTGGAGCGGGAGGAGCTCGCCGCGCTGCTCACCGAGGCGGGCATCGGCCAGCTGGTGGACGTGCGCCGCTTCCCCGGCTCGCGCACGAACGACGCCGCCGCACGGGGCGTGGTCGAGGAGATCTGCACCGCGGCGGGCATCGGCTACCGCTGGGACGAGCGGCTGGGCGGCCGGCGCCGCCTCACCGCGCAGGAGGACGCCGACTCCCCGGATCCGTGGTGGCGGGTGGCCCAGTTCCGCGCCTACGCCTCCTGGACCCGCAGCGAGGAGTTCCGTGCGGGGATCCAGGAGCTGCTCGGCGACGTGGCCCGCACCCGCACCGCGGTGATGTGCTCCGAGGCGGTCTGGTGGCGCTGCCATCGCCGCCTCATCGCGGACGTCATGGTGCTCGAGCACGGTGTGGAGGTCCTCGATCTCATGCACTCCGGGCAGCAGCGCCCGCACGAGCCGAGCGCCGGGGCCCGGCGCGACGCGGACGGTCACGTGGTGTGGGACCGGCCGGACGACAACGGCTGAGGCGGCCGGGCGAGGGAAATGGCTGGCCGTCGAGCCGGGGTGGCCCTACCGTCGGCCCCATGCATGCACCCTCCCCGCTTCCCCGCACCGCGCTGCTCACCGGCGTCGGACGTCGCCGCGGGATCGCCGCCGCGATCGCTCGCGGCCTCGCCGCCGACGGCTACGACCTGGCGCTGAACTTCCACAGCCCCTATGACCAGCGTGTCCTCGGAGAGGACGCCGACGTGGAGCAGCTCGCCGAGGAGCTGCGGGCCGGAGGCACCCGCGTGGCGCTGCTCCCGGGCGATCTCGAGGATCCCGCCGTGCCGCCGCGGCTCGTCGCCGCGGCCGGCGAGGCGCTCGGTCCGCTCGGCGCGCTCGTGACCTGCCATTGCGAGTCGGTGGACTCCTCGCTCCTCGACACCACGGTGGAGAGCTTCGACCGCCACTACGCGGTCAACGTGCGCGCCACCTGGCTGCTGCTGAAGGCGTTCGCGGAGCAGGTCGCGCCCGGCACGGACACCCCCGGCGGCGCCATGATCGCGCTGACCAGCGATCACACCGTGCACAACCTGCCCTATGGCGCGACCAAGGGGGCGCTGGATCGCCTGGTGCTGGCCGGCACCCACGAGCTGACCGAGCGCGGGATCCGCACGAACGTCATCAACCCCGGCCCGATCGACACCGGCTGGATGGACGACGAGGTGCGCGCAGCCTGCGCGGCCCGGACCCCGGGCGGCGAGATCGGCGGCACCGACACCGTCGCGGACCTGGTGCGCTTCCTGCTCTCGGCACAGGGGGCGTGGATCCGCGGGCAGCTGCTGCTGTCCAACGGCGGGTTCGCGACGCCGGCGCTGTGAGACCTCCGCGGCACGCGGGTCAGGCGCCTCCGGGTGACTCCGGTGCGCTCGGCGGCACCTGGTCCCGCACGGCGCCGCACCGCCAGCAGGGCACGCGAGGATCCTCCGCCCCCTCCCCCTCGGGCATCGCGCCGCACTCCGGGCACAGCCGGTCGAGCCAGCACACGGCCTCGCCCACCGGGCCGACGCCCCCCACCGCCGCCACGAGCCCGACGCGGCCGACCGGCTCACCGGGATCGTCCTGCTCGACGGGTTCGCCGGGGTCCGCAGCCTCGGGCGGCGCGTCGAGCACCCCGACCGTCCTCCACGCCTCCTCGACCGCGCGGTGCGGGGCGGAACCCTCGCCGTGGCGCTGTGCGGCCGCGGCGAGCGTCGCGGCGGCGAAGGTGCGGAAGTCCGCGTCCTTGGGCAGCCCGCCGCGGGTGAGCGCGTCGTACCAGATCGGCCCCGCCCCCTCGTGGGTGGCGCCGCCGATCCCGGTCGCGGCCACGTAGAACGCCCGGTTGGGGATGCCGGAGTTGATGTGCACGCCGCCGTTGTCGTTCTCCTCGTCGTGCGGGAGATCGGCGTACCGGGCCATCGAGTCGGGCTGCGGGTCCTTCCCCAGCACCGGGTCGTCGTAGGCGGTGCCGGGCGCCTTCATCGAGCGCAGCGCGACGCCCTGGACCCTCTCGGTGAACAGGCCCTCGCCGATCAGCCAGTCCGCCTCCTCCGCGCTCTGGCCGAGCAGACGCTGCGTGACCATCGCGCCGAAGCAGTCCGCGATCGATTCGTGCAGCGCCCCGGGCTGGGTCACGTAGATCAGCCCCGCAGTGAACTGGACGACCCCGTGGGTGAGCTCGTGGCCGATGACGTCCACGGCCGAGGTGAAGGAGCGGAAGTACTGCCCGTCGCCATCGCCGAAGATCATCTGCTCGCCGTCCCAGAAGGCGTTCTGGAAGCCCTCGCCGTAGTGCACCGTGGCGAGGAGCTCCATGCCGGCATCGTCGAGGGAGTTGCGGGAGAAGGCCTGGTGGAACAGCTCCCAGGTGGCGCCGAGCCCGTCGTAGGCCTCGTCGGCGGAGGCGTCGCCGGTGGGCTCCTGCCCCTCCGCGCGCACGAGCGTGCCCGGCAGGGCGGTGCCGTGCTGGGCGTCGTGGATGCTGCGGTGCGGTGTCGCGCTCTCCGCCGCGGCGGCGGGGCCGGCCGCGCTCACCCCCTCCCGGCGGGCGCGCTCCGCACGCAGCGCGGCATCCGGGGAGAGCTCGCCGCCGGGGAGCGGGCCGCGCAGGCGCTGCTGCAGATGCGGAGGGATCAGGCCGGGGGCCGAGCCGGTGGCAGGGCCGGTCGCCGGCTCGGTGGCCGCACCGGTGGCAGGGCCGGGGGCCGGACCGGTGGCCGAGCCGACGACCGGATCGGTGGCCGGGCCGGGGAGGCCGGCGCGGCGGGTGCGCACCGCACGGACCTCGCGGCCGCGCGCCGCCTGCCGGCTGATCGCGAGGGTGCGCGCCGCCGCGTCATGTTCGGCACCGCTCGCCCTTGCGTCATGTTCGGCGCCGTTCTCCCCCGCGTCATGTTCGGCGCCGTTCTCCCCCGCGTCCTGCTCGGCCCGGGCGATCCGCTGGAGGAGGTGCGGCGGGACGATGCCGCAGACGCTATGACGGGGGTCACTTCCGCTGTCCATGGCACCACTATGGACCCGCCTGCCGACGAACGGGAGCCCCGCCGCAGCGCAGGAGCTCGCGGCGGCCAGGGGCGGGCGGCGGCCACGCGCGAGCCGCGGCCTGGCGGCTGGCGGTCGCCAATTGTGCGCTGAGGACCGGTGCACCGCCTGCTCACCGGTCCTCAGCGCACAACTGCCGGTCGCGGGCGGCGCGGGTGGCACGGGCAGCGCGGGCAGCGCAGGCTGCGCGGGCGGAGGGGGCTCGCGGTCAGCGCAGCGTGCCGAGGGCTCCCTCCACCGCGGCCAGCACGGTTCCGTCCCGCAGCCGTGCCTCGGCCTCGGCGATGTCCGGGGCGAGGAAGCGGTCCGGGCCGGGCCCCTCCACGGTGCGGCGCAGCACCGCGATGGCGGCGGCGGAGGCGGCCGACGGGGCCAGCGGGGCGCGCAGGTCGATCGCCCGGGCGGCGGTGAGCAGCTCGATCGCGAGCACCCGGCGGAGGTTCTCCACGCTGGTGCGCAGCTTGCGGGCGGCGTGCCAGCCCATCGAGACGTGGTCCTCCTGCATCGCGGAGGAGGGGATCGAGTCCACGCTCGCCGGCATCGCCAGGCGCTTCATCTCCGAGACCAGGGCGGCCTGGGTGTACTGGGCGATCATGAAGCCGGAGTCCACGCCCGGGTCGTCGGCCAGGAAGGGCGGCAGGCCGTGGGAGCGGGCCTTGTCGAGCATCCGGTCGGTGCGGCGCTCCGCGATCGAGGCGAGGTCCGCGCCCACCACGGCGAGGAAGTCGAGCACGTAGGCCACGGGCGCGCCGTGGAAGTTGCCGTTGGAGGTGACGGTGCCGTCCTCGAGCACCACGGGGTTGTCGATCGCGGCGGCGAGCTCGCGCTCGGCGACGCCGCGGGCGTGCTCGATCGTGTCGCGCACGCCGCCGGCGACCTGCGGGGCGCAGCGCAGCGAGTACGCATCCTGCACGCGGGAGCCCTCCGCGGCGACGTCGGCGATGATCGGCGAGCCCTCGAGCACGGCGAGGATGTTCGCGGCGGAGGCGGCCTGCCCGGGATGCGGGCGCAGCGGGGTGTGCAGCGCGGGGCGGAACACGGTGTCGCGGCCGCGCAGGGCCTGCACGGACAGGGCGGTGGTGAGATCCGCGGCGCGCACCAGCTCGTCGAGGTCGGCGAGGGCCAGCAGCAGCATGCCGAGCATGCCGTCGGTGCCGTTGATGAGCGCGAGGCCCTCCTTCTCCTCGAGCAGCACCGGCGCGATCCCGGCCTCGGCCAGCAGCTCCGGCACCGGGCGCTCGGCGCCCTCCCGGTCGCGGGCGCGCCCCTCCCCCATGAGCACGATCGCGCAGTGGGAGAGCGGGGCGAGATCGCCGGAGCAGCCCAGCGAGCCGTACTCGTGGACGATCGGGGTGATGTGGGCGTTCAGCAGCGCGAGCATCGTCTCGACCACGACGGGGCGCACCCCGGTGCGGCCGGAGGCGAGGGTGCGGGCGCGCAGCAGCATGAGGGCGCGCACCACCTCGGTCTCCACCTCGGGGCCGGCGCCGGCGGCGTGGGAGCGGATCAGGGAGCGCTGCAGGGCGTGGCGCATGCTCGGCGGGATCGACGTGTCGGCGAGCGCGCCGAATCCGGTGGAGACGCCGTAGACGGGGGTGTCCCCGGCGGCGAGGGCGTCGATGTGGGAGCGCACGGCGGCGACCTGCTCGCGCGCGGCGGGGTCGAGCTCCACCAGGGCGCCGCGGCGGGCGACGGCGAGGACGTCCGCGGCGGTGAGACCGCTGGTGGACAGGGAGACGGCGGCAGGGGCGGCGGAACGGGTCATCGAGGTCCTTTCGGGGAGCGCGCGAGGGCGGTGCGCGGGCGCGGGTGCGGCCCGCGCGCTGTCACAGCAGCAGGTGCGCGAGCGGCGCGGCGAGCAGGATCGTGAGCATCACCCGCACGAACCACAGCACCACGAGGTGGCCCACGTGCACCGGGATGCGGGTGGCGAGGACCGAGGGGACCAGCGCCGAGAAGAACACGATCTGGGAGACGGCGGTGACGCCCACGGTGAAGCGCAGCACCTCCGACTCGTGGCCGGAGACGACGGTGGCGGGCAGGAACATCTCGGCGATGCCGACGGCGACCGCCTTGCCGGCCAGCGCCGGATCGGGCAGCTGCACGAGATACGCGACCGGCACGAACAGCCAGCCGACCAGGTCGAACACGGGCGTGTAGGTGGCCAGCAGCAGTCCGGCCAGACCGATCGACAGGATCGAGGGGACGATCGCGGCGGCCATCAGCACGCCGTCCTTGAAGGTCTCCCAGCTGCCGCGCACCACGCCCGGGGCGATGGCCAGCGCACGCATCGCCTCGTCCCAGGCCTGAGCCACGCGGCTGCCGCGCGAGACCGGCTCGGGCAGGTGCTCGACCCCCTCGAAGGGCACCTCCGGCACGCGGCTCAGCGGCGGGATCCGCACCGTGATCGCGGTGACCGCGAAGGTGATGACCAGGGTGAGGAAGAAGTACAGCGTCCAGTGGTGCATGAGGTCGAGCGTGCTGGCCACGATCACCATGAAGGTCGCGGAGACGGTGGAGAAGCCGGTCGCGATGATCGCGGCCTCCTTCCCGGTGTACCGGCCCTCGCGGTAGACGCGGTCGGTGATCAGCAGCGCGAGGGAGTAGGAGCCGACGAACGAGGCGACGGCGTCGACGGCGGCCCGGCCGGGGACCTTCCACACCGGGCGCATGATCGGCTGCACGAGCACGCCGATGAACTCCATCAGCCCGTAGTTGATCAGCAGGGCGAGGAACACGGCGCCGACGGGGACGATCAGGCCCACCGGGATCCCGAGCTTCTCCCACAGGAAGGGGCCGATGTCCGGGTTGGCGAGCGGTCCCGGGTAGTAGCCGAGCGCCGCGCACACCGCGACGCCGAGGCCGACGATGTTCGCGAGCGCGAAACCGGTGCGCACCGGTCCGCGGCGCCAGGAGCCGGTGGCGAAGGGGCGCACGGTGCCGAGCAGCACCAGGGCCACCACCACCCACGGCACCGCGGGCCCCAGCACGGCCATCACGGCGGTCAGGGCGTGGTCGACGAGGATCGTGGAGTCCCCGCCGATGTCGACGGTGACGAAGAACATCGCCAGGCCCATGGCGCTGTAGACGACGAAGCGCCAGCGGCGCGGCGGGATCGTCCGCTCCGTGCCGTCGGCGCAGATCACGGAGCGGGCGCGGCCGGCGGCGGAGTCGTCGAAGAGCCGCCGCTCGGGCCTCGAGCCGTCGCCGGCCGGGTCGTTCACTGCATCGGACGTCGTCATCATCGACGGTCTCCTCTGGTCAGGACTGCGGGGTCGGGGCCTGCGGGATGCCGTGCCTCCACACGCGGTGGGTGAGCGGCATGCCGGGCCGGTAGGCGAGGTGGATCGCGGCGGGGGCGTCGAGGACGTGCAGATCGGCGCGGGCGCCGACCCCGAGGTGGCCGACGTCGGTGCGGCGCAGCGCGAGCGCCCCGCCGCGGGTGGCGGCGCGGAGCGCCTCGGCGAGCGAGAGGTGCATCTGCAGCACCGCGGTGGTGACGCAGAAGGTCATCGCGCTGGTGTAGCTGGTGCCGGGGTTGCAGTTGCTGGCGATCGCGAGCATCGCGCCGGCGTCCAGCAGCTGCCGGGCGGGGGCCAGGGGTGCGCGGGTGGAGAGGTCGCAGGCCGGCAGCGCGGTCGCGACCGTCGGCCCGGCGTCCACGGCGAGCCGGCCCGGGCCGTCGCCGGGCGCGGTGGGGCGGGAGGCGGTCGCGGCGAGCGCGTCGACGTCGGCCGGGCCGAGGTGGTTCACGTGGTCCACGCTCGCGGCCCCGAGCTCGGCGGCGAGCGCGACGCCGCCGCTGCGGCCGAGCTGGTTGCCGTGCACCCGCAGCCCGAGGCCGGCCGCGGCGCCGGCGCGCAGCACCCGGGCGGACTGGGCGGGGTCGAAGGCGCCCTCCTCGCAGAACACGTCGATCCAGCGCACGTGCGGGGCGACGGCGGCGAGCATCTCCCCGGAGACCAGCTCGACGTACTCCTCGGCGCCCGGGCGGCCGTCCCGGCCGTCGTACTCCCCGGGCACCAGGTGCGCGCCGAGGAAGGTCGCCTCGTCGAGCTCCCCCGCCGTGACCAGGGAGGAGGCGAGCTCGGCGGCGCGGAGCTCGTCCGCGATGGTGAGCCCGTAGCCGGTCTTGGTCTCCAGGCAGGTGGTGCCACCGGCGACCGCTTCCGCGATCCGTCCCCGCACCAGGGTGCGCAGGCGCTCGTCGGAGGCGGAGCGGGTGGCGTCGGTGGTGACGCCGATCCCGCCGGCGCTGTAGGACTGCCCGGCCATGCGGGCCTCGAACTCGGCGGCGCGGTCGCCGTCGAAGACGAGGTGGCTGTGGGAGTCGACCCAGCCGGGCAGCACGGCGCGACCGCCGAGGTCCTCGGCGGCGTCGGCAGGAGGCGCCTCGGAGGCCGGGCCGGTCCAGGCGATCCTGCCGTCCTCGATCACCAGGGCGGCGTCGCGCAGCACCTGGTCGCCGGTGACCTCGCCGGGGCGGGCGGGGTCGTCGAGGGCGGGGTCGAGGGTCCACAGCTCGGAGATGCCGGTGAGCAGGGTCGATGCTCCAGCGGGGCGGGCCGCGGCA
>DHCMJ07802__coassemble_51_pt1 | contig 86418 bp, 76 predicted proteins | sample DHCMJ07802__metabat2_high_PE_028 | metagenome-assembled genome bin DHCMJ07802
CGGGTGCGGATCGAGGACGCCGAGGCCGCCAGCGCCGTCTTCGAGCTGCTGATGGGTTCCGAGGTCGCTCCGCGCAAGCAGTTCATCATCGAGGGAGCCGAGGAGCTCGACCTGGAGAGGATCGACGCATGAGTGTCGCCGTACGAGTCATCCCCTGCCTGGACGTCGACGCGGGACGCGTCGTCAAGGGGGTCAACTTCAAGGACCTGCGCGATGCGGGCGACCCGGTGGAGCTCGCCGCCCGTTACGGTGCCGAGGGGGCCGACGAGCTCACCTTCCTCGACGTCACCGCCTCTTCCGGCGGCCGGGACACCATGATCGAGGTGGTGCGCCGCACGGCGGAGCAGATCTTCATCCCGCTGACCGTCGGCGGCGGCGTGCGTTCCCCGGACGACGTGGACCAGCTGCTGCGCGCCGGCGCGGACAAGTGCGGGATCAACACCGCCGCCATCGCCCGCCCCGAGGTGATCTCGGAGATCTCCCAGCGCTTCGGCAACCAGGTGCTCGTGCTGTCGATCGATGCGCGCCGCGTCACCGACGAGACCCCTGAGGGCACCGCCCGCACCGGCTCCGGCTTCGAGGTCACCACCCATGGCGGCCGCCGTGGCACCGGCATCGACGCGATCGCCTGGATCCGCGAGGTCACCGAGCGGGGGGCGGGGGAGATCCTGCTGAACTCGATGGACGCCGACGGCACCGAGCAGGGCTTCGACCTCGAGCTGATCCGTCTTGCCCGAGAGGCGACGAGCCTTCCGCTGATCGCCTCCGGCGGCGCGGGGATCCCCGAGCACTTCCCGCCCGCCGTCCACGCCGGCGCGGACGCCGTGCTCGCCGCGAGCGTCTTCCACTTCCAGCAGATGACGATCGCCGAGGCGAAGGCCGCGATGGAGGCCGAGGGCATCGCCGTGCGGTGACCGCACCGCTGCCCGGGGCGCGCCCCGCGCTCACCGCAGATGGACGAGACCGGCGCGCAGCAGCGTGCGCTGCATGAACAGCTCGTGCTCGCGGCGAGCCTGCGCTGCCGCGTGTTCCCGGCGGGCGTCCCGCACGGCGCGACGGCGGGCGAGGACGCTGCGCAGCACGGTATCGACGGTGTGCTCGTCGGCGGCCTGCTCGAGCTGATGGAGGGTGCGCTCGGTGAGCACGCTGCTGGTGCTGGTGCTGGTGCTGGTGCTGGTGCTGGTGGGAGTGTCGCGGCTGGTGCTCGCGAACATGATGGACATGGTGCGCTCCTGGTGGAGTGGCGTGTGGTCGACGAGCCGGCACGGCGCGGGCAGAGATCGTCCGGGAGGCGTGCAGGAGGGGGTGCCGCGGCTCGACGGCGTCGAGCGGCGGAACCTGTGCTCAGGGGTGCCGGCGGCAGCAGCGCGCGGCGGGGTGCGGGGCGGTCTGCGCCGTCAGCCGGCCGCGGGCGCGGCGTGCTCGGCGGTGCGACGGCCTCCACCGGCCGTGCGCAGGGTCACGGGCTGTCCGTGATGCCGGAGGAGGCATGCCGCAGGACCGCACGACGCGGGCGCGGTCGCCGGGGTCGTGAGCGGGGTCGTGTGCATCTCCATACGGACAGTCGATCATCCCGTTCCGTCGGGCACAACTGAATTACTGGCGGGGCTCGGGACGGGGCTGAGGACGTCCGCAGCGAGGAGAGGGGTCAGCTCTCGATGCGGTAGGTGACGCCGATGCGGTGCGACTCCCAGGGCGCGAGCGCCACGAAGCCGTCCTTGGCGATGGCGGGCTCGATGCACACGAACTCGGGCCATGCCGTGTCGGGGACGTCCGCCATGCCGGTGACCAGCGTGTCCCAGGGGTTCCACACCACGGTCTTCGCAGTGCCGCGCGGGGTGGAGACGATCCGGCGCCCGAGGCTCTCATCGGCCACCGTCACCTCGGCGGCGGAGTCGACGACCCGGTCGGTCGCGGCGGTCAGGCGAAGCGGCGCGTCGGGGAGCACCTCCGGGGCGAGGCCGCGGGTGTTGTCGAGGTAGTCGGCGCCCTCGAGACCGCGCAGCTCGATCTCGCGCACGTCGCCGACGGCGAGATAGGTGTGCAGCGCCGCCTCGAGCTCGAGGGGCCGCGGGCCGGCGGTGATGGTGAGGTCCACGGAGAGCTCGCCGCCGATGCGGAACTCGGCGGTCGCATGCAGCGCCTTGACGTCCTCCGGGGTGCGCAGGGTGAGGAGCACGTCATCACCCTCGCGGGCGGCGTCCGCCAGGTCCCAGCGGATGCTGCGCAGCCAGCCGTGCTTGACCTCCATCGCGAGGTCGCGGCCGGGGCCGAACCAGGGGCCGATCAGCGGGATGCCGCCGCGCGCCGCCTCGCCCGCGCCGAAGGCCGAGTCCGGGCTCAGCCACAGCAGATCCGTCTGCCCGGCCGGGATCCAGCTGAGCAGGTGCGCGCCGTCGAGGAGCAGCTCGGCCGTGGCGGCCGGGGTGTCCACGAGCAGTCCCTGAACGCCATGGATCGGCGCGATCGTGACCCCCTCGGGCAGAGGGACGGACGGGGTGGGCGCGGTGGAGCTCGTGGACGTCATGCACTCATCGTCGCACGTCCTGAGCCCGCTGCGGAGCACGGAGCGTCCCGGTGCTCGACCTGTTCCTCGGTGCCCTCCGCGGCGGCGGAGACGGTGCGGATGAACAGCAGCAGCCACACGTACACGATCGCCGCCGCCCCCATCTCGAATGCCGTCATGTTCAGGTAGTCGAGGCCCACGAAGAGGACCGTCACCGTCACCAGCAGGGCGAAGGCGGCGGCCGTGAACCACAGCAGCGCTCCCGGCAGACGCCGCAGCAGCAGCGGCACGAGCAGCAGGGTCAGGCCGAAGACGCCCACCAGCAGCTGGGCGATCACGTCATGCCAGAAGACGCTCACCGTGCGGGAGACCAGCGCCACCAGCGCGACCAGCACCCCGACGACCGAGAGCAGCGAGCGCACCACGACGGTGAGCCGGTGCGGCTGCCCGGCCGCCCGCACCCACCGGTCCAGATCGTGCGCGAGGAACTCCGCGACCATCAGCAGCGCGACACCGGTCAGCAGCAGCGTGACGTTGAAGGTGAGGCTCGCGAGGTCCTGCCCTTCGCCGAGCTCGGAGAAGTACCGCTCCCACCAGTACGGGTCCGGGGCGTTCAGCGCGCTGGCGAGCACCCCCACGGTGAGGAACACCGCCAGCAGGGTCGCGAGCGAGCGTCCGGTGAGGGAGGCGGCCGAGGCGGAGGTGATGTACGCGGCGGCCGCGCTCGCAGCGGCGACCCAGAACGTCCCGGCCACGCGATCCAGAGCCACCCCCTGGAACGCCTGCTGGAACACCGCGAACAGCGCCCCGGTGAGGAACAGCCCCAGCAGCCCGTACACCAGCGACAGGCCGACCACGTCCAGCGCCCGGCGCCACCAGTGGCGCCCGCCGAACCAGGGCAGGGAGCGCCGGGTGAGGGTGGACAGCACCACCATCGCGGTCACCGCCGCGCCGCCGAACACGGCCAGTGCGGCGACCTGCCCGATGGACCCGGTCCCTGCCAGGGGAGCGGTGCCGCGCAGCGCGATCAGCCCTACCGTCAGGCCGGCCACGGCACCCGCCACGCCGATCCCGACGTGGACGGACTCGGTGCGGGTGGCCCGCGAAGGCCGCAGCGCGGCGGCCGCGCGGACCGCCCGACCGGTCCCCGGGCTCATCCGACGGCGGCGATCGGCACCGCGACCGGCGTGCCGGAGCCGTCCCGGCGCCCGGTGGGCTCGGGCAGGTCGATCGGCTGGCCGGCCTCGGAGGAGGCGCGTGCCGGATGCGGCACCACCCAGGCGCCGATCAGCGTGTCCTCGCCGCGCAGGAAGCGATGGCAGCGCATCCCGGCCGTCGCACGGCCCTTGGCGGGGAACTCGGTGAGGGAGGTGACCTTCAGCGACCCGGTCTGCAGCAGCGGCAGGGTGCTCGAGCTGCCGGCGACGGTCACCACGTCTGCCGGGGCGGTGACGTCGATCGCGCCGAAGGAGAGCACGTGCGCCCCGGGGGCGAGCTTGATCCCCGCCACCCCGCCGGCACCGCGCCCCTGCGGCCGCACGCCCGAGGAGGGGAAGTGCAGCAGCTGGGCATCGGAGGTGATGAACGCCAGGTCGAGATCCTCATCGTCCTCCAGATCGACCACGCCCACCACGGCGTCGCCGTCCTTGAGGGAGATGATCTCGAAGCCGTCGGACCTCGGGAAATCGGGCTGGACCCGCTTGACGACCCCGTGGCGGGTGCCCAGGGCGATCCCGCCGCCGCGCGCGATGTCCGCCTCGGCCAGGCGGATCAGGCCCAGCGCGTGCTCGTCCCGCTCGAGATCGATGAGATCCGCCAGACGGGTGCCGCCCGCCAGCGACGGCGCCCCGTGCGTCGGGGCGAGCGAGGGGAGGTCCACGACCGACAGGCGCAGCACCCGGCCGCGGTCCGTCACCACGCCGACCTCCGACCGGGTGGTGGAATGGACGCCGGCGACGATCACGTCGTGCGAGCCGCGCGGCCCCTCCCGCGGCACCGGCTCCTCGCCGGTGACGCGGGCGATCAGCCCCGTCCCCGTCAGCAGCACGTGGCAGGGCTCGTCGGCGACCTCGAGGGAGGCGCCCGCGACGACGGCCGGCTTCTCCGCGGCCTCCAGCAGCACGGTGCGGCGGGAGTCGCCGTGCTCGGCGGCGACCGCGGCGAGCTCCTCGGAGACCAGCGCGCGCAGCACCGTCTCGGAGCCCAGGATCTCTTCGAGACGCTCGATCTCGCGGCGCAGGTCGTCGCGCTCGGCCTCCAGGTCGATCTGCGAGAAGCGGGTCAGGCGGCGCAGCCGCAGCTCGAGGATGTACTCGGCCTGGACCTGGGTCAGGTCGAACACCTGCATCAGGCGGGTGCGGGCGATCTCCGCGTCATCGCTCTGCCGCACGATCTGGATGACCTCGTCGATGTCGACGATCGCCAGCAGCAGGCCCTCCACCAGGTGCAGGCGCGCCCTGCGCTTGCCCAGGCGGTGCTCGGTGCGGCGCCGCACCACCTCCAGCCGATGGCCGACGAACACCTCGAGCATCTGCTTGAGGCCCAGCGTGCGCGGCTGGCCGTCCACCAGGGCGACGTTGTTGATCCCGAAGGACTCCTCGAGCGGCGTGAACTTGTACAGCTGCGCCAGCACGGCATCGGGGTCGAAGCCGGACTTCACGGTGAGCACCAGGCGCAGACCGTGGTGCCGGTCGGTGAGGTCCTGGTAGTCGGTGATGCCCTGGACCTTCTTGGACTGCACCGCGTCGCGCAGCTTCTCGGCCAGGCGCTCGGGGCCCACCTGATAGGGCAGCTCGGTGACGACGATGCCCTTGCGCCGGGAGGTGACGTTCTCGATCCGCGTGGTGGCGCGCATCTTGAACGATCCGCGGCCGGTGCGGTACGCGTCACGGATGCCGTCGAGGCCCACGATCCGGCCTCCGGTGGGCAGATCCGGGCCGGGCACGAATCGCATCAGCTCCTCGAGCTCCGCCTCGGGATGGTCGATCAGATGCCGGGCCGCGGCGATCGTCTCGACCAGGTTGTGGGGCGCCATGTTCGTGGCCATCCCCACCGCGATGCCGGACGCCCCGTTGACCAGGAGGTTCGGGTACTGGGCGGGCAGCACCTCGGGCTGGAGCAGCTGGTTGTCGTAGTTCGGCACCATGTCCACGACGTCCTCGTCCAGCGAGTCCGTCATCAGCAGCGCCGCCGGAGCGAGGCGGGCCTCCGTGTACCGGGGGGCCGCGGGCCCGTTGTCCAGCGATCCGAAGTTTCCGTGCCCGTCCACCAGCGGCAGTCGCATGTTGAAGCTCTGCGCCATCCGCACCAGGGCGTCGTAGATCGCGGTGTCGCCGTGGGGGTGGAGCTTGCCCATCACCTCGCCGACCACGCGCTGGCTCTTGACATGGCCCTTCTCGGGGCGCAGCCCCATCTCGGACATCATGTAGAGGATCCGCCGCTGCACGGGCTTGAGGCCGTCACGCGCATCCGGCAGCGCCCGCGAATAGATCACCGAGTACGCGTACTCGAGGAAGGACGACTCCATCTCACTGGTGACGTCGATGTCGACGATGGTCTCCTCGACTGCGTCGTCGCCGGCGGGCGGGGTGGTGCTGCGTGAACGGGCCATGCAGGACATCATGGCGCATGACCGGCCACGATCCCGGGAACCAGGGGACCGGACGGGACGTGAATCCCGTCAACCTCGCGACACCGACGATAGGATCGCAGCATGGCGGACAGACGCGACGGACTGCGACCCCTGCGCCGTCGCGCCCGGGGCGGCGAGGAGACCGGGCCCTCCTATCCCGCGCACTGGGAGGCCGACATCGCGCTGCGCGACGGCTCCGCCGCGCATCTGCGCCCGATCCTCCCCTCCGACGCCGAGGCGCTCCAGGAGTTCCATCAGCGGCAGTCGGAGCAGTCCCGCTACCTGCGGTTCTTCGCCCCCATGCCGCGGCTGTCCTCCCGCGATCTCGACCGCTTCACCCACGTGGACCATGTGGACCGCGTCGCGTTCATCGTCCTGGTGGGGCAGGAGATCGTCGCGGTGGCCCGCTACGACCGGGTCGAGCCGCGCACCGCCGAGATCGCGTTCAACGTCTCCGACTCGCGCCAGGGGACGGGCCTGGCCTCGGTGCTGCTCGAGCACCTCGCCGCCGCTGCCCGCGAACGCGGCATCAATCGCTTCACCGCCGAGGTGCTGCCGCAGAACACGAAGATGATCAAGGTGTTCACCGAGACCGGTTTCGACGTCGACCGCACCCTCGACGACGGCGTCGTCATGGTCTCCTTCCGCATCGACCCCACCGCCCGCTCGCTCGCCGTGATGGCAGAGCGCGAGCACCGCGCCGAATCCCGCGCGATGGAACGGCTGCTGGATCCGCGCTCGGTGCTGCTGATCGGCGTCTCCTCCCGTGCGGACTCGGCGGGCGGGCGCTTCCTCACCGCGCTCGAGAGCTCCGGCTACGCCGGGACGGTGCACCTCGTGGCCCGTGACGCGCTCGAGCTGCGCGGCCACCGCCCCTGGCAGCGGATCGCCGATGTGCCGGGCACCGTGGACCTCGCCGTGATCGCGCTGCGCCCCGAGGCGTGCCTCGACGCGATCGAGGAATGCGCGGCGATCGGGGTGCGCAGCGTCGTGATCCCCACCGAGGGCTTCACCGACAGCGACGAGGGGCGCCGACTGCAGCGGGAGCTGGTGGCCCGCGCCCGCCGCCACGGGATGCGTCTGCTGGGGCCCGGCTCGCTGGGCTTCCTGCGCACCGGAGAGGACCCGATCAGCCTCTCCCTCGCCCCCCGCATGCCGCGTCCCGGCCCGGTCGCGCTCGCCGGGCAGTCCAGCGCGCTCTCGGCGATGCTGCTGGCCGGCACCGATGCGCGCGGCATCGGACTGCACGAGTTCGTCGGGGTCGGCAACCGGGCCGACGTCTCCCTCAACGACACCCTCCAGCACTGGGAGGACGACGACCAGATCGGGGTCATCGGCCTCGCGCTGGAGTCCATGGGCAACCCGCGCAAGTTCACCCGGATCGCGCGCCGGCTCACCCGCAGCACACCCCTGATCGTGCTGCGGCCGCCCGGCAGCGAGTCCCATCGACCGCCCGGTCATGACGTGCGCTCCTCGTCCCTGCCGCGCCGTGCCCTGGACCAGGTGCTCGACTCGGCAGGGGTGGTGCAGACCAGGGGAGTGGACCACCTGCTGGACGTCGTCGACGCCATCGGCCGGCAGGGCCTGCCGCTCGGCCGGCGCGTGGGCCTCCTGTCGAACACCGGGGCGCTGGGCGCGTCCCTGCGCGGCGCCGCGGACCAGGCCGGTCTGCACGTGGTCGCCGAGAACCGCAGCGTCCCGCTCTCGCCGGACCCGCGGCTCATCCAGCGCGCCTTCACCTCGATGGCGGCGCTGGGCGAGGTGGATCTGGTGATCGCCGGGATGCTCGACCCGCTCACCGGCGACGTCGTCGAGGTGCTGCGGCAGATGGCGATCGTGGCCCGGCACTCCGAGGTGGTGATGCTGGTGTGCCTGGTCACCTCGACTGAGCGGTTCGACCAGGTGCAGGCCGCCGTGCGCCGGGAACCCGCCCTGCCGCCCGTGCATGCGACCCCCTTCGCCGCGACCCGCGCGGCCGATGGCATGCTCGCCGCCGCGCTGCGCCCCGAGGTCGACGACGAGGAGCCCGCTCAGCGGGACGTGGACCGCGCCGCCGCCCGCGCCGTGGTGGAGCGGTGGCGAGAAGCCGGCGAGGAGCGCACCGAGGGCGCCCCCGCCGAGGACCTGCCGGCCGAGGACACCCGGGCGCTGCTGGCCGCGTACGGGATCGACCTGCTGGTCTCGCATCGCTTCACCGACGTCGACGACGCCCTCGCCCAGGCCGCCCGGATCGGCTACCCCGTGGCACTGAAGAGCACCGACCCCGTGCTGCGCCATCGCGCGGACCTCGGCGGGGTGCGGCTGGACATCCCCGACGAGGTGCAGCTGCGCCACGCCGTCGAGGGGATGCGCCGGGACCTGTCCTACTCGAGCGCGCCGCTCGAGGTGCAGGCCATGGCCCCGGCGGGGGTGCCGATGGTGGTGCGCAGCGTCGAGGACCCGTCGCTCGGCCCGGTGGTGTCGCTCTCGGTCGCCGGGGACGCCACGGACCTCCTGGACGACATCGCCTACGCCATCCCGCCGTTCAGCGAGACCGCCGCGGCCCGGCTGGTCGATACGCCGGCCTCCGCGGTCAAGCTGCGCGGCACGCGCGGGCTGCCCCGCGCCGACCGCGCGGCGCTCGCCGACCTCGTGGTCCGCATCGGCCTGCTCGCCGAGGACCTCCCCGAACTGGCCTCCCTCGAGCTGTATCCGGTGCTGGTCGCCCAGCACGGCACCACCGTCGTCGGCGCCCGGGCGCGGCTGGCCCCGGCCCCCAATCGCACCGACGGCACCCGGCGCGCGCTGTCCGGTCCGGCGGCCCTCTGAGGGGCGCCTCGGGCCTGCCGCGGCGTGGGACACTAGCGGGATGACGACCGCACTGCCCGCTGACCTCCTCACGGATCTCGAGACCGCCGGCTACTTCCCGCAGACGGCAGCCCAGAGCCTGGAGCGCTCACTGCGCGGCGCCCGTCCGGTCGCGCACCTGGTGCGGCCCGAGACCACCTTCGACGGTCCGGAGGTGCGCCGGCACCTGACCGTCGTGGTCCTCACGGAGACGCACCTGCTGGTGACCCATCTCGACGACGACCCCGCCGATGCGCTGAACCCCAGCCAGGTGGTCTCCACCACCGAGCGGATCCGGCTCCGGCGCATCACGGCCACCGGCCTCTCGCAGGTCTTCGACACCGACGGCAAGGGCCGCGCGGGCACCGAGGCGGAGATCACCCTCGGGGTGAGCTGGGACGGAAGCCGCCGGGTCGACCTCGAACGCGCCGTGTGCGAGGACCCGAACTGCCAGATCGACCACGGCTACACCGGGACGATCGCTCCCACCGACCTCGCGCTGCGGGTCTCCGCCCTCGCCGACGGCGCCGGAGCGGTGGATGCGGCTCTCGCGTTCCACGACCGCCTGGTCGACGCGATCGACGCGGCGGGCGCCTGAGTGGGGCGGCTCACCCCGATGACGCGGCAGGGGCTGTGACCGCCGGCGCGGCGCTCGAGGGCTGGCCCGCGGATCTGCTGCCGCCTCCCTTCGCCGCCGGGCAGCACCCCGGGCTGCTGGACGTGATCCCGCCGCTGCTCGAGCGGCCGGAACCGGGCCCCGACCTCGTGGTCCTGCTCGACGGCGTCGGCGCGGACCTGCTCGCCGAGCACCGCGCCCTCACCCCCACCCTCCGCCGCCTGGAATCCGAGATCACGCGGGTGCGCACGGTCGCGCCGAGCACCACCGCGAGCGCCATGGTCTCCCTCCACACGGGCGCGCCGCCGCTGCGCCACGGGGTGCTCGGCTATCTCACCCGCGATCCGCGCAGCGGGCGCAGCCTCAACCAGCTCACCGGCGCCCCGGGCACCGATCCGCGGGAGTGGATGCCGCTGCCCACCCCGGTCGAATCGGGCACCCGGCGCGCCGTGCAGGTGGCGCCTGCCAAGCACGAGGGCTCGCATCTCAGCGGCGTCGCGTTCCGCGGCTGGGAGTTCCTCGGCCACGGCCGCGGCGACCGGGTCCAGGCCGTGCGGACGGCGCTCCACCGCGCAGGGCCCGACGGCCTCGTCCACCTCCACGTCGACGACGTGGACCATGCCGGCCACCGGCACGGCGTCGATTCCGAACCGTGGAGGACAGCGCTCGCGGAGGTCGATGCCCTGGTCGGCGCGCTGTTGCGGCGCCTGCCGCGCGGCACCCGCATCCACCTGACCGCCGACCACGGCATGGTCGACACCTCGCCCCAGCACACCATCGACCTCGCCGCACACCCGCAGCTGCTGCGGCTGGTGGACGAGGCGGCGGGGGAGGCGCGGGCGCTCGCGCTGCACGCCGTGGCCTCCGAGGGCGCCGATGAGGAGCTCGCGCAGGGCCTCACGCAGCTGCTGGGGGAGCGGGCGATGGTGCTCCGGCGCGCCGAGGTGCTCGACTCCGGGCTCCTGGGTCCGGTCGGCACCCCGGTGCCGGAGAGGGTCGCTCCGCGGCTTCCGGACGTGCTCGTGCTCGCTCGCGGTCGCTGGAGCATCGACGACTTCTCCCGCCGCCCCGAGCACACCCGGCAGATGGTCGGCGTCCACGGCTCGCTGACGCCCGCGGAGGCCTGGGTGCCCCTGCTCCACACCGAGGTCTGAGCCACCGGCATCGAGGCCCGAGCGGTCGACATCGGGGCCTGAGCCTCCGGCAGGGTGCCGAGCCGCGGCCCGGACGGCTCGAGGCGTGCGCCGTCGGCCCGCCCACGGGCCGGGCGCTGCGCGAGCTCAGTCGTGCTTCGAGCCGAAGACGATCTCGTCCCAGCTGGGCATCGATGCGCGCTTGCTGCGCGGGCGGGGCTTCTTGCCCCGCTTGTCCTGCGCGGGGTCCTTCGTCGGCGTGGAACCGGGCGTCTCGGGGCCTGCCTGCTCCGTCGTGCCGGTGGTCTCCGCGGTCGTCCCCTCCTGCGGCGTGGTCGGCGCGTCGCCGAAGCCGGGCAGCGGGGTCAGGTCCACCGTGTCCTGGTAGGCGAGCTGGGCAGCGTCGCCGGACGGCTCCGCGGGGGCTTCCTCGGGCGTCTGCTCGAGGGCCGGTTCCGCGGGCTCCTGCGCCGCGGGGTCCTCGGCATCGGCGGGCGTGGCGAGGGCGTCGTCGGCCGAATGCTCGAGCGCGGCCTCCCGGTCGGCGTCCCGGGTGCTCGTGCCGTCGTCGGGGGTGGGCTGGAGCCCGGTCGGCGCGAGGCCGGCCGGTGCCGGGTCCGCGGAGGTGGCGCCGGCCTGTGAGGCGCTGTCCGCGTCGTGCTCGTCGCCCTCCGTCGCCTGATCGTCGGTGTCGTCGAGATCGGACCAGACCGTCGCCGCCGCGTCCGGGCGGGGGACCGAGCGCAGCCCGCGGCGCGCGTTGAGCGCCTCCAGGTCGTCGTCGGCGATCACCGAGGGGTGCTCCTCGGCGACGGGGCGTCGCGGCGTCCAGGTGCGAGCCCTCGGGGCGGGGCCGCCCTCGAGGGAGCCATCGGCCTCGAGATCGTAGACGGAGCTCTTGACGGCCTGGAGCCGGCCTCGGCCCCGAGCCGGCTCGGGCGGGGCGTCCTCGTCGCTGATCCACCGGGCCTCATCGTCCACCGGGGAGACCGAGCGGTTGTCGAGATCGGCGACCCAGTGCGCCTGGCGCGTCCGGCCGCCGGCGGAGAAGCTCAGCTCGAGGGTCCAGGTGCCGTCCTGCCGGCGCCACGCGTCCCAGGCCGTCTCCCCGGTCGCCTCCCGTGCCGCCAGCCGCTCGGTGACGACGTCGAGCAGCGCGGGGCCGCCACGGCCCACGGGGAAGGTGCGGGCGCGCTGGGCGCTCCATTCGCGTTCGGCGAGCACGGGGCCCTCGTAGCGGCGGATGTGCTCGAGCGGGATCTCGGACGCCTCGGCGATGTCCTCGGCGCTGCGCCCGGAGCGCAGCATCGCCTGGATCTCCCGGGGCCGCAGCGGCGCCGCATCAGCGGCCTGGATCATGTTGAGCGCGGGGCGGTCAGAGCGCACCGCCGCCCGCAGCGCCCGGTCGATGCGCAGCGTGTACCGCTCGCCGTCGGAGTCGACCAGGAGCACATGTTCCCCGTCGTCATGGATCCCGTCGAGTTCGAGCTCGCGCATCGTCGTCCTCTCCGTCGGAGCCTGGTCGCCTGCGTGCAGATGTCGGTGCGTGCAGAAGCCTGCGTGCAGAAGTCTAGGCCGCGACCATATCGTGCTCCGGCTGGGACGGCGGCTCCGGACCATGAGGTGGCGCGGCGTGTTGCGTCCCCCTGGGCACGCGGTGTTGTGGGTCGCAGACCGCTCTGCAATAATGCCGCCGCATTCAGCGTTGACACCCGGGCCGCCACGGAGCGGCCCGCGAGGACACACCGGCGCGGATTTGCCCCAGGACCCCCGGTCGGATCATCCGACGACAACCAGGAACGGACCGTAGATGGCCACTGATTACGACGCCCCGCGCAAGAACGACGACGACTCGAACGACGACTCCATCGAGGAGCTGAAGGGTCGGCGGAACGAGGCCGCCACCCCGACGGTCGACGAGGACGAGGCCGAAGCCGCGGATTCCTACGAGCTCCCGGGCGCCGATCTCTCCGGCGAGGAGCTCTCCGTCCGCGTGCTGCCGCGCCAGGCCGACGAGTTCACCTGCGCCAGCTGCTTCCTCGTCAAGCACCGCAGCCAGATCGATCACGTCGAGGGCACCCTCATCATCTGCAAGGAATGTGCCGCAGCCTGAGCGCCTGCTCCTCGACACCACTCGACACGGCACGACCGCGACGCAGCCCGTCGCCGCAGAACGGCACCGCACCCTCCGGGGCGCGGTGCCGTTTTCGTGGTCCTCCAGGGTTCTCAGCCCTTCTCCGGCCCGTGGGAGCCCCGCGCGGCCCGTCCCGGGCCCGTGGGCGTCCCGCGCCGGGGCGGCTCAGCCCTCGGCGCCCTCGGCGCGCTGCCGCAGCCGCTGCGCGGTGCGCAGGGCCAGCGCCAGATCCTCGGGGCGGCGCGTGGAGGCGACCCAGGCGGTGGTCGGATCCTCCTCGTCCAGCACCTCGACCCGCAGCCCGGTGCGCGTCCAGCCGCGCACGCAGTGATGCGCCATCGGCTCGAAGTCCTGGCCGATCATCAGCGCCCACTGCTCCGCCTCGAGCGCGACCGGCTCGCCGAGCAGCTCCACCTCGATCTGCGCACGGCTCATCCGGAAGCGGCCGTCGGCGACCTCGAGCACGGGGGAGTACGCCACCACGAGGACGAGCAGCCCTGCGATCGCTGCCGCGCCCACCGCGATCGCGGCGGGAAGGCTCAGCGGGACCAGGATCAGCCCGAGCGCAGCGCCCAGCGTGACCGCGGCGATCCAGAGACCGGGACCGGGCATCACGCGCTCGTGGAAGAGCGGGGTCTGCCCGTCCGGGGCAGACCCCGGGGTCGTGGACGACGGCTCGGCGGAATGATCGGGTGCTGCGGGCATGGCCTCATCGTCTCACGCACCGACTGGAGGTTCCCCTCGGAGCCGGCCGCGCCCCGCGCCTCGACGCGCACTGGATGCACGGGGACGCGGACCGCATACCCTGGGACCATGCCCGTCGACCACGCTGACATCCCGCCGCACGGCGAGAACCCGACCCCCGCCCCCGAGGAGACCTCGCTGCGGATCCGCCGCCAGGGACCGGTGCCGCTGCCGCAGCGCGCCCATCCCGACGATGCCGGCCTGGACCTGGCCAGCGCCGAGGAGGTCGTGATCCCGCCCGGCGGGCGGGCCCTGGTGGACACGGGGCTCGCCGTAGCGCTGCCCGCCGGCACCGTCGGCCTGGTCTGTCCCCGCTCGGGGCTCGCCGCCCGCCACGGCATCACCGTGCTCAACGGCCCCGGTATCGTGGACGCCGGCTACCGAGGACCGGTCAAGGTCGCGCTGCACAACACCGACCTCTCCGAGTCCTTCGCCCTGCACGTCGGGGACCGCATCGCCCAGCTCGTGGTGGTGCCGTTCCTCGCCCCGCGGCTGGACGAGGTCGAGGACCTCGACGAGACCGTCCGCGCCGGGGCGGGCTTCGGCTCCAGCGGCGGGTTCGGTGCCGGGCGCGCCTCGACGGCCGCCGACGAGACCACGGAGGGATGATCATGGGACTGTTCTCCCGCAGGAAGCCGCGCCAGGCCGAGGAGGCCGTCGACGCTGAGACGCCGGACCGGCGCGACCGCGCCGAGGAGCTCGATCGCCGGGAGGCCGACAGGCCGGACGCTGCCGACGGGCCGGGCTCCGCCGACAGGCCGGACGCTGACACCGGGACGGAGACGAGCGAGGAGCCCGCACCGGAGGACGACGGGGCCGCGGCGACCCCGCGCGGCGACCACCTCGAGGACGGCCCGTACGACGTCTCCGAGGCGCCGGAGGAGGACCGCATCGATCTCGGCGGCCTGCAGGTCCCCACGGTCGACGGCATGGAGCTGCGGATGGAGGTCGATCAGCGCAGCGGCGCCGTCACCGGGGCGAACCTCGTCCTCGGCGGGTCCTCGCTGCAGGTCCAGGCCTTCGCCGCACCCAAGTCCCGCGGCCTGTGGGAGGACGTGCGCAGCTCGCTGCGCGACTCGGTCGTCTCCCAGGGCGGCACTGCGGAGACCCGGCCCGGCGCTTTCGGCCCCGAGCTGATCACACGGCTTCCGGTCAAGCGGGCCGACGGCCGCACGGGATACCGCCCGGCGCGGTTCCTCGGCGTGGACGGTCGGCGCTGGTTCCTCCGCGCGATCCTCACCGGCCCGGCGCTCGGCGACCCCGAGCAGGCGCGCCGTTTCGAGACGCTCGTCTCCCGGCTCGTCGTGGTGCGCGGCACCGGTGCGATGGCGCCGCAGGAGCTGATCCCGCTGCACCTGCCCGGGGAGCGCCCCGGCCTGGAGCAGGTGCGCTCCGGCCCGCTGGATCCGCTCGCCCGCGGCCCCGAGATCACCGAGATCGGATGAGCCCCGCACAGCCGCCGACGCCCTCGGAGCCCGTCCCGGCCCCGCTGCCGTCGCCCGACGCGCCGACGCCGGAGAGCCCCGCGCCGGCCGATGCCCGCCACCCTGCGCCCGAGCAGCCCGCGGGCCAGCTGCCCGATGAGCACCCGCACGCGCTGCCGGGCCGTCGCCGCAGCGGCCTGGGCGCCGTGCTCCAGGAGGAGGAGTTCTCGGCCGCCGACGCCATCGGCGGGCCGCGCGGCATCGTCGAATCGGTGCTGCCCACGCTGCTGTTCGTGGTGCTCTTCGTGCTCACCCGCTCGGTGATGATCGCCGGCATCACCGCGACGGCGGTGGTGCTCGTGCTGCTGGTGGCGCGGATCCTCCAACGGGAGAGCCCCGGCACCGTCCTCGGCGGTCTGGTGGGCGTCGCGCTGGGCGCCGTGCTCGCGATCCGCTCGGGAGAGGGCTCGGACTTCTACTGGCCCGGCATCGTCACCAACGCCGTCGCCCTGCTCGTGCTGGGCATCTCCCTCGCGCTCCGGCGCCCGCTGGTGGGACTGCTGGTGGGCCTGCTGGATCCTCGGGTCGCTGACTGGGCCGAGGACCGCGACGCCCGCCGCGTCTACACCCGCGCCACGCTGCTCTTCGCCGGCCTGTACGTCGCGAAGCTCGCCGTGCAGCTGCCTCTGCTGCTGACCGGTCAGGTGGCCGCGCTGGGGGCTGCGAAGATCGCGATGGGACTGCCGGCCTTCGCGGTGATCGCCTATCTCGTGTGGCTCATGCACCGCGGCCTGCTGGTGAGGCGCGGGCAGCGCTGACCCACACCTCCTCCCGCCCCGGCGCGGCACTTGCGGCGCCGGTTGCGCGAGGGTCGTCCACTGGATGAGACAATGGGTGCCGGGCAGTCCCGTGCACGGCCGCGAGCCGCCGGGCCCCGCCCTCCTGAACGAGCACCATCTGAACGAGCAGCCACGGTCCGTCTCGCCTGCGAGACGGACGGGAAGAGAGTGTCCGATGATCGCGGATGCAGAACGAGTGCCGAGCGGCCCCGCCCTCGGCGATCGCCTCCTCACCCTCACCGTCGGCCCTCCCGCGGCCGGCGGCACCTTCGTGGCCCGTCACGAGGGCCGCGTGGTGTTCGTCCGCGGTACGGCGCCGGGGGAGACCGTCACCGCCCGACTGCTCGACGACCCCCGCGAGAAGGCCGATGCCCGCTTCTGGCGCGCCGAGGCATTGGACGTGCTCGAAGCCGGCGTGGACCGTGTCCCCACCGTCTGGGAGGAAGCCGGGGTCGACGGCGTCGGCGGCGCGGAATGGGCGCACATCGCGCTGCCGGCGCAGCGCCGCATCGCCAGCGAGGTGATGCAGGAGCTCCTGCGCCGCGCCGGGGTGACCAGCTTTCCGATCGAGCAGGTGCAGGTCGAGCCCGCACCGCATGACGTGGACGGTCTCGCCTGGCGCACCCGCGTGCGCTACGCGGTCGACGCCGAGGGGCGCATCGGCATGCGCGGCTGGCGCTCCCACGAGGTGCGGCCCGTGGGCGAGGACCCGCTGTCGGCCCAGGCCGTGCGCGAGCTGCGCCTGGGGGAGTGGACGGCACCGGAGGGGACCGAGGCGATCGACGCCGTCGCGCCGTCGACCGGCCCCGCCTCGGTGGTGCTGATCGGCCGCGATCTCGACCCCGCGAGCGTGCAGATCCCGGAGTCCTGGGGTGACGCGGACGTCGCGGTGCGCAATGCCCGCGGCATGGTCATGCTGCGCGGCGAGGGCACGGTCCACGAGCGGGTGGGGGAGCGGATGTTCACCGTCAGCGCCACCGGCTTCTGGCAGTCCCACCGCCGCGCCGCCGAGCTGCTCTCCGATGTGGTCCGCACCGCGCTGGGCGTCCCGGAGGGCGGCAGCGCCTGGGATCTCTACGGCGGCGTCGGGCTCTTCTCCGCGGTGGCCGCGGAGCAGGTGGGCCCCGAGGGCACGGTCGTCTCCGTCGAGGGCAACCGCCGCGCCTCCCAGCTCGCCGCCGAGAACCTCGAGGACCTGCCGCAGGTCAGCACCGCCACGGCGGACGTCACCGACTGGGTCACGGCCCGGCGAGGCGGCGTCGACACGGTGGTGCTGGACCCGCCGCGCACCGGTGCCGGGGTCGAGCTGATGGGGCTGCTGGCCACCGCCGTGCGGCAGAGGATCGTCTACGTCTCCTGCGAGCCGGCCACGCTCGCGCGGGACCTCGCCGCGATCGAGAAGAAGGGTTGGCGCCTCGCGGATCTGCGCGCCTTCGACCTCTTCCCGCACACCCACCACATCGAGTCCGTCGCCGTCCTGGAGCGGGCCACCAGCTGAGCGACGTGCTGCGAGCCTGCGAGCGGTAGGAGCTCAGCGGGTCACACAGGGCCTGAGGCGATGGCGCGCCACGCAGCTGACAGCCTGTCAGGACGAGGGCCCGAATCGTGGTATTATTTATCTTGACTTCAAGATAACTGCCGGTTCGGACCGGCAACCCCCTCTGTCCACCTGCACGGACGTCGTTCCGCGGTGAGGTGCGCGTTCGCCCGCCGTGCGCGACGGACGCGCCTACGATGGAGGGGTCAATCCCACACCAAAGGAGTGCGCCTGATGAGCACCGTCGACTCATTCGCCGCGAAACAGGATCTCACCGTCGGTGGGACCGACTACGAGATCTACGCGCTCGATGCCGTGGAGGGCGCCGAGAAGCTTCCCTACAGCCTCAAGATCCTGCTCGAGAACCTGCTGCGCACCGAGGACGGTGCGAACATCACCGCGGAGCACGTGCGCGCCCTGGCGGGTTGGGAGCCCTCGGCCGATCCCTCGGTCGAGATCCAGTTCACCCCGGCCCGCGTGATCATGCAGGACTTCACCGGCGTGCCCTGCGTCGTGGATCTCGCCACCATGCGCGAGGCCATGCAGGAGCTCGGCGGCGATCCCGAGAAGATCAACCCGCTGGCCCCGGCCGAGATGGTCATCGACCACTCCGTCATGATCGACGTGGCCGGCCGTCTCGACGCGCTCGAGAAGAACATGGAGCTCGAGTACGAGCGCAACCGCGAGCGCTACCAGTTCCTGCGCTGGGGTCAGACCGCCTTCGACGACTTCAAGGTCGTCCCCCCGGGCACCGGCATCGTGCACCAGGTCAACATCGAGTACCTGGCCCGCACCGTCATGACCCGTGAGGTGGACGGCGTGCTGCGCGCCTACCCCGACTCCTGCGTCGGCACCGACTCGCACACCACGATGGTCAACGGCCTGGGCGTGCTGGGCTGGGGCGTCGGCGGCATCGAGGCCGAGGCCGCGATGCTCGGCCAGCCGGTCTCCATGCTCATCCCGCGTGTGGTCGGCTTCAAGCTCACCGGCGAGATCCCGCCGGCCGCGACCGCCACCGACGTGGTGCTCACCATCACCGAGATGCTCCGCGAGCACGGTGTGGTCGGCAAGTTCGTCGAGTTCTACGGCGCGGGCGTGGCCGAGGTCCCGCTCGCCAACCGCGCGACCATCGGCAACATGAGCCCCGAGTTCGGCTCGACCGCCGCCATGTTCCCGATCGACGAGGTGACGGTCGACTACATGCGCCTGACCGGCCGCTCCGAGGAGCAGCTCGCGCTCGTCGAGGCCTACGCCAAGCGCCAGGGCCTGTGGCACGACCCCTCGGTGGAGCCCGCCTACTCGGAGTACCTCGAGCTGGACCTCTCCACCGTGGTGCCCTCGATCGCCGGCCCCAAGCGCCCGCAGGACCGCATCGTGCTCTCGGCCGCCAAGGAGTCCTTCCGGGAGGTGCTGCCCGCGTACGCCACCGCGCACGAGAGCAGCGAGAACGGCGCGGACACGGCCGGGTCCTTCCCGGCTTCCGATCCTGCCGCGCAGGATTCGGACAACGAGTCCGGCGGCCGCGCCCCCGCGCACGAGCACGTCGCCGGGCGCGCCTCAAGCCCCGTCCAGGTCAAGGGCAAGGACTTCTCGATCGACCACGGCATCGTCTCGATCGCCTCGATCACCTCCTGCACCAACACCTCGAACCCGTCGGTGATGATGGCCGCCGGCCTCCTCGCCCAGAACGCGGTGGATCGCGGCCTGGTCGCCAAGCCGTGGGTGAAGACCTCGATGGCCCCCGGCTCCCAGGTGGTCACGAACTACTACACCAAGGCGGGCCTCTGGCCGGCGCTCGAGTCGCTGGGCTTCCACCTCGTGGGCTACGGCTGCACCACCTGCATCGGCAACTCCGGCCCGCTGGACTCGGAGATCTCCGACGCCATCGCCGAGAAGGACCTCGCCGTCACCGCGGTGCTCTCGGGCAACCGCAACTTCGAGGGCCGCATCAACCCCGACGTGAAGATGAACTACCTGGCCTCCCCGCCGCTGGTCATCGCCTACGCGCTCGCGGGCACCATGGACTTCGACTTCGAGAACGACCCGCTCGGGCAGGACAAGGACGGCGACGACGTCTTCCTGCGCGATATCTGGCCGAACCCGACCGAGGTCGAGAAGGTCATCGCCGAGTCCATCTCCCAGGAGATGTTCACCGACGACTACAAGGACGTCTTCACCGGCGACGAGCGCTGGCGGAACCTCGACACCCCCGAGGGGGCGACCTTTGCGTGGGACGGCGAGTCCACCTACGTGCGCAAGCCCCCGTACTTCGAGGGCATGGAGCTGCAGCCGGAGCCCGTCGAGGACATCTCCGGTGCGCGGGTGCTGGTCAAGGTCGGCGACTCCACCACCACCGACCACATCTCCCCGGCAGGCGCGATCAAGCTGGACTCCCCGGCGGGCCGCTACCTGCAGGAGCACGGTGTGGCGCGCAAGGACTTCAACTCCTATGGCTCTCGCCGCGGCAACCACGAGATCATGATCCGCGGCACGTTCGCGAACATCCGCATCCGCAACCAGCTGCTGGACGGCGTCGAGGGCGGCTACACGAAGAACTTCCTGACCGGTGAGCAGGAGTTCATCTACGACGCGGCACAGGCCTACGCCGAGAAGGACATCCCGCTGGTCGTCCTGGCCGGCAAGGAATACGGCACCGGCTCCTCGCGCGACTGGGCGGCCAAGGGCACCAAGCTCCTCGGCGTCCAGGTCGTCATCGCGGAGAGCTTCGAGCGCATCCACCGCTCGAACCTCATCGGCATGGGCGTGCTGCCGCTGCAGTTCCCCGAGGGGCAGAACGCCGAATCGCTCGGCCTCGACGGCACGGAGACCTTCTCCGTGACCGGCGTGACCGCGATGAACGAGGGCACCACCCCGAAGACCGTCGAGGTCGTCGCCACCAGGGAGGACGGCACCGAGGTGCGGTTCGACGCGGTGGTCCGCATCGACACCCCCGGCGAGGCGGAGTACTTCCGCAACGGCGGCATCCTGCAGTACGTCCTCCGCTCGCTCGTCGCCGCCTGAGCGACGAGCTGCGAGGGACGAGCGGCAGGAGCTCGGGCAGATGAGCGCCGCCTGAGCGACGAGCTGCGAGGGACGAGCGGCAGGAGCTCAGGCTGAGGAGAATCGCCTGAGCGACGCGTCAGCTCGGACTGCGCCCGGCGCCCCGGCCCTGCAAGGGTCGGGGCGTCGTCGCGTTCCGTGGCAGAGGTGCCCTGCAGCTCCCTGGGGTGGCTCTGTCCGTGCACCGATGCGCGGCTCGTGTGCACTGCGATGCACACCTCGGCCCGGGCCGGTGAAGCACCGGTGAAGATGTGCACAGATGTGACCATGTCGGCCGTTGATCCTGGTCAGAACGTCGTACGCTGAGCGGGTCCGAGACCTTGAGCCGAGGAGGATCGCACGTGTCGACGACTCAGGCGCACATCGTGCACACCGCGGGAGACGTCCCCGACGAGGTCGGGATCCCCGCTGATCCGGCGGCTCTGCGCGCGCTTCCCGCGACGGACCTCCCGGGCCTCGCCCGCACCCTGCGGCGCCGCCTGGTCGAGATCACCTCGCGCACCGGTGGGCACCTGGGCCCCAACCTCGGGGTCGTGGAGCTGACGATCGCGCTGCACCGCGAGTTCGACTCGCCCCGCGAGGCGATCGTCTTCGACACCGGCCATCAGGCATACGTCCACAAGATGCTCACCGGCCGCGCCGACCTCGAGGGGCTGCGCAGCGCCGGCGGGACCTCCGGCTACCCGGACCGGCGCGAATCCGCGCACGACGTGGTCGAGAACTCCCATGCCTCCGGATCGGTCGCGTGGGCTCACGGCATCGAGCGGGCCCATCGTCTCCGCGGCGAGCCGGCCGTCGCCGTCGCCGTCGCCGGGGACGGGGCGCTGACCGGGGGCGTGGGCCTCGAGGCGCTCAACGACCTGGGCTCGGACCTCGGCTCGCGCACCGTGGTGGTGCTCAACGACAACACCCGCTCCTACGCCCCGACGGTCGGAGGGCTCGCGGGCCACCTGCGCGACCTGCGCACGGGTGGCGCTGCTGCCGGCGGCGAGGTCGACGGGGCGGCTGCCCGGCGCCGCCCCGACGCCGAGACCGACCTGTTCAGCCGGCTCGGACTGACCTACCTGGGCCCGATCGACGGGCACGACCTCGCCGCGCTCGCGCAGGCCTTCCACGAAGCGCGCGAGGCGGCGGAGGATCCGGCCCGCGCCGGGGTCGTCGTCCATGTCGTCACCCGCAAGGGGGCCGGCTTCGAGCGGGCCGAGGCCGATGCCATGGACCACTGGCACGCCACCGGCCCCTTCGCGCTCGAGGCATCCGCCGGGCCCGACGATCCGGTGCCGCCACCGGCGGACGAGACCGCGCCGCCGACCACCTGGACCGCCCGGCTGGGCTCGGCGCTGCTCGAGGCCGCCGAGGAGGACGAGCGGGTCGTGGCGATCAGCGCGGCGATGATCGATCCGGTCGGTCTCACGCCGATGCAGCGCGCGCTGCCCGAGCGGGTGCTCGACGTCGGCATCGCCGAGCAGCTCGCCGTGGACACCGCTGCAGGGCTCTCCCACGGGGGCGCCCGCCCCGTGGTCAGCCTCTACTCGACCTTCCTCAACCGTGCCTTCGACCAGCTGCTGCTGGACGTCGCCCTCCACGGGGAGGATGTCACGCTCACGCTCGACCGAGCGGGCGTGACCGGTGACGACGGCCCCAGCCACCACGGCATCTGGGACCTCGCGGTCGCCGCGCAGGTGCCCGGGCTCTCGCTGTGGGCACCGCGCGACGGCGAACGGCTCACCGAGTCCGTGCCGGCAGCGCTGGGCACCGCCGGCACCTCGATCGTGCGCTTCCCCAAGGGCGCCTGCCCCGCGCCGCTGCCCGCGCAGGAGCCGCATGCGGCCGGTGACGTGCTCTGCGGGGATCCCGCCGCCGAGATCGACGTGCTGGTCGTGTCCATCGGCGCGCTCGCGCACCGTGCGGTCGACGCCGCCGGGGCCGTGGCGCACGGCGATGCGGAGCAGGGGGAGAGCAGGCCCGGCCAGCACCGCCCGAACATCGTCGTCCTGGACCCCGTGCGCGCCCTGCCGCTGGAGGAGGCGCTGCTCGATCTCGCCGCAGCCTCTCGCGCGGTGGTCACCGTGGAGGACGGCGTCGCGGAGCGCGGCATCGGCGCGGCCCTCGCAGTGCGGCTCGCCCAGCGGGCCACCCGCACCGCACCTGCGCCCCTCCTGCGGGTGCTCGGGGTCGCGCAGGAGTTCATCCCGCACGCGAAGCGCGACGCGATCCTCAGCGAGAACGGTCTGGACGCCGCGGGGATCGCCCGCACCGTCCGCACCGTGCTGGCCTGAGGGCTGCGCGGGGGGCAGTCCGGCGGCCGCCGCGCACCGACCAGCCGGTGGCGGCAGCGGCCAGCGCACCGTGGCTGCTCGGGCGGTCAGCCCAGCGAGCTGCGCGGAGAGGGGTCGTCGTCCCGGGCGGTGAGGATGAGCGGCGGCCCGTCGGTCACCTGCAGCGTGTGCTCCGCGTGGGCGCCGCGGGAGCCGTCGGCCGCGAGCTGGGTCCAGCCATCGCGCTCGTCCACCACGAGCTCGGAGGTGGTGGGCACGAGGAACGGCTCGACGGTGATCAGCTGCCCGGCCACGAGCTCGATGCCGCCGCCGGGGGTGCCGTGGTTGGGCACGAACGGGGCCTCGTGCATGGTGCGCCCCACCCCGTGGCCGCCGAAGCGGTCGTTGATCGAGTAGCCGAGCCCGTGCGCCTCGGTCATCACCGCGTGGCCGATGTCGCCCACGGTGTTCCCGGCCCGGACCTGGTCGATCCCGGCCCACATCACCTGCTCCGTGTCCCGGATCAGCTGGAGATCCTCGTCGCGGGGCGTGCCCACGGTGATCGACAGGCAGGAATCGGCCACCCAGCCCTCGACCTCGACCGCGAAGTCGAGGGAGAGCAGGTCGCCGTCGGCGAGGGTCCGATCGTACGGGCGCCCGTGCAGCACCCCGTCGTTCAGCGAGGTGCAGATGACGTACCCGAAGGGCGAGGCGCCGAACACCGGGTGGTAGTCGAGGTAGCAGCTGGTCGCGCCGGCCTCGCGGATCATCCGGTGCGCCTCCGCGTCGATGTCGAGCAGGTTCCAGCCCACGTCGACGACCTCCCGCAGATGGGAGAGGACCGAGGCGACGAACTCCCCGGCCGGGAGGGCCTGCTCGTAGGTGGGCAGCTCGTGGAGCGAGCCGCGCCGGCGCCGGCCGAGGATCATCGTGCCTCCGTGGGATCGAGGGTGGGCTGAGAGGTGCCTGTGGCGGGTGCCGGATCCTGCCAGGTGACCAGGCGTGCACCGACCCAGGCGATCGCGGCCGCGAACAGCGCGGCCCCGATGAGGTGCAGGAACACCACGAGCTCGGGCAGGCCGAGGAAGTACTGGATGTAGCCGATCACGCCCTGGGCGAGGGTCAGCACGAGCAGCCACCAGGCGGCGACGATCGCCTCGCGCCGTGCGCGGGCGCGGTGCAGCACCACCAGCAGCGCTGCGAGCAGGATGCAGAAGGCGTAGACCGCGATCGCGTGGAGGCGGGAGGCCATGATCGGGCTCAGCGCGATCCGGGTGACCTCCCCGGCATCGCCCGAGTGCGGGCCGGTGCCGGTGACGATCGTGCCGAGCACCAGGACGGTGAAGCCGGCCGCCGCGAGCGGCACGAACAGCGCGAGGGCACGGGCCGGGACCGCCAGCCGCGCCGCGCCGTCCCCGTCGTAGAGGCGCACCAGCAGCACCATCGAGGCCGCGCCCAGCAGCGGCGAGATCAGGAAGTGCGGGCTCACCAGGCCGGGGTGCAGGTCGAGCCAGACGACGAAGGCGCCCAGCAGCGCCTGCAGCGCGGTGCCGATCAGCGGCACGAGGGCCAGGCGGCGGAAGCCGACGCCCTTGTGGCCCAGCCAGCGCCAGGTCACGACCAGCACCGCGATCGCGAACACGCTCAGCACCCCGGTGAGGGAGCGGTTGCCGAACTCCACGAAGGGGTGGATGCCGGAGGCCATCGACAGCTGCGGCGTGAACTGGCCGGGCTCGCAGTTCGGCCACGAGGAGCAGCCCAGGCCGCTGCCCGTCAACCGCACCGCGCCGCCGGAGAGGATGATGCCCATCTGGCTGAGGAGGTTGCCCCAGAACACCACAGCGGCCACTCGCGCCCGTCGTCGGGGCCCCCATGAGGGCAGGCGGCTGTCGGGCAGGGTGGTGATGCGCCCATGGGCTTCGGGACGGCGCACGGCGGGCGCGGCAGGGCTGGACATGCGGCTGATTCTAGTTTCCCCGGCGGTGAATACGCTGAGCTGTGGGGGCGGATGCGACCGACGCCGCACCGCCGCGCCGTGCGGCGATGGGCGAGGTGCGGGGCCCGGGCTCAGCTGTCGGTCCAGCGGAACCAGCGCACGACGGCGAGCACGCCGGCGACCGCCCAGGCGAGCAGGACGAGGGCGGAGCCGGGGGAGAAGGGCCCGGTGGCGAGCGCGGCGCGCATCAGCTCGCCGAGCGCGCCCGAGGGCAGCAGGTCCACCAGGCCGCCCAGGATGCGCGGGTAGGCGGTGGCGGGGAAGGCGACACCGCCGACGGACACCAGCAGCAGGAAGACCAGGTTCGACACGGCGAGCACGGCCTCGGTGCGCAGGGTGCCGGCCACGAGCAGCCCCAGCGCTCCGAAGGCGATCGTGCCGACCAGCCAGATCGGGACCGCGCCGAGGAGGCCCAGGAGGCCCGGGCGCCAGCCGATGATCAGGGCGATGATGCCGAGCACCGTCACCTGCAGCACATGCGTGGCGAGGGTCGCGAGGATCTTGCCGGCGAGGTAGCCGCCGCGTCCCAGCGTTGTGGTCGCCACCCAGCGCAGCACTCCGTTGCGCCGGTCGAAGCCGGTGAGGATCGCCTGCGAGGTGAACGAGGTGGAGATCAGCGCGGTGGCGAAGGTCGCCGCGACGGCGGTGTCGATCGCGGGTACGCCCTCGAGCCGGCCGAGCGGGAGCAGCCACAGGCCGATCAGCACCATCGCGGGCAGGGCGACCGCGACCGTCAGCTGTTCGCCGTTGGACAGCAGGATGCGGGTCTCCATGCGGGCATGGGCGAGCACGCGCTGCAGCGCGGGCGCGGGGCGCGGGGCGCGGTCTGTGCGGGGCGCGGCAGGCGTGTCGGGCAGAGCGGTCATCGGCGGTGCTCCTGGGTCGGGGCGGTCTCCGCAGTCCCAGCGGTCGCGGCGGACGCGGCAGCAGCGGCTGTCGGCGTGGAGGCAGCGGGGCCGGCCGCGCGCTCCGAGTGGCCGTCCTCGTCCCGTCCGTCCTCGTCCATCAGATCCAGCAGCACGGATTCGAGATCGGCCGCGCCGCCCGTGGCGATCTCGATCGAGGCTCCGTGACGGGCGGCGGCTGCGCGCAGGTCGGCCTCGAGGGAGGGCACGGACTCGGGCGCGACCCCGGTGGCCGTCGCCTGCACCACCACCGCGCCGTCGGGCGCGCGGTGATCGCTGATCACCTCCTGGACGCTGCCGGAGGCGAGCACGCGACCCCGGGAGATCACGCGGACCGCATCGGCCAGGCCCACCACGTCGTCCATCAGATGGGTGGTGAGCACCACGGCGGTCCCGGTGCGGGCGAGGGCGCGGATCAGCTCCCGCACCCGGCGGCGGATCGAGGGGTCCATGCCGGCGGTCGGCTCGTCGAGGAAGACCAGATCCGGTCGACCGATGATGGCCAGCGCGAGGGCCAGGCGCTGGCGCTGGCCGCCCGAGAGCCGCCGCACCAGGGTGCGCGCGAAGTCGTCGATGCCGAGGTGCTCGGCCACCTCGTCGGCGTCGAGCGGGTTCGCGTGCAGGCTCGCCCCGTAGCGCAGCAGCTGCATCGCACTGGCTCCGGAGGTGAGGCCGCCGTCCTGGATCATCACCCCCACGCGGGCCCGGTGCTCGGGGCTCGAGCGCCAGGGGTCCGCGCCGAGCACCCGCACGGTGCCGGCGTCGGGGCGGAGCAGCCCGGTGGCGCAGGAGATGGCGGTGGTCTTCCCGGCGCCGTTGGGACCGAGCAGCGCGGTGACGGCGCCGCGCTCGGCGATGAGGCTCAGCCCGTCCAGCGCGCGGACGGAGCCGTAGCTGAGGGTGAGGTCGTCGGCGACGAGGGCGGGGGAGTGGTCGTCCATGGCGCGCACCATCGTAGGCCGCGCGGCCCGGGAACAGCCTCTCGACGTGAGCGAACGGTCACGCCGCCGCCGGGCCCCCGGGCCGCCGGGCGAACTCAGCGGCCGGTCACGTGCAGCGGGGTGTGCGCCGGGTCGACCACCTCGGCCGCGAGCGGGGCGCCCGGAGCCGTGCCCTGCGGACCCCAGGTGTCGGTGTCGAAGCGGTCGCGGTCGTGCCCCTCGAGCAGCGGCTCGAGGGCCGGGCCCAGCGGCACCACCTGCGTGGGGTTGATGTCCTCGTGCACGTAGTAGTAGTGGCGCTTGATCTGCGCGAAGTCGACGGTGTCCCCGAATCCAGGGGTCGTGAACAGGTCCTTGGTGTAGTTCCACAGGTTCGGCATGCTCGCCAGCGTCTGGCGGTTCGCCTTGAAGTGGCCGTGGTAGACGGGGTCGAAGCGGATCAGGGTGGGGAAGAGCCTCACATCGGCCTCCGTGATCGAGGGGCCCATGAGGTATCGGCTGCGGCCCAGGCGCTCCTCGAGCTCGTCGAGCGCCGCCCACAGGGCGCGGTACTCCTTCTCGTAGACCTCCTGCGATCCCGCGAAGCCCGTCTTGTAGACGCCGTTGTTCACGTGATGGAGCATCCACCGGTTCAGCGCGTCGATCTCCTCCCGCTGGGCCTCGGGGTACAGATCCGGGGCGCCCTCGCGGTGGTGCGCGGTCCACTCGGTGGCGAAGTCGAGGGTGATCTGCTGGAAGTCGTTGGTGACGACGGCGCGGCTGGACACGTCGACGACGGCCGGCACGGTGATGCCGCGCGGATAGTCGGGGAACCGGGCGAAGTAGGCCTGCTGGAGCCGCTCGTAGCCGAGCACGGGGTCGACTCCGCCCTCGTCGAGGTCGAAGGTCCAGGAGCGCTTGTCATGGGTGGGGCCGGGCATGCCCACGGACAGGGCGTCCTCGAGGCCGAGCAGGCGGCGGGAGATGAGGGTGCGGTTGGCCCAGGGGCACGCGCGCGCCGCGACCAGCCGGTAGCGGCCCGCCTCGACGGGCCAGCCGTCACGGCCGTCGCGGGTGATGCGGTCGTCGATGTAGTTCATGTCGCGGTCGAAGGACTCCCCGATCGCGACATAGGCGCCACGAGTGGAGTGCTCCTCGGCGGCGGTGGTGGGGGTCGGGTCCTCGGCGGTCATCTGATGGTCCCTTCGGCTCGGTCGGCGCGGTGTGCACCGGGGCGGTCCGCGATGCGTCGGTCGGCGGCGCGATGCTCGGCGGTCCGGTGGTCTGCTTCCCACAGTAATTGAAAGTGATCATAAACGGAAGGGCGGCGCCATCCCTTGCGGTCGGAGCGGTGAATTCCCTGGTAAGGACACCCTTTGTGCTGCGCGGCACAGGCGTTCGGAGGTATTTGGCAAGCCTTCTGTTGTAAAATGGAAGACGTCGACCGATGGGAGGAGGTCACTGTGACTGCATCGGAGGCCGCACCGGGCGTCGCGCAGACCACGCGCGACCGGCTGGTGCACGCCATCTCGACCCACGGCCCGATCACGGCACGGCAGCTCGCCGAGCGCTTCGACCTCACCAGCGCCGCGGTGCGACGTCATCTCGCGGCCCTCGAGGCCGACGGCATCATCGCCGAGCACGACGTTCCCGTGACGCAGCGTGGGCGGGGCCGCCCCAGCAAATCGTTCGTGCTCTCACAGGCCGCGCACGAGGATCTGCCCGGCGGATACGACGAGTTCGCCGTGATGGCTGCGGACGAGCTCGCCCGGATCGGCGGCGAGGAGGCGATCACCGCTCTCGCGGAGCGCCGCATCGCCGACTGGGAGAGCACCATCGCCCAGCGGGTCGCGGAGCGGGAGCAGGCGGGGGAGACGGTCACCCCCGCGCGCAAGCTCGAGCTGCTCTCCGAGCTGCTCACCGAGAGGGGATACGCCACCACGGTGCGTCCCCTGCACGTGCCGCTGCCCGCCACGGGCACGCAGCCGGGCGCCGTCGGGCGTACGCTCGTCACGGCCCAGCTCTGCCACGGACACTGCCCGGTCCTCGACGTCGCCGCAGATCATCCCGAGCTGTGCGAAGCCGAGACCCGTGCCATCTCCCGCATCATCGGAGCGCCCGTCCAACGCCTCGCCACCCTGGCGCAGGGCGCCCATGTCTGCACGACACACATTCCGCTCACCGAGGGAAGGACACCATGACGAGCGCACCAGAGAAGCTCACACAGGACGAGATCATCGACTCCATGGGCCAGTACGCCTATGGCTGGCACGACGAGGACTCCGCCGGGGCCAGCGCGCGCCGCGGTCTGTCCGAGGAGGTCGTGCGCGACATCTCGGCCCGCAAGGACGAGCCCGAGTGGATGCTCGAGCGCCGCCTCAAGGCGCTGAAGCTCTTCGACAAGAAGCCGTTGCCCACCTGGGGCCCGGATCTGTCCGGCATCGCCTTCGACCACATCAAGTACTTCGTCCGCTCCACGGAGAAGCAGGCCACCTCCTGGGAGGACCTGCCCGAGGACATCAAGGAGACCTACGACCGCCTCGGCATCCCCGAGGCGGAGAAGCAGCGTCTCGTCGCCGGCGTCGCCGCCCAGTACGAGTCCGAGGTCGTCTACCACCAGATCCGCGAGGACCTGGAGGAGCAGGGCGTCATCTTCCTGGACACCGACACGGCGCTCAAGGAGCACCCGGAGCTGTTCAAGGAGTACTTCGGCACCGTCATCCCCTCGGGTGACAACAAGTTCTCCGCGCTGAACACGGCCGTGTGGTCCGGCGGCTCCTTCGTCTACGTCCCCAAGGGCGTGCACGTCGAGATCCCGCTGCAGGCCTACTTCCGGATCAACACCGAGAACATGGGCCAGTTCGAGCGCACGCTGATCATCGCGGACGAGGGCTCCTACGTGCACTACGTCGAGGGCTGCACCGCGCCGATCTACCAGTCCGACTCGCTGCACAGCGCGGTCGTCGAGATCATCGTGAAGAAGGACGCCCGCGTCCGCTACACGACGATCCAGAACTGGTCGAACAACGTGTACAACCTGGTCACCAAGCGCACCACCGTCGAGCAGGGCGGCGTCATGGAGTGGGTCGACGGCAACATCGGCTCCAAGGTCACCATGAAGTACCCGGCCGTCTGGCTGATGGGCGAGCACGCCCGCGGCGAGACCCTCTCCGTCGCCTTCGCCGGCGAGGGCCAGAACCAGGACACCGGCTCGAAGATGGTGCACATGGCACCGCACACCTCGAGCTCGATCGTCTCCAAGTCGGTCTCGCGCGGCGGCGGCCGCAGCTCGTACCGCGGCCTGGTCCAGGTGATGCCGGGTGCCGAGCACTCGGCCTCGACCGTGCTGTGCGACGCGCTGCTGGTGGACCAGATCTCCCGCACCGACACCTACCCCTACGTCGACGTGCGCGTCGACGACGTCCAGATGGGCCACGAGGCCACCGTCTCCAAGGTCTCCGAGGAGCAGCTCTTCTACCTGATGAGCCGCGGCATGGAGGAGACCGAGGCGATGGCGATGATCGTGCGCGGGTTCATCGAGCCCATCGCCCGCGAGCTCCCGATGGAATACGCCCTGGAGCTGAACCGCCTGATCGAGCTGCAGATGGAAGGAGCAGTCGGCTGATGACGAGCACTGATGTGAAGGGTGCCGAGAGCGCCGGGGACCCCACCGCCAACGAGGCCGTGGGCCATGCGGCGGGTGCCGCACCGGTCGCCGCAGGATCCGCCCTCGAGGACGTGGACACCACCGCCGCGCCCGAGCTGGAGGAGGAGAACCTGTCCCTGCCGGGACAGCCGGCTTCCGCCGCCCACGCCGCGCTGAACCGCGGCGCGCGGAAGCGCTCCTTCGAGGTCTCCGAGCACGAGGTCCCCAAGAGCGATGTCGAGGAGTGGCGCTTCACCCCGCTGCGCCGCTTCACGGCCCTGTTCCAGGACGAGCCGACCGACGACCGCGCGGGCGATCCCGCCGTCGACTACCAGGTCGAGGTGCCCGAGGGCGCCGCCGAGCCGTCGACCCTCGCCCCCGGCCAGGCCCCCCGCGGCACCGTGCTGGTGCCCGAGGACCTCCCCACCGCGGTCGCCTCGGCGCGCACCGAGCAGGCTCTGCACCTGGTCGCCGCGAAGAACGTCGCGTATGACGCGCCGTTCCGCATCGAGATGACCGGCCGCGGCGCGGACCGTCGCGGCAACGCGCACATCGTCCTGGAGGCGCAGGAGTCCTCCTCGGCGACGTTCGTGCTGAACCACACCGGTGCCGCGCAGTACGCGCAGAACGTCGAGATGATCATCGGCGACAACGCCCAGATGACCGTCATCACGCTGCACGACTGGGACGACGACGCGGTGCACATCGCCACCCACCACGCCCGGGTCGGGCGCGACTCCCGCCTCAAGCACGTCGCGGTCACGCTCGGCGGCAGCGCGGTGCGGCTGAACTCGATCGGCGAGTACGCCGCCCCCGGCGGCGAGATCGAGAAGCTCGGCCTGTACTTCTCCGACGAGAACCAGTTCTTCGAGAACCGTCTGTTCGTGGACCACAGCGCCCCGAACTGCACCTCCAACGTCGCCTACAAGGGCGCGCTGCAGGGGAAGAACGCCCGTTCCGTGTGGGTCGGCGACGTGCTGATCCGCAAGGAGGCCGAGGGCACCAACACCTACGAGCTCAACCGCAACCTGGTGCTCACCGAGGGCGCGCGCGCCGACTCGGTGCCGAACCTGGAGATCGAGACCGGCGAGATCGAGGGCGCCGGCCACGCCGCTGCCACGGGTCGTTTCGACGACGAGCAGCTGTTCTACCTGCGCGCTCGCGGCATCCCCGAGATCGAGGCCCGTCGTCTGGTGGTGCGCGGCTTCTTCGCCGAGATCATCCAGCAGATCGACGTGCCCGAGATCCGCGAGCGCCTCTCGGCCGCGATCGAGGACGAGCTCGCACGGAGCATGAACTGATGTCGGACGCCTTCGTCCCCGTCGCCGCCCTGGCCGACCTCGCCCCCGGCGAGGCGATCGACGTCGTCGCCGGCGGGATCGAGATCGCCCTGGTGCGCGACGAGGACGGCGGCGTCCACGCCCTCGAGGACGTCTGCTCGCACGAGGAGATCGCGCTGAGCGACGGCGACGTCGAGGGATGCACCCTCGAATGCTGGAAGCACGGCAGCCAGTTCGACCTGGTCACGGGTCGTCCCCTGCAGCTGCCGGCCGTCCTTCCCGTGCGGGTCTTCCCCGTGCGCATCGACGAGAGCAGCGGCGAGATCCTCGTGGATCCGACCGCCGCCCCCGCCACCTGATCATCGGGGCGCCGCCCCGGCGCCCCATCCCGACTTCCACCAGCACCACTGGTCAAGGAGAACCACTCATGTCGATCCTGGAGATCAAGAACCTCCACGCCACCGTCGAGACCCCTGAGGGCACCAAGGAGATCCTCAAGGGGGTCGACCTCACCATCAAGGCGGGCGAGACCCACGCGATCATGGGCCCCAACGGCTCGGGCAAGTCCACCCTCGCCTACGCGGTCGCCGGTCACCCCAAGTACGAGATCACCTCCGGCGAGGTCACCCTCGACGGCGAGGACGTGCTCGAGATGAGCGTCGACGAGCGCGCCCGCGCCGGCCTGTTCCTGGCCATGCAGTACCCGGTCGAGGTCCCCGGCGTGACCGTGTCCAACTTCCTGCGCACCGCCAAGACCGCGATCGACGGCGAGGCCCCCTCGCTGCGCACCTGGGTCAAGGACGTCAAGGGCTCCATGGACGATCTCAAGATGGATCCCGTCTTCGCCGAGCGCAACGTCAACGAGGGCTTCTCCGGCGGCGAGAAGAAGCGCCACGAGATCCTCCAGATGCAGCTGCTGAAGCCCTCCATCGCTGTCCTCGACGAGACCGACTCCGGCCTCGACGTCGACGCGCTGCGCGTGGTCTCCGAAGGCGTCAACCGCGCCAAGGAGAACACCGAGGTCGGCATCATGCTGATCACCCACTACACCCGCATCCTGCAGTACGTGACGCCGGACTACGTGCACGTCTTCGTGAACGGGCGGATCGCCGAGCAGGGCGGCCCGGAGCTGGCCGAGCGCCTCGAGGCCGAGGGCTACGACCGCTTCCTCGTCGGCGCCTGACGCCACCGATCGGTCCGGCCCGGGAGCGCTCCCGGACCGGACCGGTTCCCACCCCCATCCGCGGGCGCTGCCCGCACCCCACCGGGAGGATGCCATGACCGACCAGAAGACCCCCGACGCGACGGTGAGCTCCGACGACGTCATCGAGGCGATGAAGGACGTGATCGACCCCGAGCTCGGGATCAACGTCGTCGACCTCGGTCTCGTGTACGGCGTCACGATCGAGGACGGCAATGCCGTCGTCGACATGACCCTCACCTCCGCCGCGTGCCCGCTGACGGACGTGCTCGAGGAGCAGACGTTCGCGGCGCTCGACCCCATCACCGAGACGCACCGCATCAACTGGGTGTGGATGCCGCCGTGGGGCATGGAGAAGATCACCGAGGACGGCCGCGAGCAGCTGCGCGCGATCGGCTTCAACCTCTGAGCCGGACGACGACACGCTGAGCCGAGCGGCCGGGCACCGAGCTGATCGGTGCTGCGCGCTCTCGGAACATGACGGGGCCCCGGGCATCTGCCCGGGGCCCCGTCGCGTCCACCGGCTCAGCCGATGACTGTCTGGGCGTCGGTCACCTCGAGACCGTGGGCCTCCCCGGTGCCGGCGTGGGTGAGCGCACCGCCGTGGGTATGCAGGCCGTGCGCGAGCGCCGGATCGGCGCGCAGCGCCTCCTGCCAGCCGGCGTCCGCGATCTTCAGGATGTAGGGCAGCGTCGCGTTGTTCAGCGCCGCGGTCGCGGTGACCGGCACCGAACCGGGCATGTTCGCCACGCAGTAGTAGACGGCGTCATGGACGCGGAAGGTCGGGTCGTCGTGCGTGGTGGGACGCGAGTTCTCGAAGCAGCCGCCCTGATCGATCGCGACATCCACCAGCACCGAGCCGGGCTTCATGCTCGCCACCATCTCGTCGGTCACCAGCTTCGGCGCCCGCTTGCCGGGGATCAGCACGGAGCCGACCACCACATCGGCGCGGCGGATCTCCTCGGCGAGATCCAGCGCGGTCGAGTAGCGGGTGCGGATGCCGCCATGATGCATCGCCGCGATCTGGCCCAGCCGTGCGACGTCCAGATCCATCACGGTGACGTTCGCGTGCAGCCCGTGCGCCATCATCGCCGCCTGCTCACCCACTACGCCCCCGCCGATGACCAGCACGTTCGCCTCGGTGGTGCCGGGCACTCCCCCCATCAGCACGCCGCCGCCTCCGAGCGGGGCCATGAGGTGGTATGCGCCCACCTGCGCCGCGAGCCGGCCCGCGATCGAGCTCATCGGGGCCAGCAGCGGCAGGGAGCGGTTCGGCAGCTGCACGGTCTCGTAGGCGATCGCGGTGGTGCCGGAGGCGAGCAGCGCCTCGGTGAGCTCGCGGTCCGCCGCGAGGTGGAGATAGGTGACGAGGATCTGGCCCTCGCGCAGCCGGGCATGCTCCTCCGGGAGCGGCTCCTTGACCTTCACGATCATCTCGGCCTGCGCCCAGACCTCCTCGGCCGTGTCGAGGATCCTCGCGCCCGCGGCTCGGTAGTCCTCATCGCTCACGCGCGAGCCGACGCCCGCGCCCGCCTCGACGAGCACCTCGTGCCCGTGGGCGACGAGCTCGTGCACGCCGGGGGCGCCGAGCCCCACCCGGTTCTCGTTGTTCTTGACCTCGCGGGGTACCCCGATCCGCATGTCGCGCCTCTCTGCAGTGACTCCCGGCCGCGAAGGCGGCCGCTGGCTGGGGCCAGCATGTCACCAACTCGACCTCGCAGGGAGCCGCGGCGCGGAAGCGCTCGGCTCCCGGCCGCCGCCGGGACGGGCACGAGGGCCGGACGGGCTGTGGTGCGCGGCACCGTGGAGCGGTATTCGCTGGCCCCCGCGGTCCCGCGGCCCTAGACTCGATCCGGCCCTGCGCGGGTCCGATCCCGAGCGGTTCGGCCGGCGCGCGGTCCCCGCAGCCATCGTCCGGACAGGAGCCAGCCCGTGATCACCGTGCACGACCTCGCCATCCGAGTCGGCGCCCGGCTCCTCATGAGCGAGGTCTCCTTCCAGATCACCGCCGGCGACCGGGTGGGGCTCGTGGGCCGCAACGGTGCCGGCAAGACCACCCTGACCAAGGTGCTCTCGGGAACCCTCGAGCCCTCGGAGGGCAGCGTCGAGGTCGCCGGAGAGCTCGGCTACCTCCCGCAGGACACCCACAGCGGGGACGACACCGAGCCGGTCCTGACCCGGATCCTCTCGGCCCGCGGGCTCGACACGATCCTGCGCAAGCTGCGCCGCGCCGAGGAGGAGATGGGGGACATGAGCCTCTCCGAGTCGCGGCGCGAGAAGGCGATGAACCGCTACCCCCGGATCGAGGCGGAGCTCGATGCCGCCGGCGGCTACGCGGCCGAGGCGGAGGCCAAGCGGATGGCCGCGAACCTGGGGCTGCCGAACCGACTCCTCGAACAGGAGCTGGGCACCCTCTCCGGCGGTCAGCGACGCCGCGTGGAGCTCGCGCGGATCCTGTTCTCCCAGGCCTCGACGATGATCCTCGACGAGCCGACGAACCACCTCGACCACGACTCGATCGTGTGGCTGCGCGAGTACCTGCTGAACTACCGCGGCGGTCTCATCGTCATCAGCCACGACGTGGAGCTCGTCGAGCAGGTGGTCAACAAGGTGTTCTACCTCGATGCGAACCGCTCGGCGATCGACATCTACAACATGAGCTGGAAGCAGTACCTGCGCCAGCGCGAGGACGACGAGAAGCGCCGCAAGCGCGAGCGCAGCAACGCCGAGAAGAAGGCCGGCCAGCTCACCGCGCAGGCGGAGAAGATGCGTGCCAAGGCCACCAAGGCGGTCGCCGCGCAGAACATGCTCAAGCGGGCCGAGCGCATGCTCGACGGGGTCGAGGGGGAGCGGCAGAAGGATCGCGTCGCCTCCCTGCGGTTCCCCAAGCCCGCCTCGTGCGGGAAGACCCCGCTGATGGCGGAGGACCTCTCGAAATCCTACGGCAGCCTCGAGATCTTCACCGGTGTGGACCTCGCGATCGACCGCGGCTCCCGCGTGGTGATCATCGGGCTGAACGGCGCGGGCAAGACCACCCTGCTGCGCATCCTCGCGGGCGTGGACGAGCCCGACACCGGCGGCCTGCTGCCCGGGCACGGCCTGCGCGTGGGCTACTACGCCCAGGAGCACGAGACCCTCGACCTGGACCGCACGGTGCTCGAGAACATGATGACCGCCGCCTACGAGCTGCCGGAGGTCGAGGCCCGCAAGATCCTCGGCTCCTTCCTGTTCACCGGCGACGACGTGCACAAGCCCGCCCGGGTGCTCTCCGGCGGGGAGAAGACCCGTCTCGCGCTCGCGGCGCTCGTGGTCTCCAGCGCGAACGTGCTGCTGCTGGACGAGCCGACGAACAACCTCGACCCCGCCAGCCGCGAGGAGATCCTCGGCGCGCTCGCGGCCTTCGAGGGCGCCGTCGTGCTCGTCTCCCACGATCCGGGGGCGGTCGCGGCGCTGAACCCCGAGCGCGTGCTGATGATGCCCGACGCGGTCGAGGATCTCTGGAACGCGGAGTACCAGGAGCTCATCGAACTCGCCTGAGCGCCCACCGCGCTCTCAGCGTCCAGGCGCTGTAACGTGATCGACACCCGATCTCTGCAGTGGAAGGCTCCGCATGTTCGTGCTCTCGCTCTCCGGGCGCCCGGGCCACGGCCGCACGGCCGTCGACCCCGTGCCCGCCCTGCTCGCCGCCCTCGAGGAGCTCGACCTCCCGCTGGCGCCCGAGCGGACCGCGGGACCCGACGCCCTCGTCCTGGCCGGCCGCGCCGAGGAGGCGCTCGAGGTGCTGCTGCGAGCGGCAGAGGTGGGCGGCTTCGCCCTCGGCCTCGGCGTCGGCGCGGTGCAGCGGCCGCTGCCCGGCTCGGTCCGCGAGATCGCCGGGCCCGCCGTCACCGCCGCCGACGCGGCGCTCCGCGCCGCACGGGCCACCTCCGAGGTTCCCCTCGCCGTCCGCGCCGCCGACGACCGCCACCGGGACACCGCCGCCGACGTGCAGGCCGTGCTGCGACTGGTCTGCTGGATGATCCGGGCTCGCAGCCGCGGACAGTGGGAGGCGGTGCGGGCGCTGCGCCGCGAGCCCGACGCGACCCAGGCCCACCTCGCCGAGCAGCTCGGCGTGACCCAGCAGACCGTCTCGCGAGCCGTGAAGACCAGCGGCTGGCGCGAGGAGAGCGCCGCCCATCCGCTGGCCGTGCGGCTGCTGAGCATGATCGACCTCACGTCCGCCCGGTGAGCCGAGAGGCAAGCCCCGGCCGGGCGCGGCCTGCGCGCTATCCTTGGTCCGCCACGACGACAACCGAGGAGACCAATTGGCGACGACGAACGATCTGAAGAACGGGATGGTCCTGGTGCTGGACCAGCAGCTCTGGAGCGTGGTCGAGTTCCAGCACGTCAAGCCGGGCAAGGGCCCCGCCTTCGTGCGCACCAAGCTCAAGAACATCATGTCCGGCAAGGGCGTGGACAAGACCTTCAACGCCGGCGTCAAGGTCGAGACCGCCACCGTCGACCGCCGCGACATGCAGTTCTCCTACATCGACGGCGACATGTACGTGTTCATGGACACCTCGAACTGGGAGCAGACCAGCCTCACCGCGGAGATCGTCGGCGAGGCCAAGGACTTCATGGCCGAGAACCAGGACGTCGTCGTCGCCTTCCATGAGGGCGAGGCGCTGTTCGTCGAGCTGCCCGCGAACGTCGTGCTCACCATCGAGGAGACGGAGCCGGGCCTCCAGGGCGACCGCTCCAGCGGCGGCACCAAGCCCGCCCGCCTCGAGACCGGCCGCGAGATCCAGGTCCCGCTGTTCATCAACATCGGCGACCGGGTCCGCGTCAGCACCGCCGGCGGCGAGTACAAGGACCGAGCCTGAGGTGAGCGGCGCATCCGGAGCCGAGTCGCGCCCCGCCCCGCGCGGGCCGGGCCTCCCCCTGCCCATCCGGGAGGGCGCCGAGATCGAGTTCGAGCGCACCATCCCCGGCCGCGCCGACCGGCTCCACGGCCGCTCGCGCGAGCGGATCCGAGCGATCGACGTGCTCTTCGAGGCGGATGCCAAGCGCATCGACGTGCTCGACGTGCTGCAGGAACGGCTGCGACGGACCGCCGCGCAGACCCCTCTCCCGCAGTGGTCCCGCACGCTGGTGGAGCTCTACGCCCCGCACGCCGTGGACATCGACGAGGACCTCGCCACCCACTCGCGGGACTGGCCGCTGCACCGCATGCCCGCGGTGGACCGGGCGATCCTCCGCCTCGGCGCCGCCGAGGTGCTGTACGGCGAGGAGGAGTCCCGCCGCGGCACGATCATCGGCGAGTACACGAAGATCGCCGAGGTGCTCTCCACCGACGACTCCCCGCGCTTCGTCAACGGGCTGCTGCAGCGGCTCGTGGACGTGCGCGGCCTGCTCTCCTGAGCCTGCGCGGCGGCGGCGCGCCGCCCGCCGCGACCACCCTCGACGGCGCCCCGCCGTCCGAGGGGCGGGCGCGCCGGCGAGCCCCGCTCGCGGCGCTCTAGACTCGGCACGCTCGCACGAGCACCCCACCCTTTAACGACACGTCCTGTGAGGCGTGGAAGGGAGACACCATGACCGACGACCCCACGACGACCCCCTCGTCCTCGCACGAGGCCGACGAAGCCCCTGCGGAGGACCGCTCCCGCGTGCTCGGCCCGGAGGAGATCCGGCGCTCGCTGACACGCATCGCGCACGAGATCCTCGAGAGCGGCCACGGCGCCGACGACCTCGTCCTGCTCGGCATCCCGCACCGCGGCGTGCCGCTCGCACGCCGCCTCGCGGAGCAGATCGCCCGCGCCGAAGGGCGCCCGGACGCCGAGGACCCCACCGAGCTGTACGGCGCGCTGGACATCACGATGTACCGCGACGACCTCCGCTCGAACCCCACCCGCGCCCCCAGCCCCACCCGGGTGCCGCGCGCCGGCATCGACGGCCGCATCGTCGTCCTGGTGGACGACGTCCTCTTCTCCGGCCGCACCGTCCGTGCCGCTCTCGACGCGCTCGGCGCGATCGGACGCCCCGCCGCGGTGCGGCTCGCGGTGCTCGTGGACCGCGGCCACCGGGAGCTGCCCATCCGGGCGGACCACGTGGGCAAGAACCTCCCCACCGCCCGCACCGAGCGCGTGCACGTCCAGCTCTCCGAGACGGACGGCGAGGATGCGGTCGACATCGTGCGGCCCGCCCCGGTCCGTGAGGGGGAGCAGGCATGAGGCACTTCATCTCGATCGGCGACCTCAGTCGCGAGGAGGCGGTGTCCGTGCTCGCGACCGCGGAGCACATGGCCGAGACCCAGTCGCGCTCGCTGCGCAAGCTGCCCACCCTGGTGGGCGCCACCGTGGTGAACCTCTTCTTCGAGGACTCCACCCGCACCCGGATCAGCTTCGAGGCCGCCGCCAAGCGCCTCTCGGCCGACGTCATCAACTTCTCCGCGAAGGGCTCGAGCCTGTCCAAGGGCGAGTCCCTCAAGGACACCGCGCTGACCCTGCAGGCCATGGGCGCGGACGCGGTCGTGGTGCGCTCGGGCTCCTCCGGCGCGGCGCATCTGTTGGCCCACGCCGGGTGGATCGACCAGCCGATCGTCAACGCCGGGGACGGCGCGCACGAGCATCCCACCCAGGCGATGCTCGACGCCTTCACCCTGCGCCGCCACCTGCGCCCGGGCGACGCCCGCGCCGGCCTCGACGGGCTGCACGTGGTGATCGTCGGCGACGTGCTGCACTCGCGGGTGGCGCGCTCCAACGTGCTGCTGCTGACCCTCCTCGGCGCCCGCGTCACCCTGGTGGCCCCGCCCGCGCTGGTGCCCGTCGGCGCCTCCGCCTGGCCGTGCGAGATCACCTACGACCTCGACGAGGCCCTCGCCGCCGCGCCGGACGCCGTGATGATGCTGCGCGTGCAGCGCGAACGGATGGTGGGCGGCGGCTTCTTCCCCACCGCGGGGGAGTACTCGCGCCGCTACGGCCTGACCGTCGCGCGCGCCGACACCCTGCCCGAGCACGCGATCGTCATGCATCCCGGCCCGATGAACCGCGGCTTCGAGATCGCCGGGGCCGTCGCCGACTCCCCGCGCAGCGTCATCGTCGAACAGGTCGCCTCCGGCGTGTTCGTCCGGATGGCCGTCCTCTACCACCTGCTCGCCACCGACGTCCGGGAGGGCCCCCGTGAGAACTGAGACCACCACCACCCCCGCGCCCGCCGCGGAGGCTCCCGCCCCGCTGCTCCTCCGGGGCGGGCGCCCGTACGGCGAGGACGTCCGCGACGTGCTCCTGGTCGGCGGCCGCATCGAGGCCGTGGGCACCGATCTCGAGGCTCCCGAGGGCGCGGAGATCGTCGAGGCCGACGGGTGCATCGTCCTGCCCGGCCTCGTGGACCTCCACACCCACCTGCGCGAGCCCGGCGGCGAGGAGGCCGAGACTGTCGAGACCGGCACCCGCGCCGCCGCCCGCGGCGGTTTCACCGCCGTGCACGCGATGGCCAACACCACCCCGGTGGGCGACACCGCCGGGGTGGTCGAGCAGGTCGCCCGCCGCGGCGACAGCGCCGGATGGTGCGCCGTGCGCCCCGTCGGCGCGGTGACCGTGGGGCTGGGCGGGGAGCGCCTGGCCGAGCTCGATGCGATGGCGAACTCCCGGGCGCGGGTGCGGGTGTTCAGCGACGACGGCAAGTGCGTGCACGATCCGGTGCTCATGCGCCGCGCCCTGGAGTACGTGAAGTCCTTCGACGGCGTCATCGCGCAGCACGCGCAGGACCCCCGGCTCACGGAGGGCGCCCAGATGCACGAGGGCGTGGTCTCCGCCGAGCTCGGCCTGACCGGCTGGCCGGCCGTGGCCGAGGAGTCGATCATCGCCCGCGACGTGCTCCTGGCCCAGCACGTCGGCTCCCGCCTGCACGTGTGCCACCTGTCCACCGCCGGCAGCGTCGACATCATCCGCTGGGCCAAGCAGCGCGGCATCGCCGTGACCGCCGAGGTCACCCCGCACCACCTGCTGCTGACCGACGAGAACGTGCGCCAGTTCGACGCCGTCTTCAAGGTCAACCCGCCGCTGCGCACCGCCGAGGACGTCGCCGCGGTGCGCGAGGGCCTCGCCGACGGCACCATCGACATCGTCGCGACCGACCATGCCCCCCATCCGCGTGACGCCAAGGACCGCGAATGGGACCAGGCCGCGATGGGCATGACCGGTCTCGAGACCGCGCTCTCGCTGGTGCAGCTGACGATGGTGGACGAGGGCCGGCTCAGCTGGCGCGACGTGGCCCGGGTGCTGTCCGAGAAGCCGGCAGAGATCGGCCGCGACGAGGACCAGGGCCGCCCGCTCGAGCCCGGCTCCCCGGCGCACGTGCTGGTGTGGGACCCGCGCCCCGCGCGCGTCGCCGACCCGGCCGAGCACGCGTCGCTCAGCCGCAACTCGCCCTTCGCCGGTCTCGAGCTGCCCGGTGCGAACCGCCTGACCGTGCTCGCGGGTCGTCCCACCGTGCGCGACGGCCAGGTGGTCGCCCGATGAGCGAGCAGCTCGTCCCCGTCCTGCTGCTCCTGCTGCTGTTCCTCGCGGCCCTGGCCGCCATGGTCTGGGGCTGGCGGCGGCGGGGCCGCTCCCAGCAGCACCTGCCCGCCCCCGCCGATCGCCCTCTGGACCAGCTGGGGGAGGGGACCGCCCACGGACCGGTCGAGGCCGTCTACGTCGACACCGTGCTCGCCGAGCAGCCCCTCGAGCGAGTCGTCGCCCACGGGCTCGGCCAGCGCGCGAGAGCGCAGGTGAGCCTCGGCGACGGCGGCTCCTGGCGCATCGAGCGCGAGGGCACCGGGGACCTCACGATCCCCGCCGGCTCGCTCGCCGAGATCACCTCCGGCCCCGGCATGGCCGGGAAGTTCGTCGGCGGCGACGGCCTGCTGATCCTCCGCTGGCGCCTCGGCGACCAGCTCCTCGACACCGGACTACGCCTGCAGCGGCGCGCCGATCACGACCTCCTGCTCTCCTGGAAGGAGCACGCATGACCTCCACCGCTTCCACCCCCGCCTCCGGGCCCGGCGCCTCACGCGCGCGGCGCGAAAAGGCGCTGCTGATCCTCGAGGACGGCACCGTCCTGCACGGCTCCGCCTACGGCGCCCGCGGCTCCCGCCTCGGCGAGGTCGTCTTCACCACCGGGATGACCGGCTACCAGGAGACGCTCTCCGACCCCTCCTACGCCGGCCAGATCGTCGTGCAGACCGCGCCGCACATCGGCAACACCGGTGCCAACGCCCAGGACATGGAGTCGCGGAAGGTGTGGGTGCGCGGCTACGCCGTGCGCGATGCCAGCCGCATCTCCTCCTCCTACCGTGCCGAGCAGACCCTCGACGAGCTGCTCATCAGCAGCGACGTGGTGGGCATCAGCGACATCGACACCCGCATGCTCACCCGCCTGCTCCGCGAGAACGGCTCCCTGCGCGGCGGCATCTTCTCCGGCGACGTGCTCTCGACGCCGCAGGAGCAGCTGCTCGCCCAGGTGCGCGAGCAGCCCGCCATGAGCGGCGCGAGCTTCGTCGAGGAGGTCACCATCGCCCAGCCGGTGGTGCTCGAGCCCGAGGGCGAGGTGCGCGCGACCGTCGCCGCCGTCGACCTCGGCATCAAGGGCGCCTCCCCGCGCAGCATGCTCTCCCGCGGGCTGCGGGTGCACCTGCTGCCGGCCACCACCTCCCTCGAGGACCTGCTGGCGCTCGCGCCGGACGCGGTGTTCTTCTCCAACGGGCCCGGCGACCCCGCCGCGGCGACCGCACAGGTCGAGCTGCTGCGCGGCGTGCTCGACGCCGGCCTGCCCTTCTTCGGGATCTGCTTCGGCAACCAGCTGCTGGGCCGCGCGCTCGGCTTCGACACCTACAAGCTGAAGTTCGGCCACCGCGGGATCAACCAGCCCGTCCAGGACCGTGAGACCGGGCAGGTGGCGATCACCGCCCACAACCACGGCTTCGCCGTCGACGTGCCCCTCGAGGGAGAGCACGTCGCCCCGCACGACGGCGGCCGCTACGGCCGCGTGATCGTCTCCCACGTCGGCCTCAACGACGACGTGGTCGAGGGGCTGCGCTGCCTCGACCGGCCGGCCTACTCGGTCCAGTACCACCCCGAGGCGGCCGGCGGCCCGCACGACGCCTCGCCCCTCTTCGACCGTCTCGCAGAGCTCGCGATCGCCCAGCGCGACGCCTCCGCATCCAAGGAGTCCTGATGCCCCGTCGCCCCGATATCTCCTCCGTCCTCGTCATCGGCTCCGGCCCGATCGTCATCGGGCAGGCCGCCGAGTTCGACTACTCCGGCACCCAGGCCTGCCGCGTGCTGCGCGAGGAGGGCCTGCGGGTCATCCTCGTCAACTCCAACCCGGCCACGATCATGACCGACCCGGAGATCGCCGACGCCACCTACATCGAGCCGATCGAGCCGGAGATCATCCGCAGCATCATCGAGAAGGAGCGGCCCGACGCGCTGCTGCCCACCCTCGGCGGCCAGACCGCGCTGAACGCCGCGATCGCGCTCGCGGAGAACGGCACCCTCGAGGAGTTCGGCGTCGAGATGATCGGCGCGAGCCTCGAGGCGATCAACAAGGCCGAGGACCGCCAGCTGTTCAAGGAGGTCGTGGAACGGGTGGGCGGCGAGTCCGCACGCTCGCGGATCTGCCACTCCATGGACGAGCTGCTCGAGGCCGCCGACGAGCTGGGCTACCCGATGGTGGTGCGCCCCAGCTTCACCATGGGCGGGCTCGGCTCCGGCATGGCCTACGACGAGGCGGACCTGCGCCGCATCGGCGGCGACGGCCTGCACTACTCGCCCACCAACGAGGTGCTGCTCGAGGAGTCGATCCTGGGCTGGAAGGAGTTCGAGCTCGAGCTGATGCGCGACAGCGCCGACAACTGCGTCGTGGTCTGCTCGATCGAGAACGTCGACCCCGTCGGCGTGCACACCGGCGACTCGGTCACCGTCGCCCCCGCCCTGACCCTCACCGACGTCGAGATGCAGACCCTGCGCGACCTCGGCATCGCGATCATCCGCGAGGTCGGGGTCGACACCGGCGGCTGCAACGTGCAGTTCGCGACCCATCCGGAGACCGGCCGCGTGGTGGTCATCGAGATGAACCCGCGCGTGTCCCGCTCCTCGGCGCTGGCCTCGAAGGCCACCGGCTTCCCGATCGCGAAGATCGCCGCGCGCGTCGCGATCGGCTACACCCTCGACGAGATCCGCAACGACATCACCGGCACCACGCCGGCGAGCTTCGAGCCGGCCCTGGACTACGTGGTGGTCAAGGTCCCGCGCTTCGCGTTCGAGAAGTTCCCCGCAGCGGATGCGACGCTGACCACCACGATGAAGAGCGTGGGCGAGGCGATGTCCCTGGGCCGCAACTTCACCGAGGCGCTCGGCAAGGCGCAGCGCTCGATCGACGTCAAGGGCGCCTCCCTCTCCTACCGGGGCGCGCCGCCCACCGCCGCGGAGGTCACCGAGCTGCTGGACGCCTCCCGCACCCCCACGGCCGGGCGCCTGGTGGACATCGGGCGGATCCTGTGGTCCGCGGCCGAGGGGGTCGTCGACCCCGCGGAGACGCTCGACCGGCTGGTGGAGGCCACGGCGATCGACCGCTGGTTCCTCGACCAGATGCTGCTGGTCGCCGAGATCGCCGCCGAGATCCGCGCCGCGGAGGTGCTGGACGCGGAGCTGCTCGCCCTGGCCAAGCGCCACGGGCTCTCCGACGACCAGATCGGCGTGCTCGCCGGCCGCAGCGGCGAGGTGGTCAAGGGAGTGCGCGAGGCGCTGGGCATCAACCCGGTGTACAAGACGGTGGACACCTGCGCCGCCGAGTTCGCCTCCCGCACGCCGTACCACTACTCGACCTACGACCAGGAGACCGAGGTCGAGCCGCGTGAGCGTCCGGCCGTGCTGATCCTGGGCTCGGGCCCCAACCGCATCGGCCAGGGCATCGAGTTCGACTACTCGTGCGTCCACGCGGCGATGGCCCTGGGGAACCGGGACCTGCCCGGCGGCGGCTACGAGACCGTGATGATCAACTGCAACCCCGAGACCGTCTCGACCGACTACGACATCGCCGACCGGCTCTACTTCGAACCGCTCACCTTCGAGGACGTGGTCGAGGTGTACGAGGCGGAGAAGGCGGCGGGCCCGGTCGCCGGGGTGATCGTCCAGCTGGGCGGGCAGACCCCGCTCGCCCTGGCACGGCAGCTCGAGGCCGCGGGTCTGCCGATCATCGGCACCAGCCCCGCCGCGATCGACAACGCCGAGGACCGCGGCCACTTCGGTGCGCTGCTGGCCGAGGCTGATCTGCCCGCACCCCCGTACGGCACCGCCTGGGGGCTGAGCGACGCGGTCGAGGTCGCCGCGAACGTCGGCTACCCGGTGCTGGTCCGTCCCAGCTACGTGCTGGGCGGCCGCGGCATGGAGATCGTCTTCGACGAGCCGGGCCTGATCGACTACGTCGGCCGGAACCTGCCCGACGGGGGCCGCGCCGAGGCGCCGATCCTCATCGACAGCTTCCTGGACACCGCCATCGAGATCGACGTCGACGCGCTCTACGACGGCACCGAGCTCTACCTCGGCGGCGTCATGGAGCACATCGAGGAGGCCGGCATCCACTCGGGCGATTCGGCCTGCACGCTGCCGCCGATCACCCTCTCCGACGCGGTCCTCGAGCGGATCCGCACCTCGACCCTCGCGATCGCCGAGGGAGTGGGCGTGCGCGGGCTGCTCAACATCCAGTACGCCCTCTCCCACGGGGTGCTCTACGTGCTCGAGGCCAACCCCCGCGCCTCGCGCACCGTGCCCTTCGTCGCGAAGGCCACCGGGGTGCCGCTCGCCCAGGCCGCCGCGCTGCTCATGGCCGGCACCTCGATCGCGGACCTGCGCCGCGGGGGAGTGCTCCCGGCCGAGGGCGACGGCTCGGACCTGCCCGACGACTCGCCGATCGCGGTCAAGGAGGCGGTGCTCCCGTTCAAGCGCTTCCGCACCCACGAGGGCAAGGCCGTCGATTCGGTGCTCGGCCCGGAGATGCGCTCGACCGGCGAGGTGATGGGCCTGGACTCCACGTTCCCGCTGGCCTTCGCGAAGTCGCAGCTGGCGATCTCCGCGCACGGCCTGCCCACCTCGGGCACCGCCTTCGTCTCGGTCGCCGACCGCGACAAGCGCTCGCTGGCCCTGCCGGTCGCCCGCCTCGCGGCCCTCGGCTTCGAGATCCTCACCACCGCCGGCACCGGTCGGGTGCTGCGCCGCTACGGCATCCCCTGCCGCGTGCTGCGCAAGGCCTCCGAGCCCGGGGACGACGCGAGCGTGATCGAGCTGATCGAGGACGGCCAGGTCGATCTGGTGCTCAACACCCCCTCGGGTTCGAACGCGCGCGTGGACGGCTACGCCATCCGCGCCGCAGCCACCAGCATGGACGTCCCGATGATCACCACGCTGCAGGAGTTCCAGGCCGGGGTCCAGGCGATCGAGGCGCGCCCGGTGGAGCCCTTCGAGGTGACGAGCCTGCAGGATCACACCGCCCGGCTGGCCACGGCGCGCGCGGCCCGGCTCGGCGCATGAGCAGGCTCCGCTTCGGGCAGCGCCTGCGCCGCGCCGTGGCCGACCGGGGGAGGATCGTGGCGGGCATCGATCCGCACGCCTCCCTCCTGGAGGCGTGGTCGCTGCCGGACACGCCCGAGGGGCTGCGGGAGTTCTCCCGCCGCTCCCTCGCCGCGGTCGCGGGCACGGTCGCGGCGATCAAGCCGCAGTCGGCCTTCTTCGAGCGCCACGGCTCCGCCGGGGTCGCGGTGCTCGAAGAGCTGCTGCGGGACGCGCGCGAGGCCGAGGTGCTCACGATCCTCGACGTCAAGCGCGGCGACATCGGCTCGACCATGGGCGCCTACGCGCAGGCCCACCTGTGCCCCGGCGCCCCTCTCGAGGCCGACGCGATCACCGTCAGCCCGTACCTCGGCGCCGGCTCGCTCGACCCGGCGGCGCAGCTCGCCGCCGAGCACGGCAAGGGCCTGTTCCTGCTGGCCCTCACCTCCAACCCGGACGGCCCGCAGGTCCAGCACGCCCGCACCGCGCGCGACACGCCGGTGGCGCTCGAGATCGCGCGACACGCCGAGCGGATCGGCGGAGGCGGCGCAGGGGAGTGGTCGAGCGTCGGCCTGGTGGTCGGCGCCACGGTCGGCGCCGCCTACCGCGAGCTCGGCCTGGACCGCGCCGCGCCCTCCGTGCCCCTGCTCGCGCCCGGTTTCGGCGCGCAGGGCGCAGGCCCTGCGCAGCTTCCTGAAGTATTCGGAGAAAATGCAGGTCACGTGCTTGTTTCGCTCTCGCGCGGGCTCTCCACGGCGGGGCCGGACGAGACCGCCCTCCGCCGCCGCGCCGAGGCGCTGCGGGCCGAGTACGCCTGAGCCCCCGAGCCCGAGTCGCCGCCCCCGCACGGCGGCCCGGCGGCTCCGTCGTGGAGCGCTCCGGCGCCATCGATTCGCACCGGACCAGCGACGAAGCGCGCGAAAAGTGCGCTCCGCCACGGATATGGGGTTACGCTCTTCCCACACCGAGGTCCTCCCGGATCTCCACGTCACCAGCAAGAGAACAAGAGGTAAGAACAGTGGCTCTCCCTCCCCTCACCCCTGAGCAGCGGGCCGAGGCCCTGAAGAAGGCCGCCGAGGCTCGTCGCGAGCGCGCCGCCATCAAGGCCCGCCTGAAGGACAGCGCCGGCCATCGCGGCGAGGAGATCAAGAAGGTCCTCGACGAGGCCGAGAACAACGAGATCGTGGGTCGTCTCCGCGTCTCCGCCCTGCTGGAGGCCCTGCCCGGCGTCGGCAAGGTCAAGGCGCAGCAGATCATGGAGGAGATCGGCATCTCGCCCTCCCGCAAGATCCGCGGCCTCGGCTCCCACCAGGCAGAGAAGCTCGTCGCGCACTTCACCGAGTGAACGAGTCCACCACCGGGGCCGGCGCCGTCACGGCGCCGGCCCCGGTCACCGTCCTGGCCGGTCCCACCGCCGTGGGCAAGGGCACCGTCTCCGCGGCGATCCGCGCCCGCTATCCCGAGATCTGGCTGTCCGTCTCCGCGACCACCCGGGCGCCGCGCCCCGGTGAGATCGACGGCGTGCACTACCGCTTCGTCAGCGAGGAGGAGTTCAGCGCGCTGATCGACTCCGGGCAGATGCTCGAGTGGGCCGTGGTGCACGGCCGCAACAAGTACGGCACCCCGCGCGGGCCCGTCGACGAGAAGGTCGCCGAGGGCCGCCCCGTGCTGCTCGAGATCGACCTGGCCGGCGCCCGGCAGGTGCGGGAGTCCCTGCCCGAGGCGCGCTTCGTGTTCCTCGCCCCGCCGGACTGGGAGACCCTCGTCGACCGCCTGGTGGGCCGGGGCACCGAGGGTGCCGAGGAGCGCGAGCGCCGCCTGGCCACCGCCCGGGTGGAGCTCGCCGCCGAGGGGGAGTTCGACGTCACGATCGTCAACGACACCGTGGATCGCGCGGCCGACGAGCTCGCCCGCCTCCTCGGGGTGCGCGACCTCACCTGACCAGGGCACTCCGCCCCCTCGCCCCCGGGCGCGGAAGGGCGTATCCTGAAGCGTCGCACGTCATATCTCACGAAGGGACATCCGTGGCCGGAACAGTCGCACAGCCCGAAGGCATCACGAACCCCCCGATCGACCGTCTCCTGGAGACCGTCGACTCGAAGTACGCCCTGGTCCTGTACGGCTCCCAGCGCGCCCGCCAGATCAACGCGTACTACTCGCAGCTCTCCGAGGGCCTGCTCGAGTTCGTCGGTCCCCTCGTGGACGTCGAGAACCAGGAGAAGTCGCTCTCGATCGCCCTGCGCGAGATCGACGAGGGCCTGCTCACGGTCCGCGAGATCGACGAGGAGGAGTACGCCGCGCAGAACGAGCCGGATCCCAACGCCCCGGCCCCGCTGCTGCTCGGCGACGACGCCCCCGAGGTCCCGCCGACCGACTTCCCGCTCTGACCCCGGCCCCCGCCGGTTGATCCGATGAGCAGCGTGCTGCGCACCCTCGCCGGTGCCCGCGTCCTGGTCGGCGTCGGCGGAGGCATCGCCGCCTACAAGACCGCGCACCTGGTGCGCGGTCTTGTCGGTGAAGGGGCCGATGTCCGCGTCGTCCCCACCGCCTCCTCCCTCGAGTTCGTGGGTGCCGCGACCTGGGAGGCGCTCAGCCACCACGAGGTCCTCACCTCCGTGTTCGAGGACGTCGACGAGGTCGCGCACGTCCGCTTCGGCCAGGAGGCGGATCTGCTCGTCATCGCCCCCGCGACCGCCGATCTGCTCGCGCGGCTGCGCATCGGCCGCGCGGACGACATGCTCACCGCCTCCGCGCTCGTCACCCGGGCACCGCTCGTCGTGGCTCCTGCGATGCACACGGAGATGTGGGAGCACCCCTCCACCCGCGAGAACGTGGCAGTGCTGCGCGAGCGCGGCGTCACCGTGCTCGAGCCCGCCGTCGGCCGCCTCACCGGCCCTGATTCCGGGCCCGGCCGGCTGCCCGAGCCGGAGGCGCTGCTCGCCGCCGCGCGGGCCGCGATCGCCGCCCCCCGCGACGCCGCCGGCGCGGTGCGCCGCGACCTCCTCGGCCGCGAGCTGCTGATCACCGCGGGAGGCACCCGCGAAGACCTCGACCCGGTGCGCTTCCTCGCCAACCACTCCTCGGGCAAGCAGGGCTGGGCCCTCGCCCATGCCGCCCTGGTGCGCGGCGCCCGGGTGCGCCTGGCCGCCGCGAACGTGGACCTCGAGACCCCGCCCGGCGCGCAGCGCCTGGACGTGGGCAGCGCCGCCGAGCTCGCCGAGCTGGTCGCCGAGCACCGCGGGCAGGTCGACGCCCTGGTGATGGCGGCCGCGGTCGCGGATTTCACCGCTGCGGACCGCGCGGACTCCAAGATCAAGAAGGACGACGGCGACGAGGACTCCGTGCCCGCGATCGCCCTGCGCCGCACCCAGGACATCCTGCGTCACAGTGTGCTCGACCGCGCAGAGCGGGGCGGGGCCCGCCCCGCGATCGTCGGCTTCGCCGCCGAGACCGGCGGCGAGGGCGGCAGCGCCCTGGATCTGGCCCGCGCGAAGGCGCGTCGCAAGGGAGCGGACCTGCTGGTCTTCAACGACATCACCGGCGGGGTGTTCGGCGCCGCGGACAACTCCGTGCGCGTCCTCGACCGCGAGGGCGAAGAGGTCTCGCACACCTCGGGGAGCAAGACGGCCGTGGCTCACGCCGTGCTCGACGAACTCCTGCCCCACCTGCCGGAAGTACCCTGATCACATGACCACCAGCGAGCTGCGCACCTTCACGTCCGAATCGGTCACCGAAGGGCATCCCGACAAGATCTGCGACCAGATCTCCGACGCGATCCTCGACGACCTGCTGCGCCAGGACCGCGGTGCCCGGGTCGCCGTGGAGACCATGGTCACCACCGGTCTCGTGCACGTCGCCGGGGAGGTGCGCACCAGCGGCTACTCCGACGTCGCCACGATCGTGCGCGACGTGATCCGCGAGATCGGCTACGACTCCTCCGAGAAGGGCTTCGACGCGGACTCCTGCGGCGTCGAGGTCTCGATCGGCGCGCAGTCCCCGGACATCGCCCAGGGCGTGGACACCTCCTTCGAGGCCCGCGGAGATCTCGCCGCCGAGGCGTTCTCGAAGCTCGGAGCCGGCGACCAGGGCCTCATGTTCGGCTACGCCTGCCGGGACACCCCCGAGCTGATGCCGCTGCCGATCCACGCCGCCCACCGCCTCACCCGCAACCTCTCCGCCGCCCGCCGCGACGGCGTGCTGCCCTACCTGCGGCCCGACGGCAAGACCCAGGTCTCGATCGGCTACGACGAGGACGGCGTGGCCCGCAGCGTCGACGCGATCGTGGTCTCCACGCAGCACAGCGAGGAGGTGGACCTCCTCAGCCAGCTCGCCCCCGCGATCTCGAAGGTCGTCATCGCCCCCGTGCTCGAGGACCTCGAGCAGCTGGGCCTGGACACCTCGGACGTCACCACCCACATCAACCCCTCCGGCCGCTTCGTGCTCGGCGGCCCCAAGGGCGACGCAGGGCTGACGGGCCGCAAGATCATCGTCGACACCTACGGCGGGATGGCCCGGCACGGCGGGGGAGCGTTCTCCGGCAAGGACCCCTCGAAGGTGGACCGCTCCGGCGCCTACGCGATGCGCTGGATCGCCAAGAACATCGTCGCCGCCGGCCTCGCCGACCGCTGCGAGGTGCAGGTCGCGTACGCGATCGGCGTCGCCGAGCCGGTGGGCCTGTACGTCGAGACCTTCGGCACCGGGCACGCCCCGGCCCACCAGATCGCCGCCGCGGTGCGGAAGGTCTTCGACCTGCGCCCCGCCGCGCTCATCGACGCGCTGGACCTGCTGCGCCCGATCTACGCGCTCACCTCCGTGCACGGCCACTTCGGCCGCGAGCTGCCCGAGTTCACCTGGGAGCGCACCGACCGCGCCGGGGAGCTGGAGCGCGCCCTGTGACCATTCCTCCCGCCGACCTGCCCATCTCCGGGCTCGACCCCGCCCTCGCCGCGCGGCTCAAGCGCGACGGCGCCGGGCTGCTCACCGCCGTCGTCCAGGACGCCACCGACCATCGCGTGCTGATGGTCGGCTTCATGGACGACGAGGCCCTGCACCGCACCCTGACCACCGGTCGCGCCACCTACTGGTCCCGCTCCCGCGGCGAGTACTGGCGCAAGGGCGACACCAGCGGCCACGTCCAGTGGGTGCGTTCGGTCGCCCTGGACTGCGACGCGGACACCCTGCTGGTGCGAGTCGACCAGGTCGGTGCGGCCTGCCACCGCGGCACCGACACCTGCTTCGACGACGGCGACCTCGACGCCGTCGTCCTGGACCCCACGGAGCGCACCGCATGAGCGACCTGCCCCCCGCCTCGCCGGCCGATCTCGCCGGCACCGCCCCGACCGCCGCCGACAGCGCTGCGCACCCCGCCGCTGCCGCTTCCACCGGTGCCGACGCCGACCGCGCCGCCGCGTACCCGGAGCAGGTGGGCGGGCGCGAGGGCGACGCGCTCGGCGTGGTCGTCCCCGACCGCGAGACGTTCCGCACCCTCGCGGCCCGCCAGCGCGTGGTCCCCGTGAGCGTGCGCCTGCTCGCCGACGAGGACACCCCCGTCTCCCTCTATCGCCGGCTGACCGCCGACGGGGGGACCCGCGGCACGTTCCTGCTCGAATCCGCCGGCGAGGGGGAGGCCTCCCGCTGGTCGATCATCGGCACCCGGGCCCGGGCCGTGCTCACCGAACGCGACGGCCAGGCGCACTGGCGCGGGGACGTGCCCGCGGGCGTCCCCACCACCGGCAGCCCGGTGGAGGCGCTGCGTGCCGTCACCAGCGCGTTCCGCGCGGCCCGCCAGCCGCACCTGCCGCCCTTCTCGGGCGGGATGGTGGGCTTCCTCGCCTACGACGCGGTCCGCTACTGGGAGAAGCTCCCGGACGCGCCGCAGGACGAGATCGGCGTGCCGGACCTGTCGATGCTGCTGGCGCAGGACGTCGTCGTCCACGATGCCCACGACTCGACCGTCGTGCTGGTCGCCAACGCCTTGAACCTCAACGCCACCGACGACGGCGTCGACGCGGCCTACGACGACGCCCTCGCCCGCCTGGAGACGATGCGCGAGCGTCTGCGCACCCCGCTCAGCGGCGGCCCGGTCGTCCACGACACCGTGCGGCAGCTCGAGCCCAAGGCCCGCACCTCGCAGCTCGAGTACGAGAACGCGGTGCGCGAGGCGGTGCGCGACATCGTCGACGGCGAGATCTTCCAGGTCGTGCCCTCACAGCGGTTCTCGCTCCCGATCGCCGCGGACCCGCTGGACGTGTACCGGGTGCTGCGACGCATGAACCCCAGCCCGTACATGTACCTGCTGCGCACGGTCGACGCCGACGGCGAGCCGATCGACGTGGTGGGGGCGAGCCCCGAATCGCTCGTCAGCGTGCGCGGCACCACCGCCACCACCCATCCGATCGCCGGCTCGCGGCCGCGCGGGGCGAGCCCGGAGGAGGACGAGCGGCTCGGCGCCGAGCTGCTGGCCGACCCGAAGGAGCGCTCCGAGCACCTCATGCTCGTGGACCTCGCCCGCAACGATCTGCAGAAGTTCTGCGCCCCCGGCACCGTGGTGGTGCGCGACTTCATGCACCTCGAGCGGTTCTCCCACATCCAGCACATCGTCTCCACCGTCACCGGGGACCTGCGCGAGGATGTCGAGGCCTACGATGCGCTGCGCGCCACGTTCCCGGCCGGCACCCTCTCCGGCGCCCCGAAGCCCTCGGCCATGCGGATCATCGACCGGCTCGAGCCGGTGCGCCGCGGCGTCTACGGCGGCACGGTCGGGTACTTCGACTTCGCGGGCGACATGGACATGGCGATCGCCATCCGCACCGCCGTGATCAAGGACGGCACCGCGCACGTCCAGGCCGGCGGGGGAGTGGTCGCCGACTCCGACGCCACCATGGAGCATCGCGAGACCCAGTCGAAGGCGGCCGCCGCGCTGCGGGCCGCCGCCGCGGCCGACACGCTGCGCCCCGCATGAGCACGCCGGACCCCGCCGCCCGCCGCCCGCGCCTCGGGCGCCGCACCGCCGTGCTCGCCGGCACCGCGGCCTCCGCGCTCCTGGCCGGCGCCACCCGCACCACCTGGGTCCAGGCGAGCGCCCCGGACCTCACCGGCACCGCGCAGAGCGTGGACGTGCTCGGCGCGGACGCCGCCCCCGCGGTGCTCGCCCTGGCCCTCGCCGGGATCGCCGCCTCCCTGGCCACCTCCCTCTCCTCGGCCTGGGTGCGCTTCCTCACCGGGCCGGTGCTGCTGCTGGCCGGCGCGGGCGCCGGCATCGCCGCGCTCGGCGTGATGCGCGCCCCCGAGGCCGCCGCGGGCTCCGCCGTCGCCTCCGCCACCGGGGTGGTGGGGGCGCAGATCGAGGCCGAGACCACCTCGTGGCCGCTGCTCGCCCTCGTGCCCGCGCTCGCGGTCGCCGGGATCGGGGTGCTGATGCTCCTCGCGGGAGGTGGATGGCCGCGCCGCACCCGCTACCGCAGCGCCGCCGTCACGGCCATCGCCGACCCCTCGGACGATCCGGCCGCCGCGTGGGACGCGCTCACGCGCGGCGAGGACCCGAGCCTCGGCGACCCGGGGGACGCCCACCTCGGCGACCGGGCGGAGCCCCGCCTCGGAGACCCGGAGGAGCCCGCCGCCGCACGCCCGGAGGACGAGGCGCCGCCCGCCGCGCGGTGATGCCGCTCACCGGCGGCGCGACACCCCCTGCACGCCGGCGGACGCTGCGCCGCTCGGCACCGGATGACGTGGCACAATGGCCACGACCGGGACCCTGACTGGAGAAGGATCATGCCGAAGACCTACGCTGTGCCGCCGCCCCCTCACCACAACGAGGGCAAGACCGTCGCCGGCTGGACCATGAACCTCGGCATCGTCCTGGGCGCCCTCTGCATCGGCATCGGCATGGTCATCAGCCCGCTCGCCGTCCTGATCTGGGTGGGCGCCGCGATCATCGCCCTGGCGATCATCATCGGTGCGGGCCTGTCCCTCGCCGGCCTCGGCCAGCCGCGCGGCTACGACGTGGCCTCCGCGGCGGCGACCGCCGAGGGCAGCTCCGACGCGAATGCCCGCTCCGACCGGCCCGCCGAGGCCGACGCGAGGTGACCGCGACGGTGCGGGGCGGACGCGGCCTCGCCGCGCCCAGCCCGCGCGCCCGCGGTCCGCGCCGCGCCCTGCTGCCGCTCGCGATCGGCGCCGCGGCCCTGGCCGTCGCCGGTGCGGTGCAGCTGGTCTTCGACCCGTTCCGCACCCACATCCCGCTGTGCCTGCTCAACCACCTCACCGGCCTGGAGTGCCCCGGCTGCGGCGCCATCCGCGCGGTGCACGCCCTGCTCGCCGGTGACCCGCTGCTCGCACTGCGCAACAACGTGCTGATCACCCTCGCGGTGCCGATGGTCGGCACCGGGCTGGTGGTCTGGGCCGTGCGGCGCGCACGGGGCGAGATCACCGACCTGATGCCCTCGAGGACGGTCCTGCTGGTGCTCGTGGGCATCGCCGTCCTCTTCGCCGTGCTGCGGAACCTGCCGATGTTCTGGTTCCTGGCCCCGATCTCCTACGCCGGCGGCTGAGACCCCGCAGGAGCCCGACGCACCCGGCGGTGCCCGTGCCGGCACCGCCCCGCCCCGATCTGCTGCAGGAGGCCTGTGTGACCACCACCGGAACCGTTCTCGACGACATCATCGTCGGTGTGCGGGAGGACCTCGCCACGCGACGGGACGCCGTCCCCGAGGCGGAGATCGATCGCCGCGCCCGCGCCGCGGCCCCCGCCCTCGACGCCGCCGCCCGCCTGCGCGGCGACGGCAGCACCATGGGGCTGATCGCCGAGGTCAAGCGCTCCAGCCCCTCCAAGGGCGCCCTCGCCGAGATCCCCGAGCCGGCCGAGCTCGCCGCCACCTACGCGGCCTCCGGCGCCTCCGCGATCAGCGTCCTCACCGAGCAGCGCCGCTTCCGCGGCTCCCTCGCGGACCTCGACGCCGTCCGCGCCCGCGTGGACGTGCCCGTGCTGCGCAAGGACTTCGTCGTCGAGCCCTACCAGGTGCTCGAGGCCCGCGCCCACGGCGCCGATCTCGTGCTGCTCATCGTCGCCGCCCTCGACGACGTCCAGCTGCGCGAGCTGCACGACCTCGCGACCGAGCTCGGCATGCAGGCCCTCGTCGAGACCCACACGCACGGCGAGCTCGAGCGCGCCCTCGCCCTCGAGGCGGACATCATCGGCGTCAACGCCCGCAACCTCAAGGACCTCACCGTCGACCTCGGCCGCGCCGCCGATCTGCTGGCCCGGATCCCCGCCGGCCCCCTCGCGATCGGCGAATCCGCCGTGGCCTCCGCCGCGGACGTCGAGGCCTATGCCGCCGCGGGAGCCGATGCGGTGCTCGTCGGCGAGGCCCTGGTCACCTCGGGCGACCCCGCCGGCGAAGCCGCCTCGTACCGTCGGGTGGCCCGCCGTGGCCGCCCCCAGCCGGAAGGAGCTCACGCATGAGCAGCCCCGACCCCGACCGCGCCCGGACCGCCGGCGTCGTCCCGGACCTCACCCGGCCCACCACCGCGCTGCGCTCCGAGCTGGGGCCCTACTTCGGCGACTTCGGCGGCCGCTTCCTGCCCGAGGCCCTCGTGCCCGCGCTCGACGAGCTCACCGAGATGTACGAGAAGGCGCTCATCGACCCCGAGTTCACCGCCGAGCTGCAGCAGCTGGCCGCCCAGTACACCGGCCGGCCCTCGCTGCTGTCCGAGGCGCCGCGCTTCTCCCAGCTGGCGGGCGGTGCGCGCATCCTGCTCAAGCGCGAGGACCTCAACCACACCGGCTCCCACAAGATCAACAACGTGCTCGGCCAGGCCCTGCTCACCCGCCGGATGGGCAAGACCCGCGTGATCGCCGAGACCGGCGCGGGCCAGCACGGCGTGGCGACCGCGACCGCCGCAGCGCTGTTCGGGCTGGACTGCACGATCTACATGGGCGCCGAGGACACCGAGCGCCAGGCCCTCAACGTCGCCCGCATGCGCCTGCTCGGCGCCGAGGTGGTCGCCGTCGAGCAGGGCTCCCGCACCCTCAAGGACGCGATCAACGAGGCCTTCCGCGACTGGGTCGCGAACGTGGAGACCACCCACTACCTGCTGGGCACCGTCGCCGGCCCCCATCCCTTCCCCGCCATGGTGCGCGACTTCCACCGCATCATCGGCGAGGAGGCCCGCGCCCAGACCCTCGAGCGCGTGGGCCGACTGCCCGACGCGGTCGTCGCCTGCGTCGGCGGCGGCTCCAACGCGATGGGCATCTTCCACGCCTTCCTCGACGACACCGATCCGCTCGTGCGCCTCGTCGGCTGCGAGGCCGGCGGTGACGGCCTCTCCTCGGGCCGCCACTCGGCGACCATCACCGGCGGCACCGCCGGGGTGCTCCACGGCGCCCGCAGCTTCGTCATGCAGGACGAGGACGGCCAGACCATCCCCTCGCACTCCGTCTCCGCCGGGCTCGACTACCCCAGCGTCGGCCCCGAGCACGCCTGGCTCGCGGACATCGGCCGCGCCGAGTACCGCGCGATCGACGACGGCCCCGCGATGGAGGCCTTCGCGCTGCTGTCCATGACCGAGGGCATCATGCCCGCGATCGAGTCCGCCCACGCCCTCGCCGGAGCGCTCGCCCTGGGCCGCGAGCTGGGCGAGGACGCGGTGATCCTGGTGAGCCTCTCCGGTCGCGGCGACAAGGACGTGGACACCGCCTCGCGCTGGTTCGGGCTGGTGGGGGACGAGCCGGCCCGCGCCGATCTCGCCGCCCTGCGCGATGCCGCCCGCCGCATCAGCCCCGACCAGGCACAGGAGCCCCGATGAACCCCGCCGACACCTCCCGCCTGCGCGCCGACGACGTCCTGGACCGTGCCCGGGCCGAGAACCGCTCCGCCCTCGTCGCCTACCTGCCCGTCGGCTTCCCCGACCTCGACCGCTCGATCGAGGCGGCACGGATCCTCATCGACCACGGCGCCGACATGATCGAGCTCGGCCTGCCCTACTCCGACCCCGTCATGGACGGCGCCGTGATCCAACAGGCCGCCTCGACCGCCCTGGCCCGCGGCACCCGCACCCGCCACGTGCTCGAGGCCGTCGAGGCCCTCTCGGGCCGCGGCGCGGCGATCCTCGTGATGAGCTACTGGAACCCGGTGCTGGCCTACGGCCCGAACGCCTTCGCCCGCGACCTCGCCGCCGCCGGCGGCGCGGGCGTGATCACCCCCGACCTCATCCCCGACGAGGGAGCGGACTGGATCGCCGCGAGCGAGGAGCACGCGGTGGACCGGGTGTTCCTCGTGGCGCCGAGCTCTCCCCGCGATCGTCTCGAGCACGTCGTCTCGCACACGCGCGGCTTCGTCTACGCGGCGAGCACGATGGGCGTGACCGGCACCCGGGCGAGCGTCTCGAACGCCACGGAGGGCCTCGTCGCGCGCACCCGCGCGGCCGGGGCGAAGAACGTCTGCGTGGGGCTCGGCGTCTCGAACGGCGAGCAGGCCGCGGAGGTGGGCTCGTACGCGGACGGGGTGATCGTCGGCTCCGCCTTCGTGCGCGCGCTGCTCGAGCACGAGGGCGACGACGCGGCGGCCCGCACCGCCCTCGCGGCGGTGGCCGACGACCTGCGCGGCGGCGTCGAGCGCGCCCGCACCGAGAGCTGAGGGGAGAGGACGTGATCCCCAGCCCCTCGATCTCCGCGCTCTCCCTCGGGCCGCTGACGATCCACTTCTACGCCCTGTGCATCCTCTCCGGGATCGCGGTGGCGCTGTGGTGGGCCACCAAGCGCTGGGAACGGCGCGGCGGCGACGGGGACACCCTGTTCGACATCATCTTCGTCGCGGTGATCGCCGGGATCGTCGGCTCCCGCGTCTGGCACGTGCTGACCTCCCCGGAGCCCTTCTTCGGCCCGGACGGCGACCCGATCTCCGTGCTGTACATCTGGCAGGGCGGGCTCGCGATCTACGGCGGCGTCGCCGGCGGCGCCCTCGCGGTATGGCTGATGGCCCGCCACAAGGGCGTCTCCTTCACCGCCCTCGCGGACACCGTCGCCCCCACCCTGCTGATCGCCCAGGTGCTGGGGCGCTTCGGCAACTGGTTCAACCAGGAGCTCTACGGCCCCAAGCTCGACGCCTGGTGGGCGTGGGACGTCACCTGCGTCACGAACGGGCAGACCATCGGCGGCTGCGTGCCCGGCACGTACCATCCCACCTTCCTCTACGAGCAGCTGTGGAACCTCGCGGGCATCGCCGTGCTGGTGCTGCTCAGCCGCCGCTTCCAGTGGGCCGGCGGGCGCGTGTTCTGGGCCTACGTCGCGATCTACTCCACCGGCCGGGCCTGGATCGACGCGATCCGCTCCGAGCCGGTGATGATGATCGGCCCCTTCCGCATCCACACCCTCGTCGCGATCCTCATGGCGCTGGTCGGGATCGCGGCGTTCGTGCTGCTGACGGTGCGCAAGCAGAAGCGCGAGGGAGAGGTCGTCGCCGCCGACGGCTCCTTCACCCTGCCCGCCCGGACGGCGGGCGACGGCCCCGACGAGGGCGAGCATCCCGGGACGACTCCTCCGGGCGGCGACGGCGCGGCACCCGCGTCCTAGCGCGCACCGCGGGCACGGTCCCGGCGCCCAGCCCAGCTCGGTGGTCGCCGGGAGGCACCCGGTGATGGGATACCTCACCTCGGCGCACCGGCTCGCCACGGCGCATCTCACCGGCTCTCCCGGCGCCTCGGCGCGTCGAGGGCGACAGGCCCTCGAGGACCCGTTCTGCGCGCGCGGAAGGGCGTGCTGCGTCCCTCCACGAGCCGCCCCGCGAGCGTCTCCGGGCAGCAGTTCGCGGCCCCGCCCCGTGCGCCCGGGCGAGAACCCTGTCACAGTGTGAAAGACTAGGGGCAAGAACACGCGATGCCGCGGCCCTCCTGCGGCGCACGCGCGCTGTCCCCGGAGGGACCGCGGCCCTCACACGAACTACAGATGGGTTGACATGCGCAAAGCGAAGATCGTCTGCACTCTCGGTCCCGCGACCAACACGTACGAGCAGATCCGCACGCTGATCGAGGCCGGGATGAACGTCGCCCGGATGAACTTCAGCCACGGCACGCACGACGATCACGCGCAGGTGTACGCGAACATCCGGCGCGCGTCCGAGGATCTGGGCAAGAACGTCGCCGTCCTCGTGGACCTGCAGGGGCCGAAGATCCGCCTGGGCACCTTCGCGGACGGCCCGCACCAGCTCGAGGTCGGCGAGACCTTCACCATCACGACCGATGACGTCGAGGGCACCCGCGAGCGGGTCTCGACCACCTTCAAGGGCCTGCCGGGCGACTGCCGCCCCGGTGACGTGCTGCTCATCGACGACGGCAAGGTCTCGGTGCGCGTCACCGAGGTCACCGACACCGAGGTCGTGACGGTCGTCGAGGTCCCCGGCCCGGTCTCGAACAACAAGGGCATCAACCTGCCGGGCGTGGCCGTCTCCGTGCCCGCCATGAGCGAGAAGGACATCGCCGATCTCCGCTTCGGCCTGGGCCTGGGTGCGGACCTGGTGGCGCTGTCCTTCGTGCGCGACGCGCACGACATGGACGACGTCCTGCGCATCATGCAGGAGGAGGACCGCCGCGTCCCCGTGGTCGCCAAGATCGAGAAGCCGCAGGCCGTGCGGGCGCTGCGCTCCATCGTCGGCGCCTTCGACGGCATCATGGTCGCCCGCGGCGACCTCGGCGTCGAGCTGCCGCTCGAGCAGGTCCCGCTGGTCCAGAAGCGCGCCATCGAGCTCGCCCGCCGCAACGCGAAGCCCGTGATCGTGGCCACGCAGGTGCTCGAGTCGATGATCGAGAGCCCGCGCCCCACCCGAGCGGAGGCCTCGGACTGCGCCAACGCGATCCTCGACGGCGCCGACGCGGTCATGCTCTCGGGCGAGACCAGCGTGGGCAAGTACCCCTTCGAGGCGGTGCGCACCATGGCCCGCATCGTGACCAACACGGAGGAGAACGGCGCGGATCGCATCCTGCCGCTGGGCACCATCCCGCACACCCGCGGCGGTGCGATCACCCGCGCTGCCGCCGAGATCGGCGATCAGCTCTCCGCGCAGTACCTCGTGACGTTCACCGAGTCCGGTGACACCGCGCGCCGCCTGTCCCGCCTGCGGCCCACGATCCCGCTGCTGGCCATGACCCCGTACCCCGAGGTCGCTCGCCAGCTGTCGCTGACCTGGGGCATCGAGGCGCACCTGGTGCCGATGCAGAAGGACTCCGACACGATGGTCGGCGTGGTCGACGAGCTGCTGCGCGAGCAGAAGGGCCTGCAGAAGAACGACCTGGTCATCATCGCGGCCGGCTCCCCTCCCGGGGTGCACGGCTCGACCAACACGCTGCGCGTGCACCGCATCGGCGACCTCGACGGCACCGAGTCGGCACGCATCGAGGCGGACCGCATCGCCGCCGGCCCGCAGGGCTGAGTCCGGCCCCGCTGAGACTCTCACCACGACGGCGGTGCCCGTCGGCCGCGCGGCCGACGGGCACCGCCGTCGTGTGTCCGTGGTGCCGGGTGCGGGACTCGAACCCGCACGCCCTCGCGGACAGCGCATTTTGAGTGCGCCGCGTCTACCATTCCGCCAACCCGGCTCACCCCCCATGCAGGAGGGCTGGATTAGGATACCGCTGATGACCACCGGCCTCGGTCCTCAGGGTGCGGCGCACCCCGGGGCGAGGCCCCTTCCGAGACACAGGGCGACATGACTGACGACACGACTTCACTTCCCGACGACGCCCAGGACGACGCACTGTCCACCGAGGACGCTCCGCGTCGCACCGCCGTGGTGGCCGAGGACGAGAGCCTCATCCGGATGGACATCGTCGAGACGCTCACCGAGGCGGGCTTCGACGTGCTCGCCGCGGTGGGCGACGGCGAGAGCGCGGTGGCGAAGGCCCGCGAGCTGCGACCCGACGTGGTGGTGATGGACGTCAAGATGCCGCAGGTGGACGGCGTCACAGCCGCCGAGCGGATCGGCGAGGACAATCTCGCCCCTGTGGTGATGCTCACCGCGTTCTCCCAGGCGGAGCTCGTCGAGCGGGCCCGGGACGCGGGCGCCATGGCGTACGTCGTCAAGCCCTTCACCCCCGCGGACCTGCTGCCGGCGATCGAGATCGCGATCTCGCGCCACCAGCAGATCACGCAGCTCGAGTCCGAGATCGCGGATCTCGGGGAGCGGTTCGAGACGCGCAAGCGCGTGGACCGGGCCAAGGGCCTGCTGCAGACGAACATGGGCCTGTCCGAGCCCGAGGCGTTCCGCTGGATCCAGAAGACCTCCATGGATCGCCGCCTGACGATGCGCGAGGTCGCCGACGCCGTCGTGGACCAGCTGGGCGGCCCGAAGGACTGACGCGGACCGCCGCGGCCCGGGGTGGGCCGGGTGAGAGGGGGAGCGGCGCGAGGATGACGGTCTCACGACGTGATCTGGTGCGGAGCCTGGGGGTGGGGGTCCTCGGCGCGGGGGCGCTGAGCGCCTGCGGCGAGGGCCCTCTGCGCGGTCGCCGTCGGACGACGACCCCGCCGCCGACGGGCGCCGCCCCGACGGAGCCCGACGTGCCGCTGGTGATCGGGCAGATCGGTGCGGCCTACGGGCGGATGGGCGTCTTCGAGGAGGCGATCGCCGTCTCGATCGACGAGGCGCGGATCGACGTCAATGCGCGGTGGGGCGGCCTCTTCGGCCACGACGTGAGCCTGCTCGAGCGGCACGTGATGCAGGAGCCCGGCGAGGACCTCGCCCCCGTCATCCAGGATCTGGCCGACTCGGGGGCGACCTGCGTGATCACCTCGATCGACGAGGAGTCGCTGAGCGCGGCGATGCCCGCCCTCGTCGAGGCGGGCCTGGCGGTGATCGACGTGTTCACCTCCGGGATGAGCGTGCGCTCCGCCGAGGTGCAGACCGCGAACCTGCTGGTGCGCCTGGCCCCCAACGACAGCATCCTCGCCGCCCAGCATGCGGAGGTCGCCCTCGGCGCCACCTCCGACAAGGGCGGAGATCCGGGAGCCGTCGCCTACCTCTCCGAGGACACCGCCCAGGGCCGCAGCCTGCTCCACGAGCTCGAGCAGTACCTGGGCCCCCGCAACGGGAGGGTGGTCTCCGAGCAGTTCTACCCGGCCGGGGAGATCGGCGACGTCGCCGCCCGCGTCGAGGCCGTCCTCGAGGAGGTCCCCGCGCTGCTCGTGGTCAACGGCGGGCAGGAGGCCGCGCCGTTCCTCTCCGCGCTGTACGCGGAGACCCTCGACGAGGGGGAGCGCCCCACGATCCAGTTCCCGATCCGGCTCGCGCCGGCCGCGACCGTGGACTACGCCCGCCTGCCCGCCGGGGAGGACCTGCTGCCGGAGTGCCTCGCCTCCGCCACCGGCCACGTGCCGGGCGGCGCGATCAGCGTCGAGCACGAGAACATGATGCTCAACCGCGGTGCGGACTTCCTCGCCGAGGGGTACGCCTACTCGCAGCAGGGCTACGACGCGTTCACGATGGCGTGCCTGGCCGCGCAGCACGCGCTGGCCGTCACGGGCACCGCGCTGGCGGCGGCGCTCCCGGCGATCCTCACCGGCTCCGAGGGATGCACCGATTACGAGGCCTGCCGGAGCGTCATGCGGACGGCCCTGGAGGTGGAAGAGCGCGAGACGGTCGCGTACACGGGCCGGATGGGGAAGCTCGAGCTCGGCCCGCAGTCCGATGCCCGGATCGGGGAGCTGCGGGAGCACGGCTGGAGCGACGCGCACGCCCTGGACGCCGGCACCGCACAGGGGTTCGAGGCCCCCGAGTGAGCGCCGCTCAGCGCGGCGGCAGCAGCTGCGTCGAGACGGTCACGGTGCTCATGAGCGTGCCGTCCTCGTCGTGGACGTCCACGAGGTAGCTGGCCACCTGCCGTCCCAGATGCCGTGCCGTGCAGGTCGCCACGACCGTCCCGCGTCGGGCGGAGCGGTGATGCAGCGCCGAGACCGAGGTCCCCACCGCCTGCGCGCCCTCGCCGTGCACCTCCCGCGCCCGCAGCTGCGCCGCGAACGAGGCGATGGTCTCCGCGAGCGCGATCGTCGCCCCGCCGTGCAGGAGCCCGGCGGGCTGGGTGTTGCCCGCCACCGGCATGGAGGCGGTGCCGCCGCCCGCGTCGAGGGTCAGCAGCTCGATCCCGCAGCGCTCCATGAGCGTGCCCCGCAGCAGCGGCGCGAAGTGATCGCGCAGCTCCTCGCTCACGGGCGGGGCGGGGGAGGGCGGCATCGGCCCGGCCTGGGCCGCCGGAGCCGCCGCGTCGGTCGGGGCGGGCGCCGGGGGATCCGTCGGGCGGGCTGCGGAGGGGGAGGAGTCCGTCATGCCTCGAGAGTGCCACAGGTGCGGGGCGCGGCGGGACCGCTGACGTGGGAGACTGCTCCTCATGAGTGCGAGCGATACCGACGACCAGCGCATCCTCCTCATCGACGGGCACGCCATGGCCTTCCGGGCCTTCTTCGCCCTGCCCGCCGATGGTTTCAGCGACGGGCGCGGCCAGGCCACGAACGCGGTGTACGGGTTCACGCGGATGCTCATCAACGTCGTCGCCTCCGAGCGGCCCACGCACGTGGCCGTCGCCTTCGACCTGCCCGGCGGCACCTTCCGCGACCGCATCTACGACCAGTACAAGGGCGGCCGCGACGAGACCCCGCAGGCCTTCCACGGCCAGATCGGCCTGATCAAGCAGGTGCTCGACGCGCTCGGCGTGCGCTGGCTGACCTACGAGGACTACGAGGCCGACGACATCATCGCCACGCTCGCCACCCGCGCCGAGGCGGCCGGTGACGAGGCGCTGATCGTCTCGAGCGACCGGGACGCGATCCAGCTGGTGGGCGCGAAGGTCACGCTGCTCCAGCCGATCAAGGGCGTCACCGAGATGCGCCGCATGACCCCGGCCGCGGTCGAGGAGAAGTACGGCATCCCGCCGGAGCGCTATCCGGACCTCGCCGCGCTCGTGGGCGAGGCGGCGGACAACCTCCCGGGCGTGCCCGGCGTCGGCCCCAAGACCGCCGCGAAGTGGCTCACCCAGTACGGCGACCTCCCGGGCCTGATCGCCCACGCCGGCGAGATCAAGGGCAAGGCCGGCCAGTCCCTGCGCGACCATCTCGAGGACGTCGAGCGCAACCGTCTGATGAACGCCGCGTACACGACGCTCGACCTGCCCGAGGACCCCGCCCATTACTCGCTGGGGGGCGGTGACCGGGCCCGCGTGCTCGAGGTGTTCGACGACCTCGCCTTCGGCGACACCATCCGGCGGGACCTGCCCGCGACCCTGCTGGGCGAGGACCCGCAGGAGAGCGGGGGCCCGGCCCCGGAGGAGGCCGAGGTGCTCGCGGTCGACGGCCCGGACGCCCTGCGCGAGCTGCTCGGCGAGGAGGGGGACCTGCTCGCCCTCGACGTCGTCGAGGACGTGCGCGGCGGGCCGCTGATGGGCCTGGCGACGCCCCGCGCCCGCGGCGCGATCGCGCTCAGCTCCCTGGACTCGGAGACCTCCACCGCGCTCGGCGCCGCCCTCGAGGAGGCGGCCGAGATCCGCGTCGCCGACGCCCCGGCCGTCCGCTCCTGGCTGGCCGAGAACGGATACCGCCTCGGCGCACAGGTGCGGGACCTGTCGCTGGAATCCTTCGTGCTGCGCCCCGGAGCCCGCAGCTATGACGCCGAGGCGCTGGCCAGCGATCTGGGCGGGGCGAGCTTCGAGCCGAAGCCGCGCAAGCCCGCCGCCTCCACCCTGCAGAAGGAGAGCGCGGAGGTGCGGGCCGAGCACATCGCCCGCGCCGGAGGCCGGCTCGCCGCCGCCGCCGCGGCCCTGCACCCCGCCGCCGAGGAGCTCACCGCCCGCACCGGCGAGGCACCCTGGGCCCGGCGCATCCTCGACGAGCTCGAGCAGCCCCTGCAGCGGGTGCTGGAGACGATGCACGAGCGGGGCATCGCGATCGACGAGCAGGCGCTGGCCGCGCTGCGCGAGGAGTTCGAGGGCTTCGTGGCGCAGGCCAAGCGCGAGGCCGGCGCGATCGTGGGGGAGGAGGTCAACCTCGCCTCGCCCAAGCAGCTGCAGGTGGTGCTGTTCGAGACCCTCGCCCTGCCCACCACGAGGAAGATCTCCTCGGGCCACTCCACCGATGCCGAGTCGCTGACCGACCTGCAGGAGTCGCTGGACCCGGAGTCCTCGGGCCACCAGTTCCTGTCCTGGCTGCTGCGGTTCCGCGAGATGAGCAAGCTCACCGGCTACCTCGTGGGCCTGGACAAGGTGGTCGACGCCGGCTCCCGCGTGCACACCACGTTCCAGCAGACCGCCGCCGCGACCGGCCGCCTCGCCTCCACCGAGCCGAACCTGCAGAACATCCCGGTGCGCACCGCCGAGGGGCAGCGCATCCGCGACGCCTTCGTCGCGGGCGAGGGCTTCGAGACCCTCCTGACCGCCGACTACTCGCAGATCGAGATGCGGATCATGGCCCACCTCTCCGAGGATGCGGGTCTCATCGAGGCCTTCAACTCGGGCGAGGACCTGCACAACTTCGTCGCCTCCCGCGTGTTCGGGGTGAGCCCGGACGCCGTGGACCCGGCCATGCGCTCGAAGACGAAGGCCGTCAGCTACGGCCTGGCCTACGGGCTCTCGGCCTTCGGCCTCTCCCGCCAGCTGCGCATCTCCCGCGCCGAGGCGACGGCGCTGCGCGACGGCTACTTCGAGCGCTTCGGCGGGGTGCGCGACTACCTGCACCACACCGTCGAGACCGCCCGCACCACCGGCTACACCGAGACGATCCTGGGGCGGCGCCGCTACCTGCCGGACCTCACCTCCGACAACCGCCAGCGGCGCGAGAACGCGGAGCGGGTCGCGCTGAACTCCCCGATCCAGGGCAGCGCGGCGGACATCATCAAGCTGGCGATGCTGCGGGTCGAGTCCCGCATGCGCGCGGCCGAGCTGTCCTCCCGCATGCTGCTCCAGGTGCACGATGAGCTCGTGGTCGAGGTCGCCGCCGGAGAGCTGGATCAGGTGCGCGAGATCGTCGAGGAGGGCATGGGCTCCGCCTACCAGCTGTCGGTCCCGCTCGACGTCGGCGTCGGCATCGGCCGCACCTGGCGCGAAGCCGCGCACTGATCCCGGGGCCGTCGGTGCCCCGGGCCGTCGGGCCCGCGCCGCTGCGAGGCGATGCGGCGCTGCCCCGCAGGGCCGACGGCGCGCGACGGCTCCGGCCCGGCCGGAGGGTCTGCAGGACGGATGTCACATCGGTGGCGTGCACGCCCCGCCGTCATGCCCTCGCGGATCAGCGGCAGGGCTGTTAGGCTTTCGAAGGTCTGTGCGCGAGCCGTCGCCGCCGTGGTCGCCACGTCGTGCGCCGCCCGGGCACCGACCGGCCCTCCACGGAGGGTCGGCACGTCCATCGACCCTACTCATTTCCTGTCCCGACGGAGTCCTTACCTACATGACCGACACCACGACCCCCCAGATCGCCATCAATGACATCGGCGGCGCCGACGAGCTCATGGCTGCCATCGATGCCACCATCAAGTACTTCAACGATGGCGACATCGTCGAGGGCACCGTGGTGAAGGTCGATCACGACGAGGTCCTCCTGGACATCGGCTACAAGACCGAGGGCGTCATCCCCTCGCGCGAGCTGTCCATCAAGCACGACGTCGACCCCGGCGAGGTCGTCGAGGTCGGCGACGAGATCGAGGCCCTGGTCCTCCAGAAGGAGGACAAGGAAGGCCGCCTGATCCTGTCCAAGAAGCGCGCCCAGTACGAGCGCGCCTGGGGCACGATCGAGCAGATCAAGGAAGACGAGGGCGTCGTCACCGGCCGCGTCATCGAGGTCGTCAAGGGCGGCCTCATCGTCGACATCGGCCTGCGCGGCTTCCTCCCCGCCTCCCTCGTCGAGATGCGTCGCGTCCGCGACCTGCAGCCCTACGTCGGCCAGGAGATCGAGGCGAAGATCATCGAGCTCGACAAGAACCGCAACAACGTGGTCCTGTCGCGCCGCGCCTACCTGGAGGAGACCCAGTCCGCGGTCCGCTCCGACTTCCTGCAGACCCTGCAGAAGGGCCAGGTCCGCGAGGGCGCCGTGTCCTCCATCGTCAACTTCGGCGCGTTCGTCGATCTCGGCGGCGTCGACGGCCTGGTGCACGTCTCCGAGCTGTCCTGGAAGCACATCGACCACCCCTCCGAGGTCGTCGAGGTCGGTCAGAAGGTCTCCGTCGAGGTCCTGGACGTCGACATGGACCGCGAGCGCGTCTCCCTGTCGCTGAAGGCGACCCAGGAGGACCCGTGGCAGCTCTTCGCCCGCACCCACGCCATCGGCGAGGTCGTCCCGGGCAAGGTCACCAAGCTGGTCCCCTTCGGCGCGTTCGTGCGCGTCGAGGACGGCATCGAGGGCCTGGTGCACATCTCCGAGCTGGCCCAGCGCCACGTGGATCTGCCCGAGCAGGTCGTCACCGTCGACCAGGACGTCTTCGTCAAGGTCATCGACATCGACCTCGAGCGTCGCCGGATCTCGCTCTCCCTCAAGCAGGCGAACGAGGGCGTCGACCCCGAGGGCGACGACACCACCTTCGATCCCGCGCTCTACGGCATGGCCGCGGAGTACGACGCCAACGGCGAGTACAAGTACCCCGAGGGCTTCGACCCGGAGACCAACGAGTGGCTCGAGGGCTACGACGCCCAGCGCGAGGAGTGGGAGGCCCAGTACGCGGCCGCTTACGAGCGCTGGACCGCGCACAAGGCGCAGGTCGCCGAGGCCATCAAGGCCGACGAGGAGTCCGCGAACGCCCCGGCCGCCGCGGCGTCCACCAGCTCCGACGCGGGTGCCTCCGCTCAGGCGTCCTACCAGTCGAGCTCCTCGGACGAGGGCACCCTGGCCTCCGATGAGGCCCTGGCCGCCCTGCGCGCCAAGCTCACCGGCAACTGATCCTCGGATCCGTTCCGGAGAACGGCCCGGTCCCCGCAGCGGGGGCCGGGCCGTTCTCCGTCCCGCGGGCACGGCGGCGCCGTGGGCAGCGGCGACACGGTCATGGCGCACCGAGAGATGATTCGGCACGAGCGCGCCGGAAGCGGCACACTGGTGTCATGACCGCCACGCTCGATCACCAGCCGATCCATTCCTGGCTCACCGACATGGACGGGGTGCTCGTCCATGAGGAGGCCGCCCTGCCCGGTGCCGCGGAGTTCATCGCCGCGCTGCAGCAGTACGGCCGCCCCTTCCTCGTGCTGACCAACAACTCGATCTTCACCCCGCGTGATCTCCGCGCGCGCCTCTCGCGCAGCGGGATCGACATCCCCGAGGAGTCGATCTGGACCAGCGCCCTGGCCACGGCCCGCTTCCTCGCCGAGCAGAAGCCCGGCGCGGCGGCCTACGTGATCGGCGAGGCGGGGCTGACCAGCGCGATGCACGAAGAGGGGTTCATCCTCGCGGATTCCGACGTGGAGTTCGTGGTGCTGGGGGAGACCCGCACGTACTCCTTCGAGGCGATCACCCGAGCGATCCGCCTGATCACGGGCGGGGCGAAGTTCATCGCGACGAACCCGGACGTCTCCGGGCCGAGCGCGGAGGGCCCGCTGCCGGCCACCGGCGCGGTGGCGGCGATGATCACCGCCGCCACCGGGATCCGCCCGTACTACGTGGGCAAGCCGAACCCGCTCATGATGCGCACCGCGCTGAACCGCATCGGCGCCCACTCGGAGACCTCCATCATGATCGGCGACCGCATGGACACCGACGTGAAGTCGGGGCTCGAGGCGGGGATGCGGTCGGTGCTGGTGCTCACCGGTTCGACCCAGGAGCATGAGCTCACGAAGTATCCGTACCGTCCCACCGCGGTGCTGGACGGCATCGCCGACGTCGTGCCCCTGGTCGAGCAGCTCACGCCCCACGAGTCCGTCGAGCTCGACGAGGACTGAGACTGCACACCGGGCCGGTCCCGGTGTCGCCTCGGTCCCGGTCGGGGAGAGGCCCGGCCGGCCTCGCCGCGCCTCGCCGGGACGCGCCCGGGGCCCGGACGGCTGCTCGGCGCGAGCCCGCCTCATGAGAGAATCGCAGGCATGTTGCGCTGGCTCACGGCCGGGGAATCCCACGGCCCCTCCCTCATCTCCCTGCTCGACGGCATCCCCGCCGGCATCGAACTGACCAGTGACGATCTGAGGGCGGCGCTCGCCCGTCGTCGCCTCGGCCACGGGCGCGGCAGCCGGCAGAAGTTCGAGCAGGACGTGCTGACGATCCACGGAGGGCTGCGCCACGGCCGCACCCTCGGCTCCCCCCTCGCGATCGAGATCGCGAACTCCGAGTGGCCGAAGTGGGAGAAGGTCATGAGCGCCGACCCGGTGGCGCGGGAGGATCTGCTGATCGACGCCGGCACCGGAGACGAGCGCGAGATCGCCCGCAACCGCCCGCTCTCTCGCCCTCGCCCCGGCCATGCCGACCTCTCGGGGATGCTGAAGTACGGCTTCGACGAGGCCCGGCCGGTGCTCGAGCGGGCCAGCGCCCGCGAGACCGCCGCGCGCGTGGTGGCCGGCAAGGTCGCCGCCGCGCTGCTCGAGCAGGCCGCGGGCATCCGCTTGGTCGCCCACACCCTGCAGACCGGTGCGGTGCGGGTGCCGGAGGATGCGGAGCTGCCCACGCCCGACGATCTCGACACGCTGGACGCCGATCCGCTGCGCTGCTTCCATCCCGAGACCTCCGCGGCGATGGTCACCGAGGTCGACGAGGCCAAGGCCGACGGCGACACGCTCGGCGGCGTGGTCGAGGTGCTCGCTTACGGGGTGCCGGTGGGCTTGGGCTCGCACATCCAGTGGGATCGGCGGCTGGACGGGCGCCTCGCCCAGGCGATCATGTCCATCCAGGCCATGAAGGGGGTCGAGATCGGCGACGGCTTCGCGACGGCCGGCCGCCGCGGCTCCGCGGCGCACGACGAGATCCTCTCCGCCCGTGAGCAGCAGCCGGGCGCGTCGCGCGGCTTCCCGCGCGTCACCAACCGCGCCGGCGGCCTCGAGGGCGGCATCACCAACGGGCAGGTGCTCCGTGTGCGCGGCGCGCTGAAGCCGATCTCCACCGTGCCCCGGGCGCTGCGCACCGTCGACGTCTCCACGGGAGAGCAGACCAGCGCCAACCACCAGCGCTCCGACACCTGCGCCGTGGCCCCGGCCGCGGTGATCGCGGAGGCCGTCGTGGCCCTCACCCTCGCCGATGCGCTGCTGGAGAAGACCGGCGGCGATTCCGTGGCGGAGATCCGTGCCCATCTGGAGGAGACGCAGGCTCTGCAGTCGGTGCTCACCGACCGCCGTCCGGACACCGCTCAGTGACCGGCCCCCTCGCCATCCTCATCGGCCCGATGGCGGCGGGCAAGACCAGCGTGGGGCGCGCCCTCGCCTCCCGGCTCGAGGTCCCCTTCGCGGATCTCGACGCCCTGATCGTCGAGGCCGACGGGCGGAGCATCCCGGAGATCTTCGCCGCCGACGGGGAGAACACCTTCCGCGAGCTCGAGGCGGCCACGCTCGCCCGGGCGCTGCTCGAGCACCCCGGGATCCTCTCCCTCGGCGGCGGCGCTCCCATGCATCCCGCCTCGGCGGAGCGGCTGCGCGGCGGTCCCGTGATCTGGCTCGACGTCGACGAAGCGATCGCCGCGCGCCGCCTCGCCCACGGCAGCGGCCGACCGCTGCTGCAGGGTGAGGACCCGATGGGGCGCTGGCGCGAGCTGGCGCGCGAGCGCAGCCCGCGCTACCGCGAGCTGGCGGCGCTGCGGATCGATGCCGGGCACGGCAGCCCCGCGCGCGTGGCACGCGCGATCCTCGGCACGCTGCAGCTCGAGCCGCGCACGCGCCCCGACCAGGCAGCGCATGCCCACCAGCGGACGCAGTCCGCCCGACCGGCGCAGCCCACGCCGCTGAACCGTCCCGAGAAGGAGACCTCATGAGCACCACGGTCATCCCCGTGAGCACCCCGACCGGAGGCTACGACGTGCACGTCGGCCGCAGCCTGCTGGGCGAGCTGCCCGCCCTGCTGCCCGAGCACGCCCGCCGGGTCGTCATCGTGCACCAGCCGAGCCTGCGCGATGTCGCGGAGCAGCTCCGCGCCGCGATCGCCGAGAGCGACCGGCAGGCCTTCGCCGCCGAGATCCCCGACGGCGAGGAGGCGAAGACCGCCCAGGTCGCCGGCTTCCTCTGGGGCGTGTGCGGGCAGGCCGAGATCGGCCGCAAGGACCTGGTGATCGGGCTCGGCGGCGGTGCCGCCACCGATCTCGCCGGCTTCGTCGCGGCCTCGTGGCTGCGCGGCGTGGACGTGCTGCAGGTGCCCACCACCGTCGCCGCGATGGTGGATGCGGCCGTGGGCGGGAAGACGGGCATCAACACCGCCGAGGGGAAGAACCTCGTCGGCGCCTTCCACCCGCCGATCGCCGTCGTCGCCGATCTCGACGTGCTCGGCGCCCTGGGCGCGAACGAGGTCGCCGCAGGGCTCGCCGAGGCCGTGAAGGCCGGGTTCATCGAGGACACCGCGATCCTCGACATCGTCGAGCGGGATCCGGCGGCGGTGCTCGACGTCACCACGGACCAGTTCCGCGTGGTGATCGAGAGGGCGATCCGCGTCAAGGCGCGCGTCGTCTCCGCGGACCTGCGGGAATCGGGGGAGCGGGAGATCCTCAACTACGGCCACACCCTGGGCCACGCGATCGAGCGCAACGAGCGCTACCTGTGGCGCCACGGCGCCGCGGTGAGCATCGGGATGATGTTCGCGGCCGAGCTCTCGCACCTCGCGGGCAAGCTCTCCGAGGCGGAGGTGGACCGCCATCGCGACATCCTGGTCTCCCTCGGGCTGCCCACCACCTATCGTGACCGTCAGTGGCCGAAGCTCGAGGACGCCATGAAGCGGGACAAGAAGACCCGTGCGGGCCTGCTGCGCTTCGTGGTGCTCGACCGCATCGGCGTGGTGTCCCGGGTCGAGGGCCCCGACCCGGCGCTGCTGCTGTCCGCCTATGCCGCGATCACCGAGGAGTGAGGTTCCCATGACCGACCGGACCCCCGGACACGACGAGACCCCCGCGCCCGGCGCAGCCCCTGGCGGCGTCACCCCCGGTGACGGCGCCCCCGCGGCCGACGACTCCGCGGCCCGCGCAGAGGCGCCGCAGGAGACGGACGTGCGCCGCCGCACCGCGACGGTGCGCGGGATCGAGCTGGGGCGCGCCCGTCCCGAGATCATCGTCCCCCTCGTCGGCGCCTACGAGGACGAGCTGCTCGCCCAGGCCGAGGAGGCCGTGGGCACCCGGGCCCGGATCATGGAGTGGCGGCTGGACCGCTTCCGCCCCGATCTCGAGGACGTCGAGGAGCACCGCGAGGCGGTGATCGCCGCGCTGCCCGCCCTGCGCGCGCAGCTGGGACCGGATCGGGGACTGCTGGCCACCTTCCGCACCACGGCCGAGGGCGGGACGCGCCCCCTCGCCGACCTCGATCTGGGGATCCTGCTCGAGGCGCTGGTCACCGGCCGGCGCGCCGGCACGCAGTCCGCCGTCGACCTCGTCGACATCGAGACCGCCCGCGACCCGCGGACCGTCCAGCGCGTGGTCTCCGCCGCGCATCGGCACGGCACCGTGGTGATCGGCTCCTTCCACGACATGGAGGGGACCCCGCCCGAGGAGGAGCTGGTGGAGATCCTGCGCGCCCAGCGCCGGCTCGGCGCCGACGTCCCCAAGATCGCGGTGACGCCGCACAGCCCGCGGGACGTGCTCACGGTGCTCTCGGCGAGCCTCACCGTCGCCGAGGACCTCTCGGGTCCGCACATCGCCATCAGCATGGGGCCGCTCGGCGCGAGCAGCCGGGTCGCCGCCGAGACCTTCGGCAGCGCCGCCACCTTCGCGACCGTCGGTGCGGGCTCCGCGCCCGGTCAGCTCCGAGCGCAGGACGTCGCGGAGATGCTCGAGCTGCTGCGCCCCTGAGACCGCGAGGGGCGCCCGGGCCCACGACCGCCCACCGCGATCCCGGGCCGCGGACCCCGCACCGCTGAGCGCACGTCAGCGCTCCTGCGGCCCGGGGTCCTCCTCATGCTCGTGGAAGATGCGGTCCTCGTAGTGGGCGGCGTCGACGTCGTCCGCCGCGGCATCGGCGGCGAGGTCGTCGGTGGTGTCGTCGACCACGGGGATCGCGCCGGTCTCGAGCGCCACCCGTTCCCGCTCGTCCTTGCGGGTGCGGCGCACCAGGCGCTTCAGCTGCGCCGAGGACATCGTCACCTGCCATTCGCTGTGGGCGGGCAGCGTCCAGCGCCGCCACGCCGCGATCCCCGCGAGGAGGGAGCCGACCGCCACCGCGACCAGCACCAGCGGGGACGGCAGCCGGAGGGCGACCACCAGCCACGTCATCATGGCGGTGAGCAGCGCACCGGTCGCGTACAGCGGGCCGCCGCCGAAGACCGCGGGGATCCTCCCCACCAGCACGTCCCGGATCACCCCGCCTCCCACGGCGCTGGTGACGCCCAGCAGGATCGCGGGGAGCACGTCGAGGCCGGCGCCGAGGGACTTCGCGGTGCCGGTGGCGGCCCACAGGCCCATCGCCGCGATGTCCAGCACGGTCACCAGGTGCCGCCACCAGGCGCCCTCCGCGGAGATGAGGAACGAGAACCCCGCCCCGGAGAGCGCGCAGGTGAGGTACCAGGGGTCCGCGAAGGCCGCGGGGACGCCGATGCCGAGGATCAGGTCACGCACGATGCCGCCGCCGAGACCCGCGGCGATCCCGATGATCGCGAAGCCCACCGCGTCGAAGTTCAGCCGGGAGGCGAGCGCCCCGGCGGCGACGCCCATCACGAACACGCCCAGCAGGTCCATGGCGCGCAGCACGTCGTTCGTGATCAGCAGTTCGAGGGGGTCCACGACTGCACCGTACGGGGCGGGCGTCACCTGCGGAACCGTCTCGTGATGGCGCTTACGGACGTACCATCGGGGCATGTCCGCGACCGTCCCCCCGCTGCGCCTCGGCCTCACCGGCGGCATCGGCTCCGGCAAGTCCACCGTCGCCCAGATCTGGCGTGACGCCGGGCTGCGGGTGATCGACCTGGACGCCCATTCCCGGGCCGTGCTCGACGTGCCCGGCGAGGGCGTCGAGGAGGCGATCGCCCGTTTCGGCGAGCGGCTGCGCACCGCCGAGGGCACCGTCGACCGCGCCGCCATGGCGTCGGTGGTGTTCGCCGATGCCGCGGCCCGCGCCGATCTCGAGCGGATCGTCCTGTCCCGGGTCGACCGGGAGGTCGCCGCGGAGGAGGCCCGGGCGGCACAGGCGGGGGAGGCGGTGGTGGTCCACGACAACCCGCTCCTGTTGGAGAAGCAGCGGGAGGGGGAGTACCACGCGGTGATCGCCGTGCTGGCACGCCGTGAGGACCGCATCGACCGGGTGGTCCGCGACCGCGGCCGGGACCGTGCCTACGTCGAGTCCGTCATGGCCGCGCAGGTGAGCGACCTCGAGCGGATCCGCCGCGCGCACCGCCTGGTGCTGAACACCGCAGATCGGGGCACCCTGCGCCGGCGCGCGCTGCACGCCCTCGAGCAGGTGCTCGAGGGCGGGCCCGGCGACGGCGAGGATTCCGCCGTCCGCTGAGCGGCCCCTCCCGGCATGTCGCCCGTCGGCCCCGGGTCGTAGGCTCGACCCATGCGTCCCGTCACCGATCTGGTCCGCGCCGAGCATCCCTTCGAGGTCGTCTCCGAGTACCGGCCCTCGGGCGATCAGCCCACCGCGATCGCCGATCTCACCAAGCGCATCAACGACGGCGAGCAGGACGTGGTGCTGCTGGGCGCCACCGGCACCGGCAAGTCCGCGACCACGGCCTGGCTCATCGAGCAGGTGCAGCGCCCCACCCTGGTGATGGCCCACAACAAGACCCTCGCCGCACAGCTGGCGAGCGAGTTCCGCGAGCTGCTGCCGCACAACGCGGTGGAGTATTTCGTCTCCTACTACGACTACTACCAGCCCGAGGCGTACGTCCCGCAGTCGGACACCTACATCGAGAAGGACTCCTCGATCAACGCCGAGGTGGAGCGGCTGCGCCACAGCGCCACGAACTCGCTGCTCACCCGGCGCGACGTGGTGGTGGTCTCCTCCGTCTCCTGCATCTACGGCCTGGGCACCCCGCAGGAGTACGTGGACCGGATGGTGCAGCTGAGCGTCGGCGACGAGCTGGACCGCGACGAGCTGCTCACCCGCTTCGTGGACATGCAGTACGACCGCAACGACGTCGCCTTCGAGCGCGGCACCTTCCGGGTGCGCGGCGACACGGTCGAGATCATCCCGATGTACGAGGAGCTCGCGATCCGCATCGAGTTCTTCGGCGACGAGATCGATGCGCTCTACACCCTCCACCCGATGACCGGCGAGGTGATCCGGCAGGAGGACCACATCCACATCTTCCCCGCCTCCCACTACGTCGCCGGTCCCGAGCGGCTCTCCCGCGCGATCGGCACCATCGAGGAGGAGCTCGCCGAGCGGCTCGAGGAGCTCGAGGCGCAGAACAAGCTGCTCGAGGCGCAGCGCCTGCGCATGCGCACCACCCACGACCTCGAGATGCTGCGGCAGATGGGCTCGACCAACGGGGTCGAGAACTACTCCCGCCATCTCGACGGCCGCGCGCCGGGCACCGCCCCGAACACCCTCATGGACTACTTCCCCGAGGACTTCCTGCTGGTCATCGACGAGTCCCATGTGACCGTCCCGCAGATCGGCGCGATGTACGAGGGGGACCGCTCCCGCAAGCGCACCCTGGTCGACTTCGGCTTCCGCCTCCCCTCGGCGCTGGACAACCGCCCGCTGACCTTCTCGGAGTTCACCGAGCGCACCGGCCAGACGGTCTACCTCTCCGCCACCCCCGCCGAGTACGAGCTGAACCGCGCCCACGGCGTGGTCGAGCAGATCATCCGGCCGACGGGCCTGGTGGATCCCGAGGTGATCGTCAAGCCCGTCAAGGGCCAGATCGACGACCTGCGCGAGGAGATCGAGAAGCGGGTCCAGCGGGACGAGCGCGTGCTGGTCACCACCCTCACCAAGCGCATGGCCGAGGACCTCACCGACTTCCTGCTCGAGAACGGGGTGCGGGTCCAGTACCTCCACTCCGATGTGGACACCCTGCGCCGCATCGAGCTGCTGCGCTCCCTGCGCCAGGGCGAGTACGACGTGCTGGTGGGCATCAACCTGCTGCGCGAGGGCCTGGACCTGCCCGAGGTGTCCCTGGTCGCGATCCTCGACGCGGACAAGGAAGGCTTCCTCCGCTCGCGCACCTCGCTCATCCAGACCATCGGCCGCGCGGCCCGCAACGTCTCCGGCCAGGTGCACATGTACGCCGACCGGGTCACCGACTCGATGCAGGACGCGATCGACGAGACCAACCGCCGCCGCGAGAAGCAGATCGCGTACAACACCGAGCACGGCATCGACCCGACCCCGCTGCGCAAGCGCATCGCGGATGTCACCGACATGCTCGCCCGGGAGGACATCGACACCGACACGCTGATGGCCACCGACTACCGCTCCGGCAAGGACCGCGTGGCAGCGGACCGGGCGCGAGCGAACTCGGTGGACTCGATGCAGGGCCGCAAGGTGGACCTCGGCGAGGACCCGGTGGGTGCGCTCACCGGCATGATCGACGAGATGACCGCGCAGATGCACCAGGCCGCCGAGTCGCTGAACTTCGAGGTCGCGGCCCGGCTGCGTGACGAGGTGCAGGAGCTGAAGAAGGAGCTGCGCGCCGTGCAGCGCTCCTGAGGCGCGCGCCGGTCACTGCCCGTCGGTGCTCTCGACAGCGGTGCCGTCATCCCTCGTCGGCGCCGCCCGCTCCCAGCTCTCGACCGGTCCCGGCACCACGGAGAACACGGGATGGACCTCCGGGCCGGACAGCGCCGCCTCGTGCTCCCACCGCTCCGGGCTGCGTGCGGCGAGTTTGGCCAGCAGATGCTGCCACTCCAGCTCGACCTGGCCCTCGGTGACCGGGATCGGTGCGAGGCCCGCAGCGTCCCCGGGGCGCTGAGCGATGCGGCTCGCGTCGAAGCGGTAGCCGCGGGCGGCGGCGTCCTGGGCGAGGGTCTCGAGGTACGCGCCGACGGCGGCGAGCGGCTCCGGATGCGCCCGGAACCGCTCGAGCTGCGGGTGTGCGCGATAGCCCTGGGTGCGGCCCGCGAGGACCGCCTGGGCCAGCAGCGACTCGCGCCAGCACCCCGTCAGGCCCTGGCGATCGAGGTGACGGGGATGCAGGGACCAGAGGCGCATGCCGCCCATCCTCCCGCACGATCCTCCCGGATGCCCGATGCCGCGGAGACCGCCACCCTCCGGATCCTTCGCCGGCCGAGGCCGGGACCGCGGCCGGGACCGCATCCCGGGCGGGTGCACGAGAACCCGGCCGGAGGAGGTGTGATAGCAAGGAGCATGGCTGTTCGATGGACATCGCTGCCCACGTGGAAGCAGCAGAGCATGCTGGGGCTCGGGTTCCTGCTGCTCGGCGTGCTCGTCACCGTCGCGGAGAGGTCGAGCGCCTCGGCCACCCTCATAGGGCTCGGACCGGGGACCGTCGTGGGCAGTCTCGTGGTCCTCGTGGCCGCCGCCGTGTCCTGGCAGACGGAACGCGGCAGCGCGCAGGACGCCATCCGACAGGACGACAGCGGGCAGGACGGCTAGGCGCCGTGTCGAGGGAGGTTGTACCGCCGCGAGGCGGTGAGTCGGGATGACAAGGGAAGACCCCCGGTAGTGAAGTGGAGCTGTCTAGTTCACCGCTTCTCACACCGGAGGTCTTCGTGTCCCACGCTAACGCGGTTCTTACTCCACGCACGCGCTTGCGGCTTGCGAGGTTGGTCGTCGAGGACCGTTGGACGTACTCGGCGGCGGCCAAAATGTTCATGGTCGCTCCGCGAACAGCCAGGAAATGGGCCGAGAGATACCGGGCCGAGGGCCTCGATGGAATGGCCGACCGCAGCTCGCGTCCCCGCACCAGCCCAAGCAAGACTTCTTCGGCTGTAGTGCGTCGCATCGTGGCGTTACGCTGGCGGAAACGGCTTGGACCAGTGCAGATCGCCGGCCGGCTCGGTGTGCCTGCCTCGACTGTGCATGCCGTCCTAGTGCGTTGCCGGATCAACAAGCTCACCTACATCGACCGCGTCACGGGAGAACCGCTGCGCCGCTACGAGCACCCCTACCCAGGCTCGTTGATCCACGTCGACGTCACGAAGTTCGGCAACATCCCTGATGGTGGCGGGCACAGATTCGTCGGCCGCCAGCAGGGCAAATTGCACTCCCGCGCGACCGCGCACCGCACGGGCGAGCGCGGCAAGGACTATCGCCCCCGGATCGGCACGGCCTACGTCCACACCGTGATCGATGACCACTCCCGGGTGGCCTATGCAGAGATCTGTGCTGACGAGAAGGCCGCGACCGCGATCGGAGTCCTTCGCCGGGCGACTGCATGGTTCGCCGACCGGGGCGTTGTGGTCGAGCGAGTTCTCTCTGACAACGGCTCCTGCTACCGCGCCAGGAAATGGCGAGATGCATGCGCTGAGCTGGGCATAAAGCACAAGAGAACACGACCCTACCGGCCCCAGACCAACGGCAAAATCGAGCGTTTCCACCGGACTTTGGGTGATGGCTGGGCCTACGCGCAGTTCTATACCTCCACCGCACAGCGCGATGAAGCCCTACTCGGATGGCTGCACTTCTACAATCACCACCGAGCCCACTCCGCCATCGGAGGCCAGCCACCAGTCAGAAGACTGACCAACCTCCCTGGACATCACGGCTAGGCGCCGTGTCGAGCGGACGCGCGGTGAGCGCGCTCCTCACGGCCGGACACCGGGTGCGCCGGCTCTGGTGGCGCGCGCGGAAGCCGCAGACCTTCGGGGTCAAGGTGCTCCTCCTCCATCCCGAGGATCCGGACCGGGTCCTCGCGGTCCGCCACTCCTACATCGACCACGACCGGTGGGGGCTCCCCGGGGGCCGCTGCCGCCCCTGGCGCGAGAGCGCCCACGCCGCGGCTCGACGGGAGGTGAGGGAGGAGCTGGACCTGAGAATCAGCGGGGAGCTCTGGGAGCTGGCCACCGCGCAGAGCACACTCGAAGGGAAGCGGGACACGATCACGCTCCTGGCGGGCACCGCCGCTGCGCCGACCGTGCGCACCTCGATCGAGCTGCGAGACGCCCGCTGGACGCGCACCGATCTGAGCGATCTGCCGCCCGGTGACCCGGTCTCGCGATGGCTCCGCCGGGCCCTCGCCGTGCCTCGCGCGTGACCGCGCATCGGCGCCGAGAGATCATCCGCCCGATCACCGACGATCGTCGCTCCGCATGGGCGGCCGCGCTCGGTAGCGTCAGGGACGTCGAGCGCTCGCGGGACCTCGCCGCTCGCGGGACCTCACCGTTCGCGGGGCATCCCCGCACCGTGCCCGTCGCCCGCCCCCGCATCCGTCACCGAACGAGGAGCCTCCTGTGTCCCCGACCACCGCATCCCGACTTCTCCCGCACGCCCTCGGCACCGCGGCCTCGACCGGTGTCGGGATGATCCCCCTGCACCGTCTGCCGCGCCCGGTGCGCACCGGATACGTCGTGCTCCCTGCGGCCTTCGTCACGGGGACGATGCTCCTCGCCATGCAGCGCGCCGCCCCGGAGGCCACCGCCGACGCCGCGGGGCAGACCGAGCACACGCAGCCAGACGTCGCACAGCCGGAGGGTGAGCAACCGGAGTCGGAGCAGACAGCGCCGGCACAGACGGGGCTGCCCCCGACCCCCGCTCCCGGTCTGCGGGCCCCCACGCTCTCCGAGGCAGCTCTCGCCACTGCCCTGGGCGGTCTCGTCGCAGGGGCCGGAGCGGCGAGCCTCGGGCTGGACCGTGCGATCGAGGGAGTGCTGCGACGCCGCGGCGTGCCCGCGCCGCGGCTGTGGATGGGGCTCGCCTCGGGCGCGCTGACCCTTGCGCTCACGGTGCTCGACGAGCGCGCCCCCGCCCCCTCCGAGACGGCGGAGGACCCGTTCGAGGAGCGCGTGCTGGAGCTGCTGGACGCGGCCGATCCGATGGCGCTCACCCCTGGTCAGGGGGACGGCTCACCGGCCGACGAGTACCAGGTGGAGGCGGAGACGATCGCGCAGCTGCTCCGCTCCGAGGGCCGCGTCAGCACCGCCCAGCTCGACGAGGTGTGGCAGGAGTGGTTCGACGAGCCGCTCACCGCGCGGCTCGGGCAGGAGCGCACCGCAGCGCTGGCCGCCGCGCTCAGCGCTCTCACGTCTGCGCAGAGCGCTCGCTGATCGTCAGGTCCAGCGGGAAGTCGATCGGGCTGCCGGGGAACAGCAGCCGCCCGGCGGCGTCCGCGGAGTCCCGTATCGCTGCGGCGGCGGCCTCGGCCTGCTCGGCCGGGGCGTGCACGATCACCTCGTCATGGAGGAAGAAGGCGAGGTGGGCGCGCCGCGAGAACACTGCGCCCGAGGGGGCGGCGGCCTCGGGCTCCGGCACCGCCGGGAACCCTGCCAGCCGGAGCCGCAGCGCCGCCATCCAGGACAGCGCCCACTCCGCCGCGGTGCCCTGCACCACGAAGTTCCGGGTGAAGCGGCCCCGATCGCGGGCCGCGCGGCGCGCCCGCTCCTGCGCCCCGGCGGGGGCGTCGACCTGGTGCGCGGCGCGCTGCGCCCGGATCCACTCCTCCTCCGGGGCGGGGGAGGAGCGCCCCAGCCAGGTGGTCACGGTGCCGCTCCGCTCACCGGTCGCGGCCGCGTCGTCGACCAGGCGCATGGCATCCGGGAAGGTCTGCCGCAGCCGGGGCACCACCCGCCCGCTGTCCCCGGTGGTGCCGCCGTACAGGGCGCCGAGCACCCCGATCTTCGCCTCCTGCCGGGTCGAGACGACCCCGGCCTCGACGATGCCCGAATAGAGGTCCCGGCCCGCTCCCGCGGCGATCATGGCGCGGTCGCCGGACATCGCCGCGAGCACCCGCGGCTCCAGCTGGGACACGTCCGCGCTGACCAGGAGCCATCCCGGATCGGCACGCAGCGCGGGCCGCAGCTGGCGAGGGATCTGCAGCGCCCCGCCGCCGCTGCTGGCCCAGCGGCCGGTCACCACTCCGCCGGGGACGTAGAGGGGACGGTAGCGGCCCTCGTGCACCCACTCGTCCAGCCAGGTCCAGCCGTTGGCGGTCAGCAGGCGGGACATCTTCTTGTACTGCAGCAGCGGTGCGATCGCCGGATGCTGGTGCTCCTTCAGCTCCCACTGCGAGGTCGAGGCGACATCGATCCCGGCGCGGTGGAGGGCGCGCAGCAGCTTGGGCGCGGAGTCCAGGGGGACCAGCGGATCGCCCAGCGCCTCGCGCACCTCGGCCCCGGTCTCGACCATGCGGCGGGGCGGCGTGCCGGGGGAGGGGCGCGGCCCGAGCGCGGCGCTGAGGATCCGATCATGCTCGGCCACGTCCCAGGGGATCCCGGCGGCCTGCAGCTCTGCGGCGATCAGGGCGCCCGCCGATTCCGCGGCGACCAGCAGGCGCAGGCGGGCCGGGTCCTGTGCGCCGTCGATCGCGGTGCGCTGGCGCGCGAACTCGGCGAGCGTCTCCTCGAGGTCGCTCGGCACGGCGCCGGAGCGGGAGGGGGCGGCGTCGAGGTCGAACAGGGTCGCCCCCGTGTCCCGCACCGGCTCGTGCGGATCCAGCGGGGTGTCCCAGGCTGTCGCCGCACGCAGCGGCGCCGGGTCCCGCACGAGCTCCGAATGACGCAGGATGCGGTGCACCAGCCGCAGGTCGTGGCAGCGCTGGAGGGTCACCCCGGCGCTGAGCAGCCGCGGGCACCAGGCGGCGGCGTCGCTGAGCACCCAGCGGGGCGAGCTCTCGCGCTCCACACGGCCGACGAGCGCGGCGAGCCCCTCCGGCGCCGCGTACTCGGAGCGCAGCGGCGCACCCTCGGCGTCGAGCATGACGAGAGCGGTGCGCCCGCCGTCGCTGCGGCCGAGGACGCACCACGTGGGGGAGGGCGCCGTGCCCGTCGGCCCGGGCTCCCCGGGTCCTGCGCTCACCGGGCTGCTGCTCACCAGCCCCGCTCGCGCCACTCGGGCAGCGAGGCCCGCTCCGCGCCGAGGGTGGTGTCGTCGCCGTGGCCCGGGTAGACCCACGTCTCGTCCCCGAGGCGGTCGAAGAGCCGCTGCTGGACGTCGTCGAGCAGCTGGGTGAAGCGCTGCGGGTCCCGCTCCGTGTTGCCCACCCCGCCGGGGAACAGCGAGTCGCCTGTGAAGAGGTGGTCGCCCGCCTCGCCGCCGCGCCAGAGCACCGCGATCGAGCCGGGGGTGTGGCCGCGCAGGTGGATGATCTCCACGCTGTGCTGGCCGATCTCGAGCACGTCCCCGTCGGCGAGGGGGAGGTCGACGGGGACGGGCAGCGCCGGCGCGTCCTCGGCGCCGGCGGCGGTGCGGGCGCCGGTCGCGGCGACCATCTCCGCGAGCGCCCCGACGTGGTCGTGATGGCGGTGGGTGGTGACGATGAGATCCAGCCGCGGCTCCGCCGCGCCGGGGGCACCGGTGGTCCCCGCGGCACCGGCGGCACCTGCCGCGACCAGGCGCCGCAGCGCGTCCGCGTCCGCAGCGGCGTCGATCAGCAGCTGCGCACCCGTCGACCGGCAGGTCAGCAGGTAGGCGTTGTTGTCCATCGGCCCCACGGAGAGCTTGCGGATCTCCAGGCCCTCCAGCCTCCGCACTGCGGCCTCGCCGCCGGGGTCGACGTGTCCTGAGTACTCGTGATCAGCCATGGGGACAGTATGTCGCCTTCCTCTCGCTCCGAACAGCTGTTCGAAGGACGGGGTTCTGCCTAGGATGGCCCGGTGAGTGAATCGCTGGTCGTCCGTGGTGCGCGCGAGCACAACCTCAAGAACATCGACATCGACATCCCCCGCAACAAGCTGGTGGTGTTCTCCGGCCTGTCCGGCTCCGGGAAGAGCTCCCTGGCCTTCGACACCATCTTCGCCGAGGGGCAGCGCCGCTACGTGGAGTCGCTGTCGAGCTATGCCCGGCAGTTCCTGGGCCAGATGGACAAGCCCTCGGTCGACCTCATCGAGGGGCTGTCCCCGGCGGTGTCGATCGACCAGAAGTCCACCAACCGCAACCCGCGCTCGACCGTCGGCACGATCACCGAGGTCTACGACTACCTGCGCCTGCTGTTCTCCCGCACCGGCGAGCAGCACTGCCCGGTCTGCGGCGAGCTCGTCGCCTCCTCCTCGGCGGAGCAGATCGTCGACACCCTGCTCGCCCAGGAAGCGGGCACCCGCTTCCAGCTGCTGGCCCCGGTGGTCCAGGGCCGCAAGGGCGAGCACGCGGACCTGCTGAGCTCCCTGCGCTCGCAGGGCTACGCGCGCGCCCGGGTCGACGGCACGAACCGCCGTCTCGACGAGGAGATCACCCTCGACAAGAGGTACAAGCACACCATCGAAGTGGTGGTGGACCGCCTCGCGGCGAAGCCGGATTCGCGCCGCCGCCTCACCGACTCCGTCGAGACCGCTCTGCGCCTGGCCGAGGGCATCCTCGTGGTCGACTTCGTGGACCTGCCCGAGGACGATCCCGAGCGCATCCGCCGGTTCTCCGAGAAGCGCGCCTGCCCCAACGACCATCCGCTCGCGATCGACGACATCGAGCCGCGCACCTTCTCCTTCAACGCCCCCTACGGCGCCTGCCCCGAGTGCACCGGCCTCGGCCAGCGGCTCGAGGTCGATCCCGAGCTGGTGATCCCCGATGAGGACCTCTCCCTCACCGAGGGCGCGATCGCCCCGTGGACCATGGGCTCGACCGACCGCCACCTCGAGGTGATGGCCGGTCTCGCCGAGGAGCTGAGCTTCTCGATGGACACGCCGTGGCGGGCGCTGCCCCAGCGCGCCCGGGACGCGCTGCTGCACGGCAAGGACTTCAAGGTCCACGTCAAGTACCGCAACCGCTTCGGCCGCGAGCGCACCTACTCCACCGGCTTCGAGGGCGTGATGCACTTCCTCGAGCGCCGCCACAGCGACACCGAGTCCGACTGGGCCAAGGAGCGCTACGAGCAGTTCATGCGCGAGACCCCGTGCCCGGCCTGCAAGGGCGCCCGGCTGCGCCCCGAGGTGCTGGCCGTGACCGTGGGCGGCCGCTCGATCGCCGAGGTGTGCGAGATGTCGATCCGGGAGGCGCACGCCTTCCACGACAGCCTCGAGCTGGGGGAGCGGGAGGCGGCGATCGCCGACGAGGTGCTGCGCGAGATCCGCTCCCGGCTCGGCTTCCTGCTCGACGTCGGCCTGGACTACCTCACCCTCGCGCGCGCCGCCGGCACCCTCTCCGGCGGCGAGGCCCAGCGCATCCGGCTCGCCACCCAGATCGGCTCCGGCCTGGTCGGCGTGCTGTACGTGCTCGACGAACCCTCGATCGGCCTGCACCAGCGGGACAACGAGCGCCTCATCGGCACCCTCGAGCGGCTGCGCGACCTCGGCAACACCCTCATCGTCGTCGAGCACGACGAGGACACGCTCAACGCCGCCGACTGGATCGTGGACATCGGCCCGCTCGCCGGCGAGCACGGCGGGCGCGTGGTGCACTCCGGCGACGTGGGCAGCCTGAAGCAGAACCCCGGCAGCCTCACCGGGCGCTACCTCTCCGGCGAGCTGGAGATCCCGCTGCCCGCCGACCGCCGCCCGGTGGACCGCGAGCGGATGCTCACGGTCGTCGCCCCGCGGGCCAACAACCTCGCCGGCCAGGACGTGGCCTTCCCGCTGGGGGTGCTCACGGCGATCACCGGCGTCTCCGGGTCCGGGAAGTCCACCCTGGTCAACGACATCCTGTACTCGGTGCTCGCCAAGGAGCTGAACCGCGCCCGGGTGGTGCCCGGCCGGCACAAGCGCGTCACCGGCCTCGAGCACCTCGACAAGGTGGTGCACGTGGACCAGTCGCCCATCGGCCGCACCCCGCGCTCGAACCCCGCCACCTACACCGGCGTGTGGGATCGGGTGCGCACCCTGTTCGCCCAGACCAACGAGGCGAAGATCCGCGGATACACCGCGGGGCGCTTCTCCTTCAACGTCAAGGGCGGGCGCTGCGAGGCCTGCTCCGGCGACGGCACGCTGAAGATCGAGATGAACTTCCTGCCCGACGTGTACGTCCAGTGCGAGGTCTGCAAGGGCCAGCGCTACAACCGCGAGACCCTCGAGGTGAAGTTCAAGGACAAGAACGTCGCCGAGGTGCTGGGCATGCCCATCGCCGAGGCGCTCGAGTTCTTCGACGCCGTCCCCGCGATCCGCCGCCAGATGCAGACCCTGGTCGACGTGGGCCTGGGCTACGTGAAGCTCGGCCAGTCCGCGACCACCCTCTCCGGCGGCGAGGCGCAGCGCGTCAAGCTCTCCTCCGAGCTGCACAAGCGCTCCAACGGCCGCACGATCTACGTGCTCGACGAGCCGACCACGGGCCTGCACTTCGAGGACGTCCGCAAGCTGCTCGAGGTGCTCGGCGGGCTCGTCGACAAGGGGAACACCGTGATCGTCATCGAGCACAACCTCGATGTCATCAAGACCGCCGACCACGTCATCGACCTCGGCCCCGAGGGCGGCGCGGGCGGCGGCCGCGTCGTCGCCACCGGCACCCCCGAGCAGGTCGCCGAGACGCCCGGCTCCTACACCGGCCACTTCCTCGCCCCGATGATCGCCACCGGACGTGCCGGCCGCACGCCGAGAAGCACCGAGCGCTGAGCACACAGTGGCTGATCCCGCGACCTACCGTCCCGCCACCGGAACCATCCCCACCCGCCCGGGGGTGTACCGCTTCCGGGACGAGCACGGCCGTGTCATCTATGTGGGCAAGGCGAAGAACCTCCGCCAGCGCCTGGTGAACTACTTCCAGGACCTCTCCGTCCTGCACGAGCGCACCCGGCGCATGGTGACCACCGCCGCGAGCGTCGAATGGACGGTGGTGGGCACCGAGGTCGAGGCGCTCACCCTCGAGTACACCTGGATCAAGGAGTTCGACCCGCGGTTCAACGTCAAGTTCCGCGACGACAAGTCCTACCCGTACCTGGTGCTGACGATGGGGGAGAAGGTGCCGCGGGTGCACATCACCCGTCGGCCGCGCGCCAAGGGGGACCGCACCTTCGGGCCCTACCCGCAGGTGGGCGCGATCCGCGAGACCCTCGACCTGATGCTGCGGGTCTTCCCGATCCGCTCCTGCACCGCCGGGGTGTACCGCCGCGCCGAACGCTCCGGCCGCCCCTGCCTGCTCGGCTTCATCGGCAAGTGCGCGGCCCCATGC
>DHCMJ07802__coassemble_18_pt1 | contig 82557 bp, 67 predicted proteins | sample DHCMJ07802__metabat2_high_PE_028 | metagenome-assembled genome bin DHCMJ07802
CGCCACCTACCCCGCCCGCGGCCCCGCCGCAGGGCAGCGACGAAGGAGTACGCACCCATGAGAACAAGGACGCCCTGCGCAGCCCGCCCATGGCTGACGAACGACCCCTTCGACCACAGGAGATGACGCCATGAACGCCCCCTCGGCTGACGGTGCACGCAGCCCATCGCGGCTGCGACCGCGGCCCGCACGACTCGCGCGGGCCGCGCTCGCCTGCGTGCTCGCCATAACCCCCGCCGCGCTCGTGATGCCGGCAGCCGGAGCAGTCGACGTGCCCCGCCCCACGGCCCACTACGACATGTCGCACAGCGGCGACATCCTGCTGGACGCCTCCGGCAATGGACGCGACGCGACGCTCACTGGCGCGGAGGAATCGAGCTTCGTCACTGCGGGCGAGGACGAGGTGCTGCGCTTCCGCGACGATGTGTACGCATCCCTGCCCCAGGGCTTGGTCAGCGGCGACGATGACGACTTCGCCGTCGAGCTCACGGTCTCGTCGCAGAGCGATCGCGACCAGTTCGGCTGGGTGATCGGCGACGGGATCGGCTCCTGGAACTCCCCGGAGCTCGGGGACCACCTCTTCGTGAACCCGCGCAGCAGCCAGAGCGGCTTCGACGGCCAGGTGCTCGCGGGCCTCCGCGCGAAGACCGGGGAGGACAACGGTGAGCTGCGGCTGCCCGCCGGGGGCGGCATCGGTGACGGCGTCGCGACGATCACCCTGGTCGGGGAGGGCGGGGAGCTCACCCTCTTCCTCGACGGGGAGGAGGTCTCGAGCCTCGCCCACGAGCACCGACTCGCCGACATCGTGCCCAGTGGTGACGTGCTCGGCTACCTCGGGCGCTCCCTGTACAGCGGCGATCAGATGCTGGAGGCCGACGTGACCGACGTGAAGTTCTGGGACGAGGCGCTCACCGAGGCGCAGGTGCGGGCCTCCCAGCCCACCGCCGCGGAGAAGGCCGCCACCAGCGAGGGTCTGCTGAAGCTCGATATCGAGCAGGCCGTGCTCGGCAAGAATCCCGGGCTCGACCAGATCACCGGGCCAGTGCGGCTGCCGCAGGAGATGAACGGCATCGCCCTGACGTGGACGTCCTCCGATGAGACCGTCATCGCACTGGACGGGACGGTGTCCCGCACGATCAGCGCCGACACCGAGATGCGGCTGACGGCCCTCACACCATCCGGATCCGTTCTCACCTTCGACGTGACCGTGCTGGCACCGTCGCTCTCCTCCGATCTCGAGGCGATCGAGCTGCCCGAGAGGACGACGGAGAATCTGCCTCTGCTGGCTGACGGCCCGGTCGAGGGGGCCGACATCGTCTGGGAGTCTTCCGATCCGTCGGTGATCACCGCAACGAATCCCGACCATGTCGCCCCGGAGGCCGGCATGGACGACCCCTTCGCTGGCGCCGGCGTCCTCACCCGGCCCTCGTACGGGGCAGGCGATGTCGACGTCACGCTCACGGCCACCGCCTCGCTCGGCGAGCTGACCGAGACTCGGAAGTACACCGTGACGGTGGCGGAGAAGCCGCGCACCGCGCCGGACGCCGGCTACGCCGCGGCGTACTTCCGCTCCGACAGCGACGAGCGGGTCTACGCCGCGGCCACCACGGAGAATGACTTCTTCACCTTCGAAGAGGTCAACGACGGTGCACCGGTGGTCTCCAACGAGGCCGACACGACCGGACACCGCGACCCGTACATCCTGCGCTCGCACGAGGGCGACAAGTACTACATGATCGCCACCGATCTGTGCATCGGATGTGGCACCGATTGGGGCGATGCACAGAGCAACGGCAGCCTCAAGGTGAACGTGTGGGAGTCGACCGACATGGTCCACTGGGAGCGCACCAACGGGGACGAGAACGGTGCGATCACCGTCAATCAGCCCGAGGCCGGCATGACATGGGCGCCCGAGGCCTACTGGGATGACGATCTGCAGTCCTACGTGCTGTTCTTCGCGTCGCGCCTCTACGACGACGTGGACCACACCAGCGGCGAGGGGCACGCCCAGATGTTCGCCGTGCTCACACGCGACTTCACGACGTTCACCGCGCCTCCGTCCTCGTGGCAGGACACCGGGCACGCGCGGATCGACTCGACCGTGCAGAAGATCGGCGACTACTACTACCGGTTCACGAAGAACGAGGCCGGCGACGCAGCCGACGGACTCGAGCGGGGCAAGGACATCTTCCTCGAGCGCTCGAAGGTTCTCACCGCGCCGACGACGGCCTCAGCCTGGGATGCTGACCCGGAGACCACCTGGCAGCTCGTGGACACTGCGATGACCACCCCGGTCACCGGGCATCACGGTGAGGGGCCGCAGATCCTCGCCCTCAACGAAGGCGACCCGAACAACACCCCTGATGACGACGGCTACGTCTTCCTCGTCGACAACTACTCCGCAGGCGGCTACCGCGCCTTCACCACGAGTGGTTCCGAGATCTCCGCCAGCCGGCAGGACCAGCGCCTCTCCCAGCAGGACGGTTGGGAGCCCCGTACTGACGGGCTCCCGGAGAGCCCACGCCACGGAGCGTTCGTCAGTGCATCGCAGCAGGTCCTTGACGCGATGCACGGTTGGCAGGAGGTCAAGGCCGTGCCTTCGCGCACGAGCCTGAGGCTGGAGGGACGCTCCGCGATCGCCGAGGTCGCCGCAGAGGACGGCGGTGACGTGGCGGGCCCCGTGGTCTTCTCAGGAAAGGACTGGACCGAGACGGTGGAGCTGTCGGACGGCTCGGCCTCGGCGCACGTCCCGGAGGATGCGGGCGAGATCACGGCGAGTTACCAGGGGTACCGCGATGGGCTTGTTGAGCCTTCGAGTTCCGAGCCTCTGGACGTGGACGAGGCTCAGCCGCTTGCGACGAGCGCCGTCCCCCGGTGCGTCGCCGGAAGTGTCACGCTGGCGGTGACGACCACCAACGATGGCGACGAATCGATGAAGGCGACGATCGTGACTCAGTTCGGCAGCTCATCAGGTGTGTCGCTGCAACCGGGAACCAGCACCACCACGGCGTTCTCGACGCGGGCTCCCGAGGTCACCGCAGGCGAGGTGACGGTCACCGCGGCCGGGGAGGAGGCCACGGCTTCCTATCCCGCTGCCTCCTGCGGCTGAGTAGGCCGCGGCCGGGCCGTCGAGAGATGTCGACGGCCCGGTTGCGTGGACACTCATCCGGGCAGGGCGCGAGCACCAGTACTTCGGCATACGTGCTTGCGCTCCGTTCTTGCGTGCAAACTCACGACAGTTCCGTTCGGATGGCCGTCGACCACATAGGTGCGCGGGCGCACGACCGCACGGCCTCCCATCGCAATGAGGAAGTCCCGCAGTGCCGCGGCCACCACGCGCCGCCCCGCCCGCCTACGCTGGACGGAGCCGTCGGCGTCGACGGCCCCGTGCACCCACCTCTCAGGACGGCATGTCTTCCTCCCCGGCCCCCCGCCCCCACATCCTGCTGATCATCTCGGACGACCACGGCTACGGCGATCTCTCCTCGCGCGGCAGCGCGGACGCCTGCACCCCGAACCTCGACCGGCTCGCCGAGAGCGGGACGAGGTTCGACAGCGCCTACGTCACCGCCCCGATCTGCTCCCCCTCCCGCTCGGGGCTCATCGCCGGCGCCCACCAGCAGCGCTGGGGCGGGCACTGGTTCGACGACTCCTCCTTCCCGCCCGCCTCCCAGCCGGTGCTGCCCGAGCTGCTGGGTGCGCACGGCTACCGCACCGGCTACTTCGGCAAGATCCACTACGGCGCCGAGGGGCCCGGCGACCGCGCCTGCCCCGAGCAGCACGGCTTCGACTCCTCCTTCTACGGGCTCACCTCCACCAGCTCCGGCAGGCTCCACTACCTGCTGCACTCGCGTGAGGCGCGCGAGCGGCTGGGGGAGCAGCACCAGGCCGTGCACGGCATCAGCCCGATGTACGAGGATGGCCGCGAGGTGGACTGCGAACGGCACCTCACCAGCGAGTTCGCCGACAGGGCGATCGACTTCATGGGCCCCGCCCCGGCGGCCGACGCTGCCGGCGGGGGCGTGGCGGAGGATCCGTTCTTCTGCATGGTCGCCTTCAACGCGGTGCACAACTTCGCCTGGCAGCTGCCGGAGGACGAGCTCGCCGCCCGCGCCCTGCCCTCCCGCGACGACTTCGATCCCGAGACCGAGGAGTACCTCGACTGGTACGACGGCGCGATCTCCCCGAACCTCGAGAACGGTCGCGCCTACTACCTCGCACAGCTGGAGATCATGGACCGCGAGATCGGGCGGATGCTCGACCATCTCGAGGCCACCGGGCGGCGGGAGAACACCCTGGTCGTCTACCTCACCGACAACGGCGGCTCCACCTGCAACTACGGCATCAACACCCCGCTGCACGGCACGAAGTACAGCCTGTTCGAGGGCGGGGTGCGGGTGCCGTTCATGGTCTCCTGGCCGGGCGAGGTGCCTGCCGGGGCCCGCTGCGACGAGCTGGTCTCCTCGATGGACCTGCTGCCCACCTTCCTCGCCGCCGCCGGCGCCGAGCACCCGCGCCCCGAGCAGATCGACGGCCGGCCGCTGCAGCAGGTCTGGGCCGGTGAGGGGTCCGGTCACGAGCTGCTCCATTTCGACACCCGGTTCCAGTGGGCCGTGCGGGACCGGGACTGGAAGCTGCGCTGGGTGGACGAGGAGAACACCGCCCACCGCGACCAGCTGCTGCGCCACGAGCACACCGACATCGGCGCGGGCTTCACCCTGGTCCCCCTCGGCGAGGACCTCGACGAGAGCCCGCAGGCGGACGTCTCCGCCGAGCATCCCGAGGTGGTCGAGGCGCTGCTCGAGGCGCATCGCGAGTGGTCCGCGCGCATGGCCGTGCTCGCCGCCGGCTGAGCGGCCCTCCCCTCCGCGGCATCTCACATCGAGAGGGTGACGGGGGTGGATGCGGGCCGACGAGAAACCTGATATCACACAGATATGTTCGCTTCACGCCCCCTGCGCACCACTGCGGCCGTCGCCGCCCTCGTCCTCTCCCTCGCCGCCTGCGGTGCCTCGCAGGAGGAGAGCCCCACGGCGGGCGACGACGGAGCCGTCGAGGCCACCCAGCCCGCCGAGGACGCCCCGGCGGAGTCGGGCGACGACACCGCCGACGCCGACGAGGGCACCGACTCGGCCGACGAGGAGGGTGAGGCCTCCGAGCAGGAGGCCGACGAGGACTCCGAGGAGCCCGCGGGCGAGGACGACGCCGCAGGCGAGGAGGCCGGCACCCTGACGATCACGCTGGACGGCGAGGACACCACGTTCACTCCGGAGATCGTGCGCTGCAACGGCGAGCCCGGCACGATCCGCAACGCGGTGATGACGATGCCGGACGACGAGCTCCCGCTGGTCAAGGTCACCCCGGGCGAGTTCGCGATGGTCAAGCTCGACCAGCGCGGCGCGCCGGAGAAGAGCTCCTCCACCGACGCCATCACCGCGGAGGACGGCACGGTCACCTTCGAGGACGCCGAGATCGGCGACGCGGTGGTCGACGGCACCGTCACCTGCCTGCAGGGCAGCCAGGGCTGACCCGTCCCCGCACACCCCGCGCAGCACTCGGCCCGGACCCCGCGCACGCTCGCGGGGCCCGGGCCGTCTGCTGTGCGCTCAGCCCGTGAGCGAGCCGGTGAGCACGCGCGCATGACCTGCCTCGGCCGGTCCGGGGCGCGCCCACACATCACCATTTCGTCACGGAAGTGGACACTCTGCGTCGCGTCGACGGGAATCCGCCCTCATCTGCCACACTGCTGAGGAGCGCTGTCCACAGAGGGGCGGCTCGAGGAACGCGAGGTCGAGGATGTCCATGCAGCACCGCACTCCCGCCCGTCTGGGCCGACCGCTCTCCGTGGTGGGCCAGGGCTGCTGGCAGATCGGCGCGGACTGGGGCGAGGTCACCGACGAGTCCGCGACGGCGGTGCTCGACGCCGCGCTCGAGGCGGGCGTGACCTTCTTCGACACCGCCGACGTCTACGGCGACGGCCGCAGCGAGCGCCTGCTCGGCGCGCTGCGCACGCGCCTCAGCACCGATGGTGCAGCGCCCGTCGGCGGGGCGTCCGCCCTCCCGTTCGTCGCCACCAAGGCCTCCCGCCGCGCCGACCCCTTCGCACCGGAGACCTTCACCGAGGAGAACCTGCGCGCCTGGGTGGAGCGCTCGCGGGAGAACCTCGGCATGGACACCCTCGACCTGGTGCAGCTGCACTGCCCGCCGCCCGCGATCTACCGCGACGACCGCGTGTTCGACGTGCTCGATGCGCTGGTCCAGGAGCAGCGCATCGCCGCCTGGGGAGTGAGCGTCGAGACCTGCCAGGAGGCGCTGATCAGCCTCGAGCGCGAGCATCTCGCCTCGATCCAGATCATCGTGAACCCCTTCCGCCTGAAGCCGCTCGAGCAGGTGCTGCCGGCCGCTGCGGAGAAGGGCGTGGCGCTCATCGCCCGCGTGCCGCTCGCCTCCGGGCTGCTCACCGGAAAGTTCTCCGCGACCAGCCGCTTCGCCGAGGATGACCACCGCCGCTTCAACCGCCACGGCGAGGCCTTCGACCAGGGAGAGACCTTCTCCGGCGTCGACTTCGAGACCGGGCTCGCGGCCGTGGCCCGCCTCGAGCAGGCGCTCGAGGGCGCGATGCCGCTGCCGGAGGCGAGCCTGCGCTGGATCCTCGCCCAGCGCGGCATCACCGCCGTGATCCCCGGCGCCAGCAGCGGCGAGCAGGCCCGCGCGAACGCCGCGGCCGGCAGCGCGCCCACCGCCGCGCAGCAGGAGGTGCTGCAGCGTTTCGACGCCGCCGTGCACGAGACCTACGACGCGCTGTTGAGAGAGAGCATCCACCCGCGCTGGTGAGGGCCTCGGCTCCTGCGCCGACCCCGTCCTCCCGCCCGTCGGCCCGCCGCTCCCGCACCGGCCGCTCCGCCCCGTCGGCCCGCCCGGCCGCTGGCCCCACCGTCCCCGACCCGTCCGCCGATCCCCGCCTCCTCCAGGAGTTCTGCATGACCCGCCCCAACATCGTGTTCATCATGTCCGACGACCACGCGGCCCACTCGATCTCGGCCTACGGCAGCCGGGTCAACACCACCCCGCACATGGACCGCCTCGCCGACGAGGGCGCCCGCATGGACGCGACCTACTGCACCAACGCCATCTGCACCCCCTCGCGCGCCTCGATCCTCAGCGGCACCTACAGCCACATCAACCGCGCCCCCTCGATCTACTCCGAGTTCGACTACCGGGTGCGCACCTTCCCCGAGGTGCTCCAGGAGTGCGGCTACCAGACGGCGCTGTACGGCAAGTGGCACCTGGGCCGCTCCGAGCGCTCGCTGCCGCGCGGCTTCGACGACTTCCGCATCTACCCCGACCAGGGCGACTACATCGACCCGGTGATGATCGGCCCCGCGGGCGAGGAGCAGATCCCCGGCTACGCGACGGACATCGTCACCCGCCAGAGCCTCGACTTCATCGACCGCCGCGACCCCGAGCAGCCGTTCTGCCTGCTGGTCCATCACAAGGCCCCGCACCGGCCCTGGATCCCCCATCCCCGCTACGAGCACCTCTACGAGGCCGGCACCATCCCCGAGCCGGAGACGATGTGGGACGACCACGCCACGCGCTCCGAGGTGGTGCGCGAGGTCGCGATGAACCTCGACGACCTGCGCCCCACGGACTACAAGGACGAGCTGCCCGCCGAGCTCGAGGGCGAGACCGAGGAGGCGCGGCGTGCCAGGGCGTCGTGGAAGTACCAGCGCTACATGCGCGACTACCTGCGCTGCGTGCAGGCCGTCGATGACTCCATCGGCGAGATCCTCGACCACCTCGACCAGGAGGGCCTGGGCGAGAACACCCTCGTGGTCTACACCTCGGACCAGGGCTTCTTCCTCGGCGACCACGGCTGGTTCGACAAGCGCCTGATGCTCGACGAGTCGCTGACCATGCCGATGCTGCTGCGCTGGCCCGCGCAGATCCCCGCCGGATCGCGGGTGAGCGACATCGTCTCCAACGTCGACTTCGCCGCCACCCTGCTCGAGGCCGCGGGGCGCTCCGCCTCCGACCTCCCGGACCAGCAGGGCCGCAGCTTCCTGCCGCAGCTGCGCGGCGAGGAGGTGCCGGACTGGCGCCAGGCCGTCTACTACCGCTACTGGGAGCACGACGACCCCGAGCACCACGCCCCGGCCCACTACGGCGTGCGCACCCCCACGCACAAGTACATCCACTACTACAACGACGGGCTGGGCAGCCCCGGCTCCTCGACCCGGATCATGCCCGCCGAGGACGAGCTGTACGACCTCGCCACCGATCCGCAGGAGATGCGGAACGTCGCGCACGATCCCGCCTACGCGGGCGTGCTCGAGGAGATGAAGGCGCTCACCGCCCAGCTGCAGGCCGAGTACGGGGACGCCCCCTACGAGGGCCCGGACACCCCGCGCCTGGAGTGGCCGACCGCCTGAGGCGCGCGCCCCGCTCGGAGCCGGCACCTCGCGCGGAACCGGCGCCGGGCGGAACGCAGCACCCCGCTCAGAACGGGCTGCTGCGGAGCATCCCCTGGCTGAGGGTCACGAAGAAGGCGAGGAACACCAGCATCACCAGCGCCCCACCGACCTTCATCAGCGGCCCGGCCGGGGACATGCTGCGGCCGTTCTTCGGCGCGACGATCCGCTCGGGCCGCTCCCGGTCGTAGAACACCGTGACGGTCAGCCCGGTGCGGTCCAGCATGCCGACGTCGCTGCGCAGCGGGTTGGTGCGCACCACCTGCCCGCGGTCGGTGGTGAACTCGATCGTCTCCACCATCGTCGAACTGCGGCTGTTCTTGCCGCTGGAGATGAGAACGTTGGCGGAGATCACCGTGCCGCGGGCCTGCTGGCCCCCGGAGGTCATGCGCGCCCCGCGCACCAGATCCCGCACCCCGCTGAGCAGGATCAGCAGGGCGATCAGGCCCATCACGGCGGGGACCAGCACGAACATGGTCTGGATGTTGTCGATGCCCACGCGGGCTCCTCTCAGTCGTCGGCGCGATCCTCACCCCGGCGTGCGGGAACCCCGCCCGCCCGGTCGCGCCGGCGGCGGGTCACACCGCTGCGTCGGCGTCCTGGTCTGCGGTGACGTCGTGCTGGGTGCTGCCCAGCAGGTGGGAGCCGCCGACGGGGTTGCTCTGCCAGCCCTCGATCTCCCAGCCCTCGGCGGGATGGCCGGTGAGCGTGACCATGCCGGTGTTGTACAGCGGCCGCTCCTCGAGGGAGGCGGCGCCGAGCCCGCCCATCACGGCGGCGAACACGCGGATCGCGGCGCCATGGCTGACCACCGCGACGGTCGCGTCCTCGGCGTACAGGCCGGCGATGTGCTGCAGCGCGCCGGTGTACCGCGTCCAGAACTGGTCGCCGCTCTCGCCGCCGGGCAGGCCCTCGGTGAACTCGCCGGCGCTCCAGCGGGCGTGGTTGCTCTGGTACGCCTCGATGGCCTCCGCGTCGCGGCGCATCTCGTAGTCGCCGGCGCTGATCTCCTCGAGCCCCGCGGTGAGCCGCGGGCTGGTGCCCAGGGCGGCGGCCAGCGGCGCCGCGGTCTCATGGGTGCGCAGCAGGCGCGAGACGTGCAGACCGGCGATGTCCTCGCCCCGCAGGGCCTCCGGCACCGCCCGTGCCTGCTCGTGGCCGAGGGCGGTGAGCCCCGGACCGGGATAGCCCGCATCGAGGATGCCCTCGACATTGCTGGGGGTCTGGCCATGACGGATCAGGAGAAGTCGCATGCTCGGCACCGTACGAGATCCCGCCGCACCGCGCATGGGCTCCTGTCACGGAGCGGTCTCAGGTCACAGCCTGACCGCGAGGGATCAGCACGGGGTGAGCACCTCGATGCGATTCCCGGCGCCGTCACGGGCATGGAAGCGCAGATACCCCGGGAAGGTCGTGCGCTCGCTCCATGACAGCTCGAAGCCGCCGGCCTCGATCCGCGCGGCCATCGCCTCGAGCTCCTCGGGCGAGTCGACCACGAGGGCGGGGTGCGCCTTGCGGGCCGGATGGAAGGGATCCTCCACGCCGACATGGATCTCCGCGACCACCTCCTCGCCGTCGAAGCCGCGGAACCAGCAGCCGCCGCGGCCGGCCAGTCCCTCGGGTTTGTCCACCTCCGTCAGGCCCACGGCGTCGCGGTAGAAGCGGCGTGCGCGCTCCTCCTCGCCGCGGGGCATCGACACCTGCACGTGATGAAGTCTCATCGGGGCTCCCTCGTGATGTGCCGGCCAGAGTACCTGCCCGTCGCCTCGGCCCCATCCTGTCCATCCCGTCCAGCCGGCGCGGCGGCTACGCTCGAGGCACCGTGGTCGTCGGGGCCCGAGCCCGCCCCTGCCGGAAGGAGCACACCATGCGTCGCAGCATCGTCAACGATCCCGAGGATCTCGTGCCCGAGGCCCTCGAGGGCCTCGTGCTCAGCAACCCGCTGCTGCTCGATCTCGATGAGGAGCACCGCGTCGTCACCCGCCGGCAGCCCGCCCGCGACAAGGTGGGGCTGGTCTCCGGCGGCGGCTCGGGGCACGAGCCGCTGCACGCCGGATTCGTGGGCACCGGCATGCTCGACGTCGCGGTCGCCGGCGCCGTGTTCGCCAGTCCCACCGCACTGCAGGTCCTCGAGGCCACGAAGGCGGCCGACGCGGGGCGCGGCGTGGTCCAGATCGTCAAGAACTACACCGGTGACGTGCTGAACTTCCGCATCGCCGGGGAGATCAGCGGCGACGACGCGGTGGAGACCGAGATCGTGCTGGTGGACGACGACCTCGCCACCGACACCGGCGACGGCGGCGGCCCCGGACGCCGCGGCACCGCCGCGACCGTCATCGTCGAGAAGCTCTGCGGCGCCGCCGCCGAGGCCGGCGCGGACCTCGCCGAGGTCGCCGCCATCGGCCGCCGCGCCGCCTCCCGCGCCCGCACCATGAGCCTCGCGCTCTCGGCCGGCACCCATCCCGGTGATGCGGAGCCCCAGTTCACCCTCGACGACGACGAGGTGGAGCTCGGTGTGGGCATCCACGGCGAACGCGGCCGCGACCGGGTCCCCTTCCGCGACGCCGACGGCCTCACCGAGCTGCTCGTCGAACCGCTGCGGAAGGAGCTCGAGCTGCATCGCGGCGACGAGGTGCTCGCGATCGTCAACGGCCTGGGCGGCACCTACCCGCTCGAGCTGAACCTGGTGGCGCGCGCCCTGCACCACCACCTGGCTGATGCGGGAGTGGCCATCGAACGCTCCCTCGTCGGCTCCTACGTGACCAGCCTGGACATGCACGGCATCTCGATCACGCTGATGCCGCTGGACGACGAGCAGCGCCGGCTGTGGGACGCTCCCGTCCGCACCCCGGCCCTGACCTGGTGAGGAGACCGAGATGACCAGCACCACCCTGCCCGAGGGCGTCGGCCGCGCCTTCGTCACCACGCTCCGCGAGACCCTGCTCGGCGCCGCCGACGCCCTCGGCGACCTGGATCGCCGCGCCGGGGACGGCGACTTCGGCACCAACGTGCGCACTGCCATGAAGCTCGTCGCCGCCCGTCTCGACACCGAGGAGCCCACGAGCTACCGCGGCTGGCTCACCGCGCTGTACATGGGCTGGCTGGGTGTGGGCGGCACCAGCGGGCCGCTGTTCGGCATGTTCTTCCGCGACATCGCGAAGGCGGCCGAGGCTGACGGCGGCGAGGGCGCCGACGAGAACGCCGTGCCCTCCCTCGCCCAGTTCGCCGAAGCTATCGCCGCCGGGCAGGCCACCGTGCAGAAGTACGGCGAGGCGGAGGTGGGGGACAAGACGATGATCGACGCCCTCGCCCCAGCCGTCGCGGCCCTGCGCGAGGCCGTGGGGGCGGGTGCCGCCGCCGGCGAGGCGCTCGCCGCCGCGGAGCAGGCCGCAGTCGAGGCCGCGCGGGCGACGGCGGAGACCACCGCACGACGCGGCCGCGCCAGCTACGTCGGCGACGTCGCCAAGGGTGTGATCGACCCGGGCGCCGCCGCGATGGCGCTCGTGATCGGTGCCGCCCGCGCCGCCGTCGACGGGGACGACGTGGACACCGCCTGGATTGGCTGAGCCCCGCTGGCCGACGCCACGCGGTATCAGAGGCGGATGACGTCAGCCATCTTCCCGGTGCGCGAGGACTCGTAGGCCGCGAGGATCACGCCCAGCACGCTGACGCCCTCCACCTCCGTGTTGATCGGACGCTCGCCGCTGAGCAGACAGTCCACGAAGTGCGCGACTTCCGCGGAGAAGGTCTCGACCTGCTCGTGCTCGAAGACCTGCTCCTCCTCGCCCCGCACCTGCACCCGCAGGGTCGAGCCGTCGGAGCTGAGCGAGCCCTTCTCGCCCACCACGGAGAAGCGGTCCGTGCCCGGCGCGGCCTGGTACGCCCAGGAGGTCACCATCTGGCCCACCGCACCGCTGTCGAAGCGCACCAGCACCTGCGCCGAGTCCTCGCCCTCCATGAACTTCAGACGGTGCGTGGACAGCATCGCGAATGCGCTGGTGGGGACCGCGCCGGCGAGATGCAGCATCAGATACGTGGGGTGGTAGCCGGTGTCGATCAGCTCGCCGCCGCCGGAAGTCGCGGCGTTTGCGCGCCAGCCCATCGAGTCGGGATCGAAGTCGTTGTAGAACGAGTCGGTGGTGCGCACCTCGTACACCTCGCCCAGCGTGCCGGCGTCGAGGATCTCCTTCGCCTTCGCGACGGCCGGCATGAACAGCTGATTGTGTGCGCACATCAGCGTCACGCCCGCCTTCTGCACGGCCTCGGAGACCTGCTTCGCCTCCTCGGGGGTCAGGCACAGCGGCTTCTCGCACAGGATGTGCTTGCCCGCCTCGGCGGCCGCGAGGATCGCGGGGGTGTGCAGGTGGTGGGGGAGGCAGATGTCGATCGCGTCGACGTTCTCGTCCTTCACCAGCTCGGTGAAGTCGGTGTAGCCCTTCGCGCCGGTCTCGGCCTCGCGGCGGGCGAGGGCCTCCGGGTCGACGTCGGCGATGGCGGTGACTTTCGCGCGGTCGGAGACGGTGGCATAGGCGTTGAGGTGGGCAGTGGCGATGCCGCCGCCGCCCAGGATGCCGATGCGGACGGGGGAGGGGACGGTCGTGGTCATGGGTTCTCCTCTGGAGGGGGCGAGCTGGTCACAAGAGGTCAGGTGGTGCCCGTGCGGGGTCGGGTCAGATGGCCGCGGCGTTCGCGGCGACCACCAGGGTGGTCAGGGCCTGGGCCCGTTCGAGGTTCTCGGTCGTCTCCTCACCGGAGCGGATCGCGTGGACCCACTGCGCGAAGGGGTTCTCCCCGTCACCGGGGACGTCGAGCGCGACGGGACCCTCGCCGGTGTCCACGCTGGTGCCGCCGTCGGTGCCGAGTCCGTGCTGAAATGAGCCCTTTGTGCCCTGCACCTCGATCGAGAACGGGCTCGCGGGGGTCACGAACCCCGTCTCGATCACGCCAATCGCACCGTCGGTGCCGGTCACGGTGACTACGGCGTTGTCCTCCACACCGCGGCCGGTCATGTCGGTGTACGTCGCCGACCGCACCTCGACGTCCGCGCCCAGGATCAGCTGGGTGAGGTAGGCGGGGTGGGCGGCGAGGTCGCTGAACGCCCCGCCGATCGCGGCGGCCGGATCGTAGAAGCGCGCCGGCAGCCAGTCGGCGACCGAGCCGTTGTGCGCCAGGCGCACCCGCGAATAGGTCAGCCGCCCGAGCGTGCCCTCCTCGAGCACCCGGCGCAGCGCGAGCGCGTAGCCGTGGCTCAGGCGGGGCAGGGACACGGTCAGCCGCACGCCCGCCTCGCGCGCTGCGGCGATCAGCTCCTCGCCCTCGGCGACGGTGGGGGCCAGCAGCTTCTCGGTGAACACGTGCTTGCCCGCAGCGATCGCCTTCCCGATCACCTCACGGTGCGCGCTGGTGGCGGTGGTGACGGTGACGCCGTCCAGATCCTCCCGGGCCAGCAGCGCGTCGAGATCGCCGGCGAACTCGACGCCGAGCGTCTCGGCCAGGGCGCGGCCGCGCTCGGCGTCCTCGTCCCAGACGGCGACCAGCTCCGTGTCGGGATTCTGCTGCGCTTCTCGGGCGTACTCCTCGGCGTGGACGTGCCAGGCCGACAGCGCGGCGATGCGTAGTGGTGCGGACATTCTTCCTCACGATCTCTCGGATGGTTCGCGGCACACCTGCGGGGCGGAGCACCGCACGGCGCGTCGGGGCAGGGGGCCCCGCGCCGCCTGATCGGCTCAGTCGGGCAGACGAACGTTCGGATCCGGTTCCCCGAAGCCCTCGGGCAGCTGGAACGGGCAGAACTGCTGCATGGTCGGGTCGACGTAGTCCTGGGCCTCCTTGACCAGGTTCTCCGGAGTGTCGGAGGCCTGATTCAGGCTCTCCTGCATCGTCATCATCGCGTCCCACAGCTTGGTGCCCACCGGCAGCGGCGGCCGGGACTGCGAGACGCTCAGCAGCTCGGCGAAGAAGCGGATGTCCTGGTTCCAGCCCTCGGGATCGGCGAGCGTCTCGAGGTTCGTGGGGATGCGGCTGATCCCCTTCGCGATGATCTTCTGCCCCTCGTACCCCGCGTAGAACGACATGAACCGCCAGGCCGCCTCGGACATGCTCGCGCCCTTGGGCATCGTCAGCGAGAACCCACCGGCCCAGGTGAAGGGGTCATCGCCCTCGTTCGGCACCGGCAGATGGGTGACGGTGTAGTTCATGTCCGGCTTGTAGTCCGCCTGACCCTGCACGCCCCACGGCCCGGTGATCTGGAACAGCTGCCGGCCGGAGAAGAAAGAGGTCTGCTCGGGCGGGGCGTTGGGCGGCTGGTAGGTGGCTTTGAAGGCGTCCAGCCGGGGGAAGTTCAGCCGCTCGACCCAGTCCGCGTACATGGAGGCCACATCGAGCATCGGCTGCTCGTCCAGCAGCATGCGGCACTCGGCGTTGTCGTACAGCGGCACCTTGTTCGCGATCGCCCACATCAGCAGCGAGGCCTGGTCATCCCAGGGGATCCAGGTGACCCGCTCGTAGGAGCCGCGCTCGTCCTGGATGCTGACCTGCTCGTCGAGCTCCCACATCTGCTCGTAGGTCAGCGGGCCGTTCTTCGGGTCCAGCAGAGCGCGGTCCACACCCGCCTCGTCCGCCAGGTCCAGGTTCACGTACATGCCGCGGGTGTCGCTGTCCATCGGCAGGCCGTAGTAGTGGCCGTCGTAGAACAGCTCGTCGGTGGCGAACTTGACCCAGCTGGACATGTACTCCTTCGGGCTCACCCCCTCGTGCTCCTCGATCAGGCCGTCGATCGGTTCGAGCAGCCCCAGCGAGGCGAACTGCGAGGTGTTGAAGCGGTCCATGTAGTACACGTCCGGGCCGGTGCGTCCGCGCACCGCGGTGATGACGCTCGAGGCGTCGCCCTCGCCGTTGGAGGGCACCTGGGAGACCTCGACGGTGATGTCGGGGTTCTCGGAGGTGAACGCCTCGACCACCTCGGCCTCGACGTCGGCGTCGGAGGCCCAGATGCCCCAGAGCCGCACCACGTTCGGATCGCGGTCGGACCCGGTGGGGCGGTCCGTGCAGCCGGTGATCGCGCCGCCGGCGATGGAGACGGAGGCACCGGCGCCCAGGGCCTTGAACAGAGTCCGTCGATCGATCACTTGAAACCTCCCAGGGAGATGCCGCTGACGAAGTAGCGCTGGAACAGGAAGAACAGGATCACCAGCGGCAGCACCACCAGGAACGAGGCCGCCATCAGCAGGCTGAACGGCACGTCCTGCGCGTTGACGGAGCGGAAAACCTCCATGCCGATGGAGAGCGTCTGCAGATTCTGGTCCTGCAGGTAGATCAGCGGCCCCATGAAGTCGTTCCAGGTGCCCACCGCGGCGAAGATCGCCACCACGGTCAGTGCCGGACGGGTGGACGGGAAGACGATCCGCCAGGCGATCGACCAGTCGCTGGCGCCGTCGACCCGGGCCGCGTCGAGCATGTCGCGCGGGGTCTGCAGCATGAACTGCCGCAGCAGGAAGGTGAAGAACCCTCCCGCGAAGAGAGCGGGCAGGATCAGCGGCACCCACGTGTTGACGAAGCCCAGCGCCGCCCACATGTCGAACATCGGGATCAGCGTGACCGGGAACGGCAGGAACAGCGTCGCCAGCACCACGAAGAACACCTTGTCGCGGCCCGGCCAGTCGATGCACGAGAAGCCGTAGGCGACGATGAAGTTCGAGACCACCGAGAACACCACCACGCTCAGCGTGATCAGCGCGCTGTTGCGGAAGAACAGCCAGAACGGCATCACCGTGGTGGCCTCGCGGAAGTTGCTCCAGTGGAACTCCTGCGGGAACAGGGTGGGCGGGACCATCGCGAGCTCCTCGGGTCCCTTGAGAGCCGAGATGATCATCCAGTACAGGGGCAGGGAGAACAGGACCAGCACCGCCAGGATCACCAGGCGGGAGATCCAGGCGCTGATCCCGGTGGACCGCGATCCATCGGGGTTGCGGCCGTAGTCGGAGCGGGACTTCAGCGGGCGGGTCGGCTCCGCCGTGCGCCCCGGGGAGTTCATCTGAGTGATCGCCATGATCTTCGCTTCCTCTCAGCCCGCGGCCACGTCGTAGTTGACGAACCGGCGCGAGAGCCAATAGATGAGGCCGGCCAGGAGCATCCCGAACAGGAACAGCAGCACCGCGAGCGCCGAGGCGAAGCCCAGCTGCCCGTAGGAGAAGGCATTCCGGTAGAGGTACAGCATGTAGAACAGCGTCGCGTTGTCCGGACCGCCGTCGGTCATGATGTAGGCCTCGGTGAACACCATCATCGCGCCGGAGACGCCCGTGATCAGGTTGAACAGGATCGTCGGGGTCAGCAGCGGCAGTGTGATCGCGGTGAACTGCTTCATCCTCCCGGCGCCGTCGATGCGCGCCGCCTCGTAGAGGGCGGAGGGGATGTTCCGCAGCCCCGCGAGGTAGATCAGAGCAGCGTTCCCGGCGGCCAGCTGGGCCATCAGGATGATGACGATCTTCGCGTAGCGGGGCTCGCCCAGCAGATTCGTGTCCGGCATCCCGAACAGTCCCAAGATCTGGTTGACGATGCCGAACTGCGGGTTGACGAACACGATGAAGATGAAGGACATCGCGAACATCGGGATCAGCGATGGCAGGTACAGCAGGGTGCGGTACACCGCGACCTCGCGAACGTTGCGGTTCATCGCCAGCGCCAGCAGCAGCGCCACCACCAGGCCCAGCGGCACGGCGACCAGCATGTAGTAGACCGTGTTGCCCACCGAGGTGCGCACCAGCGGGTCCAGGAATGCGGCGACGTAGTTCTGCAGCCCGATGAAGGTGGGGGTCTGCATGCCCGAGTACTGGGTGAGGCTGATGGCGAAGGAGTACACCAGCGGGTAGATCACGAAGGCGGCCACGCCGATGATCCACGGCGAGATGAACAGCAGCCCCACCCTGAGGTTCCGCTTGTCGCGCCGACTCAGCCGTCGACGGCCGCGACCTGCGCCGGCGGTCCCGGGCGGGGCCTGCGCGATCCCGCGCGGCGGGGTGCCCGGGGGATGGGCGGGCCCGGCTGCGACGCTCGAATCGCTCGCGCTCATGATGCTCCTTTCGACGGCACCGCGTCATCGTCGGTGCGTGAACGGGCGGGACGGAGTGCTCCCACCACGGCGGATGCGGGGACCGGACGATCCCCCCGCCATTGGTGAGGTAGGTTACTCACACCGATAGACATAATCAACGTCTCGGCACCGGGGAGTTTCCTCGCATGGTGCCGATGAGCCCCGCGTATCGTGCGCCGCAGCGGGGAGCGCCCTCGGATCCACCGGGGCGGCCGAGCAGGGAGGAGCGGCATGCGCGGGACATCGATGGCCGATATCGGCTCCTACAACGAGAAGCTCGTGCTGCAGCTGATCCGCGCCGCCCCGGACGGGGTCTCCCAGTCGCAGGTGGTGCGCACCAGCGGCCTCTCGCGGCAGACGGTCTCGCTGATCGCCCGTCGCCTGCTGCTGGAGGGCCTCATCGAGACCGCGGGGCAGCGGATCTCCGGGCCCGGCAAGCCCACCACCCTCCTGCGGACCGTGGCCGACTCCCGCTGGACCATCGGCCTGCACGTGGATCCCGCGCACCTCACCGTGGTGATCTGCGACCTGCAGGGCAACCCGGTGGATTCCACCACCCTCGGCGCTCCCACCGAGGACGCCGGCGCGGACATCGCCCGCATCGCCGCGGAGATCGAGCGCCTCTGCGCCCACCACGGCGCCGTCATGATCCACGACCTCCCGGCCCCGGCTGCGCAGTCAGGCGACGGAGGATCCGTCCCGCAGTCGCCGCCGCGGCGAGTGGTTCTCGGGATCGGCGTCGCCGCCCCCGCCCCGATGGATGTGGCCGCCGGCGAGCTCACCACGCCGCCATGGCTGCCCGGCTGGCACGGCGCCGCCGTGGTCGCCGATCTCGAGGCGGCCACCGGCCTGCCCGTCCTCCTCGACAAGGACACCAACGCGGCGCTGACCGGCGAGATCTGGGCCGGCCACCTGCCCGCCGAGGAGACCGTGCTGTACCTCTACCTCAGCCACGGCGTGGGCTCCGCGGTCAGCGCCGACGGCCGCGTGCACCGCGGCAGCAGCACCCAGGCCGGCGAGATCGGGCACCTGCCCACCGGCCTTGCCGACGAGATCTGCCGCTGTGGGCGGCACGGCTGCCTGAACCTGTTCACCGACGCCCGCCGCATGATCGAACGCGCCACCGCTGCGGGGGCGAAGGTCGGCCCGCACGACATCTCCGCCGCCGTGGACGCGATCGTCGCCGCCGCCGAACGCGGCGAGAGCGCGGCGCTGCAGGCCGTCGAGCAGCACCTGGACGCCGTGGTCGCAGCGCTGGAGATCCTCTCCAGCATCCACGACCCCCAGCGGATCATCGTCGGCGGACCCATGCTGACCGCACTGCTGCCCCTGGCGACGCCCCGGATCCGCGAGGGCACCGCGGCCAGGCTCGTGGAGACCGGGGGCACGCTGCACTTCTCCGAACTCGGCAACGCCGCCGGCGCGATCGGCGCCGCCTGCCTTTTCCTCGAGGAGGAGCTGTCCCCCGGCCGCAGGCTCGGGGCCCGAGCGAGGAGCGGCTCATGAACAGCCGAGCCTCCGCCTACATGCCGCGCCCCCGCCGCCGGACCACCTGGCTGGTGGAGAGCATCGAGCATCTGTACGCCGTGGTGCGGATCCAGCTGGTGTGGCTGGGGCTGACGCTCCTGGGGCTGATCGTGGTCGGCATCGCCCCGGCCACCTGCGCCGCGGCCGAGGCGCTGCGGGCCGAGCGGCGCGGCGAGCTCACCCGGGCGCTGCCCCTGATGTGGGAGGCCTACCGGCGCGAGCTGATTCCCGCCGGGATCCGGATGCTGCCGCTGATGGCGGTGCAGACGCTGGCCCTGCTGATGCTCTGGCAGGCCGCGGCCGGGCTCAGCAGCAACCCCGCGGTCATGGCAGTGCTGGGAACATTCGGCGCACTCACCGCCGGCTGGGCGGGCGTCTCCCTCGCTGCGATCGCCGTCGCCCCGCGCGTGCGGGATCAAGACCTGCTGGTCACCTGGCGGCTCGCCCTGCTGATGCCCGGGGCGGTGCCGCTGCGGAGCCTCGCCGTGGCGGTGCTGCTGGCCGCCTGGACCCTGCTGTGCACGAGCGTGTGGCCACTGGGCCTGCTGCTCGGCGCGGGGCTCGCGATCGACATCGCGGTCGGCCTGCTCAGCACGCGCATCTCCCTGCTGCTCGAGGATCTCAGCGCCCAACGGTCCGGCCCGCCTACGGAGTCGGCCGACCCCGGCACTCCCTGACACGCCGCCATCTCAGACGACTCCAACCGCAAAGCCGCGACCCCGATGAAGGAGCCCCCATGTTCTCGACCCTCTCGTCCGGCGCGCTCGGGCTCGACCTCGACCATTCCCGCGCCGTCGACCTCGCGGCCGCCCACGGCTTCGGAGGCGTGGACCCCGATCTCGGGCGCTTCCGCTCCCTGGGCCGCGCCGGCACCGCCGAGCACGCCGCCGCCGTGCGCGAGAAGGGCCTGCAGTGGAGCATGGCCGGCCTGCCCGTCGCGCTCGACGCCCCGGCCGAGGAGTTCCGCCGGCAGCTGGTGGATCTGCCCACCGACCTCGAGCTGCTCGCCGCCGCCGGCGTGACCCGCGTGGGCACCTGGATCCGCCCCATGCATCAGGAGCTCGACCACCGCCAGAACTGGCGCCTGCACCAGGGCCGCATCGCCTGGTCGCCGCCCTGCTCGAGGAAGCCGGCATCCGGCTGGGCCTGGAGTACATCGGCCCGAAGACCTTCTGGTCCACCGAGCGCTTCCCCTTCATCCACTCCCTGCGCGAGGCCCGCGAGCTGATCGCCGAGACGGGCGCCGCGAACGTGGGCCTCATCCTCGACACCTACCACTGGTACACCGCAGGGGAGGACGCCGCACAGCTGGAGGGCCTCACCGACAAGGACATCGTCTCGGCGGACCTCAACGACGCCCGCGCGGACCGCGAGATCGACGAACAGCAGGACCTCGACCGCCGCCTGCCCTTCGACACCGGAGTCATCGACCTCGATGGCTTCCTCCACGCCGTCGGCGCCGCCGGCTACACCGGCCCGGTGAAGATCGAACCGTTCATGGCATCCCTCGCCGAACGACCGGTGGACGAAGTGCTCGCCCAGATCTCCGGACTGCTGGACCGCGCGCTCGCGGTCCCGGAAAGGGCGGATCGTCGATGACATCGGCAGGTCCGGCTGTCCTGCGGACGGCAGCGCCGGGACCGGCGGAGCGCTGATAGGTTCACCGGTCATGCCTGAACTCGCTGCGCTGGTCCCTGCCCTGGGCATCGGTGCCTGGCTGCTGGTGGCCGCCGGTGCGCTGATCGTCGGCTTCTCCAAGACGGCGCTGCCCGGCGCGGGAACCATCGCGGTGGGCCTGTTCGCGCTGGCCATGCCGGCGAAGGAATCCACCGCCGCCCTGCTGCTCCTGCTCATCGTGGGCGACATGACGGCGCTGTGGGTGTACCGGCGGGAACCGGATCTGCGCACCCTGGTGCGCTTGCTGCCCAGCGCCATGATCGGCGTGGTGATCGGCGTGTTCTACTTCGCGCACGTCGACGGGCCGGGGGTGCGGCTCACGATCGGCGTGATCCTGCTGGCCCTCGTGCTGGTCACCGTCACGCGCCGGCAGCTCGCCCAGCGCCGCAGCGTCGCCGCGGCCCGTGCGGGGCGGGAGGAGGCGCCGGCGGCCGTCGGCTCCCAGCCGGGCCTCGCCGCGACCGCGCAGGGCGTCGGCTACGGCCTGATGGGCGGGTTCACCACCATGGTGGCCAACGCCGCGGGGCCGGTGATGTCCCTGTACTTCTACGCGATGCGCATGCCGGTGCTGACCTTCCTCGGCACGTCTGCCTGGTACTTCGCGATCGTCAACCTGTTCAAGGTGCCGTTCTCCGCGGGGCTGGGTCTGATCACACGCGAGACGCTGGTGATGGATGCGCTGCTGGTGCCGGTGGTGCTGCTCGGCGCGTTCCTCGGGTCCCGGGTGGCGCGGCGGATCCCGCAGAAGGTGTTCGAGAACCTCATCCTGGTGCTCACGGTCGCCGCCGCGGTCGGCCTGCTGGTGATCTGACCCCTCCGGCTCAGCCGGCGCGGAAGCCCTGCGCCTCGACGTCCTGCGGGGTGCCGGCATAGATGATCTCGCGCACCTCCATCTCCGTCGGCGCAGCGCCGCCCACGCCGAGGTCCGCCGTCCAGATCGGGCCGTGCGGGTCGAAGTAGGTGCTCGCGGTGGCGAGGTCGAGCAGCAGCGCGGAGTTCTCCCCGCAGTGCAGCCAGCTCTGCCGGCCCTCGTGGTGGTCGAGGTCGTCGCGCGGCACCGGGGTGCAGGTGGTGCCGTCGGCGAGGATGACCATCAGCGGCAGCGGATCCTCCGGGGCGGGGGCGGTGAAGCTCTCGATCGCGGGGTCCTGGATGTGCACGGCCGTCTTCTCGAGCGGGTCGCTCACGCACAGCGCCGTGTCGGCGGTCTCCTGCTTGCAGGCGATCAGCCGGTCGTCCGGGTCGCCGCAGGCGAAGTAGTCCTCGCCCAGGGCCCAGCGGGAGATCTGCGGCGGTCGGTCCCCGCACGCATCGTCCTCGAGCTCCGCGATCGTCCAGCTCTCGTCCGGCCAGACGCCCGTGATGACGGTCGCCGAGAACGGGTCGTCCTCGCGACCGTCCGGTCCCACCAGCGCCGGTCCGCCGTCGTCGGCCTCCGCCGGGGCGGTGGCCTCGGCCTCGATCGTGGGCACCTGCTGGGGCGTGGCCTGCTCGCGCGGGGCGGAGTCGTCAGGCGGGGAGTCGACCGGAGGGGAGTCCGACGGGGAGGAGGGCGCGGAGCTGGTCGGCGAGGCGGAGCCCTCCGGTGCGGGGCCGCCCTCCGCGGCGCAGGCGGCGAGCGTGAGGCTGAGCAGCGCCGCCCCCAGCAGCGCACCGCATCGGAGGGCGCTGCGGCGGAGGCGCCTGGGCTGGGCAGGTGGTCGGCGGTGAGCGGCCATCAGGCATCGGTGTCCGTTCCGGTACGGGGACGACGGCCCGTTCCGCCCTCCCCCGAGGCTCTGCTCCGAGGGTAGGCCGCGCGCCGCCCCCGGGGCGAGAGGATCAGGCGGGTCCGGGCGGGCCGGCCGGGCGGCATCGGCACCGGCCCTGCGCCTCACGCCTCGTGCGACGCGACCCCGCACTGGGCGGTGAGATCTCCCTGCACGGCGAGACCACTCTGTGCGGCGAAACTCTGTGCGGCGAAACCTCCCTGCGCGGCGAGACCGCCCTGGGCGGTGCGGCCGCCCTGCGACGTGCTCCCGCCGCGGGAGGCGAGCCCCGGGCTCACGAAGGTCTGCAGCGCCAGCACCGCGGCGCCGACGGCGCAGGGGTGGGGCTGCACCTGGGAGACCGTGACCGTGGCCTCCGTGCCCAGGTTGCGGGCCCTGGCGGTGTAGTGCTCCGCCATCACCTCGCCCACGAGCACCGGCGCCGCCTGCAGGGCGGGCCCGGAGAGCACCACGGTGCGGATGCCGAGCGCGCTGGTCGCGGCCCACACCGCCTGGGCCACGGCCGCTGCCGCCGCGGTGAAGATCTCCCGGGCGCGCGGCTCCCCGTGGGCGGCGGCGAGGGCGAGGAGCACCACGTCGCTGCTCAGCGAGCTGGGGGTCAGCCGCAGCTCGAGCTCCTCGGCCAGCCCGTCCCTCGCAGCCGCCCGGTCCACGAGCGCGCGCGCCGAGGCGTACTGGTGCAGGCAGCCGTGGCCCCCGCACTCGCACGGCGGCCCGCTCGGGTCGATCCCCACGTGGTCGAGGGTCGCGGAGCTGCCCGGGCCGGGCTGCAGCGGCCGCCCGTCCTGCAGGATCGACAGCCCGATCCCCGCCTCCATGTGCACGGTCGCGCACAGTCCGCTCTCGGGCTGCTCGCCGCTCCAGAAGCTGCCCAGCGCCGCGCAGGCCGGCTCGTTCGCGCTGATCGAGGGGATGTTCAGATCGCGCGTGATCTCGCGCAGCAGCGCCGGGCCGTCCGCGGTGAGGTCGTGGGGGAGGGCGACGCCGATGCCGGTCGCCGCATGCGCACCGGCCTCGGGCCGCAGCGTCGACAGCGCCCGGTGGAGGGCCTCGCGCACGGCCCCGCGATCGCTCGGCGCCTCGAGCGGCACCGCGATCCGGGCCTGCAGCGCGCCGGTGAGGTCCACCGCGGCCAGCGACAGCCGATCGGCGTCGATGGTGCAGCCGATGGCCCAGCGGGCCTGGTCGTTCAGTCGCAGCAGCGAGGCGCGCTTGCCCCCGTTGGAGCGCGCGAATCCGCTCTCCACCAGCAGCCCCTCGGCGAGGAGGCGTTTGACGGCGTAAGTGACGGTGGCCGGGGTGACCCCGAGCTCGCGGGAGATCTCGACCCGGCTGGTCTGCGAGCGGCGCCGGACGATCTCGAGGATCGCGGCGTCCGTCGCGGAGGCTCGGCGTTCGCCGGTGGTGCTCATCGCGACCTCCTTCTCGTGGCCGTGGCCCGCCCGCCCGCAGCGGCTGCGCGGGAGCGGGATGCGCCAGTGTCGCACTCCGTCACGGCCGCGCGAGCGGCGGTCCGTGACCATTTCGTAGCGTGCCGCGCCCGGGGTTTCCCCTTGACGGGCGGTGATCTGGGTCTCCACAATACCCTTACTTCATTAACCAAATGAAGAAAGCGCGGCAGGGGATCTGCCAGCGATCGACTCACACGCAGAGACGCGTGGCAAGGAGAGCAACGATGCACCTCAGTCGTCGGGATCTGTACAAGCTCAGCGCCCTCGGCGCGGCGCCCCTCGCCCTCGCGGCGTGCGGCACCAGCTCCAACCTCGACAGCGGGGGAGGCAGCGGATCGGAGGAGCGGCCGATCCTCGTCACCAACGCGACCGACGGGAGCCTGACCAAGAACTTCAACCCGCACTCGCCCTCCGTGGTGCACATGATCCAGGGCCTGATCTACGAGACGCTGTTCTACTTCAACCCGCTCGAGGCGATCGACCAGGAGCCCGTGCCGCTGCTGGGCGAGAGCTTCTCCTGGAACGAGGACGGCACCGTCCTGACGGTCACCCTCCGCTCCGGCGTGGTCTGGACCGACGACACCCCCTTCACCGCGAAGGACGTCGCCTTCACCTTCAACAAGATCCACGAGACCGAGGCGCTGAACGCCGGCGGCACCGCACCCTCCGCGGAGGAGATCGACGAGTCGACCGTCGAGATCCACTACGCCGAGCCGTCCTTCACCGAGGGCCCCAACGCCCTCTCCCGCACCTGGATCGTCCCCGAGCACCTCTTCGCCGACGTGGACGACCTGGCCACCTACGCGAACGAGGAACCGGTGGGCACCGGCCCGTTCGCGCTCGAGGACTTCACCCCCGAGTCGTACCTGATGCTGACCAACGAGAAGTACTGGGACGAGGGCAAGCCCGCCATCGGCGGCATCCGCGCGATCACCACCTCCGGCAACCAGTCCGCCACCGACATGTGGCTGACCGGCGAGATCGACTACATGTCCGCCGCGATCCCGAACCTCGAGGAGCACGTGGAGAACAACCCGGACCTCGCGTACACCAACACCGGCATCTCCCAGATGGCGCTCATGGCCGCCTGCAACCCGGAGCTGGGCTGCGAGGGGCCGCAGACCGACGTCGCCGTGCGCAAGGCCCTCTACTACGGCATGGACCGCGAGCAGCTGTCCAAGCTGGCCTTCTTCGACCTCGGCGCGGACATCTCGCCCTCCTTCGCGCTGCCCGAGCGGGACGCGGACTTCATCGACCCCTCGCTCGAGAACGCGCCCTGGAACGCCCAGCCCGACGAGGCGACGACGATCCTCGAGGACGCCGGGTACAGCCTCGGCGACGACGGCATCTACGCCAAGGACGACGTGCGGCTCTCGATGACGATCTCCTGCCCCACCGGCTGGTCCGACTACGTCACCGCGCTGGACACCCTCGCCGCGCAGTACAAGGAGATCGGCATCGAGCTGATCCCGCAGCAGGTCTCCGTCAACGAGTGGAACGACGCCAAGGCGAAGGGCACCTATCAGCTGGTCATCGACGCCGTCGGCCAGGGGCCCGCGCCGGATCCGTACTACCCGTACCGCAACCAGTTCTCGACCGACAACACGGTGCCCGTGGGCGAGAACGGCAACCCGTACAACAACGTCACCCGCTTCTCGGACCCGGAGGTCGATGCGGCGCTGGAGGTGGCCGCGGCCACCGACGACACCGAGGTCAAGAAGGAGCAGTACTTCATCATCCAGCAGCGCCTGTTCGAGGTGATGCCCGCGATCCCGGTGCTCATCGGCTCGAGCCTGACGGAGTACAACACCTCGAAGGTCACCGGCTGGCCCACCGAGGACGATCTCTACGCCTACCCGATGTCCTGGGCCGCGCCGGACAGCGCCATGGTCCTCAAGGCCGTCGTCCCCGTCTCCTGACCCGTCGGCCCGTCCGCTGACCCGTCGGCCCCGCGCCGTCCCCGCCCCCGCGCTCGCCGCCGGGGCGGGCGGCGCGGCCCGACCCCGTCCGACGAAAGGATCTCGAGCCCGTGCATCTCCTGCGCAAGATCGGGTTCTACCTGGTGGCCCTGTGGGCCGCGGTGACCCTCAACTTCTTCATCCCCCGCGCCCTGCCCGGCAGCCCGGTGGATGCCGTCCTGGCCAAGCTCGCGCTGCGCGGCCCGGTGGACCCCCATACCCGCGAGGCCATCGAGGTGATGCTCGGTGCGGACAACGACCGCTCGCTGATCCAGGAGTACTTCGCCTACCTGGGCGGTCTGTTCACCGGTGACCTCGGCGTCTCCGTCACCTACTTCCCCACCCCCGTCTCGGCGGTCGTGGGCCAGTCGCTGCCCTGGACGCTGATCCTCGTGGGCCTGGCCACCACGTTCACCTTCCTGCTGGGGATGGTGCTGGGCACCGTCGCCGGCTGGCGGCGCGGCACCTGGCTGGACTCCCTCATCCCCGCCACCACGATCCTCCAGGCCGTGCCCTACTTCTGGCTCGCGCTGCTGTTCATCTACGTGCTGTCGGTGAACCTGGGGCTGTTCCCGATCTCCGGCGGCTACGACTACACCCTGGTGCGCCCGGCGTTCGACTACCCCTTCCTCTCCAACGCCGTCTACTACGGCTTCCTGCCGGCGCTGACGATCGTGCTGTCCTCCCTGGGCGGCTGGCTGCTGGGGATGCGCAACATGATGGTCTCGACCCTCAGCGAGGACTACATCCTCACCGCCGAGGCGAAGGGCCTCTCCCCGCGCCGCGTGATGATCATGTACGCGGCCCGCAACGCGATGCTGCCCAGCGTCTCCGGCTTCGCGATCTCGCTGGGCTTCGTGGTCTCCGGCTCGATCGTCGTCGAGACCGTCTTCTCCTACCCGGGGGTCGGCTTCACCATGCTGCAGGCCGTGCAGAACAACGACTACCCGCTCATGCAGGGCATGTTCCTGATCATCACCGTCTCCGTGCTCGCGGCGAACCTCGTGGTGGACCTGCTGTACGGCGTCATCGATCCCCGCACCCGAGCGCGAGGCTGAGGAGCTCCCATGTCACGCACTGCTGAGAACCGCGGCCTCCGCGCCGCTCTGCGCCGCCACGCCACCCCCTCCCTGGTGATCGGGGTGGGCCTGGTCGTCGCGATCACCCTGTTCGGGGTGTTCGTCCCCTTCGTCGTCGCCGATCCGCTGACCATCTCCAGCTCCGGCATGCAGCCGCCCTCGGCCGAGCACTGGCTGGGCACCACCCAGACCGGGCAGGACGTCCTGTCCCAGCTCGCCTGGGCCACCCGCGGCTCGCTCATGGTGGGCGTGATCGTCGCCGTCCTGGCCCTGTTCCTCTCCGCCTTCTTCGGGATCCTCGGCGGATACCTGGGCGGCTGGGTCGACGAGGCGTTCTCCCTGTTCACCAACGTCGTGCTGATCCTGCCCGGCCTGCCGCTGATGATCGTCATCGGCTCCTACGTGCAGCAGCGCGGCCTGCTGCTGATCGCCGTGATCCTTGCGATCACCTCGTGGGCTGCCGCGGCCAGGGTGCTGCGCTCGCAGACCCTCTCGATCCGCACCCGCGACTACGTGCAGGCCGCGAAGCTCGCCGGCGAGAAGCCGCACCGGATCATCGCCGTCGAGATCCTGCCGAACCTGCTGCCGGTGATGTCCAGCGGCTTCGTGTTCGCCCTGATCACCGCGATCCTCGGCGAGGCGGGGCTGAGCTTCATCGGCCTCGGCGTGGTGGGCACCCAGACCTGGGGCTCGATGCTGTTCTACGCCCAGAACGGCCAGGCGCTCACCCTGGGCGGCTGGTGGTGGTTCGTACCGCCGGGCGCGATGATCGCGCTGCTGGGCTGCGGCCTGTCCCTGATCAACTTCTCGATCGACGGGATCATCAACCCCCGCCTGCGCACCGCCCCGAAGGCGGCCCGCACCGTGCGCCGGGCCGAGAACGCCGACGAGTCCACCACCGCGACCGAGGAGGCCCTCGCATGAGCACCCCGATGACCGGTCCGGTCCCGCCGGACCACCCCGACCACGACGCGGAGCAGACCCTCGATGCGGACTCCGTGCTCGCCCGCGAGGAGGCCGGCGGCCTGCTGGTGGACGGCTCCCTCGAGGAGGGGCGCCTCGGCGGCGCGGCCTCGCCGGTGCTCGAGGAGCCCGTGCTCAGCGTGCGCGATCTCAACATCGTCTACGAGGTGGGGGAGGGGGTGCACGCCGTCAAGGACGCCTCCTTCACGCTGCGGCGCGGGGAGATCCTGGGCCTGGCGGGGGAGTCGGGCTGCGGCAAGACCACCCTCGCCTACGGCCTGAACCAGCTGCACCGGCCGCCGGCCCGGATCACCGGCGGGACGGTGACCTTCCACGACCGCGACGACGGCTCCGAGGTGGACGTGCTCGCCCTGCAGGGGCAGTCGCTGCGCACCTTCCGCTGGTCGAAGGTGGCGATGGTGTTCCAGGGGGCGATGAACTCCCTGAACCCGGTGCTCAGCATCCGCAGCCAGCTGAACGACGTGCTCACCACCCACCGGCCGCAGATGGAGCGCGCCGAGCGCCGCCGCCGCAGCGAGGAGCTGCTCGAGCTGGTGGGCGTGGACCGCGACCGCATCGACGCCTTCCCCCATGAGCTCTCCGGCGGCATGCGCCAGCGCGTGATGATCGCGATGGCGCTCGCGCTGGACCCGCAGCTGATGATCATGGACGAGCCCACCACCGCGCTCGACGTGGTGGTGCAGCGCGAGATCCTCCAGGAGGTGCTGCGACTGCGCAAGGAGCTCGGCTTCGCGGTCGTGTTCATCACCCACGACCTGCCGATGCTGCTGGAGATCTCCGACCGCATCGCCGTGATGCGGGAGGGGCGGATCGTCGAGCTCGACACCGCCGAGAACCTCTACTTCGCACCGCAGGACCCGTACACCCGCCGCCTGCTGGGCTCCTTCCCCTCCCTCACCGGGGAGGCGGGGGACTTCGTGCGCGCCGGCTTCGGCGACGCCGAGCAGGTGGAGCAGGCTGAACAGGCTGAACACGCCGAGCAGGCTGACCAGGAGGCCACCGCATGACCACCCTCACCGTCACCGACCTGCACAAGTCCTACCGGCTGCGCAGCGGGGCGCGCTTCTCCACCCTCGACGCGGTCAAGGGCGTGGACCTCGAGCTCAGCCCCGGCCGCACCGTCGCGCTGGTGGGGCAGTCCGGCTCCGGCAAGTCCACGATCGCGAAGATCCTCGCCCAGCTCGAGCGGCCCACCTCGGGCACGATCACGCTGGACGGCGCACCGATCGGCACCCGCGGCCGGGCGCTGGCCCGCTACCGCGACCAGGTGCAGATGGTGTTCCAGGATCCCTTCGCCTCGCTGAACCCCTTCCACAGCATCGGCCACCACATCGAACGGCCCCTGCTGCTGCACGGCCGCGCCACCCGCGCGAACGTGCGGGAGAAGGTGTGCGAGCTGCTCGAACGGGTCAACCTCACCCCCGCCGAGACCTTCATCGACCGCAGCCCGCACGAGCTCTCCGGCGGGCAGCGCCAGCGCGTCGCGATCGCGCGGGCCCTCGCCCCCGGGCCCACCGTGCTGATCGCCGACGAGCCGGTGTCGATGCTGGACGTCTCCGTCCGGCTCGGCGTGCTGAACCTGCTCGCGCGCCTGCAGCGCGAGGAGAACCTGGCGATGCTCTACATCACCCACGACCTCGCCACCGCCCGGCATTTCTCCGATGAGATCCTGGTGATGTACCGCGGGGAGGTCGTCGAGCGCGGCCCGGCCGACGAGGTCATCCTCAATCCGCAGGCAGAGTTCACCAAGCAGCTGCTGATCGCCGCCCCCGAGCCCGGGAACAACCCGCGCTTCCTCGCCGAGGCCCGTCGCCGCGGCGTCCCCATGCCCGACCACCTGGCACTCGCCGAGGAGAACACGTGACCGACCGCAGCACCCCCGCCACCACCCGTCGCCCCCTGCACGAGGGCTGGCGGCTCAGCATCACCGCGGGCCCTGCCCCGATCGCCGTCCAGGACGTGCCCGCCACGGTGCCCGGCACGCTGATCACCGACCTGCACGCCGCCGGGCTGATCGAGGATCCGTACCTGGACCGCCACGAGCACGACCTGCAGTGGACCGGCGAGTGCGATGTCACCTACGCGACCCGCTTCGACTGGACCGCCGCCGGCGCCGACCGGGTGGACCTGGTCGCCGCCTCGCTGGACACCGCCGCGACCGTGGTGCTGAACGGCCGCCGGATCGCCGAGGTGCAGAACCAGCACCGGTCCTGGCGCTTCGACGTCACCGACGCGCTGGTCGAGGGGGAGAACGAGCTCGAGATCCGCTTCGCCTCGCCGCTGCGCACGGCGCGCGAGAACGAGAAGGTGCTCGGGGCGATGCCGCACACCGGCAACGACCTGCCCTACAACGCGATCCGCAAGATGGCCTGCAACTTCGGCTGGGACTGGGGGCCGGTGCTGGTCACCAGCGGCATCGCCGGCCCGATCGGCCTCGAGCAGTGGTCCACGGCGCGGCTGGCCGAGGTGCGCCCGCAGGTGACCGTCGAGCCCGGCGCACGCGGCCTGGTGGACCTCACCGCGCTCATCGAGCGCGCCGACCTGCTGGACGATTCCGCGGTGACCGTCGCGGCCCGGCTGCTGGACCCCTCCGGGCAGCAGATCGACGAGAGCACCCGCACCACCGCGGAGGACGAGACCGCGCTGCAGCTCACCGCCGCGGATCCCCAGCTGTGGTGGCCGCGCGGCTACGGCGACCAGCCCCTGTACACGGTGGTCCTCGAGCTGCGCGACGCGCACGGGGCGCTGCTGGAGACGCGCGAGCACCGCGTGGGCCTGCGCACCGCCGGCGTGCAGGAGGAGCCCGACGAGATCGGCACCTCCTTCACCGTCGTCGTCAACGACCGCCCGATCCTCGCCAAGGGCGCGAACTGGATCCCCGATGACTGCTTCCCCTCGCGCCTGACCGTCGAGGACTACCGCGCGAGCATCGCCGACGCGGTCGACGCCGGGATGAACACCCTGCGGATCTGGGGCGGAGGGCTGTACGAGTCGGAGCTGCTGTACGCGCTGTGCGACGAGCTGGGCATCCTGGTGTGGCAGGACTTCACCACCGCGTGCGCCGCCTACTCCGAGCTGGATCCGCTGCGCAGCGAGTTCGAGGCGGAGGCGCGCGAGCACATCGTCCGCCTGGCCTGGCATCCCTCGCTGGTCCACTGGAACGGCAGCAACGAGAACGTCGAGGGCTACCACCACTGGGGATGGCAGGAGCACATCCCGGAGGGCGCCGGCTGGGGGCTGGGCTACTACACCGAGCTGTTCCCCTCCCTGCTCGCCGAGCTCGACCCCACCCGCAGCTACACCCCCACCAGCCCCTACTCGCGCCCGCTGCCCGAGGATCCGCGCAACCCCGATCACGGCACCGTGCACAACTGGGTGGCCTGGGCCTCCGAGGAGGACAACGACTACACCCGCTACCGCGACACGATCCCGCGGTTCTCCGCCGAGTTCGGCTACCAGGGCCCCGCCAACTACGCGACGATCGCCCGGGCCGTCACGGAGCGGCCGCTGGACGAGGACTCCGAGACGATGCTGTCCCATCAGAAGGCCGTGGGCGGCCAGGACAAGCTGCGCCGCGGCATGGCCCCGCACCTGCCGCCCGTGGAGGGCTTCGACGACTTCCACTTCGCGACGCAGCTCAACCAGGCCCGCGCCCTGATCTGCGGGATCGGCCACTACCGCTCCCACTGGCCGGTGTGTGCCGGCACCATCGTGTGGCAGCTCAACGACTGCTGGCCGGTCACCTCCTGGGCCGCGGTGGACGGCGACCGCCGCCGCAAGCTCCTCTGGTACGCGCTGCGCGACGTCTACGCGCCGGTGCTGCTGACCATCCAGCCCCGCGAGGACGGCCCGGCGATCAGCCTCGGCAACGACACCGACGAGCCCCTCGCCGGGACGCTGCAGCTGCGCCGCCAGCACCACGACGGGACCGTCCGCGCCCGCGCGGAGCTGCCGGTGCAGGTCGCGCCCCGCAGCGCGGCCACCCTGCCGGTGCCCGCCGAGCTCGCCGCGCCGGCGGACCCCGCCGCCGAGGTGCTCGTCGTCGAGCTCGCCGGCACCGCCGTGCGCACCGTCCACCCCTTCGCCGAGGATCGCGACTCCGCGCTCGCCGGCGGCGCCCTCACCGCCCGCGCGCAGAAGGTCGCGGACGGGGTGGAGATCACCGTCAGCGCCACCTCGACCGTGCGCGACCTGTGCGTGCTGGCCGACAAGGTCGACCCGGCAGCCAGCGTGAACCGGCAGCTGGTGACGCTGCTGGCCGGGGAGAGCACCCGCCTCCACGTGCGCACCGGCGCCGCGGTCGCGACCGAGGCCTTCCTCGGCCCGGACGTGCTGCTCAGCGCCAACGACCTCGTGGCCCGGGCCCGTGACCGCGCGGCGCAGGCCGCCTGAGCGCCGGGCAGTCCGAGCACGGGGCAGGCTGAGCATCCCGCCCCCGGGAGAGGAGCACGCATGGCGACGATCGGGATCACCATCCCCGAGACGGTGTGGTCCGCACGCTCCGAGCGGTTCTACACCCAGGTGCTGCACGGCCTGGAGGACACCGCCATCTCCCGGGGGCACACCGTGCTCAGCCAGGTCACCGGCAGCCGTGCCGAGGAGCTCGAGACGATGCGGCGCTGGGCGGAGCACGGCAGCGTCGACGTGGTGATCCTCAAGGACCTGCTCGAGGAGGACGACCTGCCCGGGCAGGTGCGTGCTCTCGGCCTGCCCTTCGTGGTGATCGCCGACGAGCGGCAGCACGAGGTCTCCGCCGTCACCGTCGACAACCTGGGCACGATGCGCCGCCTGCTCGAGGCGCTGTACTCGCGCGGGCATCGCGCGATCGGCCATGTGGGAGGGCCCGCGCATCTGCTGCACAGCCGCTGGCGCTGCGAGGCGCACCGGCAGTTCGCCGAGGAGCGGGACCTGCCGGTGCTGTGCGCCGAGGGTGACTACACCACCGACAGCGGCGCCACGGCCACCCAGGCCCTGCTGGACGGCCCGCAGCGCCCCTCCGTGATCGTCTATGACAACGATGCGATGGCCATCGCCGGGGCCGGCCGGGTCCTCACCACCGGTCTGCGGGTGCCGCAGGACCTCTCGATCGTGGCCTGGGACGATTCCGCGGCCTGCCAGACCCACACCCCGCCGCTCGCGGTGCTCGAACATCGCCCCCACCAGCTGGGCATCGATCTCGCCCGCACGGCGCTGGCGCTGCTGGAGGAGCCCGGCACCCCGGTGCGGCTCGCCCACGAGGTGCCGCGGCTGCTGCCGCGCGGCACCCTGACGGACCGCCCGGCGCCCGCCTGACCGCGCGGCCGCCACGTTCCGATTCGGTGAACCGCTCGCCCCGACGGTGTCCAGCGGGAGACCATGGAGCATGTCGTTCGATCTGGACCCCGCGGAGCTGGTCTCCAGCGCCCTGACCGCCGTGCTGCTCGCGGTGCCGCTCGCCTTCCCCCTCGCCGCTGCGATCATCACCGGGCCGCGCCGCGCCTGGAGCCGGGCCGGTCTGGCCATGGGCATCGGCCTGCTGCTCGGGGTGCTCCTCGCCGCGGCGGAGGCCGTGGCCGGTCCCTTCGGCGCGCTCGGCGGCGTCGGAGGGGTGGTGCTGGTGCTGGGTCTGCTGGGCGCGATCGCCGCCGCAGTGCTGGTGATCGTGCTGGAGGACGGCACCGCCGTCTCCGCCGCGGTCGGGATCGCCGCGTGCGCGCTGATCGGCCTGGGCGAGCCGGGGCAGATGGGGGCGGGGCTGTCCTTCGTGACCTCCTCGGTGCTGGTGGTGCTCTCCGCCGTGGTGATCGAGGCGGTCGCGCTGGTGGCGATCGTCGGCTTCCTGGTCGCCGCGGCCGGCCGCGTGCGTGCGCTGCAGGTCGGGGTGGCCGCCGCGGGTGCCGTCGGCGCGCTGCTGCTGGTGATCGCGCCGCTGGTGCCGATGCCGTTCGGCGGGCTGCTCATCAGCGTGCTGGTCGCCCTCGCGATCGGCAGCATCGTGGCCGGAGTGCTCGAGACGCTGCGGGCGCGGCGCGAGCCGTCGGCCGTCCCCGAGGACGCCTGAGCCGCCACCCGCCGCACTCGTCTCCGCCGGCCCGACCCTCGTCGTGACCTCGCACATCTCGAGCGGACGTGCCGCGGTGCGAGGACTATCGTGGGAGCCGTCCGACCCCACACCGTGGTGCCCGCGCTCGCCGTGCATCACCGCGGCGCCTGAGAGCGGGCACGGGAAAGGCTCGCCGTGATCGACCTCCTCGAGGGCAGCCCGCTGCTCACCCTGTTCCTGGTGGTGGCCACCGGTGCGGTGCTGGGCGCCATCCCCTTCGGCCGCGTCCGCTTCGGCGCCGCCGGGGCGCTGTTCACCGGTCTCGCCCTCTCCGCCGCCGCACCCCATCTGGGCGCGGGCATGGACATCGTGCAGTCCCTCGGCCTCGCCCTGTTCGTGTACACGGTGGGGATCTCCGCCGGGGCGGCGTTCTTCAGCAGCCTGAACCGCCAGCTGCCGCTGCTGGCCGCCTCCGCCGTCTCCGCGCTGCTCGGCGCGCTCGCCACGCTCGTGCTCGGCCAGGTGCTGGGCCTGGCCAAGGATCTCTCCCTGGGCCTGTTCACCGGCGCGCTCACCGCCGCGCCGGCGCTGGATGCCGCCAACCGGATCACCGGCAGCTCGGCCCCGTCGGTGGGCTACGCCTTCGGCTATCCGATCGGTGTGATCGTGGGGATCGTGCTGGTCTCGACCGTGGTGAACCGGGCCTGGCCCGGCCGGCGCGACACCCCGGCGATGGCCGGCACCAGCCTCGCCGCGACCACCGTGCAGGTGCAGCACCCGGCGAACCTGCGGGACGTGCCCCAGTGGAGCCGGCAGCAGGTGCGGTTCTCCTATCTGCGCCGCGACGGGCGGGTGCGCGTGATCGTGCCGGGGGAGGATCTGCTGGCCGGGGACGAGGTGGTGGCCGTGGGCATGCCCGATGCGGTCGATGCCGTGGTCGAGGAGCTCGGCACCCGCAGCGATCGGCACATCGCGCACGACCGCTCGCTGGTCGAGTTCACCCGGCTCACCGTCTCCAACCCCGATCTCGCCTCCCGCTCGATCGCCGAGCTGAACCTCTCGGTGCGCTTCGGCGCGGTGGTGACCCGGGTGCGGCGCGGCGACCTCGAGATGGTGGCCCGCGACGACCTGGTGCTCGAGCCGGGGGATCGGATCGCCGTGGTGGTCGAGCGCTCGCGCCTGGACGCCGTGCACACCTTCCTCGGCGACTCGGACCGCAAGGCCGGCGAGCTCGACGCCCTGTCCCTCGGGCTCGGTCTCGTGCTCGGCGTGGCCCTGGGGCTGGTGACGATCCCGCTGCCGGGCGGCGGCTTCTCGCTGGGGCCGGCGGCGGGCCCGCTGCTGGTGGGCATGATGCTCGGCGCGCTGCGGCGCACCGGCCCGGTGGTGTGGGCGCTGCCCGGCAGCGCGAACCTCACCCTGCGCCAGCTGGGGCTGCTGCTCTTCCTCGCCGGCCTCGGGCTCACGGCCGGCCCGCAGGTCGCGACGGTGCTGGGCTCTCCCACCGCGTGGCGCGCCGCCCTGCTCACGGTGGTGGTGGCCGCGCTCAGCTGTGTCGCGATGCTGCTCGCGGCCCGGTGGGTGCTGGACCTCTCCGCCGCGCGGGCGGCGGGTGCGGTGGCCGGGTTCCTGGGCCAGCCCGCGGTGCTCGAGGCGGCGAATGCGAAGCGGGCCGACGAGCGCATCGAGGCCGCGTACGCGACGCTCTTCGCCTTCTCGATCGTGGTGAAGATCGTGCTGGTCCCGGTGCTCTGGCACCTCTGACCCGCGCGCTGCTCCGGCAGCTCCGGCCCGTCCGCAGCTCCGGCCCGTCAGCCTCTTCCGCGGTGGGCCAGCCGCACTGCGCCGACCGCCCCGCGCGCTGACCATCCCGCGCGGCGACCGCCCCGCGGGGCGACCATCCCGTGACGCGCCGCTCACTCCCGCGGTGCGACCGTGAACTCCTCCGGCGCGAGCCGAGCCAGCGTCTCCCGCAGCAGCTCGCCGATCTGGGCGCGCCGCGCCTGCCCGAGCCGCTCGAGCGGGCCGGTGACGCTCACGGCGACGGAACGGCCGACGGGCCGCACGAGCGCGACGCCCACGCAGGCGATCCCGGCCTCGTTCTCCTCGACCTCCTCGGCCCAGCCTCGCAGCGCAGCCTGCTCCACCACCGCGGACAGCCGCGCCGGTGAGAGGACCGCCCCGGCACCGGCGGCCCCGGTCCCGGCCGTGCCGGTCCCCGCCGCCCCGGTGGCCGCCGCGAAGGCGCTCAGGGCCTCGGCGCGGATCCCGTCAGCCGCGAGCAGCGCGCGCCCCATCGCGGTGCGGGCGGCCGGCGCCCGTCGACCCACCCGCGACCACACCCGGAGCGTCCGCTCCGGCTCGACCTTGTCGAGGTAGAGCACGCGCGGGCCGTCCAGCTGCCCCAGATGCACCAGCTCCTCGGTCTGCTGGGAGATGCTCGCCAGCGCCGGCGCGAACCGGGCCGGCAGCTCCTCCCCGCCCCCGAAGCTCCGCGCCAGCTCGAGCGCGGAGGCTCCCAGGCGGTAGCGCTGATCGGCCGGGGACTGCTCGGCGAAGCCGCGGTGCAGCAGCGCCCGCAGCAGGCGGTGCACCGAAGCCTTGTTGAGGCCCGCGGCCGCGGCGATGTCACGCAGGCTGCGCCCCTCGGGCCCGGCCGCGGCGAGGACCTCCAGCAGCGCCAGCGCCTTGTCGACGCTGCCGACGGGGGAGGGGCTGCCGGGCGTCGGGGCCGGCGTGCCGCTCGTGGCGGAGGTGCTCATCGGGGGCCGTCCTTTCGGGGAGGCGTTGTTGCCGGGTGCTGCGGGCAGCCCTAGACTCGTCACGAACTGCAGAATGCGCATTCCATCATACGAAATGCCTGGGTGTCATCCGGCGCCCCGTCCCGCCCCGCCCCGGAGGTCCCCGCATGGCCATCGACCGCATCGACGTGAACGTCACCAGCCCCGGCCGGAACTTCGTGACGGTCCAGGTCACCACCTCGGACGGCCTCACCGGGCTCGGGGACGCCACCCTGAACGGCCGGGAGCTCGCGGTCGCCTCCTATTTGCGCGACCACGTCGCCCCCACGCTGATCGGCCGCGACGAGTCCCAGATCGAGTCGACCTGGCAGTACCTCTACCGCAGCCCGTACTGGCGCCGCGGCCCGGTGACGATGAGCGCGATCTCCGCGATCGACATGGCGCTGTGGGACATCGCCGCGAAGAAGGCGGGTGAGCCGCTGTACAAGCTGCTCGGCGGCGCCTCCCGCACCGGTCTGCTCAGCTACGCCCACGCCTCCGGCACCACCCTCGAGCGGCTCAACGATGCGATCCGCGGCTACCTCGAGCAGGGATTCCAGGCGGTGCGCATCCAGGCCGGGGTGCCGGGGCTCGAGCGGATCTACGGCGTGCACGATGCCGCCCCGGGCGGGAAGTACGAGTACGAACCGGCCGGCCGGCCTGCGTCGGGCGGCCCGCTGCGGCCCACGGAGGAGACCTGGGACACCCGCGCCTACCTGCGGCACCTGCCCACGGTGTTCGCGGGGGTGCGCGAGGAGTTCGGGCCCGAGCCGCGCCTGCTGCACGACGGCCACCACCGCATGAGCCCGATCGAGGCGGCCCGGCTCGCGAAGGACATCGAGCCCTACGACCCGTTCTGGCTCGAGGACTGCACCCCCGGCGAGGACCAGGCCGTGCTGCGCCTGGTGCGCCAGCACTCGGTGACCCCGCTGGCCATCGGCGAGGTGTTCAACTCGGTGCACGACTACCAGACGCTCATCACCGAGCGGCTCATCGATTACGTGCGCTCCTCGGCCACCCATGCCGGCGGCATCACCGGCCTGCGGCAGATCATGAGCTTCGCCGCCGTGTACGGGATCCGCTCCGGCTTCCACGGCCCCACGGACGTCTCCCCGGTGGGCATGGCCGCGAACCTGCACCTGGGCCTGGCGATCCACAACTTCGGGATCCAGGAGTACATGCCCCACTCGGAGACGACGCTGAGCGTGTTCCGCACCAGCTACCGCTTCGAGGACGGCCTGCTCCACCCCGGGGAGACCCCGGGCCTCGGCGTCGAGCTGGACCTCGAGGCGGCCGCCGCGCACGAGTACCAGCCCGCCTACCTGCCGGTGAACCGACTGCGCGACGGGACCGTGCACGACTGGTGAGACCGGCGCGGCCGGTGCGCCCGGGCGTGTCCGGTGAGGGCGCGCCGGGGGAGGCTCAGACCTCGTCCCCGGCGGTGATCGCCGCGGCCTCCTCGACGTCGGACAGGTGGTGCTGCCCGACGGAGGCGAGGTGCTTGCGCCCCAGGACGAGCATGAGCATCGCCAGCACGAGCGTGCCGGTCGCGAGCAGGTACGGGGCGCCGGCGGTGGTCGCGGCGGCGAGCGGACCGGCCACGGCCGGGGCGACCGCGCCGCCCAGGAAGCGCACGCCCGAGTAGGAGGAGCTGGCCACGCTGCGCGGCAGGTCGGTGGCCTCCATGACCGTCTCGGTGAGCGCGGTGTTCATGATGCCCAGCAGCAGGCCGCCGATGACGATCAGCACCACCAGACCGATCATCGAGGTGTGGAAGAGGCTCAGCACCAGCATCAGCACCGCGAGGGCGCCGAGGGTGCCGAGCAGCGTCGGGACCAGGCCGATCCTGCGGGTGAGGATCGGGGCGACGAACACCGAGGTGATCGCGAGCGCCACACCCCAGCCGAAGAACACGCCGCCGATGCCCATCGCGCCGAACTCGCCGCCGCGGGCCGCAGCGGCCGCCTCGAGCGGGAAGGGCGAGTAGGCCAGCAGGGTGAAGAAGCCGAAGTTGTAGAACACCGCCGTGAGCGCGAGCGTGCGCAGCGCAGGGTTCGAGAGCGCCTTGAGCGCCGCGACCGGAGAGACGGGGGCGGGCCGGTCCTCGTGCTTCAGCAGCACCATGATCGCGATGAACCCGATGGCCATGAGCACCGCGGTCCCGGCGAACGGGGCACGCCAGGAGACGCTGCCCAGCAGACCGCCGAGCAGCGGGCCGAGCGCCATGCCGATGCCGAGCGCGGTCTCGTAGAGCATGATCGCGCCGCCGCTGGGGCCGGCGGTCGCGCCGACGATCGCGGCCAGGGCCGTCGAGATGAACAGCGCGTTGCCCAGGCCCCAGCCGGCGCGCAGCCCGATGATCTCGGTGACATTGCCGGAGAAGGAGCAGAGCGCGGCGAAGACGACCACCAGGATCAGGCCCACCAGCAGCGTGCGCTTCACCCCGATCCGCGAGGCGAACCAGCTGGTGAAGAACATGGCGATCGCGGTGATGAACAGATAGCTGGTGAACAGCAGCATCGCCTGCGAGGGCGTCGCATCCAGCTGGGAGCTGATCGCGGGCAGGATCGGGTCCACCAGGCCGATGCCCATGAAGGAGACGGTCGCCGCGAAGGCGATCGCCCACACGGATTTCGGCTGGTGGAACGCCTCGCGCAGGGTCGGGGCGGTGGAGGCGGGGGTGGTCGGCGCCGTGGCGTCGCGGACCGGTGCGGTCATGCGAGGGAATCCTTCGAGGGTCGGTGCGGGGTGCGGGGTGCGGGGTGCGGGGTCGGTTGCGGCGTCGGGTGAGGGGTCCGCGCGGAGGGGCTGCCGCACGCGGCCGACGGCACGGCCGGCGGCAGGGCCGACGGGATGCCGGCCGGGCGCGAACGGGTCAGCCGCCGTGCGTGTCCACCACGCGGGCGAGGATCGCCGCGGCGCGTTCGAGCGTCGCGAGCTCCTCGGCGGGCAGCGGCTCGAGCAGCCCGCCGACGCCGACGGCGAGCTGGGCACGCCAGGCGGCCAGCTGCGCGGAGCCGGTCTCTGTGGTGGAGACCAGCCAGGAGCGGGAATCCGAGGGGTCGACGTCCCGGCGCACGAGCCCCTCCTCCTCGAGCCGCTTGATGACGGCGGTCGCGGTGGGGCGGGAGACGCGCTCGCGCTCGGCGATCTCGCTCAGCCGCAGCGCCCCGTGCCGCTCGATCGTGGCGACCACCCGCCAGGACACGGCCCCGACGCCCACCTCGGAGCGGCGGGCGGCGAGGCGGGAGAACTGGCTGCACACCAGCGCGAGATGCTGCGGCAGCTCGGCCGACGCGGAAGGAGAGGTCGTCACGGCGCGCCACGATAGTACGCAAAGCGAATCAAAACAAGTGAGCATTGCGAACTGATTCCGTGCGTCACGCGTCGGCCGTCGAGCCTCCGGGTGCCGGATATCCGCACGCCGAGCCTCCGCGTGCCGAGCCTCCGAGTGCCGGCCCGCACGGCGGTGTCGGGCCGGCGGGTCAGCGCAGCACGGGGTCCGCCGCCTCGCCCGCGAGCAGGGCCTCGAGCTCGGCCGGGCGCGGTGCGCCCTCCCAATCCCCGGGGGTGGTGCAGGCCAGCGCCCCGCACGCGTTCGCCCGCGCCAGGCGCGCCGCCACATCGAGCCCCTCGAGCTGCGCGCTGAGGTAGCCGGCCACGAAGGCATCGCCCGCCCCGACCGTGTCCAGCACGGCCACGCGGTGCGCGGGTGCCTCGTGCAGCTCGCCGTCCGCCAGCGCGGCCGCGCCGTCGGCCCCGCGCTTGAGCACCACCTGTCGGCCCTCGCGTGCGAGGGTCGTGAGCAGCCCTCGATGGTCGTCCTCGACGACTCCCGGTGCGAGCGCGGCCAGCTCCTCCGGCCCGCCGACCAGCAGGTCCACGTGCTCGAGCACCTCGCCCAGGAGCCGCGCGAGCTCGTCCCGGCCGCCCAGCCGGGCGCGGTGGTTCACGTCCAGGCTCACCGTCGTGCCGGCCGCGACAGCCCGCTGCACCGCGGCGAGCATCGTCGTGTGCGCGCTCCGCGAGAGCAGCGGGGTGATGCCGCTGAGGTGCAGTACCCGGGCCTGCTCGATGAGGCCGTCGGGCAGGTCCGCGGGACTCAGCGCAGAGGCCGCGGAGCCGGCGCGGTAGTAGTCCACGCGCGTGGTGGTCGCGGTGGGGCGGGACTTGAGCATGAGGCCCGTCGGCCGCGACGGATCGATCGCGCAGTGCACCTCGACGCCCTCGGCGCGGATCTCCCGCATCACCCGCTCGCCCAGCGGGTCGTCCCCGACGCGGCTGATCCAGGCCGTCGGCACCCCGAGGCGACGCAGCCCGATCGCGAGGTTCGACTCCGCACCGCCGACGGCGACGTCCAGGCCGGGCAGGTGTGCGAGCGAGCCGACGACGGCGCTGCGCATCAGCGCCATCGTCTCCCCGAGGGTCACCACCTGCGCCGCGCCGCCTCCCGGGGCTCGCGTGACGTCCGGGATGGGGGCGGCGTCCGGGGCGGGGGCGACGCCCGGGCTCGTGGCCGTTCCTGCCGCAGGGCCCGCACCAGGCGCAGAGCCCGCACCAGGCGCAGGGCCCCTCCGCGGCGCGGAGCTCACGCCCCGGCCTCGCGGACGGTGACGCCCACGAACTGGGCGGCCCTCTCGGCGAGCTCCTCGAGGCTCCCGCCCTTCATCGCGTCCCCGACCAGCGGACCGCCCACGGAGACCGCCTCCGCGCCGGCCGCGAGCCAGGCGCGGGCCGCCTCGAGATCCACCCCGCCCGAGGGGAGCACCTTGATGCCCGGGAAGGGGCCGCGCAGCTCCGCGACATAGCTGGGCCCCACCTGCGAGGCGGGGAAGACCTTGACCGCCGCGGCGCCCGCAGCCCAGCCCGCATGCAGCTCGCTCGGGGTGAGGCCGCCGGAGACCAGCGGGACGCCCGCCCGCGCGGCGGCGTCGAGCAGGTCCGCGCGGGTGATGGGGGTGACGATGAAGTGCGCGCCGCGCTCGGCGGCGGTCGCGAGGTCCGACGGGTCGGTGACGGTGCCGACGCCGATGTCCAGCCGATCGCCGAAGCGCTCGAGCAGCCCGGGCAGCTCCTCGAGGGTGTCCGGCGTGGAGAGCGTCAGCTCCACCGCGCGGATCCCGGCGCCTGCGAGGGCCTCGAGCACGGGTGCGTACTGCGCGGCGCGCTCGCCGCGGAGCACGACGATCAGGCGGGCGGCGGCGGTGCGCGGAGGGAGGGAGGGGCGAGCGCTGGTGGTCATGGCGTGTCTCTTGGCGGTGCAGGCGGGCCGACGCCCGCCATCGTTCCGGGATGCGAAACGGCGGTTTCGTGTCTCGTGACAGCGTACCGCGGGCACCACCGGCCGTCGCGCGGAGCTCCCGTCGCCCGCCCCGCGGAGGTTCTGCCGGCCGCCGCGCGGAGGTTGCTCCGCCGCATCGCGGGTCCGTGCCGCGCCGGGCCGAGGATCTCGGACACAATGGACGGATGACCCCGACCAGTGCGACCGCCGAGACCGTCCAGGCACTGCTGCGCAGCGCTCCGCAGAGCGAGGCCCAGCTCGAGCAGCTTGCCCGCGAGGCGCAGACGTTGCCGATCGTCGAACTCGTCTATCTGGTCGAGACGAGACCCGACACCGAGGCCGCGATCCTCTTCCGCGTGCTCGACAAGGACACCGCGCTCGCGGTCTTCGAATCGCTTCCCGCGCCGCACCAGGCCGAGCTGATCTCCGCCCTGCGCACCCAGCAGGTCGCCGACATCATCACCGACCTGGACCCCGACGACCGTGCGTCCCTGTTCGACGAGCTTCCCGCCTCGGTCGCCGAGCGGCTCCTGCACGGCCTCGACGCCGACCAGCGCGCGATGACCACGGCCGTCCTCGGCTACCCGCGCGAGGCGATCGGCCGGTACATGTCGCCCGAGGTGCTCACGCTGGCACCCGGCATGACCGCCGGCGACGCGCTCGCCCACGTGCGCCTCCACGCCGAGGAGCCCGAGACCATCTACCTGCTGCCCGTCGTGGACCGCTCCCGCGTGCTGCTGGGCGTGGTCGGCCTGCGGCGCCTGCTGGTCACCGACCCGGACGTGCTCGTCGGCGACCTCGCCCACGAGGCGGTCCATGCCACCGCGACCGACGATCGCGAGCAGGTCGCCCGCCGCTTCTTCGCCGCCAAGCTCCTGGCCATGCCGATCGTGGACGGCGAGGGCCGGCTCGTCGGCGTGCTCACCGTGGATGACGCGGTCGACATCATCGAGCAGGAGAACCACGAGGACAGCGCCCGCACCGGTGGTGCCGAGCCCCTGCCCCGCTCCTACCTCTCCACCCCGGTGCTGCAGGTGGTGCGCAGCCGCATCGTCTGGCTGCTGGTGCTGGCGATCTCCGCGATCCTCACCGTGCAGGTGCTCGAGGTGTTCGAGGACCGGCTCGACGAGGTGGTCGTCCTCGCCCTGTTCATCCCGCTGCTCACCGGCACCGGCGGCAACACCGGCAACCAGGCCGCGACCACCGTGACCCGCGCGCTCGCCGTGGGGGAGGTGCGGGTGCGGGATCTGCCGCGCGTGGTGTGGCAGGAGCTGCGGGTGGGCATGATGCTCGGCGCCGTGCTCGGCACGCTGGGCTTCGTGGTCTCCGGGCTCGTCTACGGCACCGCGATCGGCACCGTCATGGGACTGACCCTGCTGTCCATCTGCACCATGGCCGCGATCGTGGGCGGGCTGATGCCGCTGGTCGCGAAGAAGGTGGGCGCCGATCCGGCCGTGTTCTCCAACCCGTTCATCTCGACGTTCTGCGACGCCACCGGCCTGATCATCTACTTCACCATCGCCACCGCCGTGCTCGGCCTCTGAGGCTGGGCCGTGCGGCTCGGCCTCTGACGTTCGATCTCTGGGGATCGGCGTCGGAGGCTCCGCCTCCCCGTCTCCGCGACGCCGTCGGCGCCGCATCGGTGCCGCCCCGGGCTTGACGGCCCGGCCGGTGCGGCACCAGAATGAACCGCACCCGTAGTCGAAGCGCTTCGATGGGCCTTCGGTCCACGCCTGCGGGCTCCATGCCGCTCCCGCCCCGGGGCGCGGCATTCCCCATAGTCGAAGCGCTTCGAATAGGCGTCGTGACCGACCGGCACGCACCACGAGGAGGTGAGCATGATGGCGACGATGCGCGATGTCGCCCGGCACGCCGGGGTCGCCCCGAGCACCGTCTCCTACATGCTCTCCGGCGACAAGCCGGTCGCGGCCGCGACCCGCGAGCGGATCGAGCAGGCGATGGACGCGCTCGGGTACCGCCCGAACGCGATCGCCCGGAGCCTGGCCAGCCGCCGCACCCGGATCCTCGCCCTCCACCTGCCGGAGTTCGACGTCTCCGCCGGGGAGACGGTGTTCGAGATCGTCCGCGGCGCGTACGACAGGGCCGCCGAGCGCGGCTACCTGCTCACCGTGTGGCCGATCGCCGCTGAGCGCGCGCCCCAGGAGCTCAGCGAACTCGTCGGGCGCGGTCACGCGGACGCGGTGCTGCTGGTCGAGGTGGAGCTCGACGACCCGCGGGTCGACAGCCTGCACGCCAGCGGGATCCCGTTCCTCTCCGTCGGCCGCACCCGCGAGAACGCGCAGCTGCACTTCGTGGACATCGACTTCGAGGCGACCATCGACCAGGCCCTCGAGGCGCTGACCACCACCGGCCACCGCGACGTGATGCTCCTGGGCCGTTCGCGCGCGATGGAGACCGCGGGATACGGCCCGGCCGTGCGCTCCCACGAGGACTTCGCCCGCCTCGCCGTGCGGCGCGGGCTCGGCCACCGGGAGCACGCCCTGGACCCCACCCCGCAGGCCGGCCGCGATCTCGCGCGCACGGTCTTCGCCGGCGCGGACCGGCCCGGCGCAGACGGGCCCGGCGGCCGGCCCGACGCAGTGGTCGCCATGAACGACCTCGCCGTCGTCGGCTTCGTCAACGAGCTGCAGGTCATGGGGTTCGATCTGCCCCGGGACCTGTCCATCCTCAGCGTCGTCTCGAACCGGCGCACCGCCTCGCTCACCGCCCCCTCGCTCACCGCCTGGCAGGCGCCGGGCGAGGAGATGGGCCGGCGCGCCGTCGACGCCCTGCTCGACCAGCTCGCCGACCCGCACGCCCCACCGACGCAGGTGCTCGTGGCCTGCACCCGCTACGACGGCGACTCGCTGGGGGACCGGCGCGCCGCCGCCTGACCCCCGCCCGACCACCCCTCCGCCCCACCATCCGCAATTCGACGAGGAAGAAGCACCCCATGAAGCGCAGGAATTTCACCACCCTCCTCACCGCCTCCGCCCTCGGCGCCGCGGCCGCCCCCGCGCTCAGCGCCTGCAGCAGCAGCGGTGGCGGCTCCGGCGACGGCACCTCGCTGGTGATCTGGCACTACGAGAACGAGGACTCCGCGATGGGCCAGGCGTGGGCTCTCGCCCAGGAGATCTTCGAGGAGAAGCACCCCGAGGTCACCGTCACCGTCGAGAAGCAGACCTTCGAGCAGCTGCAGAAGAACGCCACCATCGTGCTCACCGGCGACGACGTGCCGGATCTGATGGAGTTCAACAAGGGCAACAGCACGGCCGGGCAGCTCGCCTCGCAGGGGCTGATCGAGCCGTTCACCGACGTCGCCGCCGAGAAGGGCTGGGACCAGAAGCTCTCCGAGAGCCTCCAGGCCACCTCCCGCTACGACGAGTTCGGCCTCATGGGCTCCGGCGACTGGTTCGGCCTGCCCAACTACGGCGAGTACGTCTACGTCTTCTACAACAAGGCGATGTTCGACGAGGCCGGCGTCTCCGTCCCCACCACCCTCGAGGAGTTCGAGGACGTGCTGCAGACCTTCGTGGACCAGGGCGTCGTCCCGCTGGCCGGCGCGGGCGCCGAATACCCGGCCGGGCAGCTCTGGTACCAGCTGGTCCTCGCCCACGCCGACCGCTCCTTCGTGGACGCCTACCAGCTCTTCGACGGGGAGGTCGACTGGGCCGGGGACCCGATCCTCTCCGGCGCCCAGCGGTTCGCGGACTGGGTCGACAAGGGCTACCTCGCCGGTGACTCCGCGGGCCTGACCGCCGAGGACATGGGCACCGCCTTCATCGCCGGCACCTACCCGATCATGTTCTCGGGCTCGTGGTGGTTCGGGCGCCTGGTCGCCGAGATGGAGGACGACTGGGGCCAGTTCCTCTTCCCCGGCACCGAGTTCGCCATCGGCTCCTCGGGCAATCTCTGGGTGGTCCCGGCCAACGCCGCGAACCAGGATCTCGCCTACGAGTTCATGGACATCACCATGTCCCAGGAGGTCCAGGACCTGCTGGGGCAGAAGGGCGGCCTGCCCGTCGCGGGCGACACCGACGCGATCGAGGACGAGCGGACCCGCGAGATGACGGAGAACTTCGCCGAGGTGAACGAGGCCGAGGGCCTGGCCTTCTACCCGGACTGGCCGGTGGCCGGCTTCTACGACCAGCTCGTCAGCGCCATGCAGTCGCTCATCAACGGCTCGACGTCGCCGGAGCAGGCCATGGCCGAGCTCGGCGAGACCTACTCCACCGGGCGGAGCGACCTCACCGGCGAGTGAGGCCCGCCCCGCCTGCACCATCATCCGGGCGGGCCGCCCCGCGGCCCGCCCTCCTCAGGGAGGAACCATGTCCACCACCGACGCCGCGCCGGCGCACCTCGCGTCGGCGTCCCGCGCGCGTCCCCCGCGCAGGCGGCGCCCCCGCAGCGTCAGCGCCGCCTACTGGCCCTATCTGCTGCCGGGCCTCATCTCCTTCGTCGTCGTCATCCTCGTCCCGTTCCTGCTGAACATCTGGTACAGCCTGCACAGCTGGAAGGGTGGCCTTGCCCCCAAGCGCTGGATCGGCCTGGACAACTACGTCGCGCTGCTGTCGGATGACGCGTTCTGGCTGTCGTTCCGCAACTCGATCTCGATGATCGCCGCGATGGTCGTGGTCCCCACGCTCATCGGCCTGCTCATGGCGGCGGTGCTGTTCGACTACGTCGCCAAGCACTGGAGCAGCCGCGTCTCGTCGTTCCTGCGCGCCACCTACTACCTGCCCCAGATCCTGCCGATCTCGGTGGCCGGCATCGTGTGGAACTGGGTGCTCAACAGCCAGACCGGCGCGGTGAACGTGGTGCTGCGCGGCATCGGGATCGAGAACCCGCCGAACTGGCTGGGCGACCCCTCGCTCGCGCTCGGCTCCGTGATGCTGGTGCTGATCTGGATCCAGATCGGCTACCCGACGGTGATCTTCATGTCCGCCCTGCAGCGGGTGGACCCCGAGCTGTACGAGGCGGCCGAGCTCGACGGCGCCGGCTGGTTCTCCCGCTTCCGCGCCATCACCATCCCGCAGATCTCCCCGGAGACCTTCGTGATCGTGCTGACCTGCACGATCGCCGCGTTGAAGGTGTTCGCGCCGATCTACGTGCTCACCCGGGGCGGGCCCGAGGGGTCCACGCTCGTGCCCTCGTACTACTCGTTCCTGAACTTCTTCGACACCTCGCGGGTGGGATACGGCGCCGCGATCGCGACCGTGCTGACCCTCATCATCATCGTGGTCGCCGGGGGCATCCAGGTGCTGCAGAACCGCAGCGCCCGCAAGGAAGAGGAGGGCCGCTGACATGACCGCCGACAGCATCCACACCCCCGCCGGCTCCTCGTCGGCCGGCCTCGGCGCCGGGCCCCCGTCGGCCCCCGCGACCGCGCCGGGTACGCAGAAGGGACCCGGCCGGCGTCGCAGCCGCCACCACCGCGGCGCGGGCCGCTGGCTGGTCCTCGCCGGGGCGCTCCTGGTGGGCCTGTTCATGGTCTCGCCGTTCGTGCTCATGCTCCTGAACGCCTTCAAGTCCCCGGCGGACTACTCCGCCGGCGGGCCGCTGTCGCTGCCGCGCGGCCTCTACCTCGACGGCCTCGTCGCGTTCTGGGAGCGGGTGAACTTCCCGATCAAGCTGTGGAACTCGATCTGGACCTCGAGCCTGGTCGCCGTGCTCGCGGTGCTGCTGTCCCTGCTGAACGCGTATGCGCTCGGCGTGGGGCGGGTCAAGGGCCGGCTGTGGCTGGTCGCGCTGTTCCTGATGGCGAACATGCTGCCGCAGGAGGTGCTGATCTACCCCCTGTTCGACATGGCGCGCCAGGTGGGGCTGACCGACAACCCCTGGTCGATCGTCATCATCTTCACGATCGTGCAGTCCGCCTTCGGCACCTACCTGCTCTCCTCGGTGCTGGGCACCTTCCCGCCCGCCCTGCTGGAGGCCGCGCAGCTCGACGGCGCCACCCGCTGGCAGATCCTGTGGCGGATCGTCTACCCGGTGGTGCGGCCGACGATGTCGGTGCTGATGATCTTCTTCTTCATCTGGACCTGGAACGAGTTCTTCATCCCGCTGGTGATGCTCACCAGCAACGACAACCAGACCATCCCCATCGCGCTGTCCTCGCTGCAGGGCGACCGGATGCTCGACGTCCCGACGCTGAACGCGGGTGCGCTGCTGTCGCTGCTGCCCACGTTCCTCTTCTTCCTGATCTTCCAGCGCACACTCACCCGCGGCGTGACCGCCGGTGCGGTGAAGTGATGCCCCCGGCTCCTCGAGCCCTGTACAGAAAGGTGCGCTGATCATGCGCTTCACCAACGGCTACTGGCTGGACCGGGAGGGTTACACGGTCCAGCGCGGCAAACAGGTCCATGACCTGCAGATCGACGAGGACGCGGGCCGCCTCCGCGCCTTCGCCCCCACCCGCGCGGTCACCGGGCGCGGCGACACCCTCAACAACCCCCAGCTCACCGTCACCTACGAGGCGGTCGCCGAGGGCGTGATCCGCGTGCGGCTGGAGAACCACCGCGGCGTGCGCACCCCGCAGCCCCGCTTCGAGATCGCCGCCGACGGCGACTACCGCGGCGAGATCACCACCGCGGCCGACGGACGCTCCACGCTGCGTGCCGGCGACCTCGCCCTCACGATCGGCGTGGACGAGGAGTGGAACGCGGAGTTCACCTCCGCCGGGCGGGCCCTGACCAGCTCGCAGCCCCGCTCGATCGCGCACGTCATCGGGCCCGACGGCCAGCACTACATGCACGAGCAGCTCACCCTCCAGCCCGGCGAGAGCGTGTACGGGCTCGGCGAGCGGTTCGGCGCCTTCGTGAAGAACGGCCAGAGCGTCGACATCTGGAACGAGGACGGCGGCACCACCTCCGAGCAGGCGTACAAGAACGTCCCGCTCTACCTCACCTCCCGCGGCTACGGCGTGTTCGTCGAGGACACCGGCGGGGTCTCCTACGAGGTCGGCTCCGAGATGACCACCCGGGTGCAGTTCTCCGTCGAGGGCCAGTCGCTCACCTACCTGGTGATCGACGGCCCCACCCCGAAGGACGTGCTGCGCCGGTACACCGCCCTGACCGGTCGCCCGCCGCTGGTGCCGGAGTGGTCCTACGGCCTGTGGCTGTCCACCTCCTTCACCACCGACTACGACGAGGCCACGGTCATGTCGTTCATCGATGGCATGGAGGAGCGCGGCATCCCGCTGTCCGTGTTCCACTTCGACTGCTTCTGGATGCGCGGCTTCACGTGGAGCGACTTCGTGTGGGATCCGGCGACCTTCCCGGATCCCGAGGGCCTGATCCGTCGGCTCCACGAGCGCGGTCTGAAGGTGTGCGTGTGGATCAACCCCTACATCGCGCAGAAGTCGCACCTGTTCGACGAGGGCATGGAGCACGGCTACCTGGTGCAGATGTCCGACGGGAACGTGTGGCAGACGGACCTGTGGCAGGCCGGCATGGCGCTGGTGGACTTCACCAACCCCGAGGCCGTCGCCTGGTACCGCGGCAAGCTGGAGGCGCTGCTGGACATCGGCGTGGACTGCTTCAAGACCGACTTCGGCGAGCGGATCCCGGTGCGGGACATCGTCTGGCACGACGGCTCCGACCCCGAGAAGATGCACAACTACTACACGCATCTGTTCAACCGCACCGTGTTCGACCTGCTCGTGGAGCGCCAGGGCGAGGGTGAGGCGATCCTCTTCGCCCGCTCCGCGACCGCGGGCGGCCAGCAGTTCCCGGCGCACTGGGGCGGGGACAACGACTCCTCGCTGCCGTCGATGGGGGAGACCCTGCGCGGCGGCCTGTCGCTGTCGCTGTCCGGTTTCGGGTACTGGAGCCACGACATCGGCGGCTTCGAGGGCTCCCCGGATCCGGCGGTGTTCAAGCGCTGGCTCGCCTTCGGCCTGCTCTCCTCGCACTCGCGCCTGCACGGCTCGAGCTCCTACCGGGTGCCGTGGGCGTTCGACGACGAGGCGGTGGAGGTGGCGCGGCGCTTCACCCGGCTCAAGCAGCAGCTCGTGCCCTACCTGCAGGACATGGCGCAGCAGGCCCATGAGCAGGGCACGCCGATGCTGCGCCCGATGGTGCTCGAGTTCCCCGACGACCGCACCTGTCACGCGATCGACACCCAGTACATGCTGGGCGACTCGCTGCTGGTCGCGCCGGTGTTCGACCCCGAGGGCGAGGTGGAGGTCTACCTGCCCGAGGGGACGTGGACCTCGGTGTTCGACGGCAGCGTCGAGCAGGGCGGCCGCTGGCTGCGCCAGACCCACGGGTACCTGACCCTGCCGCTGTACGTGCGCGACGGCGCCGACCTCGGGATCGATCTGGCCGCGCTCGACGGCTGAATCCCCTCGACGGCGCCCGCTGTCCTCGCCATCGCGCGGGGCGCGGGCGCCGTCGTGCGGGCGAGTCCGCCCTGTGGCCGGGGCGCTCGTCGGCGGGAACGCGCGGAGGCTCTCTCCATGACGGATCCTCCACAGCCCCTCACTCTCCACATCCCGACGGCGGGTGTGGTGGGGGAGCGCCGAGCCTGCTGGGCTGGGGACGGACCCGAGTGAGCCTTCCGGTGGGAGACCGTCATGACCAGCACAGCATCATCCCCGCAGAGTTCCCGCATGCCGCGCACCGCCGCGGAATCCCTGGGTGCACGCATCCAGCAGCAGGCCGCGGTGATCGCGGAGGCGACCTGCGAGCTGCTGCTCTTGGTCGCGGACTTCGACGCCCATCGCGGATCCACGTGGTTCGAGGGCCTGAAGTCGACCGCGCACTGGCTCTCCTGGGCCTGCTCGATGGCGCCCGGCACTGCCCGGGAGCACGTGCGCGTGGCCCGCTGCTTGCCCTCGATGCCGCTGACGGTCGCGGAGTTCCGCGCCGGCCGGCTCTCCTACTCCAAGGTCCGCGAGATGACCCGCGTCGCCGACCGGGTGGAGGAGGAGACCCTCGTCGAGATGGCCCGCGCGATGACGGCCTCACAGCTCTCGCGCACGATCGCCTCCTTCCGGGCCGTGGACGGCGCGAGGCTCGGGCAGGACGCGAGCCGGCAGGCCTCCTGGCACGTGCGCGAGGACGGGATGATCGAGATCCGCGCCGTGCTGCCCGCCGAGGTGGGCGCTGAGCTGCTCACCGCCCTGGAGCTGGCTCTGGATCGGGACGGCAGCGACGCCCCTGCCGGAGATGTCTCCGAGGCCGAGTGCAGTGACGTGGCGACGCGCTCCGCCGAGATCACCACCACCGCGACCCTCGAACAGCGCAAGGCCGACGCCCTCCACAGCCTCGCCCGCACCTACCTCGACGCCGAGCCCTCCGACCGCTCCGGCGACGACCGCCACCTCGTGGTCGTGCAGGTCAGCGCCGACTCGCTCCGCGAGAACGTTCCCGCGGGAACGCCGGGCGACACCCTGGCGGACGTTCCCGCAGGAACACCGGGCGAGCCCCCGGGGGAGCGCGTTCCCGCAGGAGCGCAGGACGCGCCGCCTGCTGTCGGCCACGCGGGGCCGCCGCCGTCGTGCGGTGTCCTGGGTGCGGGCCCGCTCGAGCCGCGCACCGCGGAGCGACTGGCCTGCACCGGCAAGGTGGCGCTGATGATCACCGATGCCGGTGGGGAGGTGCTGCACCTGGGCCGGTCCCGCCGCCTGGCCTCCCGCGCCCAGCGGCGCGCGCTCCGGCTGCGCGACACCACCTGCGTGTTTCCCGGCTGCCACCAGGCCAAGCACCTCGACGCCCACCACACCACGCCGTGGTCCGCGGGCGGGCTCACCGACCTCGACGGCCTCGCCCTGCTGTGCCGGCGCCATCACGTGATGGTCCACGAGGGCCGCCTGCGGCTCGTGCGAGACCCTTCGCGCAGCGGCCCGCACCAGCCCCGCTTCCAGGTGCTCGACCCCGAGGGACGGCCGGTCGAGGCCCGCTGGCCCGCCATGCTCGAACATCTGCTGTTCGCCCGCGGCACGGAGACGGCGAGGGCGGGTCGCCCGGAGAGCGAGGAACGCTCGCCGGGCCCCAGTGCGCAGGGATCCGGCGGTCCCGACGCGGACCCCGCGCGGATCGCCGCCACCACCGGCGGGGACGGCTTCCGGCTCGCCGACTGCGTGGACGCCCTGCTCGAGAGCGTCCTCGACCTCGCGGCCTGAGGCTACTTGCTGAACCCCGCGGTGAGACCGCTGATCAGCTGGCGTCGGCCGGCGATGTACAGCACCAGGATCGGCAGCGCGGAGAGCATCACGGCGGCGAGCACGGCCGGGATGTTCACCGTGAACTCGCCCTGGTACGCCCACAGCGACAGCGGCAGCACGCGCATCTCGGAGCTCTGGGTGAGCACCAGCGGGAACAGGAACCCGTTCCACACCTGCAGCGCGTCGTAGATCCCCACCGTCACCACCGCCGGCTTCGCCAGCGGCAGCACCAGGGAGCGGAACATCTGCCAGTCCGAGGCGCCGTCGACGGTCATCGACTCGTACAGCTCCTTGGGCACGTCCCGCAGGAAGTTCGTCAGGATCAGCACGGTGATCGGGATGGCGAAGGCGATCGAGGGCAGGATCAGCGCCCACAGGGTGTCGTACAGGCCCAGCTGCACGATCAGGTAGTACACCGGGATGATCGTGGCCTGCAGCGGAATCGCGATGCCCATGAGGAACAGCTTCTGGCTGAAGCGGGCCAGGCGGGTGCGGGAGCGCACGATCACGTACGAGGCCAGCAGCGAGGCCGTCACCACGGCGACCACCGTCAGCACGGTGACGAACGCGGAGTTCGCGAAGTAGCGCAGGAAGTCGTTCTCGAGCACGAAGCGGAACGGCTCGAGGGTGACTTCGCTGGGCAGCGACAGCGGGTTCGAGGAGTAGTAGTCCTCGCGCGGCCGCACGCTGGTGACCACGATGTAGTAGATCGGCACCATGATCACCAGCAGCCAGGCGAAGCCCAGCAGACCGCCGATCACATTGGGGGAGCGGTGTGTCCTCGTGCTCATCTCAGGCGCCCTCCATCTGGCTCTCCATACGGTCCGACCCCGAGGCACGGTTCAGGATCAGAGACAGCGTCAGCCCCACCGCCACCAGGATCACGGCGATCACGCTGGCCGGACCCATCTGGTAGGAGCGGAAGCCGGTGAGGTACATGTCCAGCGGCAGGATCCGCGTCGCATTGCCGGGCCCGCCCATGGTCAGGATGAACACCAGGTCGAAGTAGGTCAGCGAGCCCACCAGCATCAGGGTCGAGCTGGTGACGATCGTGTACTTCAGCTGCGGCAGGGTGACGTTGAAGAACTGCCGCACCCGCCCGGCCCCGTCGAGCGTGGCCGCCTCGTACATCGAGGCGGGGATCTGCCGCACCCCCGCCTGGTACAGCAGCGAGTGGAACGGCACGAACGACCACGAGATCACCATGATCACGGTGTAGAACGCGAAGTTCGGCGAACCCAGCCAGTCCTGGCGCAGCAGATCCAGCCCGAAGGCGCGCGAGATCCCGAAGTTCGGGTCCAGCAGGGCCTTGAACGCGATGCCGACAGCTGCCGCGGAGAACAGCAGCGGCAGGAAGTACAGCACCGAGAACACCTCGCGGTAGCGCTGGTGCCCGGCCATGAAGGTGCCCAGCAGCAGGCTGAGCGGGAACTGCACCACGTAGCTGAGCACCGTCATCAGCAGCGTCAGCCACATCGCGTTGAGCGTCACCGGGTTCTGGAACACGTGCAGCCAGGCCGAGAGCCCCGCGAACTCCGGCGTGCCGAGCCCGTCCCAGGCGTAGAAGGACAGCACCACCACGCCCGCCAGGGGCAGCAGCGCGAACACGCCGAAGAAGCTCAGCGCCGGGGCCAGCAGCCAGTTGCTGGGCCCGGTGCGCAGCCGACGGCGCGGCAGGCCCGGCCCGTCGGCGGCCCCGGCGGCCCCGACGGACCCGCCCGCGCTGCCGACGGGGGCGGAGCCCCTGGCGCTGGTGTCCTGCTGTGGCTGCCCCGTGCTCATGCCGAGAGGGTCGCGTTCATCGAGTCGACGAACTCCTCCGGCGTGATCTCACCGAGGAAGATCCGCGAGAGGTTGTTCAGCAGCTCCTGCGCCGGGGCGGGGGCCAGGGCCTGGTCCCAGGAGAGCTGGAAGTGCGGAGCGCTGAGCACCATGTCGTAGGCGAAGGAGAGGAACTCCTCGTCGTCGAGCCCGGCGAACTTCTCCTCGAGGCCCTCGACGGCCGGGATCGCGCCCATCTCCAGGAAGCTCTGCACCATGTCGTCGTTGAGGTTGTAGTCGTTGAGGTACTGGATCGCCAGCTCTTGGACGTCCTCGTCGGCGTCGGCCGAGATCGACCAGTAGTTCGCGGGGTTGCCCACCACGTTCGCCGGGTCGCCCGAGCCGTCCTCCTTCGCGGGGAAGTTCAGGAAGCCCAGGTTGCCCTCGGCCACGAAGTCCGGGGCGTCCTGCTTGAAGGTGCCGTAGACCCAGCTGCCCTGCAGCAGCATCGCGGCCTGGCCGGTGTGCACGAGGGCGGCATCCGCGCCCGCGTCGGCGGCGACGGACCCGAAGGCGTTGCCGAAGGCGCCGGCCTCCACCAGCTCGATGATCGCCTCGAGGGCCTCGGTGATCGCGGGATCGGACCAGGCATCCTCCTCCCCGGCGACGATGTTCTCGAACACTTCCTCGCCGCCGATCCGGTCGGTGAGGTACTGGATGTACATCAGCTCCGGCCACACGCTCTGCCCTGCCAGGGAGATCGGGATGATGCCGGCCGCGGAGAAGGTCTCCACCGCGGTCAGCAGCTCCTCCCAGGTGGTGGGCGGGGTGACGGAGTGCTCCTCGAACAGGGCGGTGTTGTAGTAGAGGACCACCGGCTGGGTGTCGTTGTTGGGCACCCCGTACTGCTTGCCGTCGATCTCGCCGACGGTGTTGATCGACTCGATCGTGCGGGAGAGCACGTCGTCGACCTTGCCGGTGAGGTCGATGACGGAATCGTTGGCGACGTAGTCGTCGAGGGTGCCGCCGGCCCAGTTGAACACCAGGGTCGGAGCGTTGCCGGAGCCGATCGCGGTGCGGATCTTCTCCTTGTAGGAGTCGTTGGCGAAGAACTCCACGGCGAAGGAATCGTTGGGATGGTCCTCGTTCCAGGCGTCGAAGGAGGCCTGGTACGTGTCCTCCTTCGCGCCGGTCAGCGCCCAGACGGACAGGCTCGACGGGGAGCCGGCACCACCGGTGGGCTTCTTCCCGCCTCCGCAGGCGCTGAGCCCGGCGAGGACGGGCAGCGTCAGGCCGAGGCCGGCGAGCGTCGTGCGACGGGTGGGGTGCATCATTGCTTCCTCCTGAAGACGGACCGACACGGACCAAAAAACTTTCGGAAAACTACAGCCGGTCCGTGTAAGTTAATCCGTCTGACTAGCGCCGTCAAGATCTCGCCCGCCTCGAACGGTCACGATCCGGTGTCGCGACGACGAAGGGCCCGACGAGCAGCGCGCTCGTCGGGCCCTTCGGGCGGGGGAGGGGGCGGATCAGCCGCGGCGGTCGGTCAGCTCCCGGGCCTTCTCCTGCGCCTCCAGCGCGAGCTCCACGGCCTTGAAGGCGTGCTCCTGGGTCATCGCGTTCTCGGTGCGGTGCAGCACGTCGAGGATCAGATCGCCGAAGAACGGGTAGCCCACCTTCCCGGTGGCATCGATGCGGTGCTCGCCCTCGCCGTCCACGAGGATCACCTGGCCGCCGCCGTTGTCGGTCGTGACGTCCACGTACTTGCGCAGCTCGATGTAGCCCTCGGTGCCGAGGATGAAGGTGCGCCCGTCGCCCCAGGTGCGCAGCCCGGCCGGGGTGAACCAGTCCACCCGCACGAAACCGGTCGCGCCGGAGGACAGCGCGATGTGCGCATCGCCGTAGTCGTCCAGCTCAGGGTGCTCGGGGTTGCCGAAGTTGCCGATCGCGCTCGAGAGGATCTCGCCGTCCTCGGAGCCGGTGAAGGTGAGCATCTGCTCGAAGTTGTGGCTGCCGATGTCGGTGAGGATCCCGCCGTAGCGGGCCCGCTCGAAGAACCAGTCGGGCCGCGTGGAGGGATCGCCCATGCGGTGCGGGCCCATGCCCTGCACCTGGAGCACCCTGCCGATGGCGCCGCGCTCGATGAGCTGGCCGGCCAGGACCGCCGCCTCGACGTGGATCCGCTCGGAGTAGTAGACGGCGTACTTCCTGCCGGTGCGCTCCACGGCGGCCTTCGCCTCGGCCAGCTGCGCGTGGCTGATCAGCGGCGTCTTGTCGGTGAAGTAGTCCTTGCCGGCCTCCATCACGCGGATGCCCAGCGGGGCGCGGTCCACGGGGACGGCCGCGGCCGCGACCAGGTGCACCTCGGGATCGGCGAGCACCTCCTCCTCGCTGGAGGCGATCGTCACCTGCGGGAACTTCTCCTGGAAGGCGGCGGCGCGCTCGGGCTGGGTGTCGTAGACCCATTTCAGGGTGCCGCCGGCGTCGAGCAGGCCCTGGGTCATGCCGCCGATGTGGCCGTGGTCCAGGTGCATCGCGGCGAAGACGAACTCACCGGGCTCGACCACGGGCTTCGGCATCGGTGCCGGGGCGTAGTTGGCTCCTTCGGAGACGGCCATGGGGGTCCTTTCATCGGTGGGCGCTGCGGGCGTGCGCAGCAGGGGGTGCAGGAGCGGGTCGCCGGGTCGCCGGGCCGACGGGCGGGCAGTCCGACGACTCGGGAGACCGACGGCCCGCGGGACCGACGGCCCTGCCGGCCGACGGACCGCGCGGGAGCGGGGGACGGGGGCCACGCTGCGTCGACCGCGGGCCCAGGACGATCCGGTCCGCACGGAAACCGCTCACCACAGTGTGGTCCACCCCGGGAGCGCAGGGGGCAGGGTGCCGCCGGTTGCCAGGTCAGCCGACGCGGGCCTCGAGCACGACCGCCTCCGGCCGCGCCACGGTGCTCTCGATCTCCACCCGTCGGCCGGAGCCCGAGGATTCCAGCACCGCGTTCATCACCTCGAGGGCGTGCTGGCCCAGCTGCCCGCTCGCGCGCAGCTCCGCGCCGCGCGTGGCCATGTCCTGCAGGCCGATGCCGCGCGAGGCGCTCTCGTAGCCGGCTGTGACCGGCAGCGTCTCCCAGCCCTCGCCGCCCAGGCGGTGCACGGAGACCTCGCCGTCGAAGCGGTTGGGGTCCGGCACCGCGAGGGTGCCCTCGCTGCCGTGGATCTCGATCGGATGGATCGAGGTGGCCACCGCGTCGAAGCTCATCACCAGCGTGGACAGCGCCCCGGACTCGTGGATCAGCACCCCGGTGACATGCGTGTCGGTGGTGACGGGGATGGTCTCCCCGGCGCGCGGGCCGGAGCCGATCGTGCGCTGGTCGCGGGGGCGGCTGGACGCGCCGATCACCGCGGAGACGGGCCCCAGCAGGGTCACCAGGGCGTGGATGTAGTACGGGCCCATGTCCAGCAGCGGGCCGCCGCCGGGCAGGTAGTAGAAGTCCGGATGGGGGTGCCAGCGCTCATGGCCGGGGGTGACCATGGTGGCCGTCGCGGCCAGCGGGGCGCCGATGAGGCCTTCGTCGATCGCGGCGCGGGCCGTCTGGGTGCCCGTGCCCAGCACCGTGTCCGGGGCGGAGCCGACGAGCCGGCCCGCCTCGGCCGCGGCGCGGAGCACCCCGGCGCCCTCCTCGGTGGTCACCGCGAAGGGCTTCTCGGAGTAGACGTCCTTGCCCGAGGCGATCGCCTTGAGGTCGACGTCGGCGTGGGCCGCGGGGATCGTCAGGTTCAGCACCGTGTCCACCTCGGGATCGGCCAGCAGCTCGTCCACGCCGAGCGCCCGCACCCCCTCGCGGTCGGCGGCGACGGCCTCGGCCCGTGCCGGGTCGAGATCCGCGACGGCCACCAGCTCCACGTCCGGCAGGTGCTCGAAGGTCGCCAGGTACTGGGCCGCGATCACGCCGCAGCCGATCATTCCCACCTTCATCGCGTGGCCCCCGTCCCCGCGTGGTCGCCGTAGGGCTGCTCGCTGCCGCGCGCGGACCACAGCAGGCCGCGCTCGATGACGGTGCGGACGTTCGGATCCTCGAGCACCTCGACCCGGTGGCCGGGGGTGGCCACGAAGATGCGGCCCTCGCCCCACTGGCGGGTCCAGATCGCGGGGGAGGTGATCTCGCGGTGCCACGGATCCCACTCGCGCACCTTCTGGGTGGTGGTGGCCAGCACGTCGATGTAGTCGTCGCTGAGCACCCAGTACTGCTCGGTGACCAGGTCGAAGTCCTCGATCCCGGTGGTGATGGGGTGGTCCGCGGCCGCGGGCAGCATGTTCACCGTGTGCGGCACGTAGTTGTCGGACTGCTCGCCGATGCGCTCATCGGGGTGCTTGCCGGGATGGCAGCCGAACTGGCCGCCGATCAGCGTGAGGTAGTCGGACTCGTTGCGGTAGGAATCGGCGATGCCGCCGTGCCATCCGGCCAGGCCCGTGCCCGCCTCGACGGCGGCGCGCAGCCCCTCGAACTGGGGCCGCTCGATCGTGCTCATGGTGTTGCACTGGAGGATGAGGTCCACGCTCGCCATGTACTCGGCGTCGGCGTAGACGGCGGGGGACTCCTCGATCCGCACGGTGAAGCCGTTCTCCTCGAGGAAGGGGATGAACAGGTCGGTCGCCTCGATCGGCTGGTGGCCGTCCCAGCCGCCGCGGACGACGAGGGCGTTGCGGGTGGTGGTCATCGGGTGGACTCCTGGGTGGTCGGGGTGCCGGCGCTCTGTCCGGCGGTGGTCTTCTCGTCGGCGGTCGCGGTCCAGCTGCTGCCGTGCGCCGAGCTCTCCTCGACGGCGGCGAGCACGCGCTGGACCTGCAGCGCCTCCTCGAAGGAGGGGGAGGGGTCGGTGCCCTCGCCGATGGCGGTGACGAGGTCCGCGATCTGGTGGGTGAAGGTGTGCTCGTACCCGAGCCCGTGTCCGGTGGGCCACCAGTGGGCGGCATAGGGGTGCTCGGGCTCGGTGGTGAGGATGCGGGTGAAGCCCTGGCGGCCGTCGGGGGCGGTCGCGTCGTAGAACTCCAGCTCGTTCATCCGCTCGAAGTCGAAGGCGAGCGAGCCGGCGGAGCCGTTGATCTCCACGCGCATCGCGTTCTTTCGCCCCTGCGCCATGCGGGTGGCCTCGAACGAGCCGAGGACACCGGAGGCGAAGCGGGCGGTGAACAGGGCGACGTCGTCGACCGTCACCTGCTGGCGCTCGCCGTCGGCGTCGCCCTTGCCGCCCAGGCCCTGCGAGGTCCCGGCCGAGGGGCGGGTGGGGACGACGGTCTGCAGCGTGCCGGAGACGGCGGCGATGTCCTCGCCGGTGAGCCACTGGGTGAGGTCGATGATGTGGGCGCCGATGTCGCCCAGCGCTCCGGAGCCGGCGAGCTCCTTGTCCAGCCGCCAGGTCATCGGCGCATCCGCGTCGGAGAGCCAGTCCTGGAGGTAGTGGGCGCGGACCTGGCGGATCTCGCCCACCGCACCCTCGGCGATCAGCTGCCGGGCGTAGGCCAGCGCCGGGGTGCGGCGGTAGCTGAAGCCGCACAGGGAGAGGGCCCTGCGAGGGCTCGCCTCCTTCGCCGCGGCGGCCGCGGCCGCCATCTCCGCGGAGTGCTCGACCGAGTTCGCCAGCGGCTTCTCGCACAGCACGTGCTTGCCGGCCGCGAGCGCCGCGAGCGCGATCTCGTAGTGCGTGTCCCCGGGGGTGCAGATGTCGATCACGTCGATCTCCGGGTCCTCGACCACGTCCTGCCAGCGGGTGGTCCAGGAGGCGAAGCCGAAGCGCTCGGCGGCCTCGGCCACCGCGCTCTCGGTGCGCCCCGCGAGGGTGCGCAGCTCGGGCGTGAGCGGAAGATCGAAGAAGCGGTGGGCGGTGCGCCAGGCATGGGAATGGGCCGCGCCCATGAACCCGTACCCGATCATGCCGACCCGCAGGGTGCCGGCGCGAGCTTGCGTCGTGGTCATCGTGGAAGCACTGCTCCTGGTGAAAGTTTCGAGTGGGACAGAGGTGGGGGTCGGCGGGAGGTGCGGGGCCCGTGCGGGGGCGTCGATGCGTGCACCGGACGCCCTCTCCCAGCAGGTGGGCAGGTTATCGAGCGCTTTCCTGCGCCCGCCCGGCCGGAGCCGCGACCCTCTCACCCCAGCGTAGCGGACATGGCCTGTTGACCCGTGTTCCTCGCTGTCGTACGCTCACGCCACCGAAAGCAACCGAAAAGATTGCTAAACCCGTACTGAAACCGTCTCCGGGGCGTGTGCCGCAGCGGACGGGACCGACGTCGTCGTCGGCCCGCCGGGCGCCGCCCGCGGGAGCCGCGCGAAGGAGCGTCATGACCCTTCCCCTGTGGAACGACCGGGGCCGCAGCACCGATGAGCGCGTCGAGGCGCTCCTGGCCGCGCTGACCCTCGAGGAGAAGATCGCCCAGCTGGGCAGCTACTGGAAGCGCCCCACGCTCGGCGACGCCGAGGGCTTCGCCCCGATGCAGTCGACCTTCGAGGAGGGCCGCGACCCCTTCGAGGCTGCGGTGCAGAACGGGCTCGGCCATCTCACCCGCCCCTACGGCAGCGCACCCCTCGAGCCCGAGGAGGGGGTGGAGAACCTCCGCACCATGCAGCAGGCCGTCGTGGACGGCTCGGAGCACGGCATCCCCGCGCTGGTCCACGAGGAGTGCCTCACCGGTGTCATGGCCCACGGCGCGACCACCTACCCGGCCGCGATCGCCTGGGGCGCGAGCTTCGATCCCGAGCTCATCGGCGAGATGGCCGCCCGCATCGGCGGCGACATGCACGCGATGGGCGCGCACATGGGGCTCTCCCCGGTGCTGGACATCGTGCGCGACTACCGCTGGGGCCGCATCGAGGAGACGATGGGGGAGGACCCCTACCTCACGGGCGTGCTGGCCACCGCCTACGTGCGCGGCCTGCAGTCCGCCGGCGTGATCGCCACCCTCAAGCACTTCGCGGGCCACGCCGCCTCCCGCGCCGGCCGCAACCACGCCCCCGTCTCCATCGGCATGCGCGAGCTGCACGACATCGACCTGGTCCCCTTCGAGATGGCGGTGCGCCACGGCGAGGTCGGCGCGGTGATGAACTCCTACGCGGACCTCGACGGGACCCCGCCCGCGGCCAGCCGCTGGCTGCTCACCGAGCTGCTGCGCGAGACCTGGGGCTTCGAGGGCACCGTCGTGGCCGACTACTGGGCCGTGAGCTTCCTGCAGTCCATGCACCGCGTGGTGGAGGACGACCGCGCCGCCGCCGTCGCCGCGCTCAGCGCCGGGCTGGACATCGAGCTGCCCGAGACCACCGCCTACCCGCACCTGGCCGGCGCCGTGGAGGACGGCGAGCTCGCGCTGGACGTGATCGACACCGCCGTGCGCCGCATCCTGCGCCAGAAGGTCGAGCTGGGCCTGCTGGACCCGGAGTTCGATGCGGCCGCCACCGGCGCGGCGATCGACCTCGACGCCCCCGAGAGCCGCGCCCTCGCCCGCAGGATGGCCGAGGAGTCGATCATCCTGCTGGACAACCCCGCCGACCTGCTCCCGCTGCGCGCGGGGGCGGCCGACGGGGGCGGGCCCGGCTCGATCGCCCTCATCGGCCCCGCCGCCGTGCAGCCGCGCAGCTTCCTGGGCTGCTACAGCTTCACCAACCACGTCCTCTCCCGCCTCGAGGACAACGGCACCTCGGTGGACGTCCCCACCCTCACCGACGCGCTGAGCGCCGAGTTCCCCGCCGCGCAGATCACCACCGCCGCGGGCACCGACTTCCTCGACCCCGACCCCTCCGGCATCGCGGAGGCCGTCGCCGCCGCGCAGGACGCCGAGCTCGCCGTCCTCGCCGTGGGCGACCTCGCCGGGCTGTTCGGCGCCGGCACCTCCGGGGAGGGCTGCGACGTGGAGAGCCTCCAGCTGCCCGGCGCCCAGCACGACCTCGTCGAGGCGGTGCTCGCCACCGGCACCCCCGTGGTGCTGCTGCTCGTCACCGGTCGGCCCTACTCGCTGGGTGCCTACCGCGGCCGCGCCCGGGCCATCGTGCAGGCCTTCATGCCCGGCGAGGAGGGCGCGAGCGCGCTCGCCGGCGTGCTCTCCGGCCGGATCAACCCCTCCGGCCGCCTGCCCATCGGGATCCCGGACGGCGTGGGCGGCCAGCCCGGCACCTACCTCGCCCCCGTGCTGGGCTGGGTGAGCGAGGGCATCTCCAACCTCGACCCCAAGCCGCTGTTCCCCTTCGGCCACGGCCTGAGCTACTCGCGCTTCGAGTACTCCGAGCTCGCGCTCTCCGCCGAGAAGATCGCGGCCGACGGCACCGTGGAGATCTCCGCGACCGTCTCGAACACCGGCGACCGCGACGGCATGGAGGTCGTCCAGCTCTACCTCAGCGACCCCGTGGCCAGCGTGGTGCGCCCGCTGAAGCGGCTCGTCGGCTTCACCAAGGTGGGCCTCGCCGCCGGGGAGAGCACCCGCGTCACCTTCCGCCTGCACGCCGACCGCACCTCCTTCACCGGCCCCGACCTGCAGCGCATCGTCGAGCCCGGCGAGTTCCGGGTGCGGCTGGGCGCCTCGAGCGAGGACACGACCCTCGAGGGCAGCTTCCGCATCGAGGGGCAGGTGCGGACCATCCCGGCCGGCACCGCCGTGCTGGACACCCCGGTGAGCGTGACGCCGGTGGCGCTCCAGGCCGATGCCTCGGTGGCCGGCGCCGGTGCCGGTTCTGCGAGCGGGACGGCCTGATGGCCGCCCCCGGGGCGGGCGACGCGCTGCGCGAGCGGATCGAGACGCTCGAGCTCCGGATCGTCGACGACTACGGAGAGGCGGTGCCGGGCCTGGACGCCCACCTCGCACAGAACCGCCACGCCTTCGGCTTCGGGTGCTCCGCGTTCGAGCTGAGTCCCGAGGAGCCCGACGAGCACACCCGGTGCTGGCTGGACCTGTTCGACACCGCCACCCTGCCCTTCTACTGGCGCTGGTTCGAGCCCGAGCCCGGGGTGCCGGACACCGCCCGCCTGCGACGGCTCGCCGAGGGCCTGGCCGGCCACGGGGTGCGCCTGAAGGGGCACCCCCTGCTGTGGCACACCCTCGCCCCCGCCTGGCTGCTCGAGAGGACGGACGCCGAGGTGGAGGAGCTGATCCGCCGCCGCATCACCCGCGAGGTCTCCGACTTCGCGGGCCTCGTCGGGCAGTGGGACGCGATCAACGAGACCACGATCCTGCCGGTGTTCGCCGCCGAGGAGAACGCGGTGACGCGCCTGGCCCGGGCGCGCGGCCGGGTGGAGGTGATCCGCCTGGCCTTCGAGACGGCGCGGGCGGCCGACCCCGCAGCGCGCCTGGTGCTCAACGACTTCGACCTCACGCCGGCCTTCGAGGAGGTCATCGAGGAATGCCTCGAGGCGGGCGTGCAGATCGACGCCCTCGGCCTCCAGACCCACATGCATCAGGGGTACCGCGGCGAGGAGCAGGTCGCGGAGATCATCGAGCGCTTCTCCCGCTTCGGCCTGCCCCTCCAGCTCACCGAGACGACCCTCGTCTCGGGAGAGCTCATGCCCGCGCACATCGAGGACCTCAACGACCACGTCGTCGACTCGTGGCCCTCGACCCCCGAGGGGGAGGAGCGGCAGGCGGACGAGCTCGTGCGCCACTACACGACCGTGCTCGCGCAGCCTGCGGTCGAATCGCTGACGTACTGGGGGCTGGGCGACGCCGGGGCCTGGCTCGGGGCGCCCGCGGGGCTGCTCCGCGCGGACGGCTCCCCCAAGCCCGGCTACCACGCGCTGCGGCAGCTGCTGCGCGAGGACTGGTGGGTGCAGGGCCAGGATCTGCGCAGCGATGCACAGGGAGTGCTCACGCTCCGCGGCTTCGCCGGCGACTACACGCTCGAGCTCGAGGGGGAGAGCTTCGAGATCACGATCCCTCGGGGCGGGGGCCGGCAGGAGCTGCGTCGTCCGCGGACGGCTGCGAGGAGCCGACGAACCGCTCGGTGAGCAGCGCGGCCACCGGCCGCTCCGAGGCCCACAGCGCGAAGACCAGCAGCGACGCGGTGAACAGCAGCAGGAACTCGCCGATCACGAGCACGATCCCGAGCACCAGAACGCCCAGCGAGAGCAGCGCCAGGGTCGCCAGCGGACGCGCCAGCAGCGTGAAGACCGCCAGGCGGAGCACGTCGATCATGCGGAAGCTGAACGCCGAGACGATCGAGACCGCCCGCACGAGCGCGAGCAGCACGAGGACGCCCAGCGCGAGGAACAGCAGCGCGAGGGCGCTCGTCCCCACGGCGCCGCCCTGGGTGATGTTCACGCCGAGCACCCCGAGCACGAGCAGCAGCGGCGCCCCGACCCGGAGGCTGTCGAGCGCGTTCAGGCGGTAGCCGCGCACGAAGTGACGCGCCGGGATCAGCTCGTGGTCCGTCCTCCAGGCTCGACAGGTGTACAGCCCGGCCGCGAGAGCCGGCAGCAGCGGGATCGCGGCCAGCACGAACAGCAGCGCGCTCAGCGGGCCCGCCCCGATCACGCTCCACAGCAGGAGGGTCGGGGCGGCGGCCAGGAGCAGCAGCACGTCGAGGGCGAGGAACCAGTACACGCCCTCGGTGATCTCGTGGAACAGCCCGCGCGCTCGTCGGGTCGGCGTCATCGCATCTCCTCTGGCGGTGGGGCCGCTGGACACGCGGCGTTCCGCCATTCTGCTCGAAACTTTCGGTCCCTGTCCAGTGCCAGTTGCAGGAATGTTACCTGCCTCGAGGGGGAGGGTGCGGCGCAGTCCGCGGAGCGGTATCGACATCGCGCCAGGTCATCGGGTTCTCTGCCTGCATGGGCGTCTGTCACGCGGACTCTTCTGTGCATCGCTTGACCTGCGTCACGCTCGCCGCTACGTTAGGCGCAACAACGAAAGGTTGACGAAAATCTCGGCAACTCCTCCAGCACAGCCGCTCATGGAGGGCCGCGGATTCCACGTCCGGGATCGCTGTGGTCGAGGAACGCCCACATCGCACCCGGTGACATGACCCGGGCGGCCCGCTCTCTCCTGCGAGAGGTGCGGACCCCGCTCGGTCACGGCAGTCCCGCAGCTCCGGTTGCCCCGTACCCGCTGCACCGCCCCGGTGCAGCAGAGATCCTGATGAGGAGACGGCTATGACGACGCCCCGCCCCTTCCCCTTCACGCCCACCCGTCGAGGGTTCGTCGGCATGTCCGCCGCCGCCTTCGCGACCGTGGCGCTGGCCTCCTGCAGCTCCGATGCCGCCGACGAGGTCGACCTGGAGACCCAGAACGTCGGCGCGATGGACGACTACGCGGCCGACGTGCAGTTCAAGGCCACCGAGCCGATCAAGCTCACCATGCTGTGGACCGACTGGCCGAAGGTTCCGGTCGAGGACTCCTGGCGGATCTTCGACCACATCCAGGAGCTCACGAACGTCGAGATCTCGCTGACCCACATCCCGTTCAGCGACGCGACGGAGAAGCGCAGCCTCCTCATCAGCGCGGGCGATGCGCCCACCCTGATCCCGCTGGTCTACACGGGCGAGGATTCCCCGTTCGTCTCCTCCGGGGCCGTGGTGCCGCTCAGCGACTTCGCGGAGCACATGCCGAACTTCCAGAAGTACGTCCAGGAATGGGACCTCGGCGAGATGATCGAGAACATCCGCCAGGCCGACGGCAAGTACTACATGATGCCGGGCCTCCATGAGGTCTCCGTCCCCGCCTTCAGCCTCGTGGTCCGCAAGGACGTCTTCGAGGAGGTCGCGGGCGCGGTGCCCAACTCCTGGGAGGAGCTGCACGAGGCGCTGCTGCTCATCAAGGAGAAGTACCCCGACTCGAGCCCGCTGGCCGACGGGTTCGAGGCGCAGTCGATGCTCAACTACGCCGCCCACGCCTTCGGCACCACGGCCGGCTGGGGCTTCGGCGACGGTGCGGTCGACGGCGACGGCGATGAGCTCGTCTACGCCGCGACCACCGACGAGTACAAGGAGATGGTCGAGTTCTTCCGCGGCCTCGTCGAGGACGGCCTGCTGGACCGCGAGTCCCTCACGGCCTCGAACGACGGCAGCGGCGCCGCGGACATCAGCAAGAAGTTCGCGAACGAGACCTGCTTCGCGGCCTCGGGCTCCTCCGGCACCGTGATCGAGTTCGCGCAGGCTCTCGAGGAGACCGTCGGCGAGGGGAACTTCGAGGTCACCCTCATCCCGCCGCCCGCCGGTCCTGCCGGTGAGGTCATCGAGCCGCGCAACTTCTGGCACGGCTTCATGCTCAGCTCGGAGGTCACGAAGTCGGAGAACTTCCTGGCCACGCTCCAGTTCGTGGACTGGCTGTACTTCAACCCCGAAGCCCGCGAGATGGTGCGCTGGGGCGAGGAGGACGTCAACTACACCAAGGCCGAGGACGGCACCATCGAGCTGATGGACGGCTTCTCGCTCGACGACTTCGGGATCAACACCAAGGCCGGCACGGACATCAAGACCGATCTGGGCTACTCGACCTTCCCCGCGGAGTCCACGGAGTCGCGGGCGCTCAAGGAGTCCTACAGCACCCCGGAGTTCGTCGAGTACATCGACGACGTGCTCGCCACGCGCACCCCGCGCGAACCGATCCCGCCGGCTCCGCTCGACGAGGCCGAGCTCGAGCAGGCCTCGCTGCTGTCCACCCCGCTCAAGGACGCCGTGGACACCGCGACGCTGCAGTTCATCATGGGCGAGCGGGACATGGATCAGTGGGACGCCTACCTCGCCGAGCTCGACGCCGCGGGCCTGCCGCGCTACCTCGAGCTGCTCAACGGTGCTCGCAAGCGCTTCGTCGAGGCGAACGGATGAACAGCAGCGATCTGCTGACTGAGAAGGAGGTTCCCCGATGACAGTGATCGAGTCGGCGGACGTCGCGGTCGAGGAGCCGAAGCCGCGGCGCCGTCCCCCGAAGCGCCGACCGGGCGCGTGGAGACGTGCGCTGCGGCGGGACTGGCCGCTCTACAGCCTGGCCGTGGCCCCGCTCATCTTCCTCGCGATCTTCCGGTACGTGCCGATGGTCGGCAACATCATCGCCTTCCGCCGCTTCCGCCCCGGAGGCAGCATCTTCGGCGATGAATGGGTCGGCACGCTCTACGTGGAGATGTTCATCCGCGACCCCGCGTTCTGGAACGTCTTCGCGAACACCGCGATCATCGGCGGCATGACCCTCGTGGTCTGCTTCCCGCTGCCGATCATCCTCGCGCTGATGCTCAACGAGGTGCGGCGCAAGCACTTCAAGAAGATCGTCCAGTCGATCAGCTACCTGCCCCACTTCCTCTCGGTCGTGATCGTGGTGGGCATGGTCTACCAGCTGCTCTCGCTGCAGGGCACGGTCAACCAGATCCGGGAGGCCTTCGGCGGGGACCCGGTCTCGTTCCTCCAGCAGGCGGAATGGTTCCGGTTCATCTACGTCGCCTCCGAGGCGTGGCAGACCGTCGGCTGGGGCACGATCCTGTACCTCGCCGCGCTCACCGCCGTGGACGACGCCCTCTACGAGGCGGCCCGCATCGACGGTGCCAACCGGTGGCAGCAGACCTGGCACGTCACGATCCCGGGGATCCGGCCGACGATGGTCACGCTGCTGATCCTCAACATCGGCAACTTCCTCAACGTGGGATTCGAGAAGGTCCTGCTGCTGTACAACCCGATGACCTACTCGACCGGTGACGTCATCTCGACCTATCTCTACCGAGTGGGTCTGGTGTCGAACAATCTCAGCTATGCCGCGGCCATCGGCCTGTTCCAGGCGATCATCGGATTCGTGATGGTCATGTCGGCGAACTACATCTCGAAGCGATTGGTGGGGACGAGCCTGTGGTGATCGAAGCTATGGCCCCGGACGCGCCTCGGCAGAAGCCGACCGCGGCCCGGGCCCCCAAGATCAAGGACACCAGGTCCTACAAGGTCTTCACCGTGGTGAACACGGTGCTGCTGCTGCTGATGTGCGCGGTGATGCTCTACCCGTTCATCATGCTGCTCGCCCAGTCGTTCAGCTCGGCCGGGGCGATCAACGCGGGGAAGGTCAACCTCTTCCCCGTCGACTTCAACCTCGACACGTACCGCGTGGTGGCCAACAACGGGAACTTCTGGCGCAGCTACGGCAACACGGTGGTCTACACGGTCATCGGCACCACCATCGCGATGGTGCTGACCACGACCTACGCCTTCGTGCTGTCGAAGAAGCACCTCCGCGGCCGCAGCGTGCTCATCGGCATCGCGGTGTTCACGATGTTCTTCAACGGAGGCATCGTCCCGAACTACGTGCTCATCTCCGCGCTGGGGATGAAGAACACGATGTGGGCCGTGATCCTCCCGCCGGCGCTGTCGGTGTTCAACCTCCTGGTGATGAAGGCGTTCTTCGAGAACCTGCCGTCGGAGCTGGAGGAGGCGGCGCACATCGACGGGCTCACGTGGTTCGGGATCTTCTTCCGCATCGTGCTGCCGCTGTCGAAGGCGGTCATCGCGACGATGGTGCTGTTCTACTCGGTGCAGTACTGGAACGACTGGTTCGCCGCGTTCCTCTATCTGGACCGGACGGATCTGTTCCCCGTGACGCTGTTCCTGCGGAACCTCATCGCCGGCGCCTCGACCGCCGCCTCCGAGGGGGCCGCGGCCTCCGGATCCTCCGTCAGCGACCTCAACGCGAACATCCAGTCGGTGACGATGATCCTGATCCTCATCCCGATCCTGTGCGTGTACCCCTTCGTGCAGCGGTACTTCGTCTCGGGCATCATGCTCGGCTCCGTCAAGGGCTGAGCGACCTCGCGGCGCGGCGCCGCAGCGCGCTCCCGCCGCCCTCGCGACCACGCGCCCCTGTCCCCGCTCCGGGGGCAGGGGCGCGTGTGTCGTCGGGCGGGGCCCGGCGCGACGTCCGCGCCGGGCGGTCGCCGTCGGCGGGGCCGGAGCAGGGGCTCGCCCCCTCCGTCGGGCGCGGCCCGGGCTCAGGGCCGCAGGCGTGCCGTCAGCCAGTCGAGCTGGCGGCGCTGCTGCGTGGGCCCGCCGCCCTCGTGGTGGTTGTAGGGGTAGACCTCGATCTCGCGCTCGGGATCGGCGCCGGTCGCGGAGCCGTAGAGGTTGTACGCCGCGAACACGGTCGAGGGAGGGCAGATCGTGTCGCGCAGCGCGACCGAGAACAGCGCCGGGGCGGTGGCGCGGCGGCCCAGGTGCAGGGCGTCCACGTAGGACAGCGTGGCGAAGGCCTGCTCCTCGAGGTCGCGGTGCACGGAGAGGAAGCGCACGATCTCCTGGTACGGATCGGCGTCGGTGATGTCCACCGCGCGGCGCATGTGGGTCAGGAACGGGACGTTGGTGAGGACGGCGTCGACGTCGGGCACCAGCCCGGCGGTGCCGAGGGCGAGGCCGCCGCCCTGGCTGTTGCCGGCCAGCACGACTCGTCCGTCGGCCCCCGGAAGGGCGCGGGCGGTGTCGACCGCGCGCACCGCATCGGTGAACAGGCGCGTGAGATAGGCGGTGTGCGGCGACTGCAGCCCGCGGGTCATCACGCCCGAGGCGGCGGGGCCGGAGCCGGCCGGGTCGGCGGTGTGCCCGCCGGCGCCCCAGCCGGATCCCTGCCCGCGCGAATCCATCACCAGATGCCCGTACCCGGCCGCGGTCCAGGCCAGGCGCTCGAGCGGCTCCCCGCGCCCGCCCCCGTACCCCAGGTACTCGACCACGATCGGCAGTGCGGCCTCGATCCCGGCGGGGCGGTTGTACCAGCCGCGCACCTCGCTGCCGTCGTGCCCCGCGAACGTCACGTCCCAGGTGTCGACGAGGGTCAGCCCGTTGGGCACCTGCTCGAGCGCGATGAGCGGCGGCGAGGCCTGCCGCGCCCGGGACAGCGTCTCCTCCCAGAACTCCTCGAGGTCGGCGGGCTCGGCGACCTCGGGCCGGTAGTCGCGCAGCGCGTCGAGGGGCAGATCGAACAGGGCCATGCGGGCGACCTCCGTGGGCGTCGCGCCGGCGCTTCCGCACGGCAGACGACGAAAAAGCATGAAACAGCACTGAAACTTGCGTCGCAGTTTAGGCTAGGGTTCGCGGAGGTGCCGGTCAAGGCGTTCTCTCGCGGACAGGATGCAACAGGAGCGCGCCGGTGCGAGGACGACCGGCACGGTCTGGAGAGGTGAGGGCATGGCGGAGAACGAGGCACGGAGCGGCCGGGTCACCCTGAAGGACGTGGCGGAGAAGGCGGGGGTCTCCCTCGCCACCGCGTCGAAGGTGATGAACGGGCGCGCGGACGTGCGCGACGCGACCCGGGAGACCGTCGCCGAGGCGGCGCGCGAGCTGGGATACCAGCCCAAGCGGCGCGACATCGACCGTCGGCGCTCCGTGCTGATCCACTTCGACACCCTCACCAGCCCCTACTCGCTGCAGGTGCTCGAGGGCGCCGAGCAGGCCGCACACCGGGTGGGCGTGGATCTCATGGTGGTCTCGGGGGACCAGACCCCGTCGGGGCTCTCCCGCGCCTGGATGGCGGACGCCGCCGCCCGCGGCGTCGAGGGCGTCATCCTCGTGACCACGCCGATCGGCTCCCAGCACGCCCGCTGGAGCCGCGACCTCAAGCTGCCCCTCATCGCGATCGACCCCGTGACCATCGATCCCGGCGTGGACGGCATCGTCACGATCTCCGCCACCAACTGGGAGGGCGGCAGCTCGGCCGTCCAGCACCTGCTGGACCTCGGGCACCGGCGGATCGCGGTGCTCGGCGGCCCCTCGGACTCCGTCCCCGCCCGGCAGCGCGTGCAGGGGTACCATTCGGCGCTCAGCCAGGCCGGCGTGATCTGGGAGCGGGAGCTCATCGAGCACGGCGACTTCTCCTACGAGGACGGTCAGCGCGGCGCGGAGAAGCTGCTGCAGCAGGCGGAGCCGCCCACCGCGATCTTCGCCGTGGCCGACACCCTCGCCGTCGGCGCCCTGCGCGCCGCACGCCGGCTCGGCATCGACGTGCCCGAGCAGCTCAGCGTGATCAGCTTCGACGACACGATGATCGCCCAGTGGACCCACCCGCAGCTGACCGCCGTGCGCCAGCCGCTGTTCTCCATGGGACAGGTCGCGATCGAACGCCTGCTGGCGCTCTCCTCCGACCCGGGGCTCTTCGCCCACCCCTTCAAGCTGGAGACGCAGCTCATCGAGCGGGAGTCGACGGCTCCCGTGCGATCCACTCACCCGGAGCGCTGAACACCGGCTGCAGCGCGGCCCGGGCCGCGCCGCGCAGGGCCGGATCGGCCAGGCCGTCGGACCGCTCGATCCGCACCGGCCCGGCCTCGACGGCCAGGGCGTGCGCCTCGACGGTCCGGCGGATCACCGGCTCGAGCTCATCGGCGATCGGCGCGAGATAGCCCGAGAGCACGACGGTCGCGAGGTCCAGCACGTTCAGCGCGTTGGCGACGGCGAGCCCCAGGGAGCGACCGATCATGCCGATCACCTCGGCACGGTCGCCGTGCCGGGAGAGGGCGTCGACGAGGTCCTCGATGCGCACGTCGTCGCCGAGGCCGGCGCGCTCGCGCAGCGAGTGGTAGGAGACGTAGGCCTCCAGGCAGCCGCGACGGCCGCAGCGGCAGAGCGCGCCGTCGGGCACCACCACGGTGTGCCCGAACTCGCCGGCCCACCCGTGGGCGCCGTCCAGCAGCTGCCCGTCGAGCACCACGGCCCCGCCCACGCCGGTGGAGCCGCGCAGATAGATGAACGACTCCCCGGGGCGGCGATCGATCTCGGTGAGCACCGAGAGGCGGTTGTCGTTCTGAGCCCGCACCGGCAGGCCCGCGAGCTCGGGATGGGCCAGCAGCCGCCCCACCAGCGGCACCTCGGTCCAGTCGAGGTTCGGCGCGGAGAGCACCCGGCCGTCGTCGGGCGCGATCCGGCCGGGCACCGCCGCGACCACGCCGACCGTCGGCAGCGAGCCGGCGTCGGCCCGCACGCGGCCGACGAGGGCGGCGCAGTGCTGGATCGCCTCCTCGGCGGAGGCCGCCGTGACGCGGAGGTACTCGGTGCGCTGGCTGATCGGCTCGCCCGTGAGGTCGATGCCGAGGCAGGAGATGTGATCGGCCGCGACCTCCAGGCCGATCGCCAGCAGCGTGCCGCGGGCGGGGGAGAGCGGCACCATCGGGCGCCCGGCCCCGGCCGAGACGGGCGTGCCCTCGGCGACGAGCCCGGCCGCGACCAGCTCCTCGACGAGCTTGGAGACGGTCGGCTTCGTGAGCCGGGTGAGCTTGGCGAGGCCGGCCCGCGACAGCGGCGCCTCGGCCGACGCGAGCGTGCTGAGCAGCGTGGACAGGTTGTGCTCGCGCAGGTGTGTGGACTGCACCGTGCCCCCTTCGCTCGTTCTCCGCTCGCCCCGGTCGGTGGTCCCGGCGGGGAATCCTCGCCGCCGGGTTGTGCCGGACAGCTTCGCACGCCTATATTAGTTGCTGACGCTTACTAATGGGTCGTCCGCGACACGATGCGGATCCCCGACCCTCCCCTCACCGATGAAGGAGCGCTCCCGATGACCGCACCCACCCCCACCCGTGACGACAAGTTCTCCTTCGGCCTGTGGACCACCGGCTGGCAGGCCCAGGACCAGTTCGGCTCCGCCACCCGCCCGCCGCTGGACCTCACCGACCACGTGCGCAAGCTCGCCGACCTCGGCGCCTGGGGCTTCACCTTCCACGACAACGACGTGGTGCCCTTCGACGCCACCCCCGCCGAGCGCGAGCGCATCCTCGGCGAGCTGAAGAAGGTCACCGAGGAGACCGGCCTGGTGATCGAGATGGTCACCACCGACACCTTCGCCCACCCCGTCTTCAAGGACGGCGCCTTCACCTCCAACGACCGCTCCGTGCGCCGCTTCGGCCTGCGCAAGGTGCTCGCCAACGTGGATCTCGCCGCTGAGCTCGGCGCGACCACCTTCGTGATGTGGGGCGGGCGCGAGGGCTCCGAGTACGACGGCTCCAAGGACCTGCTGGCCGCGCACCAGCGCTACGCCGAGGGCATCGACACCGTCGCCGGCTACATCAAGGACAAGGGCTACGACCTGCGCATCGGCCTCGAGCCCAAGCCGAACGAGCCCCGCGGCAACATCTTCCTGCCCACGATCGGCCACGCGCTGGCCTTCATCGAGCAGCTCGAGCACGGCGACATCGTGGGCATCAACCCCGAGACCGGCCACGAGCAGATGGCCACCCTGAACTACACCCACGGCCTCGCCCAGGCGCTGTGGGCGGACAAGCTCTTCCACATCGACCTCAACGGCCAGCACGGCCCGATGTACGACCAGGACCTCGTGTTCGGTCACGGCGACCTGATCAGCGCCTTCTTCACCGTGGACCTGCTCGAGAACGGCTTCCCCTCGAAGCCGGGCGCCTACGAGGGTGCCCGCCACTTCGACTTCAAGCCCTCGCGCACCGAGCACGAGAAGGGCCAGTACGACTCGGCCGCGGCGAACATGGAGATGTACCTGATGCTCAAGGAGCGCGCGCTCGCGTTCCGTCAGGACTCCGAGGTCCAGGAGGCGCTGAAGTACTCCGGCATCGAGGAGCTCGCCGAGCCCACCCTCGGCGAGGGCGAGACCCTCGAGGACCTCCTCGCGGACCGCTCCACCTTCGAGGAGTTCGACGCCGACAAGGCCGGCGAGCGCAACTACGGCTTCGTGCGCCTGCAGCAGCTGGCCATGCAGCACCTGCTGGGCTTCCGCGCCTGAGCCCCGCTCCGCCGGTGGGGCCTGCCCCTCGCCCCGCCGGCAGGAGTTCTGAGCGCTGAGGACCGATGTGCACGCCGACATCGGTCCTCAGCGCGCAGAACTCCCGGCCCACCCCGGGCCCGTCGGCCCACCCCGGGCCCGTCGGCCCACCGCAGGCCAGTCGGCCCGCCTCGGCTTGTCGGCCCGGTCCGGCCTTGGCCCGGCCCGGCCCGGGCTGTCGGCGAGGGCTGATTGCGTGAACTGGTGCTGAGCCAGCATGTACCTCTCATATACGGGGCGTGTGCTGGCTGAGCACCACTTCGTGCACCCGGCCCCGTCCCCGGGCCGCCGGTCGCACGACCCCGGCTCCACCCGCACCCCGCTCCGTCACCCCCACCCGCGAAGGATCACCTGATGACCACCACCGTGCTCGGCATCGATTCCTCCACCCAGGCCACCAAGGCGCTCCTGGTCGACGCCGCGACCGGCGAGGTCCTCGAGGAGCGCCGCGCCTCCCACCCGGACGGCACCGAGGTCGATCCCCGTGCCTGGCTCGCCGCGGTCGACGAGGCCGCCGGGCCTCTGCTCGAGCGCGCCGAGGCCGTGGCCGTCGGCGGACAGCAGCACGGCATGGTGCTGCTCGACGCACACGGCGAGGTGGTGCGCGACGCGCTGCTGTGGAACGACACCCGCTCCGCCCCGCAGGCCGAGACCCTGATCGAGGAGATGGGCGGGGCCGAGGCGAGCGTCGAGGAGATCGGCAGCCTGATGGTCGCCTCCTTCACCGCCTCCAAGCTGCGCTGGGTGCGCGATCACGAGCCGGAGAACGCCCAGCGCGCCGCACGCGTGCTGCTCCCGCACGACTACGTCTCCCTCCACCTCGCGGAGCAGGGCACCGAGCCCTTCACCGATCGCGGCGACGCCTCCGGCACCGGCTACTACTCCACCCGCACCGAGGCCTGGGCTCCCGAACTGGCCGAGAAGGCGGTGGGCAGCGCCCTCGAGCTGCCGCGTCTGCCCGCCGCACCGCAGGAGGTCATGGCCCGCACCGCGCGCGGTGCCGCGATCGCTCCCGGCACCGGGGACAACATGGGCGCGGCGCTCGGCCTGTCGCTGGGCCCCGGTGACGTGTCCGTCTCGATCGGCACCTCCGGGGTGTGCGCGATGGTCAGCGCCTCCCGGCCGGGGGACGCGAGCGGCGCCGTCACCGGCTTCGCCGACGCCACCGGCCGCTTCCTGCCGATGGCCACCACCATCAACGCCTCCCGCATCCTCGAGGCCGCCCGGGCGCTGCTCGGCGTCTCCCACGAGGAGCTCTCCCAGCTGGCCCTGGCTTCCGTTCCCGGTGCCCACGGGGTGACGCTGCTGCCCTACTTCGACGGCGAGCGCACCCCGAACCGTCCGGATGCCCGCGCCACGCTGACCGGGATGAGCACGGCGACGACTCGTGAGGACGTGGCCCGTGCCTACGTCGAAGGCCTGCTGTGCTCCCTGGCCGACGGGATCTCCGCGCTCGAGGACCGCACCGGCACCGCCCCCGCCCGCATCACCCTGATCGGTGGTGCGGCCCGCAGCCAGGCCGTCCAGCAGCTGGCCCCGGCGATCTTCGGTCGCGAGGTGACGATCGCCCCCGAGGGCGAGTACGTGGCGCTCGGCGCCGCCCGCCAGGCCGCCTGGGCGCTGGCCGGCACGGAGGAGCCCCCGGCCTGGACGATCACCGGCTCCCGCACCGTCGACGCCGAAGCGACTCCAGAGGTGCTGGAGACCTACCGCGCGCTGAAGAACCGCACCGAGAGCTGGGGCTGAGCCGGGACCCCTGCGTGAACCTCGCCACGGCGAACTGCGTCACGAGGTTCCCCGACGGGACGGCCAGCGCAGTGGTCGGTATCAGGTGTGCTTCGTCGGCGCCGTCCAGGCGTCGTAGCCGCCGCCGAGGTGCCTCACTCGGCCTTCGCGGCCCGACCATGCGGGTCGCAGGCGTTCCAGCGCGGAGGCGGATCGGGCCCCGGCTTGGCAGTACAGCACGATCTCGCCCCCGCCTCGTCCAGTAGGGAGTGCGTGCTCGCCGTGCTCGAGGATCTGCTGCAGCGGGACGGGGATCGCGCCCTCGATCGTCCCGGCGGCATGTTCCCAGTCCTCCCGCACATCGATGAGCGTGACGTCGGCTCCCGACGCGAGCAGCGACCGCAGCGCGAGCACGTCGAGCGTCTCGCTCGCAGCGGGCACTCCGGACCGGTATGAGGGGTCAGCGGCGGCCGGCACCTCCACCTGCGTGGACCTCGTACGGTGCGGGTCCGGTATGAGCCGCAGAGTCCGGGAGGTGCTGGTGGCTTCGTCCCAGAGCAGCAGCTTCCCGACCAATGGCTCACCGGTGCCGGTGACCAGCTGGATCACCTGCGCCCCCATGATCATCCCGAGCAGCCCCGGCAGCGTGCCGAGCACTCCGCCTTCCGCGCAGGAGGGCACCTCGCCCGGGGCCGGGGGCTCGGGGAAGACGTCGCGGTAGTGTGCGCCGCGTCCCGGCCAGAACACGCTGACCTGCCCTTGTCCTCGCAGCACGGCGGCCCATACCACCGGCACCCCGGTGATCTCGCTGGCGTCGGCGACCGCATAGCGGGTCGCGAAGTTGTCGCTGCCGTCGAGCACCAGGTCATAGTTCTCGACGATGCCGGTGACCGACTCGGGGGTGAGTCTTTCGGGATGGGTGTGGACACGGACCTCGGGATTGAGGGCGTGGACGGCTGCGGCCGCGGAGGCCGTTTTGGGCACACCGATGGCCGATGTGGTGTGGATGACCTGTCGGTGCAGGTTGGAGGTGTCGACGAGGTCGTCGTCGAGGATCCCGAGAGTGCCGATACCGGCCCCGGCGAGGTACTGCAGTGCTGGGGAGCCGAGCCCTCCCGCGCCGACCACCAGGACCGAGGCCGCTCGCAGGCGTCGCTGCCCGATGGTGCCGATCTGCGGCAGCGTGATCTGGCGGCGGTAGCGCTGGAGCTGCTGCGACGTCAGCTCCGGACCCGGGGCGACCAGCGGCGGCAAGGACTGCGCGGCCGGGGCGGTGTCGGTCATGCGATGTCTCCTCGGGGGCGATCGGGCGTGATGCGACCTTCGTGACTCGAGGAGGCCAGCGCCAGGCTCCGGCGCGGGATCCGGCCGGCGCCTGCCGCGAGGTGGCCCGCCTGGACGGCGTGAGCCATCGCGCGGGCCATGGCTTCGGGGTCGCGTGCGCGGGTGATGGCACTCGCTGCGAGCACCGCGTCACAGCCGAGCTCCATCGCCAGCGCTGCATCAGAGGCCGTACCGATCCCGGCATCGAGCACGATCGGCACCGAGGCTCGGGAGGTGATCATCTCGATGTTGTGGGGGTTGAGCACTCCGAGGCCGGAGCCGATCGGAGCTCCCAGCGGCATCACCGCGGCCGCGCCGACGTCCTGGAGCCGCTGCGCCAGGACCGGGTCGTCAGTGGCGTACGGAAGAACGGTGAATCCGCGATCGACGAGCATGCCGGTGGCCTCGACGAGTTCGACGCCATCGGGAAGGAGGGTGTCCTCATCGGCGATGACCTCGAGCTTCACCCAGTCCGTCTCGAGGGCCTGACGGCCGAGCTCCGCCGTCAGCACGGCGTCGCGGGCACTGAAGCAGCCGGCGGTGTTGGGCAGAGTACGGATTCCCAGGCGGCGGATCATCGTGAACACGGAGTCTCGCGTTGTCGGGGAGAAGCGGCGCAGGGCGACTGTGGTCATCGCGGTGCCCGAGGCGAGCAGGGCACGCTCCAGCGCCGCCAGGTCCGTGATGCCGCCGGTGCCCATGATCAGGCGAGAGGTCAGAGTTTCTCCGGCGATGACGAGTTCCGCCTCGGGCACATTGTCCATGGGTCATCCTCCTTGGACGGCGGTGACGAGTTCGTACCGGGCATCGGGGGTGAGTGGGGTGTGGGCCCAGCTGCTGCGCGGCAGGACGGCCTCGTCGACCGCGACGGCCACGCCGAGCGGGGTGCCATCACACGCTCGCCCGTCGTCGCCGACGGCGCGACCGAGGCGGTCGGCCACCAGGTCGCGGACCGTGATGGCGTCGGGCAGGCCAAGGTTCTCGCCATTGACGTGGACAACAATGCTCATGAGACCTCCTGGAGTCGGGACGTGGTGGTGAAACGGGCTGGATCGACGGCCGCGAGTTCCCCGGCCATGTCCCCGAGCAGCGGCACCCCGGGGTCGACCTCGAGGAGATCGGCGGTGCGGGCCGCCGCCCAGGCCGAGAGCAGGATGCCGTGGCGGTGATAGCCGGTCGACACGATCACTCTCGGGTCTCCTGGTACCGGCCCCAGCAGTGGGAGGTCATCCGGGGTACCGGGGCGGGCGCGAGCGATCACTTCACGCAGTTCGGTGTCACGGACGGAGGGAAGGATCTCGGCGGCATCCTGCAACAGGGTCAGCACGCCGCCGGCCGACGCACCGGTCATGTCGTCCTCACGGCTGGTGGCCCCGAGCACGAGGCCGCCGCCGCTGCGCGGCACCAGATAGAGGGGACGACCGCGGACCAGGGCCCGAACCGTGTGGTCGAGCAGGTTGTCCTCACCGGGCAGCAGCGCGGAGTCGGGGACGTGCAGGCGCAGGATGTCACCGTGGACCGGACGCAGCGACAGGTCGAGCACCCGATGGGGTCCGTTGATCTCGGCGGTGCCGAGGCCGGCCGTGAGGATGATCTGGTCAGCGTCGATCTCGTCGGTGGAGGCGACGCTGCTGCCTGTGGTGAGGGAGACGGGCGGTCCGTCACCGGGACGCCCCGGGCCGGTCAGGGCATCGATGGCGGCGGCGGCCAGGGTGCGGGGGTCCACCTGGTGGTCACGGGGGACGAGCATCGCGCCGGCCACGTGCCGGGCCAGCGTCGGAGCGCGGCCACGCAGCTGCGCGGAGGTGAGCTCCTCGACCTCGGAACCCGCCGCGCACTGCTCCAGCGCGAGCTGGCGCAGTGCTTCGAGGTCAGACCGGTCGCGGCCGACGACGAGGGTCGGAGTATCGCGGTAGCCCAGCGGCTGCTCGGTGCGCAGGGCGAGCTCGGCAGCCAGCGTGCGGTGATAGCTCGCGGCCTTCGTCATCAAGGGTCTCAGCGAGTGCTGGCCGAACTGGACCTCACTGGTGGGAGCGAGCATCCCGGCCGCCGCATAGGTGGCCTGCTCAGCGACGCCGGTGGAACGGATATCGACCCGGTGACCGCGGCGTCTCAACTCCAGTGCGGTGAGCAGTCCGATGATCCCGGCGCCGATGACGGCGACGTGCTGCATGAAGGGTCCTCCTGACGGCGGCATTATCCGCATCCAGTGCTGGTGGTCGGCACGATGCCCTCTCAGCCCGACGATCGGGCTCCCACGGAACGGGGCCAGCGTATCCGAAGGGGACGCCCGCGCCACTCCACCGGGACGAACCCGGAACGGGACGAGCCGCCACGCCGACGCGTTCGCGGGTAGTGTCGACGACCGACACGGGGTGCCCCGACGGGGGCTGAGATCACACCCGGTGAACCTGATCGAGTTCGTACTCGCGGAGGGATGTCGTCGATGAGCTGTGTGCTGCCGCCATGCACGCCGTCGCCCCATGCATCGATCCTCGCTGCGCCGGCCTCGCCGCGCCGTCGGAGGAGGCGCCGCAGTGCGTCCGGGCCCCTTCGTGCAGACGGGCTCACCGGGGTCCGCCGGCGGATCCCCGTGTCCTCTTCCACGCGGCGCCGGCACTCGGCGTCGCTCCTTCCGCGATGTGCTCCCGCCCGCTGTGCGGCGGGCGTGCTCGCCGGCCCCGAAAGGACCTGTCGACCATGACCTCACCGACCACCGAGCAGACCTCCCGCCCCACGCCCGCCCTCGCCGAGCAGATCGTGCTGGTCACCGGCGGTGCCCGCGGCCTCGGGCGCGCACTCACCGAAGCCTTCCTGCACGAAGGGGCCCGGGTGGTCATCAACCACCTCACCAGCGAGGGCGCCGCACTCGAGCTCGCCGAGCGCCATCCGGGTCGTGCCGTCGCCGTGCGCGCCGACGTGCGGGACCGGGCCCAGGTCGAGGCCCTGTTCACGCAGGCCGAGGACGCCTTCGGCGCTCCTGTCGACACCGTCGTGAACAACGCTCTGACCGGCTTCTCCTTCAACGGCGACGCACGCGCCAAGGCGCACGAGATCCCCTACGACGCCTTCTCCGCGCAGTTCTCCGGCGCGGTGCAGGGCGCGCTGAACACGATCCAGGCGGCGCTGCCCGGCTTCGCCCGGGCAGGTTCGGGGCGCGTCGTCAATGTCGGCACCAACCTGTTCCAGCACCCGGTCGTTCCGTATCACGACTACACCGCGGCGAAGGCGGCGCTGCTCGCGCTGACACGCACTTTCGCCGCCGACCTCGGCCCGCTCGGCATCACCGTGAACATGGTCAGCGGCGGGCTGCTGCGCACCACCGACGCGAGCGCCGCGACCCCCGAGGCGGTCTTCGACGCGATCGCCGCGGGCACCCCGCTGCAGTCGGTCACCACACCCGCGGAGTTCGCCGACGCCGTGCTCTTCTTCGCCTCCCCGTGGTCCCGGTCCGTGACCGGCCAGAACCTCGTGGTCGACGGCGGGCTGGTGAAGGACTGATGAGCACCGCACCCCGCCGCCAGGTGCGGCTGAACCTGTTCGCGCACGCCTGCGGCCACCACGCCGCGGCCTGGCGCGCGCCCGGCTCGTCGGTCTCCCGCCTCGGCGAGATCAGCTACTGGGAGGAGCTCGCACGGATCGCCGAGCGCGGCCGGCTCGATGCGCTCTTCCTCGCCGACGGCCAGTCGATCGGGACCGCCGGCGTCGAGCGCGGCCCCGCATGGACCCTCGAGCCGATCACCGTGCTCACGGCGATGGCCCGTGCCACGGAGCGGATCGGGCTGGTCACCACGGTCTCGAGCACCTTCTGGGACCCGTTCCACGCCGCCCGGCTGCTGGCGAGCCTCGACCACATCTCCCACGGCCGGGCCGGCATCAACGTGGTCACCTCGATGACCGACGCGGAGGCTCGCAACCACGGCATGCCCGCGCTGCCCGATCATGCGAAGCGCTACGCCACCGCGGGGGAGTTCATCGAGGTGCTCCAGGGCCTGTGGGATTCCTGGCCCGCTCAGAGCATCCTGGCCGATACGGAGGGGGTGTACGTCGACTCGTCCCTGCTGCGACCGCCGCGGCACCGCGGTGAGTCCTTCGAGGTCGCCGGGCCGCTCAACGTGCCGACTCCGCCGCAGGGCCGCCCGGTCCTGTTCCAGGCCGGGGCCTCCGCACCGGGGCGTGAGCTCGCCGCCCGCCACGCCGAGGGGATCTACGCGGTCGCCTGGGATCTCGAGTCCGCACACGCCTACCGCTCGGACCTCCGCGCCCGGGCCGCCGCCCTCGGCCGCGACCCGGAGACGATCGCGGTGATGCCGGGGCTGGTCGCGCACGTCGCCGCGACGGAGGAGGAGGCCCGACGGGTGCGCGCCGACCTCGACTCCCGCCTGCCGGTCGCGGACTCCCTGCGCCAGCTCTCCTTCTTCACCGGCCAGGACACCTCGACGTGGGAGCTCGACGCCCCCGTGCCGCCGCTCCCGCCGCTCGAGGAGTTCACGGGCCCGAAAGGTCGTTACGCCACCGTGCTGCGCATCGTCGACTCCGTGCAGCCGACCGTGCGTGAGCTGCTGGGGCTTCTCGCCGCCGGTGGCGGTCACGCGACCGTCATCGGCACCCCGGAGTCGGTGGCCGATGAGATCGAGCGCTGGGTGGACGCGGGCGCGGCCGACGGCTTCAATCTCATGCCGCCGACCCTGCCCGGTGGGATCACGGATTTCGTCGAGCAGGTCGTTCCCGTGCTGCAGCGGCGCGGCCGGTTCCGCCGCGAGTACGAGGGGACCACGCTGCGGGAGCACCTGGGACTGCCCGAGGTCAGGTCGGTGAACGCACCCCGTGCTCTGAGAGCGTGACCCGTCAGGCCCGCGCCAGGATCGCCTCCGCGAACACGCCCGTCACCTCGGGGGCGAGCTGCAGGTTGAACAGCGGCTCGAAGAGCTCCGCCTCGAGCAGCAGCATGCCGTGCGCGGCCGTGTCCACGAGGTCGATCCGCGCGTACAGCGGCATCTCGAGCCCGGTCGTGGTGGCGGTCGCGGCGAGCACCCGCTCCGCGAACTCCCTCTCGGCGGCGCTCGCCTCGACCTGCTGCGGGCTCTCCCGGTAGGTCCCGCCGCGCAGGCCGCCGCCGCGGGCCAGCAGGGCACCCTTCGCGATCGCGTGGGTGAAGTGCCCGTCGATCAGGTACAGCGCCTTCTCGTGGCCGGCGGAGAGCTCGGGGATCTCGGGCTGGAGCATCACGGTGCCGCGCTCGGCGAGGATCTGGCGGCCCAAGGCGTGTGCGGCGGGGTCGTCGGGGCGCAGCAAGCCGGCGAGGCGGGCACCGGCACCCACGGAGGGTTTGAGCACGACGTGGGTGGCCGACGGGTCGGCTGCGTCCGATCCGGCGGCCCTGCGTGCCGCCTCCTGCAGCGCGTCGGCCAGGGACGCCTCCTCGTCGTGCCAGCTCGTCGGGACGCCGGGGATCCCGGCGTCCGCAAGCGCGGTGAGGTAGCGCTTGTCCATGTTCCAGCGCACCAGCGCCGGCTCGTTGAGGATCCGGGTGAGCGCGCCGGCGCTCTCGAGCCAGGCGTCGAACTGCGCCGGCCGCTCCGAGTAGTCCCACGGGCTGCGCAGCACCACCAGGTCGAAGCCGGCCCAGTCGACCTCCTCGTCCGCCCAGTCCACGGCCCGGGCCTCCGCGCCGCGCTCGCGGAGGGCGGCCAGGAGCGGGGTCACGTCGAGCATCGTGTGGGCGGCGGGGAAGCGCTCGGGGTCGGTGATCACGAGGCCGATCCGGGTCATGACCTCGACCCTAGACCCGGGCG
>DHCMJ07802__coassemble_43_pt1 | contig 80009 bp, 73 predicted proteins | sample DHCMJ07802__metabat2_high_PE_028 | metagenome-assembled genome bin DHCMJ07802
GCGGCGGCGGGCGGCGGGGCCTCCGCCGCCCAGAGGTCCGGCTCGGTGGCCGGTTCGACGGGCAGCGCAGCCCGGCGCCGGCCCGGGCGCGACGGCGTGGGCTCGTCGGTCCCGGCCTCGTCGGCCTCACGCGACGCGGCGGCGTCCTGCTCGGCGGGGGAGCCGGGGGTGGGCGAGGCGGGGAGCTGCTCGAGCGGGAAGGCGGCCCGCCGGCCGCGCGGTCGTCGCGGCGGGGGCGCGCCGCCCTGCGCGTCGTCGGGGGAGGTGCCGTCGGGAGAGGCGGAAGACGCAGACGGCGCGGACGACGCGGACGACGCGGGGGAGGCGGCCGGGCTCTCGGCCGCGCCCGCTCCACCGGACCTCGGAGAGGGGGCCGCCGGGGGCCGCCCCTGCGCGGCGGACCCCGGCCGATCGGCGCTCGTGGGGGACGCGGCGGACTCCCCGCCGATCCACGTGCGCTTCGGATTCGGCCCCCCGAACGCGGCGTCGCGATTGCGTCGCGCCTCGTCCGGCGAGAGGGGGGAGGGCTGCGGACGTCGAGCCGGCTGCTGGTGTCTGCCGGACCGACGGCGCCTGCGGGATGGGTCCGAGGAGGGGTCCGTCATGCGCTCCATCCTAGAATCACGAGCCCGCATCTTCATGCATCGGCCTGTGAGAGGGTCGTGGAGGTGCCGCGCAGGGAGTCCGTATCCTGGCGATATGCACCTGATCCACACCCCGTCGACCGACCTCACGTACGACGACTGCTTCTTCCTGCCCCGCCGCTCCGCGGTCACCTCGCGCTTCGACGTCGACCTCCGCAGCGACGACGGCTCGGGCACCACGATCCCGCTGATCGCCGCGAACATGACCGCCGTCTCCGGCCGGCGCATGGCCGAGGTGATGGCGCGCCGCGGCGGACTGGCCGTGCTGCCCCAGGACCTCTCCCCGGAGCGGATCGACTCGATCGTGCGCTCGGTGAAGTCCCGCGATCTCCTCGTGGACCATCCGCTGACCCTCACCGCCTCCGGGACCCTCGGTCAGGCCGCGGATCTGCTGCCCAAGCGGCCCCACGGCATCGTCGTGGTGATCGACGAGCAGCACCACCTGCTGGGCACCATCTCCGCGGAGGAGATCGCCGGTCGCGATTCGTTCGCAGAGGTCGGCGAGGTGCTCAGCGAGGACGTCCCCGTCCTCGGTCCGGAGGATCTCGAGGCTGCTCCGGCCGAGCTGCATGCCCGCATCGCCGCGACCCATCACGACGCCGCCGTCGTCGTCGATGCGCAGGGGGTGCTGCGCGGCGTGCTCACCGCGACCGGGGTGCTGCGCTCGACCATCTACCGCCCCGCCACGGACGCCGAGGGGAGGCTGCGGATCGCGGTCGCCGTCGGGGTCAACGCCGACGTCGCCGCGCGGGTGCGCGACCTCGTGGACAGCGGCGTGGACGTGATCGTGCTCGACACCGCCCACGGCCATCAGGACAGGATGCTCGAGGCGCTGCGGACCGCACGGCAGGTGCTCGGTCCCCGCGAGGGCACGGACGTGCGCCTCGCGGCGGGCAACATCGTCACCGCCGAGGGCACGCGCGAGCTGATCGAGGCCGGCGCCGACATCGTCAAGGTGGGCGTGGGCCCGGGCGCCATGTGCACCACGCGGATGATGACCGGCGTGGGCCGCCCCCAGTTCTCCGCCGTGCTGGAGTGCGCGGCCGAGGCCCGCCGGCTGGGAGGGCGCGTCTGGGCCGACGGCGGGGTGCGCCACCCCCGCGACGTCGCCCTCGCGCTCGCCGCCGGAGCCTCCAACGTGATGATCGGCTCCTGGTTCGCGGGCACCCACGAATCGCCCGGCCAGATGCGCAGCGACGAGAGCGGCCGGCGCTACAAGGAGTCCTTCGGCATGGCCTCCAAGCGGGCGGTCTCCCACCGCACCGCGCACGAGGACGCCTTCGCCCGCGCCCGCAAGGGACTGTTCGAGGAGGGCATCTCCACCTCGCGCATGTACCTCGCCGAGGGCAGGGGAGGGGTCGAGGACCTGCTCGACGACATCACCGCCGGGGTCCGCTCCTCCTACACCTACGCAGGCGCGGCCAGCACGGAGGAGTTCCGCGAGCGTGCGGTGATCGGGCTGCAGGGGGCGGCCGGGTACGACGAGGGCCGCCCGGTCGCGAGCTCCTGGAGCTGAACCGGGACAGAGCGGGGGTGCGGCTCCCGCGGCGGGTAAGCTGATCCCATGACGACTCTCGTGATCGGTGGTGCCGGATACATCGGGTCGCACGTGGTGCGACTCCTCCTGGAGCAGAAGCAGGAGGTGGTCGTGGTCGACGACCTCTCCACCGGGCTGCGTCGACGGACTGAGGGCGCCGAGCTCCTCGAGCTCGACGTGACCCTTCCCGACGCGCGTGAGAAGCTCGCCTTCCAGATGCGTGCCTGCGGCGCCGACTCCGTGATCCACTTCGCCGCCCACAAGCAGGTCGGCGAATCCGTCGCGAACCCGGAGATGTACTGGCACGACAACATCGGCGGGCTCGCCAACGTGCTGGCCGCCTGCGCCTCCGCGGACGTGCGCGACGTGGTGTTCTCCTCCTCGGCCGCGGTGTACGGCGTGCCGGACGTGGACCTGGTCACCGAGGAGCTCACCCCGCAGCCGATCAACCCGTACGGCGCGACCAAGTACGTGGGGGAGTGGATGCTCGCCGATGCGGAGCGCGCCCACGGCATGCGCACCGTCGCGCTGCGGTACTTCAACGTCGCCGGGGCCGGCTGGCCCGAGCTCGCCGACACCGCCGTGATGAACCTGGTGCCGATCGTGCTGGACCGCCTCGAGCGGGGACTGGCCCCCGTGGTGTTCGGCGACGACTACGACACCCCCGACGGCACCGGCATCCGCGACTACGTGCACGTGCTGGACCTCGCCCACGCCCACATCGCCGCGCTGGACTACCTGCGCGGCGAGGAACGCCCGCACCGCACCTTCAACGTCGGCACCGGCGAGGGCTCGAGCGTGCTCGAGGTGATCGACGCGATCGCCCGCGCCAAGGGCATCGAGATCACCCCGGAGCACGGCCCCCGCCGCGCCGGCGACCCTGCCCGCCTGATCTGCTCCGGCGACCGCATCGCCCAGACCCTGGGCTGGAAGTCCGAGCACGGGCTGGACGACATCGTCCGCTCGGCCGTCGAGGCGCGCGAGGCCGCGATCACCCCCGACGTCGAGGCCTACCCCGAGGCCTGACCCGAGCCCGGTGCCCGCACCGGGGCCGGTGCACGCCGCCGAGGCCGGGTGCACGCCGCCGGGGGGCCCGTACCGGGGCCGGGTGCACGCCGCCGGGCGGGTGCCCGCACCGAGGCCGGGTGCACGCCGCCGAGGCCGTTGCATGCAGTGGCGCTCAGCCAGCACATGACCCCGTAGACGGGGACGTGTGCTGGCTGAGCGCCAGTGGTTGCACTCCGCCACGCATGGCCCTGCCCGTGCCCGTGCCCCTGCCCGGCCGCGGTGGGACGGGTCAGGACAGCCCGGCGGGGCCGGCCGCGGTGGGCCGGGCCCGGTGGGCGGGACCGACCCCGGCGGGGCCGGTCTCAGGTGAGGTAGCGGTAGATCGGGTTCTCGGGATCGACCCTCTCGATCTCCATGTTCGAGGCGGCCATGCGCGCCATCAGCGGTTCGAGGTCCTCGCGGTCACCGATCTCGAGCCCCACCAGAGCGGGACCCTCCTCGCGGTTGTTGCGCTTGATGTAGTCGAACAGCACGATGTCGTCGTTCGGCCCCAGCACCCGGTCCAGGAAGCGGCGCAGCGCCCCCGGCTCCTGGGGGAAGGTCACCAGGAAGTAGTGCTTGAGCCCCTCGTGCACGAGGGACCGCTCCACGATCTCGTTGTACCGCGAGACGTCGTTGTTGCCTCCGGAGACCACCACGACGATGTCCCCGGTCTCCTCCTCCGGATCCGGGGCGTCGGCGCCCGCACGGCCCAGGTGCTCGATCGTCCCGGCGGCCACGGCGGTCGCCGCGAGCGCGCCCGCGGGCTCCGCGATGATGCCCTCGACCTGGTAGAGGTCGAGCATCTGGGTGCACACGGCACCCTCGTCCACGGCGACGAGCTCGGGCGCGATGGCCTGCACCATCCGCAGCGGAGCGGCACCGACACGGCGCACCGCGGCACCGTCGACGAAGCGATCCATCTCGTGGAGGGTGACCGGGCGCCCGGCCCGCACCGCGGCGGACATCGAGACCGCGCCCGCGGGCTCCACGCCGATGATCCGGGTCGCCGGGCTGCGTTCCCGCAGCCACGCCCCGCAGCCGCCGAGCAGCCCGCCGCCGCCCACCGGCACCACCATCGTGCCCAGCTCCCGGCCGTGCTCGCTGCGCAGCTGCTCCGCCGCCTCGAGCGCCACGGTGCCCTGCCCGGCCATGATCACCGGATGGTCGAAGGGCGGCACCTGCGTGGCACCGGTGCGGTCGGCATCGTCGGCCGCGGCCTCAGCGGCGTCGTCGAAGGTGTCGCCGATCAGCACCAGCTCGACCAGGTCCCCGCCGATCGCGGTGATCCGCTCGCGCTTCTGCCGGGGCGTGGTGCCGGGCACATAGATGCGCCCCTGGATGCCGAGGGTGCGGCAGGCCTGGGCCACGCCCTGGGCATGGTTGCCGGCGCTCGCCGCCACCACGCCCGCCTCCCGCGCCGCCTGCGACAGGGAGTCGAGGAAGAGATGCGCCCCGCGGAGCTTGTAGGAGCGCACCGACTGCAGATCCTCGCGCTTGAGCCACACCGGGGCGCCGGCCAGCTCGCTGAGGCGCTCGCTGTGCTGGAGCGGGGTGCGCCGCAGCACCGGGGCGAGCCGCTCGGCCGCTGCCTCGACCTCCGGGGCGCGCACCGGCAGTTCCATGGCATCCGTCATGCAGTTCCCTCCTTCGCGGCGACGACCAGCGCCGTCGCCATCGCTGCCACACCCTCGCCGCGGCCGGTCAGCCCCAGCGCATCGGTCGTGCTGCCCGAGACGGTCACCGGTGCGCCGGCCGCCTCGCTCATCGCGGCGCAGGCCTCCTCGCGGCGGCTCGAGAGCCGGGGCCGGTTGCCGATCACCTGGACCGCGATGTTGCCGATCTCGAAACCTGCCTCCCGCACCCGGCGCGCGGCCTCCGCGAGCAGACGTGCCCCGGAGGCACCGGCCCATTCGGGGCGGTCCACCCCGAAATGGGAGCCCAGGTCCCCGATCCCGGCGGCGGAGAACAGCGCGTCGCACGCGGCATGGCAGGCGACGTCGGCATCCGAATGCCCGGCCAGTCCCGGCTCGCCCGGCCACAGCAGGCCCGCCACCCACAGCTCGCGGTCGGTCCCGGCCGGGGCCACGGCGTGGACGTCCACACCGATGCCCACCCGGGGCAGCGGTGTATCGAGCGGTGAGGTCATCAGCGCTCGTCCCCGGCGCGGGAGTCGTCGATCCGCTGCAGGAGGCGGTCGATGTCGTCATAGGTGACCTGGGGGTTGGTGCCCAGCAGCAGCGGCATCCCCGAGATCTGCGGGATGCCGAGCGCGCCGGGCAGGTCCACGGTGCTGATCACCAGATCCGCACGGAAATCGGCGGAGAGCAGGTCCATGACGGTGGCCTGCACGACGTGCGCCTCGCGGCCCCGGGAGTCGAGATGGTCCCGCACCTGCTCCGCGATCAGCGCGGATGTGGCGATCCCGGCGCCGCACACGATGGCGATGGTGAGCATTCGTTCTCCTGGTTCGTGAGGCGGCTGGCTGTCGACCCCGCGCGCCCGCGCCGAAGCGCAGGGCGAGGAAGGGGCGAGGATCGATTCTGTCACGTCCTGACTGGGCGATCCACGAGAGCCCGGGGGACGTCTACGATTGCCGGCGTGACCCAGCCCCGCCGCTCCCGCCCTCCCCGCCTGCACGGCCGGGCCGCCGGCGTCGTGCTCGCGGGAGGATCGGGCACCCGCGTGGGCGCCGGGATCAACAAGGCCTTCCTCTCTCTCGCGGGGCGCAGCATCGCCGCGTGGGGGCTGAACACCCTTGCCGCCGTCGAGGGCATCGGGCTGCTGGTGTTCGTGGTGCGGCCCGAGGACCTCGAGCATGCACGCTTCGTGGATTCGCGGGAGACGGACTGGCCGCTCGAGATCATCACCGGCGGGGAGACGCGCCAGGAATCCGAGCTGTTCGCGCTGCGGCACCTGGCCGACCGCATCGACAGCGGTGCGGTGGACACGGTGCTCATCCATGACGCCGCCCGCCCGCTGGTCTCCCACGGCCTGGTCTCCGCGGTGCTGCACGCCGCGCGGGAGACCGGCGGCGCCGTGCCCGGCATCCCTGCGGACGACATCGCCGCGGCAGGCCCCGGGGACAGCCTCGCCGCCGGTCCCGACGGGCACCGCGGCGCGCTGGTGCGGGTGCAGACCCCGCAGGGCTTCCACGCCGCGACCATCCTCGACGCCTACGAGGCGGCGGCACGCGACGGCTTCGTGGGCACCGACACCGCCTCCTGCGCCGAGGAGTACACCGATATCCCCGTCACCTGGGTGCGGGGCGAGGAGACCAACTTCAAGATCACCTACGCGCAGGACCTGCTCCTGGCCCAGGACGTGGTCAGCGCGCTAGGTTTGAGGTCCGGGTGAGGAGGAGACGATGAGCGTCGAGGAGAGCTTCCTGCGCTGCACCGCCTGCGATCAGGAAGCGGAACACGTGGTGGTCTACGCGGGCCGTTTCGTGTCGCAGATCCAGTGCACGGGCTGCGGCGCCGTGACGCGGCTCGACGTCTCCGATGCCTACCTGCCGGATCTGCGCCAGCGCATCTCCAGCAAGCCGCGACGGCTCCTGCGGCGTCTGCGCCGGGATCCGGGGGAGCTGGCCACGAGCCTGCCGGTGCGCACCCTGTCCAAGCCCGGCCGGATGGCCGCGGAGTTCCGGACGGTGTGGCGCAGCCGGCGCGGGCGCTGATCCCGGCGCTCGGACAGCGGGCGCGGGGCCGACGGCCGGGTGCTGTGCACGGAGCCGACGGTCGGGCGCTGGGCCCGGGCCGACGGTCGGGCGCTGGGCCCGCCGGGGCCGTGCCGGTCAGCTGTGCCGGGCGAGGCCGTGGCGGTGGGAGGTGTCCCGCGCCAGGCCGAGGGAGATCTGCGCCTGCCACAGGCTGAGACGGTCCAGCACCGCGAACCCGGCGTGCGAGCCGTGCACCGTGCGCACACGGGCGCCGCGGGCGAGCGCCTCCCGGACCTCGTCGAAGCCGCCGAACTCGCCGCCCTGCTCGGCGGGGGACGGGCCGCTCCCGGGAAGGCCGGTCGGGACCCGGCCGCTCTCGGGGGCGGAGGGCCGCGGCGACGCGGAGGCGGTCGCTGAGAGCACGGACTCGAGCAGCTCGCGGCGCAGCAGGCGCGGGCTCTGCAGGCCGGCCAGCGTGGACCGGTCGATGTTCAGCAGCCCGTCCGGGCGCACCTCCTTGACCGAGTCGGTCAGGGCCGTCACCGGCACCACCGCGTCCACGTCCTCCCGCAGCGCGGAGAGCACGTCGCGGATCGTCTGGGCCGGGGTGAGGGCGCGCTCGGCGTCATGGAGGAGCAGCAGCTGCTCGTCGGTTGCCTCGAGGACGGCGCGCAGCGCCTGCCCTCGCTCGCCGGGCACCGCGAGGACCGGCAGCTCCCATCCCAGCGCGGCGCGCAGCTGCGGTGCGGCCGCCTCTCCGGTCACCAGCAGCGGTGCGGGCAGCCCCACGCCGCGCAGGGTGCCCAGGAGCCGGTCGATGAGGCGCGAGCCGCCGAGCGGTTCGAGGCACGGGCTCGCCGCGCCCCGGGACAGCCCGGGCGCGGGGGGAGCGAGTGCGAGGACGACCGGACGCACGGCGTCCCGGAGCGGGGCGGACGACACGGGGCGGCGCGGGGTCAGGAGGCGAGGACCTCGTCGAGGATGGACTCGGCGTTGGCCTCGTCGGTCTTCTCCGCGAGGGCGAGCTCGGAGACGAGGATCTGGCGCGCCTTGGCCAGCATCCGCTTCTCCCCGGCGGAGAGGCCGCGGTCCTGGTCGCGACGCCACAGGTCGCGCACCACCTCGGCCACCTTCTTCACGTCGCCGGAGGCGAGCTTCTCGACGTTCGCCTTGTAGCGGCGCGACCAGTTGGTGGGCTCCTCGGTGTAGGGCTGGCGCAGCACGTCGAAGACTTCGTCCAGCCCTTCCTTGTCCACGACGTCGCGCACGCCGACGAGGTCGACGTTGTCTGCGGGGACCTCGATCGTCAGATCGCCCTGGGCGACCTTCAGCTTGAGGTAGGTGCGGTCCTCGCCCTTGATCGTGCGGGTCTTGACCTCTTCGATGAGCGCGGCACCGTGGTGCGGGTAGACGACGGTCTCGCCGACGGCAAAGTTCATGTGGTGGGTCCCCTTTCCGCGCATGAGTCTATCATCGAGGGGTGGTGCTAAAATGCGCGCCGACCTGGTGGCTCTCGCGCCCGAGAGCGCCTTCCCGCGTGCCGCCGGGCCTCCCGCTCCGCCCCCGCCCAGGGGCGACATCGACCTCGTCACGCCCTGCCCCGGGCGCGCCGGCCAGGGCCCCGTTTTGGGGTACCCTGTCAGAGCTGTCCCCGAACGTCCCCGCCGCTCAGCGGTATCGAACAGGAGTCCCCCGTGCGTCGTTCCCGCCGTTCCGTGCTCTCCGCAGCCGCCCTGGGCCTGGCGCTCGCGGCCTCCGGTTGCACGTACATGTCCCCGGTGCAGACCAAGGACTTCTACCAGGCGGCCGATGGGACCAACGCGAACATCGAGCAGGACGGCGCCCTGTACGCCGGGGTGCGCAACGCGCTGCTGGTCATCGAGGAGGACGGCACCGCCGAGTTCTCCGCCACGATCGCGAACTACTCGGACGAGGAGACCTCCGTCGAGCTGACCGGGCTCTCCGAGGGCAGCTCGATCTTCTCCACCGCGGTGCAGGTCCCCGCCCACGGCACCGTGGACGTGGGCTCCGGCGAGGGGCAGCAGCAGGTGTCCGTCGATGCCGCGGGCGTGCGCCCCGGCGTGATCCTGGACCTCGAGGTCACCGCCGGCGGCCAGACCGACACCATTTCGATGCCCGCGCTGGACAGCAGCCTGGAGTACTACCAGCAGGGGGAGCCGGCCGAGGGCTGACCCCGCCGTCCGCGGCCCCGCCGCACAGAGCTCACCACGACGCCCCGCAGCTGATGCTGCGGGGCGTCGTGCATCGTGCGGGGTGTGCCGGGAGCACGGGCCGGCCCGGTGCGCCGCGCGGGCGCACCGGGACGGCCTCAGGCACCGGATTCGAACTTGTAGCCCAGCCCGCGGACCGTCACCAGGTGCACGGGGTTGCGGGGATCGTCCTCGATCTTCGCGCGCAGACGCTTGACGTGCACGTCGAGCGTCTTCGTGTCGCCGACGTAGTTCGCGCCCCATACCCGGTCGATGAGCTGGCCGCGGGTCAGCACCCGGTCGACGTTGCGCAGCAGCATCTCCAGCAGCTCGAACTCCTTCAGCGGCAGCGCCACCTCCTGGCCGCGCACCTCGACCACATGCCGCTCGACGTCCATCATGAGGTGCGCCGCCCGCAGCGGGGCGTCGTCCTCGGCCTCGCCCGAGTCGTGGCGCCGGCGCAGCACGGCCTTGATCCGGGCCAGCAGCTCGCGGGAGGAGTACGGCTTGGTGACGTAGTCGTCGGCGCCGAGCTCGAGGCCCAGCACCTTGTCGAACTCGTCGTCCTTGGCGGTGAGCATGATGACCGGGACGCTCGAGGTGCGGCGGATCTCGCGGCACACCTCGGTGCCGCTCATCCCGGGCAGCATCAGGTCCAGCAGCACCAGATCCGCGCCGTGGGCGGAGAAGATCCGCAGCCCGTCGATGCCGTTGTCCGCGACGGCGACCTCGTATCCCTCCTTCCGCAGCGAATACGACAGCGGATCGGAGAAGGACTCCTCGTCCTCCACGATCAGGATGCGCGTCATGTCAGTGTCCCTTCTCCGACGTCTCGTCGGGCGCCGTGGTGTGTGGATCGTCGGGGGTTCGCGCGGCGCCGGTGGTCTCGGCGCGCCGCGCCCCCACGGTGATGGTCCCGGTGCGGCCCATCTCGGGCAGCCGGAGCGTGAAGGTCGAGCCCTGGCCGGGCAGCGACCAGGCGGTGACCTCGCCGCCGTGATCGCTCGCGATGTGCTTCACGATCGCCAGGCCCAGCCCGGAGCCGCCGGTCGCGCGCGAGCGGGCGCGGTCCACCCGGAAGAACCGTTCGAAGACCCGCTCCAGATGGTCCTTGGCGATGCCGATCCCCTGATCCTTCACGGAGATCTCGACCATGCCGCCGTCGCGGCGCACGGCCACCCCGATGCGGGTGCGGGCATCGGAATAGGAGATCGCGTTGGAGATCAGGTTCGACAGGGCGGTGGTGAGCATCGCGGCGGAGCCGAAGACCTGCAGGCCCTGCATGCCGCCCACCGAGACCTCGATCTTCGAGCCGAGGGCCAGGTTGCGGTTCAGCGCGACCGCCTCCTCCACCACGTCGTCGATCTCGATCGGCTCCGCGTCCGGCAGGGCGGAGCCGCCCTGGACGCGGGAGAGCTCGATGATCTCCTGCACCAGGTGGGAGAGCCGGCGCGTCTCGCCCTGCATGCGACCGGCGAAGCGGCGCACCGCGTCGGGATCCTCGGCGGCGTCCTCCATCGTCTCGGCCAGGAGGGTGATCGCGCCGACGGGGGTCTTCAGCTCATGGGACACGTTGGCCACGAAGTCGCGCCGGGTCTCCTCGACGCGCACCGCCCGGGTGAGATCGTCGGCCAGCAGCAGCGCCCCGTGCTCGCCGAGCGCGCCGATGCGCACGTCGATCACGGCGTCGTCGTCGCCGCCGCTCGAACGGCGCAGCGTCAGCCGCTCGTCGCGGAAGCCGCCGTTGCGGCCGACGTCCGCCGCGAGGTCCATCAGCTCGCTGTTGGCCAGGCGCGGGTAGTCGCCCTCGGCCGCACGGACGATCCCGTAGGAGTACGCCAGGGGAGAGGCGCGCAGCACGTCACCGCTGGCGTCGAGCACCACATAGGCGGAGGAGAGGATCGCGAGCACCTCGGTCGCCGGCTCGGGGATCGACGGGCCGAGCGAATCGGGCACCTCGTGCCGCGGCCTGTCCGAGCGGGCGAGCGCCAGCGTCGCGGCGACGCCGATCACCAGACCGATCGCACCGGCGAGCACGAGGAGGGCAGACAGGGGCACCCGTACAGCCTAGGCCCACGGGAGGCCCGGCCCGGTGCAGCGGGCCTGGTCCGGGACGTCGGCGGCCAGGTGTTCACGCGGACTACGCCTGGCGTTCACCCAGCACCGCTCCGCGTTCATCCGGGATTGCGAGGATCAGAGGTCGTAGGCCCATCTGACCAAGGAGTGGAAACCATGCGCGAGGCGTACCAGAGCGACCTGCGGCACATCGTCGACGACCTGCTCGACATGGCCGAGATGGTCGGGACGGCCCTCGAGGGAGCGACCGCCTCCCTGCTCGAGGGCGACCTGGCCCGGGCGGAGCGCGTCGTCACCGCCGACCCCCACCTCGATGCCCGGCAGGTGGAGCTGGATGCGAAGGCCGTGGAGCTGCTCGCCCGGCAGGCCCCCGTGGCCACCGATCTGCGGCTGCTGGTCGCCACGCTGCGGATGAGCTCCTCGCTCGAGCGGATGGGCGATCTCGCCGCGCACATCGCGCTGGTGGCTCGGCGCGCGCATCCCGGCCTCGCGGTGCCGCCGCAGCACCGGGAGCAGATCGCGCGGATGTCGGCTCTGGGGCTGACGGCGCTGGAGGGCGCCGCGCAGGTGATCGAGACCCGCGATCTGGCGCTCGCCGCGCAGGTCGAGACCCAGGATGACGAGCTGGACCAGCTGATGCTGGACATCTCGCGGGAGATCTCCCGCAGCGAGGAGGCGACCTACACCGCGGCGCAGGTCATCGACCTCACGCTGCTGATCCGGTTCTACGAGCGGATCGGCGATCACGCGGTCTCGCTGGTGCGCCGCATCGGGTTCCTCGTCACCGGGGACTCGCTGGACACCCTCAGCGAGGGCGTGGACGTCCAGGAGTTCTGACCCGCCGGAACGCCTCGAGGGCGCCCCGCACGATGCTGCGGGGCGCCCTCGAGGCGTTCGGCACGGCTCAGCCGCGGTTGGCGCGCGGCCTGCGGGTGGTCAGGCGCTCGACCCCCACCTGCGTGCCGCGCTTCGCGGCGACCCGCAGACCCTGGAGCACGACCCCGGAGATCGTCGCCCACAGCATCATCTTCCAGACCGGCATCTGCTCGGAGGGGTCCTTGATCTGCGCGATCTCGTCCTTCGACAGGCCGTCCTTCTTCGCCTGCTTCCGGCGCTGGGCGGCGTCCTTCTGCAGCGCCTTCTGCGTCTTGTCGGTCGGGGCGTCCTCACCGAAGACGGCACCCCAGCCCGCCGCGGCGGCCTTGTTGCCGACGGCGGCCGCGACGAGGCCGGCGACGGGGACGGCGATGCTCACGAGTGGATTGGCCACTGTTTCCTCCAGGCGTCGGGTGATCCGGCGGGTCGGGCCGGTGCGGGTGGTTCAGTAGGTCCCTGCGTGCTGAGCGTAATAGGTTCCCATGTCATCCGTGCGCAGCGCTTCGCGCAGGGCCTCCATGGACTCGTCGTCGGAGGCCACCACGCTGGCGCCGCCGCTGGTGGTCGTCGGACCGCCGTGGGGGACCGAGAGGAAGTACAGGTCGCTGCTGCGGATCGAGCGCAGCGACAGGCCCAGCTCGACCATCGCGGTGGCGCTGAGCCCGTCATCGGTGGTGAGGAACGGGGAGAGGGCGTCGATGGTGTCGGCGAGCTTGCCCGGATCGCTGAGCGTCTCGGCGCTGATGAGCTTGTCGGCGATGCCCTTGAGCACGGCCTGCTGATTGCGGTTGCGCTGGAAGTCGCCGTCGGCGAACTGCTTGCGCTGGCGCACGAAGGTCAGCGCCTCCTCGCCGTCGAGGGTCTGCGTGCCCTCGGTGAACTGGTGCCCATCCGCCTCGAAGGACAGCGGCACCTGCACATCGACCCCGCCGAGCGTGTCGACCAGGCCTTCGATGCCGTCGAAGTCGATGAGGGCGACATGATCGATCGGCACCCCGGTGTAGTCCTCCACGGTGGACACCGCCAGTCCCGGGCCTCCGAAGGCCAGCGCGGCGTTGATGCGGTCCTTGCCGTGGCCGGGGATGTCGACGTAGAGGTCGCGCGGGAACGAGGTGACGTAGACGCTCTCGTCGTCGTCGGAGACGTGCACGAGCATCATCACGTCCGAGCGCTCGCCGCTGACGCCCTGCGCGGCGGCGTCCTCCTCGGAGCGCTTGTCTGAGCCGAGCAGCAGGAAGTTGCGCCCGGTGCCGTCGATCTCCTCGGGCCGCTCGCCGTGGTCGGCATCGCGGGTGATCTGCACGACCGTGCGCTTCTCGTAGGAGTTCTTCAGCCCGTTGAGGTAGTTCCCGATCACCAGCCCCACGCCGAGCACCAGCACGGCGACGAGCCCCAGGGCGATGAGTGCGGCACGGCGGCCGCGGCCGCGCCCGGGATCGGGCTGGTCGTCGTCCTCCCAGTCGGCGGGGAGTTCGACGTCGGCGGGGTCGGTCATTCAGGGTCCCTCTCAGACGGTGCCGCTCGAGGCGGTCACGGCTCCGCCGGAGCCTCGAGGCCCGAGTCTCCGTCCGGCACCGGGCGCCGAGGCACCCGGGTGTATGCGAGGTCCCATATTAAGCGGCCGGCGGCCCGTCCCTTCTTCTCGAAGCCGGTCTTCACACGACCCTCGAATCGTGGTGCCCATCCTGTGCGCTCCATGTTCTCCGGGATCGGGTCCGAGGAGCCGCCCTCGGGGGCCGGGCCCTCGGGATGCAGGAGCGCGAGCTCGGGGCGCGGGTCGAGCTGGCGGCGCATGTGGTGGGCGTAGCCGGCCCAGTCGGTGGCCAGCCGGAAGGCGCCGCCGTCGGCCAGCAGCGGCAGCACCGCGTCCAGGAACGGCGGGTTGATCAGACGGCGCTTGTGGTGGCGGGCCTTGGGCCACGGATCGGCGAAGAACACCCACAGCTGCGAGATCGACCCCTCCGGCAGCATCGCCGGCAGGGCGCGCTGCGCATCCAGAGGGAGCAGCCGGAGGTTCTCGGGGCGGCCGGCCCGGTCCACCTTGCTGAGGGTCTGGGCGAGGCCCGGCAGGTACACCTCGACCGCCAGGTGATCGCGCTCGGGATGGGCGAGGGCGGCGGCGAGGATGTTGTCGCCCAGGCCGCTGCCCACCTCGACCACGAGCTCGGCGCGCCGCCCGAACTCCTCCTCGACGTCGAGCCGCACGCCCTCGGCCGGGAGGGTGTCGCGCCGGCCGCGGGGCGGGTCCAGCACGTACCGGGGCGAGAGCCGGTCCCAGGCCCGCTGATGGCCCTGGGAGAGGCGTTCGCCGCGCCGGACGAAGGAGACCACGTCACGATGCGTGGTCCCGCTCTCGGTGCGCGGCGTCGGCACCGGGGAGTGCTGCGGGGCCGGGGTGTGCTGTGGGTCCGTGCTCATCACCGGCTCAGCGGTCCCGCCGGATGAGGCCGTCCTCGACGGTCACGGGGATCTCGGGCAGCTGCCTGGTCGCCGGCCCCAGCAGCACCTCACCGGTGGCTGCGTCGAAGCGGGAGCCGTGGCACGGGCAGTCCAGCTCGGCCTCCTCCTGGCGCAGCGCACAGCCGTTGTGGGTGCAGTAGCCGGAGTAGGCGGTGAGATCGTCGCCGGCACCGCGCACCAGGAGCACGAAGGGCTGCTGGCCGCCGAAGTTCACCAGGGTGCTCTGGTTCTCGGGGATGTCGTCCAGCGGGATCGCGCCGTCGTCCGCGCGCAGCGGCTCTGCGGTGCCGAATCCTTCGTCCTCGGGACCGCAGGCCGCGAGACCACCGAGCCCGGCTGCGGTGGCGGGGAGCAGGAGAGCATGACGACGGGAGAGGCACGGACGTTCCATCGTTCCAGGATAGCCAGCCCGCACCGCGGTGAGCACCGGGCGTGCGACCGCAGTGACGACCCTCGCTCCCACGGCTCACACAGCTCCGCCCCGGCTCACACGTCGGCCGCGTCCAGCTCGCGCGGGTCCCAGGTGAGGAGGTTGCGGGCGCGCCAGCCGCGGTCGCGCACCGCGTCCAGCGCCTCGCGCCGCCGCGCCGGGGCCAGGCGGTCGAGGTACAGGGAGCCCTCGAGGTGATCGACCTCGTGCTGCAGCGCGCGGGCGAGCACGCCGCCCTCGTCCTCGACGACCACCTCGGCGCCGTCGAGATCGGTGCCGGTCACGCGTGCCCCGCGATGGCGGGCGGTGGGGAAGCCCTCCCCGGGCACGGACAGGCAGCCCTCGAGCGTCTCCTCGTCCAGCACGATCCCGCCGAAGCGCTCGAGCACCGGGTTCAGCACCACGCCGCGGCGCAGGGTGCCGCTCGCATCGGGGCAGGAGTACACGAACAGACGCCACCGGGAGCCGACCTGCGGCGCCGCGAGACCGGCGCCGGAGGCCGCGTCATTGGTCTCGAACATGTCCGCCACCAGGGTGCGGAGCTCGTCGGTGACCTCGCGCACCCGCCGGGTGCGCTGGGTGAGGGCCTTGTGGCCGACGATGGTGATCGGGCGGACGGTCATGCGGGCGGTTCTCCTGTGCTGCTCGGACCGGAGGGGTCCTCGGGGGTCGATGCGGGGGCGCTGGCGATGCGGTGCCGGTCGGGAGGGTTGACCGCCAGCGGATTGCGGGCGTCGACGATCCACAGCCCGCGAGGGCGGTGCAGCGCCTGCCCGCTGCGCGCCGACTGTGCGACCGCGCGGCCCAGCTCCTCGGCCTGCGCGGCGTCGGCGGCCAGGAAGTCCAGGGTATGGGTGGCGTGGGGCTCGAGATCGAGGTGGTGCCAGGCGTCCAGGCCGCTGGCGATCTGCCGGGCGCGCAGGAACTCGGCGTCCAGGGCGGCTCCGAAGATCACCACGATGTTCGCCAGCCACATGAGGATCAGGATCGCGATCAGCCCGTTGAGGGCGGTGAGGATCTCGGCGAAGCGCGTCGCGTACACCAGAAGCTGCCCGGCCACGAGAGCGGTCCCGAACAGCACCAGCACGCTCAGGGTGGAGCCCAGCGTCATCACCCGGTAGCGGGGCAGGCGCACGTTCGGGAACAGGTAGTACGCCAGCGAGACCGCGATGATGAGGATGACCAGCAGGATCGGCCACTTCACGAGGTTCCACGCGGCGAAGGCGATGCGGGGGATGCCCACGAACTCGCCGATCCGCTGGGACGCCTCGCCGCCCACGATGATCATGCCGATCGCCAGCAGCACCACCGCGACGATCAGCACCGTCTCCCCGAACACGATGGTGCGGAACCAGAGGAAGGGTCGCCCCTCGCGGGTGTCGAAGACCCGGTGCAGCGCGCGGTGGAAGGCCGCCACCCCGTTGGAGGCCGACAGCAGCGAGCCGGCCGTGCCCAGCAGCAGCCCGAGCACGCCGCCGCTCGTGGAGGAGACCGCCTGGATCGCGGTGAGATAGGGGCGCGGATCGAGGGTCGGGAAGATCTCGGTGATCATCCCCGACAGCGCCGTGAGGGTCTCCGTCTCCACCCCGATCAGGGACATCATCGACACCGCGGCGACCGCCCCCGGGAACAGGGACAGCAGCAGGTAGAACGTCATCGTGCCGGCCACGTCCCACACCTGGATGTCCAGCAGGCGCATCCGCACCCGGTTCAGGACGTGCAGGATGCTCAGCCGGGGCCGGGCGATCTCGACCACCGGCGTCGGCCGACGGGGCGGGGATGCTCTCACCGTGCTGCTGCTCCGAGGTCAGTGGGGCCGCCCGGGACGGGCGCGGGCGGGGTGCGTCCCACCGGGTGGGACGCGGACCGGGTCGTGACCCGGCCGGTCAGCTCTCGTCGATGATGTCGTCGGGGTCCGTGGTCACGGGGTACTCCCACGGGTCCTCGGGATCCTTGGGCACGTAGGAGGTCATGATCGACCCGTCGGCCCGTTCGTCGCCCAGGCCGACGGGTCGGGCCAGCACCGCGTCGTTGAGCAGGGGGCCCTGATCGGCGAGGGCGACCGTGGTGCCCTCGGCGGTGACCGTGACCGTCTCGCCGCGCACCGAGACCTCGAGCTCCTCGCCGGTCTCGAGGGTGAACGTGATCCCCTCGCGCACCAGGCGCACCCGGAAGCGGGAGCCGCGCACGGTGAGCGGGAAGGACAGCTCGGGCCAGTCCGCGGGCAGGCGCGGGTCGAAGGAGATGCGGCCGTCGTCGTGCCGCATGCCGCCGAAGCCGTGCACCAGCGCGTTCCAGACCCCGCCGGCGGAGGCGATGTGCACGCCGTCGCGGGTGTTGTGGTGGAGGTTGCCCAGGTCCACGAAGAGCCCGGCGCGGAAGTAGTCCAGCGCCGCCTTCTGGTGGCCCACCTCCGCGGCCATGATCGACTGGACCACGGCCGAGAGCGAGGAATCGCCCGTGGTGATCGGGTCGTAGTACTCGAAGTCGGCGCGCTTCTCCTCGGCGGTGAACTCGCTGCCTCGCAGGAACAGCGCGAGCACCACGTCCGCCTGCTTGAGCACCTGGAAGCGGTAGATCACCAGCGGATGGAAGTTCAGCAGCAGCGGGAAGGACTCCTCCGGCGTGCTCTCCAGGTCCCAGATCTCCCGCTCGAGGAAGCGGTCCTCCTGGAGGTGGATGCCGAGGGACTCGTCCTTGGCCACGTGCATGCCGTCCGCACAGGCCTCCCACTGCTCGAGCTCCATCTCGTCGAGCTCGAGCTCGACCTTCATCACCTCGTACGCGTCGGCGTCCGCGGCGCGCAGCTCCCTCACCGCCCGCGCGGCGCGGCGCAGGTTGAAGCGGGCCATGACGTTGGTGAACATGTTGTTGTTCACCACGGTGGTGTACTCGTCGGGGCCGGTCACCCCGTTGATGTGGAAGCTCGCGCCGCCATCGGCGTGCAGCCGCCAGAATCCGAGATCGGCCCACATCCGGGCGGTCTCCACCAGCACGTGCACCCCGTCGCGATGCTGGAAGTCGAGATCCCCGGTGACATCGGCGTACTGGGCGAAGGCGTAGGCGACGTCCGCATCGATGTGGTACTGCGCGGTGCCGGCCGCGTAATAGGCCGAGGCCTCGTCGCCGCTGATCGTGCGCCAGGGGAACAGGGCCCCGCGCTGGTTCAGCTCGCGCGCCCGCTCCCGCGCCTTGGGCAGCAGGTTCGTGCGGAAGCGCAGCGCGTTGCGCGCCCAGCGCGGCTGGGTGAAGGTCAGGAACGGGACCACATAGATCTCGCTGTCCCAGAAGTAGTGGCCCTCGTAGCCGGAGCCGGTCACGCCCTTGGCGGGGATGCCCCACTGGTCCGAGCGGGCCGCGGCCTGCGCCAGCTGGAACAGGCACCAGCGGGTGGCCTGCTGGGCCGCGGGCTGGCCGGGCAGCTCGACGTCCGAGCTGCGCCAGAAGTCCTCGAGGTACTCACGCTGCTCGAGGTGCTGGGCCTCGAAGCTCGTGCGACGCACCCGGTCGAGCGTGCGGCGGCAGCGGTCGAACAGCTCTCGATGGGGCACGGAGCGGGAGGAGTGGTAGGCCACCGCCTTGCGGACGGTGAGGGACTGGCCCTCCTCCAGATGGGCGCGGACCACCTGGCGGCCCATGTCCGCGCTGGTGTCCACGAGCTGCTCGACCTCGGCATCGGAGTCCACCTGATGGTCCGCGCCGATCGCGAGGGTCATCCCCGAGCGCGCCACGCGGTAGCCCAGCAGCATCCGCCGCTCGCTGTGCCAGTCCTGGAGGGGTTCGAGCACGCGATGGGTGAAGTCGGTGGTCTGCCGCGGATCGGCCTTGTCCGTGATCGGGCTGCCGTCCACGCCGGCGCCGAAGTCGTCCCGGAAGTCCTCGCGGTTGATGATCTGGGAGGAGACCGCGATCGGTGCGGAGCCGTCGAGCATCTCGACCTGCAGCGACATCAGGGCGAGGTGCCGCTGCGGGAAGGAGACCATGCGGGAGGTGGTCACCCGCACCCGCTTCCCGGCGGGGGTGCGCCAGATCAGCTCGCGGCGCAGCACCCCCTCGCGGAAGTCGATCCAGCGCTCGTACTCCTCGAGGTCCGCGATCGACAGCAGCAGCGGCTCGTCGTCCACGTACAGCTTGATCACCGAGGAGTCCGGGACCGAGATCATCGTCTGGCCGGTGCGGGCGAAGCCGAAGGCGGATTCGGCGTGGTTGATCGTCCACGTCTCGTGGAAGCCGTTGAGGAAGGTGCCGTGGCTCTCCGCGTCGCGCCCCTCCTCCGGGGTGCCGCGCATCCCGAGGTAGCCGTTCGCCGTCGCGAAGAGGGTCTCCATGAGGCCCAGGTCGCCGTTCGGGCGCGACTCGACCAGGCGCCACTCGTCCAGCGGGAGGCGGGTGCGATCCACCGGATCGGCGGACACTGCGCGGCGGCGGCTCATGAGATCTCCTCGAGATCGGCGACGACCAGGGTGGCTCCGGCGGCGGCGAGCTCCGCGGCGCCGGCACCGCGGTCGACGCCGATGACCGCCCCGAAGTTCCCGTCCGCCCCGGCCCGAACCCCGGAGACGGCGTCCTCGTAGACCACCGCGCGGGACGGCTCGACGCCGAGCAGCCGGGCGGCGTGGAGGAAGGTGTCCGGGGAGGGCTTGCCGGGCAGGCCCTCCCGTGCGGCGACGTTGCCGTCCACGATGTGCTCGAACCGCTCGAGCAGACCGGCGCCGCGCAGCACCTCCTCCGCGTTGCGGGAGGAGGAGACGATCGCGAGGCGGGCGTCGGCGGGCAGCGCGTCGAGGAAGGTGACGGTGCCGGGGTAGGGGGCGACCCCCTCGGCGCGCAGCAGTGCGAGGACCTGGTCGTTCTTGCGGTTGCCGAGCCCGCGCACGGTCTCCGCCCCGGCGCTCTGGTGCCCGGGGTCCGTGTCCTCGCCCTCGGGCAGGGTGATCCCGCGGGAGGTGAGGAAGCTGCGCACGCCGTCGTAGCGGGGGCGTCCGTCGACGTGGGCGAAGTAGTCCGCGTCGGTGTACGGCTCGGCGATGCCGCGGGAGGCGAGGAACTCGTCGAACATGCGGGCCCAGGCACGCATATGGACCTCGGCCGTCGGGGTGATGACCCCGTCCAGGTCGAAGAGGTGCGCCGTGAACTCGGCAGGTCGGAATGAACGCTCAGCAGTCACGCCCGCCATGCTACGGCCACCTCCCCGCCCGGCGGCGGCGTGTCATGGCGTCGGGCACACGCGTGGGCTACGCTTCGAGGGTCCGCATCCGCGCTCGGCGCCGGTGCGGAGCGGCTGAGACCCTTCCGAGGAGACGATGACACTCACGGAGTCGCTGCCCGTGGTGGAGGCGGTGCGACGTGCGCTCGAGATCGATGAGCAGCCCGATGAAGGGCACCGCCGGGTGCGGGTCGTCCTCACCCTCACCACCAACATCTCCCGCGCACCGGCCCGGCTGTGGCCGCTGTTCACCGTGCCCCGTGAGCTCGCGCACTGGTTCGGGCCCGTCACCGGCGAGCTGGCCGAGGGCGGTCGCTTCCAGGGGTCCGGAGACGTCCACGGTCGGATCCTCGAGGTCGAGAGCCCCCACCGGATCGGTCTGACCTGGGGGAGGGGCGAGAGGGAGGACCCGCTGCTGATCCGCCTGGACCCGGAGGACGACGGCACCACGGAGCTCACCCTGCGCCGCACGGAGCTGCTGGACGCCGAGGAGTTCGAGCGCGCCGGCGCAGGCTCCCTCGCCCTGGAATGGGAGATCGCGCTGCTCGCCCTCGCCGCCCGCACCGATGGCTGGCGCGACAGCTGCCTCACCTCACCGCCGGCACCCACCCCGGACTGGCTGCACGGCCCGCAGGGCACCGACTACGTGCGTGCCTGGTCGGTGCGCTGGGCGGCCGAGGCGCTCGCCGCCGGGGTCGACGAGGCCACCGCCCGACGGGGGGAGAAGGAGACCCTGCGCCGGCACCTCGACGCCTGAGGCGGCACCCCGAGGCCCGACGCGATCCCGCGACGCCTGAGGGAGTCCTCGATGCCTGGAGCGGCGGCGGGGCGGAGGGGCGCGCGGCGGCGTCCGCCCGGTGGAACTCTTTGCCCAGGCTCACTATCGGGTGACAGACTCGCGGGGTGACCACCCCCGCTCCCCGCGCCCCCTCCCGGGACCCGCGCACCCCGGGGCAGGTGCTCGGAGCCCTGGTGCCCTCGGTCTACGCCCCGACGCTGCTCGAGTTCGTCGGCCTCGCCTCCCTGATGCCGGTGATCCCGCTGCTGGCCCGCGACCTCGGGTTCAGCGTCCCGATGGCCGCAGCGCTGACCACCATCTTCGGGCTCACCTCCTTCCTCGGGCCGATCCCCGCCGGGCGCCTCATCTCCCGCATCGGGGCCCGGCTGGCCCTGGTGATCACCGGCGCGCTGCTGGTGCTCTCCAACCTCGCCGCCTTCGCGATCATCGGCCCGGCGCTCGGCGGGGGAGCCGAAGCCCACCACCGCCTGGCCCTGGTCGCCCTGCTGCTGGTGATGGCGGTGAGCATCCAGGTGTGGCAGCTCGGCCGCCAGTCCTACCTCGGCACCGCCCTGCCGCCCTCGATGCGGGCGCGCGGCATGACCCTCTTCGGCGGCGTGATCCGCATCGGCGAGGTGGTGGGCCCGCTGCTCGGCGCGGCCGTGATGGCCCTGGGGTCGATGGCCGGCGTGTTCCTCCTGTTCGCCGCGAGCGCTGCGGCGGGCACCGTGATGATCGCCGTGTTCCTGCCGCCGGGCGAGGCCGGTCCCGAACCGGTCGCGCCCCGCGGTGCACGCCGGCACCGCAGCTCCGCCCGCATCCGCCTGGACCGGGCCGTGCTCGACCGCATGGTCGCCGTGGGGCTGGGCATCGCCCCCGTCATGATGGCGCGCGTGAACCGGCCGGTGATCGTGCCGCTGCTCGGCGAGGCGCTGGGGCTGGACCCGGTGTGGATCTCGATCGTGTTCGGCGTCAGCGCCGCGCTCGAGATCCTGCTGGTCCTGCCCGCCGGCACGCTCATGGACCGCTATGGCCGAGCGGCCGTGGCCGTCCCCTGCGCACTGTTCATGGGCGTCGGCTTCCTGCTGCTGGCGGTGCTGGGGACGGTCTTCGCGGACCGCGGCCCCACCTTCGCCCTGCTCGCGCTGCTGCTGCCCACCCTGCTGATCGGGCTGGGCAACGGACTCGGCTCGGGGATCGTGATGACGCTCGGCGTGGACGTCTCCCCGGTGCACGGACGCACCGCATACCTCGCCTGGTGGAACACCATGCTGGGCGCGGGACGCCTCGCCGCACCGCTGATCGTCACCGGGATCACCCTGTTCGCACCGGTCGCGGCGGCCGGCGCGGCGACCGGGGCCGTCTGCGTCGTCGGCGGGGTGTGGCTGGGACGCATACTGCCCCGCGTCACACCCTCCGGAGGAACCCGGGGGCGGTGAAGCGGGGCAGCGGATGAACGGTCAGGCTGGGTTTCGGGCCTGGTCTCCTGCCGGCTCGTTCCTCGCCAGCTCGTCGATCAGGCGGTGTTGTCTGCCTGGTCTCCTGCCGGCTCGTTCCTCGCCAGCTCGTCGATCAGGCGGCGTCAGCCTCGAGGGCGTTCTCGGCGGTGCTCTGCAGGAGCTCGTGAGCCTCCTCGCGGGAGACGGAGCGGGCGATCGCGATCTCGGAGGCCAGCGGATCGATGGCCTGCTTGAGCAGGTTGCGCTCGGCGAGGCTCGACGGGGTGCCGCCCGAGTCGCGCACGATGGCCCGGATGACCTCGACGCGGTCGGTGAGACGGCCCGTCTGCAGCTGCATCTGCAGCGACTTGATGCGGTGCGCCCAGGAAGCCTTCTTCCCCGGGGCCTCGATCGGAGCGCCGAGCTGCGTGATCATCTCGACGATCTCGGGCTCGGCCAGCAGGGTGCGCAGACCGACGACGTCCCTGCCGTCGGAGGGCACGGAGATCCGCATCTCATCACCGATGACCTCCAGATCGACGTACTCCCGTTCGGTGCCGCGCACGGTGCGGGTGCACGTGGAGACGATGCGCACCGGCCCGTGGACGGGATGGGTGAGCACATCGCCGACCTTCGGGGCGTTGATGTCGACGGACGCTGTGGCGACGGACAAGGGATACCTCCTGTGTGGACCTGCGCACCGGCGGTACCGCGGCCCTGGTGGGGTCGAGGCGGCCGTGCCCAGCATCATCCGGACCCGGTGGATCCGGGACGACGTGGGGATCTGATCGGCTCGAGCGCCGCTCGACCTGCAGGAACAGGGTGGCGGCACCTACGACGGCGCGACTCCATTCTCTCACGGATCTGACAACATATCCAGAGCATGACGTTTCCATCTGCATCACATCCCGCCGCCGGCGCCGGAGCACGTCGCACCGGCCCGGATCACGAGCCGTCGGGCCCGCCCGAACCGCCGCGGTCCGGAGGGCGGGGGATCGAGACGGAAGTCGGGGCGAGATCCACGCCCGGATGCGGTTCGATGGGGGCATGACCGCTGCACCCTCGTCCACCGATCACGAGCTCGTCCGCTTCGAGGGCGTCGGCGTCGTGCGGGACGGCAACGTGCTGCTGCTCGAGGCGACCGGCAGCGCGCAGTCAGGGGAGGTGCTGGCGCTGACCGGTGCCAACGGCGCCGGCAAGACGACGCTGCTGCGCGTGCTCGCGGGCCTGCAGGCTCCCACCGCTGGGACCGTCGCCGTGCTGGGCCGGGCACCGGACGACCGTGACCGCACCGTCCGCGCCGCGCTCGCCGCCCTCATCGGCCCGCCGCAGACGGCCCGCGACCTCACCATCGTCGAGCACCTCCAGTTCATCGCCGCCACCTGGGGAGACAGCGCCGCCGTGGCCCGGGAGCGGGCCCACCACCTGCTCGAGGAGCTCGCGATCACGCCGTTGGGGCCACGCTTCCCGCACGAGCTCTCCAGCGGCCAGTCCCAGCTGGTCTCGGTGGCCCTCACCCTCGCCCGCCCCGCCCGCGTGCTGCTGCTCGACGAACCCGAGCAGCGCCTGGATCCGCATCGCCTCGGCCTGGTGATCGAGGCCGTCCGCTCCCGAGCCCGCACCGGAGCCGCTGTCGTGGCGGCCACCCACAGCTCTCGGCTGCTCGAGGAGCTCGCCGACACCCGCCTCCACCTCGAGGACGCGCAGTGAACGACTCCCTGCGGGGCGTCCGGGAGATCTGGGCCGAGCGGGCCGGTGCCCGCACCCGCGGTGACATCCTCTACCTGCTCTACGTGGCGGCGCTGAGCGTGCTCATACTCCTCGTCCCGGCGCTGCGGATGGCCGGGGCCTTCCTCGCCCGGCCCGATGTGCTGCCCGCCCTCCTCGCCGCGCACGCGCCCCAGGTGACCGCCGCGATGACCCTCGCGGGCGGCGCGGCGCTGGTGCTCCTGGGAGCTGTGCGCGGCCCGGCCCTGCTGGCCCCCTTCTTCACCGCCACCCTCGCCTCGAGCGGGCTGCGCCGCCGCGATGTGCTGTGGCGCCCCCTCGCCCGTGCGCTGCTGGGGCCCGTGCTGGGGATGGTGACGCTCTCCGTGCTGGTGGCCAGCACCCTGGTGATGGCCGCACAGGCGACCCCCGCGGGAGCCGCCTGGTTCGTGCTCGCCGCGACCGGCACCGGGATGCTCCTGGGCGCGGCCTGGTTCGCCGGCGAGCTGCTGCGCGAGGGGCCGCGTCGACTGCTCGCCGGCGGGCTGCTGGGCGCGGCCGCGGTGCTCGCGCTGTTCCCGCACGGCGCGGGCCTCGGCGCCGCCTACCCGGTGGGCGCGGACCGACCCGAGGCCTGGGCCGTGGCGCTGCTCGTGGCCGGGCTCGCGGCCGTCGGCGCGTGCGTGGCACTGCTGGACCGGCTGCGGGGCGCGGTCCTGCGCGAGCAGGCGGCCCGCTGGGAGACCGCCACGACGGTCGCGACCTCCGGCGACCTCGTCGCCGCCTCCGGCGCCTTCCGCACCCCTCCGTCGACCGGGCGTCACCTGCCCGCGATCGGGCCGCGGCCGCTGGTGCTGCTCTACGCCCGCCGGGACGCGATCGCGTGGCTGCGCACCCCGGAGCGGGCCGTCCTGGGCGTCGTGGTGGCGCTCGCCGCCGCGGCGGGACTGGCCGGATCGACGCTGCTCAGCGGGCCGCTGGCCTGGGCGGCGGTGCTGCTGGGTGCGCTGGCGCTGTGGGGCGCGAGCGGTGCGCTGGTCGACGGGATCCGGCACGGAGTCCACACCCTCGGCGCCCCGCGGCTGTTCGGACAGTCCGCCGCGGCGCAGGTCATCCTGCACGCCGTGGCCCCCACCGCGCTGCTCGCCGTGCTCGGCGCCGCGGGCGGCGCGGGGGTGCTGCTCGCCTCCGGCGGCGGCGCGGGCCCCGCCGCCCTGCTGCTGCCCGCGCTCCTCGCCCCCGTGCTGGTGGCCGGGCGGGTGCGCGATGCGGCGAAGGGGCCGATGCCCCTCGCGCTCAGCACCCCGATGCCCACGCCGCAGGGCGATCTGGTGGTCCTGCCGATGCTGGCCTGGCATTCCGATGCGCTGCTGCTCGCGCTGCTCAGCGGCGCGGTGCTGGCCGGGCTGGGCACGGCGGGCCCCCTCTGGCTCCCCGCCGGCGCGGCGGTGCTCCTCGCGGGGATGTCGCTGATGGCCGCCGGCCGCCTGCGCGAGCTGGCACGATGAGCGGATGCACCTCGACGACGGCCCGGCCCGCGAGGAGGCGACCATCCGCTGCGGGCACCCGGGCGGCGGGTTCACCCTCCGCACCACAGCGAACCCCCTCGTCCGGGCGGCCGGCCGAGGCCTCGCGCGGCTGAACGCCCGTCACCCCTGGGACCACAACGCGCACTTCCATCCCTGGATCCTGCGCTCGCTGCCGCCCGGCGCCCAGCGCGTGCTGGACGTCGGCTGCGGGCGCGGCGACCTGCTCGCCGCGCTGCGCGGGCGCAGCGAGCACCTGGAGGGCATCGACCCCGACCCGGGCATGGCCGCCGCGGCCGCCGCCGCGCTGCAGGAGGTGCCGGGAGCAGAGGTGCACCGGCGCACCCTGGTCGAGCACGTGCAGCACCCCGGGACCGCCGCGGCGTACGACGCCGTGACCTTCGTGGCCTCCCTGCACCACCAGCAGGTCCCGCAGGCTCTCGCCCAGGCACGGCACCTGCTGCGTCCCGGCGGGAGGCTGCTGGTGGTGACTTTGGTGCGCCCGGCGGGGCCGGCCGATCAGCTCTGGGACATCGCCGATGCGCTGACCAACCCCGCCATCGGCCTGGTGAAGCACCCGCGACCGGTGCAGGGGGCGCCGGTGCCGGCGCGACCCGGGCCGGTGACGCCCGAGGTGGGGGAGGCGGAGCCCTCCAGCGCGGCCATGCCGGTGCGGGACCCCGATCTCACGCTCGCCGCGCTGCGGGAGGCGGCGCGGCATCTGCTGCCCGGCGCCCGGATCCGGCGCCGTGAGGGATTCCGGGTCACGCTGCGCTGGCAGCGGCCCGGCTGAACCGCGCCGGCGGTCCCGGCGCGCGGCTCAGGCCGCGCGATGCCGCGCGATGACCTCTCCCAGCCGAGCGATCGCCTCCTCGATCACGGCAGGGGAGTGCGTGACGAAGCTCAGGCGCATCGTCGAGCGGTCCGCGTGATCGGCGAAGAACGACCAGCCGGGCAGGTAGGCGACACCGGCCTCGACCGCGTCCGCGAGCATCGCCTGCGCGTCGTAGCCCTCGCCGAGAGCGGCCCACAGGAACATGCCGCCCTCGGGACGCGTGACGTGCGCGCCCTCGGGCAGCACCGGAGCGATCGCCGAGGCCATGGCGTCGCGACGTTCGCGGTACACCGCGCTCACCCGGGCCACATGGGCGTCGAGGTCCGCGGTCTCGAGGTAGCGGGCCACCGTCAGCTGATCCACCACGGAGGACTGCATGGAGATCGCGGCCTTCGCGACGGCGAGGGTGTCCAGGACCGGCCCCTCGGCGCGCATCCAGCCGATCCGCACCCCGGGGCTCATCAGCTTGCTCATCGAGTTCAGCAGGATCGTGCGCTCACCCATCCCCGGCAGGGAGGCGATCGGTGCCCAGGTGGTGCCCGAGAAGCTCAGCGCCCCGTAGGGGTCGTCCTCGACCAGCGGCACGTCGGTGCGGCGCAGCACCTCTGCCACGGCCTCGCGGCGCGCCACCGGCATCGTGCGGCCGGTGGGGTTCTGGAAGGTGGGGATGAGGTAGACCATCCGCGGATGGTGCGTGCGGATCGCCTCCTCGAGCGCCTCGGCGATCACCCCGTCGTCGTCGGTGTCCACCCCGATGATCCGGGCGCCGTGCACGGAGAAGGCCTGCACCGCGGCGAGGTAGGTGGGGGATTCCACGAGCACCACGTCACCCGGCTCGAGCAGCGCCTGCGCGATGACGAACAGGCCCTCCTGGGATCCGGAGGTGACCCGGATCTGGGAGGCCTCGGTGGGCAGATCGCGGGAGAGGCGACGCGCCGCCTGCTCGCGCAGCTCCCGCTCGCCCTCGCTCACCCCGTACTGCAGCGCGCGGTGCCCCTGATGGCTGAGCACCCAGTCGTAGCAGGAGGTGACGTCCTCGAGGGCGAACAGCGCCGGATCCGGGATGCCTCCGGCGAAGGAGACGACGTCCTCGCGGGCGGCGAGGGCGAAGATGTCCTTCAGCGGGGAGGACTCCATCCCCGCATAACGGGCGGCGACGGGGAAGCGGAACGGCTGCTGCGAGCTATCGGGCACGGTCATGCGCTCATGGTGTCACGCGAGCAGGGCGCCCTCGAGGAGCAGCAGTGCCTGTTTCGTCTCGATCCCGCCGGCGTAGCCGGTGATCGCGCCGCTGCTGCCCACCACCCGGTGGCAGGGCACCACGATCGAGAGCGGATTGGCGCCGACGGCGGCGCCGACGGCCTGGGCGGCGCGAGGTCGGCCCAGCGCCCGGGCGATCTGGCCGTACGTGGTGGTGGAGCCGCGGGGGATCGTGCGCAGCAGCGTCCAGACCTCCTGCTGGAAGGCGGTCCCGCGGAGGTCCAGCGGCAGGTCGAACTCCTCGCGCTCGCCGGCGAGATAGGCCAGCAGCTGCTGCTCGGCGACATCCAGCAGCGGGTCCGGCGAGGGAGCTGCGGGCCCGAGCCGTTCGGGGCCGGGGAAGCGGGACTGATCCTGCCGCCAGAGCCCGGTGACGGCAGCGCCCTCGGCGGCGATCAGGTACAGACCCAGCGGGGTGGCGATCCGGCGATGCCGGGGCCGGGCGGTGTCGGCGGGGCGGGACGGGGTCATCGGAGAGGTCCTTCCGGAGCGGTCGATGCGGAGGAGGGGACGGTGGAGGGAGAGGGCGGGGCATCGCGGCGCGGCGTCGCCTGGTGCTGCCAGAGATGCAGCGCCGCGTACGAGCGCCACGGGGAGGCGGCCTCGAGAACCCGCTGCAGCGCGGTGTGGTCCTCGGCGAGCCCGAGGTCGCGGGCCGCACCGAGCAGGGCGGCGTCCCGGGCGGGCGCCACATCGATGGCGCGCAGCCCCCGCAGCAGCACGTAGTCGGCGGTCCACGGGCCCACCCCGCGCAGGGCGAGCAGACGGCTCCGCAGCTCGTCGAGCGGCCAGCGGGCGGACAGGTCGTCGGCGGCGATCGCGGGCATCGCCTCCCGCAGCGTCCGCGACCGGGCTCGGGGGCCCCGGAACCAGTCCTCCGCGCGGGCGGCGGCGCTCGCCGGGAGGACCGGCAGCCGCTCGACGCTCCCGGTGCGCAGCGCCTCGGGAAGCGCGGTGGCGAGCAGGTCGGTGGCGCGGGTGATCTGGTCCCGGGCCTGCGCCGTCGTGATCTGCTGCCCGGTGACCGCCCACAGCAGCGCCTCGGCGAGCGTCGGCGTGCCCGGCAGGCGCACGCCCGGGCGCGCCGCGAGCAGCGGCGCCAGCGCCGGCAGGGTGCGGCGGAGGCCGTCGTCGATCCCGACCGGATCCGCATCCAGATCCAGCAGACGACGGGTCAGGGAGACGGCGACGGCATGGTCGCGCAGGTCCGCGAGGCGCAGGGTCAGGGGCAACGGATGCGGCGCGGGCGCGCCGAGCTCGACCTGCAGCACCCCGGGCCCGTGGGGCAGGTGCACGGCACGGGTCCAGCGCAGCCCGTCGACCTCCTCGACCCCGGGCACCGCACGATGCGCGAACCACGCGGCGAGCCCGGCACCGTCGAAGGGGCGCCGCACCGCGAGCTGGGCGCTGAGCACCACGGCCCCGTGCGCGCTCGGTCGTGCCTGCGAGATCGAGCGCTCGCGCACCACCGAGGGGGCATGGCCGAACAGGCGGGTGAAGGTGTTGTGGAACTGGCGCTCGCTGCCGAAACCCGCCGCGTGCGCGATGGCCGACAGCGGCAGCGCGGAGCCGACCACCAGCTCGTGGGCACGTCGGGCCCGACGGATCCGGGCATGGGCGAGTGCCCCGGCACCGGTGGCGCCCACCAGGGCCCGATGCAGGGTGCGCTCGGAGACGGCGAGGCGACGGGCGAGGCGACGGGCGAGGCCCGGGACCGTGCCGTCGTCGTCCAGCGCTCCCGCGTCGATCAGGTGCAGCGCCCGGTCGGCGAGCGACCCGGCGGGATCGTCGTCCGGGCTGCCCGGAGGTGCCAGCGGGCCGCAGCGCTTGCACGCCCGATACCCGGCGGCGACCGCGGCGGCGGCCGACGGGACGAACTCGACGCCCTCGCGATGCGGGGTGCGGGCCGGGCAGGAGGGCCGGCAGAAGATCCCCGTCGAGCGCACGCAGGTGAAGAACATCCCGTCGAAACGGGTGTCCCGCGCACGGATCGCGGCGAAGCGCTCCTCATCGGTCATCAGGGCCATGACCCCAGTGAACCGCGCCCGGGCCTGCGGCACCAGCGGGAATCGGCCAGGACGACGCCTCGCTCGGGCGGTGCGGCCCTGGTGCCGCCGGATGCGCGGCGCGATACTGGCCGGATGCAGAGCCAGGGCGAGAGGCCGCCCGACCGCCGGGAGCTCCGCGAAGGCCTCGTCGAGCGTCTGCGGCGCGCCGGCTGCGTGTTCGCCGAAGACGAGGCGCGACTGCTGAGGGCGGCCGCCGCCGAGGAGGGCGCGCTCGAGCGGATGGTCCGGCGTCGCACGGCCGGGGAGTTCCTCGAGCATGTCCTCGGCGCCGTCGAGATCTTCGGCGAGAGGCTCTCCGTCGGCCCCGGGGTGTTCGTGCCGCGCCAGCGCACCGCTCTGCTGATCGAGCGGACGCTCGACGCCTGCCGGGGACGGGCCGCACCGACCGTCCTCGAGGCCTGCTGCGGGGTCGCACCCATCGCCGCGCTGGTCGCCCGCCGCCATCCCTCGGCGCAGGTGCACGCGATGGACCGGGACGAGACAGCGCTGCGCCATGCGCAGAAGAACCTTCCCGCGAGCGCCCGGACCCACCGTGCGGAGAGCCTGGCGGGCCTGCCCCCCCGCGCTCCTCGGGCGGGTCGACGTCCTCGCCGCCGTGCCGCCCTACGTGCCCGAGGGGGAGCTGGCGCACATGCCGCGCGAGGCCCGCGACCACGAGCCGCGCGCTGCGCTGCTCGGAGGGCCCGACGGGCTCGCCGTGGTGAGGCGGCTGCTGCGCGACGCCCCGCCGTACCTCGCCGCCGGCGGAGAGCTCCTGCTCGAGATGCACCGGGATCAGGTGCCCCTCGCCGCGGCGGAGGCCCGGGAGATGGGGGCGTACCGGCGGATCGAGGGCGTGCATGCGGGGGATGGGGGGACCGCAGTGCTCCACCTCGAGGGAGAATGACGAGGCCGCGGCCTCCCCGACGGGGTGCCGCGGCCTGGTCCGCTGGAGCGGGTGACGGGAATCGAACCCGCGTAATCAGTTTGGAAGACTGAGGCTCTACCATTGAGCTACACCCGCGTTCCGCTCCATTGAACCAGATCAGCGGCGTCGGAGCACATCCGCAGTGGCCCAGGCGACATGCATCTGCTCACAGGCGCTGGTCCCTGTCCGGGCACTGCGCGTGCGGAGCGGGTAATATTCCCTGGGTTGCCCTCCGGGGTGTAGCTCAGCTTGGTAGAGCACCCGCTTTGGGAGCGGGAAGTCGCAGGTTCAAATCCTGTCACCCCGACTCCGCGCCGGGTCGCCGCCGTGCGAGCCCCGGGGCGCCACGAGAAACGTCCATCCGATGTCCATCCACAGGGAGACCTGACCAGTGAAGACCGAGTCCGAGAAGCTCAGCCCCACCCGGGTGAAGCTCACCGTCGAGGTGCCCTTCGACGAGCTCAAGCCCGCCGTCGAGGCGGCCACCACGAAGATCGCCGATCAGGTGCAGATCCCCGGCTTCCGCAAGGGCAAGGTCCCCTCCAAGCTCGTCGAGCAGCGCTTCGGCCGCCCCGCGATCATGCAGGAGGCCGTCAACGACGCCCTGCCCGACTTCTACCAGCAGGCCGCGGCCGAGGCGGAGCTCAAGCCCGTCGGCCGCCCCGAGGTCGAGGTCACCGAGGTGCCGGGCCTGGACGGCTCCGAGGAGGGCAACCTGCTCTTCACCGTCGAGCAGGACGTCCGCCCCGAGATCGAGCTGCCCGACTTCGCCTCCTACGAGGTCGAGATCGAGGAGCCCGAGGTCGACGCCGACGCCGTCCAGGTGCGCCTGGACGAGCTGCGCGAGCGCTTCGGCACCCTCGTGGGCGTGGACCGCCCCGCCGAGGACGGCGACTTCGTCTCCCTCGACATGATCGCGACCATCGACGACGAGGAGATCGAGTCCGTCGAGGGCGTCTCCTACCAGATCGGCGAGGGCAACATGCTCGAGGGCCTCGACGAGGCGCTCATCGGCCTCTCCGCCGAGGAGACCACCACCTTCGCCTCGAAGCTCGCCGGCGGCGACCGCGCCGGCGAGGAGGCGCAGGTCAAGGTCACCGCGCAGTCCGTCAAGGTGCGCGAGCTGCCCGAGGCCGACGACGAGTTCGCCGAGATGGCCTCCGAGTTCGACACCATCGACGAGCTCAAGGACGACCTCAAGAAGCAGGCCGCGGCCGACGCCGAGGGCAACCGCGTGGCGCTGGCCCGCAACGCCCTGCTCGAGAAGCTCCTCGAGGAGCTCGAGATCCCCGTCCCCGAGCAGCTGGTGGAGGACGAGATCCTGTCCCACCTCGAGAACGAGGGCAAGGAGGCCGGCGACCCGCACGGCGAGGAGATCCGCGAGGACACCGAGAAGGCCGTCCGCGCCCAGTTCCTGCTCGACGAGATCAACGGCACCCGCGAGGTGCAGGTCGATCAGAGCGATCTCATGAACTACATGACCCAGCTCTCGGCGCAGTACGGCATCGAGCCCAACCAGCTCCTGCAGATGCTCGCCCAGTCCGGTCAGCTCGAGCAGATCTTCTCCGAGGTCCAGCGCTCCAAGGCTCTCGATGTCGTCCTGGCGGACATCACCGTCAAGAACGCCTCCGGTGACGTCCTCGACCTCGGTCTGACGGCCGACGACGCCGGCGAGAAGGCCGAGGACGAGCCGTCCGAGAAGGCCGAGGCCGCCGAGAAGGCGCCGGCGAAGAAGGCTCCGGCCAAGAAGGCGCCGGCCAAGAAGCCGGCCGCGAAGAAGGCCGCGGCGAAGGACGAGGCCGCCGAGGCGACCTCCGAGGACGCCGAGGAGAAGCCCGCGAAGAAGTCGCCGGCGAAGAAGGCTCCGGCCAAGAAGGCGCCGGCCAAGAAGCCGGCCGCGAAGAAGGCTGCGGCGAAGGACGAGGCCGCCGAGGCGACCGACTCCGAGTGACCCACTGCCCCCGGCGACGGGGGAGGACTTGAGGACGGGCCGTCACCCTCACGGGTGGCGGCCCGCCGTCGTCGGTGGAAGACTCCCGGGCCCGGGCCGCGGCCGCCGCGGTCCCCGCTCCCGGAGGCCCCGATGACATCGCCGACTGCCCACACCACCAGCAAGGTCACCTGGGGGTTCACCGCCTCCCTGGACGGGTTCATTGCGGGCCCCGGCCATGACATGTCCTGGCTCGAGGCCTGTCCGCCGATGGACGCCTCGGTGACCGCCGCGCTCGCGGCGCGAGTCGCCGTGATCCTCTCCGGGCGCCGCGGGTACGACGCCGCACGGGAGCAGGCGGAGGAGCGCGGCGAGCTGACCAGCGAGGCCTACGGCGGCGCCTGGTCCGGCACCGAGATCATCCTGACCCACCGGCCCGCGGAGCTCGCGGACGATCCGACGGTCACCGCCTGGGACGTGGACGTCGTGGAGGCGGTGCGCAGGGCGAAGGAGCTCGCCGCGGGCGGGGACGTGCAGATCATCAGCGCCGACATCGCCCGGCAGGCCCTCGAGCACGATCTCGTCGACGAGCTGCAGTGCTTCTCGGCGCCCGTCATGCTCGGCGACGGCGTGCGAGTGCTCGACGTGCCGGGCGGGCGACTGGTCGAGTGGGAGCTGGTGGGCCCGATCGTCGGCGCCGAGGCGGCGTTCGGCCGGATCTACCGCCCGCGCTGACCGCGACTCCCCGTAAAGCCGGCATGCTCAGCGACTGCTCCGGACCTCCGGGCGGCGGGTGAAGCGCAGCACGGCCTCCGCCGCCTCAGCAGCGCGGCGCCGGCGCATGCGAGCGGGACTGCGCATGCGAGCGGCCCGGCTCCCCGAAGGGACACCGGGCCGCAGGCTGTTCCGCGACGGCGGATCAGCGGTAGGTCACGAAGCCGATCGGGTTGCCCCAGATCGAACGCTCGACGACGCGCTGCTTGGAGCCGGAGGCGTCGATGATCTTGCCGTTGCCGGCGTAGATCGCGACGTGGCCGGACCAGGCGACGATGTCGCCCGGCTGGGCCTGCGACTGCGAGATCCAGCGACCGCCGTTGGCGATCTGGCTCGAGGTGCGCGGCAGCGAGATGCCCGCCGCCTGGTACGCGTAGTTCACCAGGCCGGAGCAGTCCATGCCGCTGAGCGAGGAGCCGCCCCAGCTGTACGGGGTGCCCACGACCGAACGGGCCGCGTCCACGATGGAGCTGCTGCTGGAGCTGCTCGAGCTGGTGGAGGTCGACGGGGCCGAGGCGCCGCCGGTGGAGACGCCGCCGCCGTTGAGCGCCGCGCGGGTCTTCGGACCCACCACGCCGTCGACCTGGAGGCCCTGCGAGGACTGGTAGCTCTTGACCGCCGAGTGGGTGCGGGGGCCGAAGACGCCGTCGACCGCGAGGCCCGCGCCGTGGTCGTTGAGCGCGGACTGCAGCTCCTGCACCGCGCCGCCGCGGGAGCCCCAGCGGAGCTTCTGCGTGGAGTCGAGGACGGCCGACGGGGCGACCGAGGGGGCGGCCGGGGCGGTCTGCGCCGCGGGGGCTGCGGGGGCGCTCGCGCCGGAGGCGGAGGGAGCGGCCGGAGCAGCCTGGGCGGCGCCACCGGCGAAGGCGGAGCCGAGGACGACGGTCCCGAGGACGGCTGCTCCACCGAACCCGCGAGCGGCGCGCTGGGCGTGGTGGGTCGGGAGCTGGGCGCGACCGGGGATGCGATGCGTGTTGTGCTGGGCCATGGTGTGCGGTTCGTTCCTTCCGGTCCCGGCAGGGTGCCGGGGGTGTACTGCGTGGCGTGGGTGCCCACCGTTGTCGGGGCGATGGGACCACCGTAGGAGCGCGCCCGCCTCCAGGTCTGTGGGCTTGGCACAGCCCGACCAGTGATTTGGGGCGGTTTTTACGCACCCGTCCACGCTCGTGACCCGATCGATCCCCGGCTTGACGAATACGGGTGGCGCGGCGCACTCCGGGGCCCCGGGAGCGTTCTCGTCGGGCGTGGCCGCGCACCCCTGGGCGGGATGGCTCGAGGCGATGCTCAATGCGCCTGCGGCGAACAGGGCAGGTGCAGGGCGCGGCCAGCGCCTAGAGTCGTCCCATCGACGAATTCCGGCATGAAGGAGACCCCGTGTCCTCGCAGAGCACTCAGACCTCCCCGCCCCGCAATGCGGCCGGCGACACCCCGATGGGCCTGGACGACAGCGTCTACCAGCGCCTGCTCCGCGAGCGGATCGTGTGGCTCGGCTCCGAGGTGCGGGACGAGAACGCCAACGCCATCTGCTCGAAGCTGCTGCTGCTCGCCGCAGAGGATCCCGACAAGGACATCTACCTCTACATCAACAGCCCCGGCGGTTCGATCACCGCCGGGATGGCCATCTACGACACCATGCAGTTCGTCAAGCCGGACGTGGTGACCGTGGGCATGGGCATGGCGGCGTCGATGGGGCAGTTCCTGCTCTCCTCGGGCACCAAGGGCAAGCGCTACGCGACCCCGCACACCCGCGTGCTCATGCACCAGCCGCTGGGCGGGCTGGGCGGCACCGCCACGGACATCAAGATCCAGGCGGACCTGATCCTCTCGATGAAGCGCACCCTCGCGGAGCTGATCGCCGAGCAGACGGACAAGAGCGTCGAGCAGATCACCGCCGACTCCGATCGCGACAAGTGGTTCACCGCCACCGAGGCCCTCGAGTACGGATTCATCGACAAGATCGTCAGCGGCTCGGGCGACGTCACCGGCGGTGGCGGCACCGCCGAGTGACCGCCCCGGCACCCACCGACCGCCCTTCACGCAAGGAGAACCCGTGACCTTCGATCCCCGCACCCTCGGCGCGCTGCCGACCGCCCAGTCCGGCCGGATGACCCCGACCGCCCCGATGCCCACCTCTCGCTACGTGCTCCCGCAGTACGAGGAGCGCACCGCGTACGGCATGAAGCGCCAGGACCCGTACACGAAGCTGTTCGAGGACCGCATCATCTTCCTGGGCGTCCAGGTCGACGACGCCTCGGCCGACGACGTCATGGCGCAGCTGCTCGTCCTGGAGTCCCAGGACCCGGACCGCGACATCACGCTGTACATCAACAGCCCGGGCGGCTCGTTCACCGCGCTGACGGCCATCTACGACACGATGCAGTACATCAAGCCGGAGGTCACCACCGTGTGCCTCGGCCAGGCGGCCTCGGCCGCCGCGGTGCTCCTCGCCGCCGGCTCCCCGGGCAAGCGCCTCGCCCTGCCCAACGCCCGCATCCTCATCCACCAGCCCGCGATGGGCGGCGAGGGCGGCGGCGGCCAGGCCTCCGACCTGGAGATCCAGGCGAACGAGATCATGCGCATGCGCGAATGGCTCGAGGAGACCCTCGCCCACCACTCCGGCCGCACCAAGGAGCAGGTGAGCAAGGACATCGAGCGCGACAAGATCCTCACCGCGAAGGCCGCGCTCGAGTACGGGCTGGTCGATCAGGTGCTGGAGTCCCGCAAGGCTCCGGCCGCACAGATCACCCAGTGATCCCGCGCCGCCGCCGACGGGGCTCGACCCCGTCGGCGGCGGCGTCGCCGCGCTCGCCCCGGGAGCGCCGCGCCCTCGTCCCCCGGCAGCGCCGGCGGGTGCGGCGCGGAGCGGAGCGGGCGCGGCTCCCCGGAGCGTCGCCTCCCGAGTTCGGGCGGCGCTTCGCGGTACCGTGGGGGAGGCCCGCGGACTGCGGGGAACACCCCCGCGAGACCTGCTGAACGCACTGCAGTCGGCCTGAGGAGAGGACACGGACATGGCGCGTACGAGCGATGGAGCCGACGTGTTCAAATGCTCCTTCTGCGGGAAGTCGCAGAAGCAGGTCGAGAGGCTGATCTCCGGCCCCGGGGTGTACATCTGCGAAGAGTGCATCGAGCTGTGCAACGAGATCATCGCGGAGGAGATCCAGGCGGCGCAGCCCGCCGCGCAGGAGCAGGCCCCGCTGCCCGCGCCGCGCGAGATCTTCGACTTCCTCGAGGAGTACGTGGTGGGGCAGGAGCCCGCCAAGCGCGCCCTCGCCGTCGCCGTGTACAACCACTACAAGCGGGTCCGCGCCCAGGAGTCCGAGCAGTCCGCCACGCCGGCGAAGAGCGCCGCCGCGAGCCTCGCCGAGGAGGTGGACTCCGAGGACGACCGCATCGAGGTCGCCAAATCCAACGTCATGCTCGTGGGTCCCACCGGCTGCGGCAAGACGTACCTCGCCCAGACCCTCGCCCGCATGCTCGACGTCCCCTTCACGATGGCCGACGCGACCGCGCTGACCGAGGCGGGTTATGTCGGCGAGGACGTCGAGAACATCCTGCTGAAGCTGCTGCAGGCCGCGGACTACGACGTGAAGAAGGCCGAGCGCGGCATCATCTACATCGACGAGATCGACAAGATCGGCCGCAAGTCCGAGAACCCCTCGATCACCCGTGACGTGTCCGGCGAGGGCGTGCAGCAGGCCCTGCTGAAGATCCTCGAGGGCACGGTGGCCGCGGTCCCGCCGCAGGGCGGCCGCAAGCACCCCCACCAGGAATTCATCCAGATCGACACGACCAACGTGCTGTTCATCGTGGCGGGCGCCTTCGCCGGCATCGAGGACATCATCGGCTCCCGCATCGGCAAGCGCGGCATCGGCTTCGGCTCGGAGCTGCACTCCCCGCTCGAACAGGAGCAGCTCTACGGCAAGCTGCTGCCCGAGGACCTGCTGAAGTTCGGGCTGATCCCCGAGTTCATCGGCCGCCTGCCGGTGATCTCGAGCGTCTCCAACCTCGACCGGGCCGCGCTGATCAGCATCCTCACCGAACCGCGCAACGCCCTGGTCAAGCAGTTCCAGAAGATGTTCGCCCTGGACGGCGTCGAGCTCGACTTCGAACGCAGCGCCCTCGAGGCCATCGCGGACAAGGCCATCGAGCGGGAGACGGGCGCGCGGGGCCTGCGCGCCATCCTCGAGGAATCGCTGCAGCCGGTGATGTTCGAGGTCCCCTCCCGCGATGACGTCGTCAAGGTGGTCATCACCGAGGGCGTGGTCACCGAAGGCCGGGCACCGCTGATGCTGACCGGCAAGGACACCGAGGTCGAGGACACCCGACGGGAGCGCTCCGCATGACCGCCGCTGATCAGGCACCCGGTGCCGCCGCCCAGCCGCACGAGGTGGAGCGGGCCAAGCAGCTGCTGCAGGACGAGCGCCGCAGCATCGACAACATCGATGCCGCCCTCGTGCATCTCCTCGCCGAGCGCTTCTCCCACACCCAGCGGGTGGGGGTGCTCAAGGCCGAGCACGGGCTGCCGCCGGCGGATCCGTCGCGCGAGCGCGAGCAGATCGCCCATCTGCGCGAGCTGGCGGACCAGGCCGGCCTGGACCCCACCTTCGCCGAGGCGTTCCTGCGCTTCATCGTCACCGAGGTGATCCGTCATCACGAGCGGATCCGCGACGAGGGCTCCGACGCCGGTCCCGACGCCGGCTGAGAGCGCACCGACGCCGGCCCCGACGCCGGCTGAGCCGTCGGCGCGGCAGAACCGCCGTGGCGGTGAGCGCACGTTGGTAGCATGAGGCCATGGCTCGCCTCACGCTCCTCGACTGGCCGGTGCTCCGGCAGCTCCGCGGGGCGGATCCCACAGGACGCGGCAGCGCCGTCACGTCCGCGAGGACCCGCAGCACGGTGCCGCGCACCAGCACGGCCGATGGCATGGCCGAGAGCATCTGCCCCTACTGCGCCGTCGGCTGCAGCCAGCGCATCTTCCATCAGGACGGCAAGGTCATCCAGATCGAGGGGAACCCGGAATCCCCGGTTTCCCGCGGCCGGCTGTGCCCCAAGGGTGCGGCCAGCGAGCAGCTCGCGAACTCCTACCTCCGCCAGACCACGGTGCGCTACCGCCGCCCGTACGCGACCGAGTGGGAGGACCTCGATCTCGACACGGCGATGGACATGATCGCCGACCGCTTCATCGAGGCCCGCCGGAAGCACTGGGAGGACGAGGACGAGCAGGGCCGCTCCCTCCGGCGCGCGATGGGCATCGCCAGCCTCGGCGGCGCGACCATCGACAACGAGGAGAACTATCTGATCAAGAAGTTCTTCACCGCCGCGGGCGCGATCCAGATCGAGAACCAGGCCCGCATATGACACTCCGCCACGGTTCCCGGTCTGGGAGCCTCGTTCGGTCGTGGCGGTGCCACACAGTCCGTGCAGGACTTCGCCAACGCTGATCTCATCGTCATCGAGGGGTCCAACATGGCCGAGGCGCACCCCGTCGCCTTCCAGTGGGTGACCGAGGCCCGGAAGCGCGGCGCCCGCGTCATCCATGTGGACCCGCGGTTCACACGCACCTCCGCGAACGCCGATCGGCACATCCCGATCCGCGCCGGCACGGACATCGTGCTGCTGGGCGGGGTGATCCGGCACGTGCTCGAGAACGAGCTGTACTTCGAGGAGTACCTGCGCACCTTCACCAACGCCTCGACGCTCATCTCCGAGCAGTACGCGGATGCCGAGGACCTCGACGGGCTGTTCTCCGGCTACGACCAGGAGACCAGCACCTACGAGAACACCTCGTGGGCGTATGCGGGGGATCCGGAGCGGATCGCGCAGGGGCTGCCCGAACGCGATGAGACGCTGCAGCATCCACGGACCGTCTTCCAGATCCTGCGGCGCCACTACGCCCGCTACACCCCCGAGATGGTCCGGGACACCTGCGGCATCTCGCCGGAGGACTTCGCCTACCTGGCCACCTCGATCGCCGAGAACTCGGGGCGCGAGCGGACCACGATGTTCGCCTACGCGCTGGGCTGGACCCAGCACCAGGGCGGGGCGCAGATGATCCGCACCGCGGGCGTCCTGCAGCTGCTCATGGGCAACATGGGCCGCCCGGGCGGCGGGATCATGGCGCTGCGCGGCCACGCGACCATCCAGGGCTCCACGGACATCCCCACGCTCTACCACATCCTGCCCGGCTACCTGCCGATGCCGAAGGTGGGCCAGGACGACTTCCACGAGTTCACCCGGGCGATCGGCAAGAAGGAGCAGAAGGGCTTCTGGGCCGACGCCGACATCTACACCATCAACCTGCTCAAGGCGTGGTGGGGAGAGCATGCGACGGCCGAGAACGACTGGGCCTACCACTACCTGCCCAGGCTGACCGGTGCGCACGGCACCTATCAGACGGTCATGCGCATGCTCGAGGGCGGTGTCGACGGCTACTTCCTGTTCGGCCAGAACCCCGCGGTGGGCTCCGCCAACGGGCGCCTGCAGCGCCTGGGCCTGACGCACCTGAAATGGATGGTGGTGCGCGACTTCTACATGATCGAGTCCGCCACCTTCTGGAAGGACGGGCCGGAGATCGAATCCGGGGAGCTCACCCCGGAGCAGATCGGCACCGAGATGTTCTTCCTGCCGGCCGCGAACCATACCGAGAAGGCCGGCTCCTTCACCCAGACCCAGCGGATGGTGCAGTGGCGCGATCAGGCCGTGGAACCGCCGGACGACGCCCGCAGCGACCTCGAGTTCATGTACGAGCTCGGGCGCCGCATCCGCGAGAAGCTCCGCGGCTCGACCGACCCGCGGGACCGCCCGATCCTCGACCTCACCTGGGACTACCCGGTCAACGAGCGCGGGGAGCCGGACGCCGAGGCGGTGCTCGCCGAGATCAACGGCCGCCACCTCACCGGGGAGAGGGCCGGCCGCCCGCTGAACGCCTTCGCGGAGATGAAGGACGACGGCTCCACCAGCGGCGGCTGCTGGATCTACACCGGCGTCTACGCGGACGGGATCAACCAGGCCCGGCGCCGCCGCCCCGGCTCGGAGCAGGGCGAGATCGCCCCGGACTGGGGCTGGGCCTGGCCCGCCAACCGGCGGATCCTCTACAACCGCGCCTCGGCCGACGCCCGGGGCCGGCCCTGGAGCGAGCGCAAGAAGCTCGTGTGGTGGGACGAGGAGACCGGCCGCTGGACCGGCGAGGACGTCCCCGACTTCCCGGTGACCAAGCGCCCCGATGATCCGGGGGACCCCTCCCAGGGCGGGGCCGCGGCCCTCGCGGGCACCGACGCGTTCACCATGCAGTCCGACGGGCGGGGCTGGCTGTTCGCACCCACCGGGCTGGTGGACGGACCGCTGCCCACCCATTACGAGTCGCCCGAGTCGACCATCCGCAACCCGCTGTACGAGCAGCAGTCCAACCCCACCCGGGTCACGTTCCGCGACGAGGACAACCTCAGCTCGGCCGGCGCGATGGGGACCGGCGGCGAGGTGTATCCGTACGTGTTCACCACCTACCGCATCACCGAGCACCACACCGCCGGCGGCATGAGCCGCTTCCTGCCGTACCTCTCGGAGCTGCAGCCGGAGATGTACTGCGAGGTCTCCCCGGAGCTCGCCGAGGAGGTGGGTCTCGAGCCGTACGGCTGGGCGACCATCATCTCCGCCCGCAACGCGATCGAGGCGAAGGTGCTGATCACCGAACGCATGACCCCGCTGCGGATCGGGGAGCGCACCATCCACCAGATCGGCCTGCCGTTCCACTGGGGCCGGGGCGAGGAGGCGCTCATCCAGGGCGACGGCGCGAACGACCTGATCGGCATGAACCTCGATGCGAACACCCAGATCCAGAACAGCAAGAACAACTCGTGCACCCTCATCCCGGGCCGTCGCCCGCAGGGCGCCGGACGCAGGGAGCTGGTGCTGGCGTATCGTCGGCGGGCCGGACTGATCGCCTCCGAGCATCCGGCGGTCGACGGTGCCGAGGGCGCGCCCGGCGCGGGCCCCGCGGATTCCTTCGCCCCGCACGAGGTGCGCGGTCCGGGGGAGGCCACCGCGGCACCCACCGGTGAGGCCTCGATGAAGGAGATGGACAACCGATGACGCTGCTGGCCGGACCCGAAGGACCCGCCGCGAACTCCGGCTGGGGCCATGACCACGAGCGCAAGGGCTTCTTCACCGACACCTCGATCTGCATCGGCTGCAAGGCCTGCGAGGTGGCGTGCAAGGAGTGGAACCGCAACCCGATCGACGGCAACCTCGAGATCCTCGGCTCCAGCTACGACAACACCGGTGAGCTGGGCGCCAACACGTGGCGCCACGTCGCCTTCGTCGAGCAGGGGCAGGAGCGCATCGAGCAGGCCCGGGAGTCGGGCCGGCGCCTGGTGAGCCTCGGGATGCCCGGCATCGGCCCGCGCTCCTCCGGTGCCCGCGGCGCGACCCCGGCCGGAGATCTCTCGCAGGCGGACCGCACTCCGCCGGACACCCCGGAGTTCCGCTGGCTGATGTCCTCGGACGTGTGCAAGCACTGCACCAACGCCGGCTGCCTCGACGTGTGCCCCACGGGCGCGATCTTCCGCTCGGAGCACGGTTCGGTGGTGGTCCAGGAGGACGTGTGCAACGGCTGCGGCACCTGCGTGAGCGCCTGCCCCTTCGGCGTGATCGAACGCCGTGACGACGGCACCGTCTCCCCGTACGCCCACCGGGGCGACACGGTCGACCGGATGGGCACCGCCAGCAAGTGCACGCTGTGCTACGACCGCCTGGTCGAGGGGGAGGAGCCGGCCTGCTCGGCCACCTGCCCCACCCAGTCCATCACCTTCGGCGATCATCCCGATCTCACCGCCGCCGCGCACGAGCGGGTGCGGGACCTGCACGCGCGCGGCATGACCGAGGCGCGGCTGTACGGCGTGAACCCCAAGGACGGCGTGGGCGGCACCGGCTCGGTGTTCCTGCTGCTGGACGAGCCCGAGGTGTACGGGCTGCCGCCGGATCCGCAGGTGCCCACCGCCTCGCTGCCCCGCACCTACGCCCGCGCCGGGATCGCCGCGGCAGGCATGGTCGCCGCGGTCGCGCTCTCCTTCCTGGGAGCTCGTCGATGAGCGTCACCGAGTTCGACGCGGACCGCCCGCCGGAGCAGCCGCGCCGCCGGGGTGGGAAGCGTCGCCGGCGCCGGCGCGACCTCTCCCAGGTGGGGATGGGGGACGGCTCGCGCGAGGGCGCGGTCGTCGAGGACGTCGAGATCGAGCGCGCCGACGAGTTCGACTCGTACTACGGCCGGCCCGTGGTCAAGGCCCCGCCGTGGAGGGCCCCGATCGCGGCGTACCTCTTCCTGGGCGGGGTCGCCGCCGGGTCCGGGATGCTGGCCTTCGGGGCGCAGTGCACCGGCCGGCCGCAGCTGCGCCGCGCCGCCCGGCTCACGGCGCTGGGCACCGCCGGCGTGGGCACGCTCGCGCTCATCGAGGACCTCGGCCGGCCCGAGCGCTTCCTCAACATGATGCGGACGGTGAAGATCACCTCGCCCATGAGCATGGGCACGTGGATCGTCGGCGGCTTCGCGAGCGCCTCCGGGGTGCTGGCCGCTCTCGAGGTCGATGAGATGACCGGGCGGCGCGTGCCGCTGGGGGCGCTGCGCTCCCTGCTCGGCGCCGCGGAGATCCCCGCCTCCCTCACCCAGGTCGCCCTCGCACCCGCCCTGGCCTCGTACACCGGTGCCCTGCTCGGCAACACCGTGGTCCCCACCTGGGAGGCCGGACGCGGGCACCTCTCCTACCTCTTCGTCTCCTCGGCGAGCCTCGCGGCGGGCGGCGCCGCGATGATCACCACCCCGGCGGCGGAGGCCGGACCGGCGCGGCTGCTGGCCACGGCCGGCGTGGCCGGGGACGTGGTCTCGATGCACCGCATGAAGGCGTCGATGCACCCGCTCGAGGCCGAACCGCTGGAGACCGGGCGCCCCGGCACGATGCTGCGGTGGGCCGAGCGGCTCGCGATCGCCGGCGGGCTCGGCACCCTGCTCGGCGGCCGGAACCGGGTCGTCGCCGCCGCGAGCGGTGCGGCGCTGCTGACCGCCTCCGCCCTGACCCGCTTCGGCGTGCTGCACGCGGGCCTGGAATCCGTGAAGGACCCGCGGCGCGTGATCGAGCCGCAGAAGGCGCGCCTGGCCGCCCGCCGCGCCGCCGGCATCACCGACGACGCGATCACCACCGCCGGCTGATCCACGCCTCCGGTCCCCGGAGCGCGGCCGTGATCGGTGCCGGTGCGCCGTGCGCGATGCGCCTGCTCAGCGCACCGTGATGCCGGAGCCCTCGACCGTTTCGCCGATGATCGGGTAGCCGGGCACCTCGCCGACCACCAGCAGCCCGCCGGAGGTCTGGGCGTCGGCCAGCAGCAGCAGATCCTCCTCGGTGATGCCTGCCCCGGCCTGCACCGCATGCCGCACCCACTCGAGGTTCCGGCGCGTGCCGCCGGAGACGAAGCCGTCGCGCAGCGCGTCGTCGGCCCCCTCGATGAGCGGCACCGCCGCGCGATCGATCACCATGCCCACGCCGGAGGCGCGCCCCATCTTGAACAGGTGCCCCAGCAGCCCGAACCCCGTCACGTCGGTCGCCGCCCGCGCCCCCGCCGCGAGCGCGGCCTTCGAGGCGTCGCGGTTCAGGGTGGTCATCGTGGCGATCGCCGCCTCGGAGACCTCGCCGGTGGACTTCATGCGGTTGTTCAGCAGCCCCACGCCGAGCGGCTTCGTCAGCGTGATCGGCAGCCCCGGAGCTGCGGCGTCGTTGCGCAGCAGACGCTCCGGAAGGGCGGTGCCGGTGACGGCCATGCCGTACTTCGGCTCCGGATCGTCGACCGAGTGACCGCCGATCACCGGCACGGCGGCCTCCTGCGCGATCGCGAGCCCTCCGGAGAGCACCTCCTGCAGCAGCTCCAGGGGCAGCACCCCGCGGGGCCAGCCCACCAGGTTGATCGCGACCACCGGGTCGCCGCCCATCGCGTAGATGTCCGACAGGGCGTTCGCCGCGGCGATGCGTCCCCAGTCGAAGGCGTCATCCACCACCGGCGTGAAGAAGTCCGCGGTCGAGAGCACCGCGGTGTCCCCGGCCTCGCCGATCCGCACCGCGGCGGCGTCGTCCCCGTCCTCCAGGCCCACGATCACCTGCGGGTACTGCTGGCCGGAGAGCCCGGCGACCACCTCCTCGAGCTCGCCCGGCGGGATCTTCGAGGCGCAGCCCCCGCCGTGCGCCATGGTGGTCAGGCGGATCGAGGGCTGGGCCGCAGGACGGATCGGGGAGTCGCTCATGGCCCGAGCCTATGACGGCGCCGCCTCGGGGGCTGCGGCGGGTCGCCGCCGCACGAGAGTGTCGGCGCCATCGGGGGGCGCCGCCCAGCAGATCCATATCCTTGCTGGTCCTGCGGTGATAGTTTGGGCGGCGGAGGCGTACGTGTCCTGGTGGGCGCCCCGGTCTTCAAAACCGGTGAGACCGAGCATCTCGGTCTGGCGGGTTCGATTCCCGTCCGCCTCCGCCGGAATCTTCCCCGCGAGGACCGTCCCCGCCGCGCCGCTGCCGCCCGGCCGGGACGGGCCCCGCCCGTCGGCCCCCGAGGAGGTCCCCGTGCCCAAGACGGCGGAGGTCGGCACCACGAGCGGAGCGCGGCGATGAGCGCCGACCCGCGCCGTCGGATCCCGCGCACCGACCATCTCCTGGCGCATCCCGACGTGGCCGCCGCCGCCCAGGTGCTCAGCGAGCACGTGGTGCGCGGCATCGTCCGCGGCGCGCAGGAGCGCGCCCGGCGCGGCGAGATCGCCGCCGAGGCCGTGCTCGAGGAGATCCGCTCCGCCCTCGGCGGCCGCCCCGCCGGCTCCCTGCGCCCGGTCCTCAACGCGACCGGGGTCATCGTGCACACGAACCTGGGCCGTGCGCCGCTGTCTCCCGCGGCGCGCGCGGCGCTGCAGGACGCCGCCGGCTACACCGACGTCGAATTCGACCTCGCGGCCGGCGTCCGCTCGCGGCGCGGCGCCGGCGCCCGCGCCGCGCTGCTCGCCGCCTGCCCCAAGGCCGAGGACGCCCTGATCGTCAACAACGGGGCGGCCGCCCTGGCGCTGGCCACCACCGCCCTCGCCGGGACGGACGAGGTGATCCTCAGCCGCGGCGAGCTCATCGAGATCGGCGCCGGCTTCCGCCTGCCCGAGCTCATCACCTCCACCGGGGCGCGGCTGCGAGAGGTGGGCACCACCAACCGCACCCACCTCGCGGACTACACCGCGGCGCTCGGCCCCGCGACCGGCTGCGTGCTGAGGGTCCACACCAGCAACTACCGGGTCATCGGCTTCACCAGCGAGGTGGCGATCGCCGAGCTCGCCGGGCCGTGCCGCGAGGCCGGGGTCCCGCTGGTGGCGGACCTCGGCAGCGGCCTGCTCGAGCCGGAGCCCCGGCTGCCCGCGGAGCCCGCTGCCGCCGCCGCCCTGCGCGACGGCGCGGACCTGGTGATCGCCAGCGGCGACAAGCTGCTCGGCGGCCCGCAGGCCGGGATCCTGCTGGGACGCGCCGAGATCATCGCGCGCCTCGCCCGGCACCCGCTGGCGCGGGCGATGCGCGCGGACAAGCTGACCCTCGCCGCGCTCGAGGCCACCCTCCGCGGCCCCGTCCCGCCCGTCCTCGAGGCGCTGCGACTGGATCCGGACGCGCTGCGGGAGAGGACCGCAGCGCTCGCCGACCGGCTCGGAGGTCGCCTCGTCGCGCATGAGGGACGCGTCGGCGGCGGGGGAGGGGCCGAGGTGCCGCTGCCCGGCTGGGCGCTCGCCCTCGACCCCGCGCTCGCCGCACCGCTGCGCACCGGCGACCCCGCCGTGGTCGCCACGGTGCGCGACGACTGCTGCCTGCTGGATCTGCGCTGCGTGCCCGCCGAGGAGGACGCCCGCCTCGAGGCGGCGGTACGTACTGCCCGGACCCGCCTCGACCCCGCCGGCGCGCAGCGCTGATGCAGGTCGTCGCCACGGCCGGGCACGTCGACCACGGCAAGTCCACCCTGATCCGGGCCCTCACCGGGATCGAGCCGGACCGGTGGGCGGAGGAGACGCGGCGAGGGCTGACCATCGACCTCGGCTTCGCCTGGACCACCCTGCCTTCGGGCCGTGCCGTGTCCTTCGTCGACGTGCCCGGCCATGAGCGGTTCCTCGGCAACATGCTCGCCGGCCTCGGCCCCGTCCCGATCGTCTGCTTCGTCGTCGCGGCCGACGAGGGCTGGCAGTCGCAGTCCGCCGATCATCGGGATGCGATCGCCGCGCTCGGCATCACGCAGGGCCTCCTCGTCGTCACCCGTGCGGACCTCGCCCCCGACCGGGTCGAGGAGGTGCTCGCCGAGGCCCGCACCGAGCTGGCCGGGACCGGTCTTGCCGAGGCACCCGCCGTGAGCGTCTCCGCGCTCACCGGCCAGGGGATGGGGCAGCTGCGGGAGGTGCTGGATGCGGTGGTCCTCGCCGCCCGCAGCCCCTCGCGCGAGGAGCCGGTGCGGCTGTGGGTGGACCGCTCCTTCAGCGTCTCCGGGGCGGGGACCGTCATCACCGGCACCCTCAGCGCGGGCACCCTCCGCGTGGGGGACGCGCTCGAGCGGAGGGGCGCCGGACCGGCACGACAGGTCCGGGTGCGCTCCCTGCAGAGCTGCGGCGAGGCGGTGGAGGAGATCGGCCCCGTGAGCCGCGCCGCCGTGAACCTCCGCGGCGTGGACGCGGACGCGCTCACGCGCGGCGATGCGCTGCTGACCGTCGGCGCCTGGGCGACGGCGGACCTCCTGGACGTGCGGGCGACCTCTCCGGGCGCGTTCGCCGCGGCGCCCTCGGAGCTCGTCGTCCACGCCGGCACCGCCGCGGTGCCGGCCCGGGTCCGGCCGCTCGGCCCCGACCACGCCCGGCTCACCCTCGACCGCGCCCTGCCGGTGCGGGTCGGGGACCGGATGGTGCTGCGCGGCAGCGGGGCGCGGGTGGTGCACAGCGGCGCGCTCGTGCTCGACGTCGACCCGCCCGCGCTCACCCGTCGCGGTGATGCCGCCCGACGGGCCGCCGCGCTCACTGCGAGCGGGGGCGCCGGAGACGTGGCCGCCGAGGTGGCCCGGCGCGATGCGGTGCCCTCCGCGCAGCTGACCCGCCGGGGGATCGCCGTGCCCGAGGTGCTGCCCGCCGGGGTGCACCGGTGCGGGGCCCTGCTGGTCGCCGAGGCCGCGCTGAGCGCCTGGTCGACGCGCCTGCGGGACGCGGTCACCGCCGAGCACGATCAGCATCCGCTCTCCGCAGGGCTGCCCCGCAAGGCGGCCCTCGACCTGCTCGACGCCCCAGGAGAGGCCCTGCCCGAGCTGCTCGAGCGCGCCGACCTCGTCGAGCGGGACGGACGGGTCCTGGACCCCCTCCGCTCCGCGCAGCTCGGCCCGGCCGAGACCGCGATCGCCGCCCTCGAGCAGCATCTGGGGGAGGAGCCCTTCGCCTCCCCCTCCGCGGACCACCTCACCGCGCTCGGCCTGGGCCCCGAAGAGCTCGCTGCCGCCGCCCGGCTCGGCCGGGTGCTGCGCCTGCCGGGCGAGGTGATCCTGCTGCCCACCGCCCCCGCCCTCGCCATGCGGGAGCTGGCCCGGCTCCCGCAGCCCTTCACCACCTCCCAGGCACGCCAGGCGCTCGGCACCAGCCGCCGCATCGCGATCCCGCTGCTCGAGCATCTCGACGCCCGCGGCTGGACCCGTCGCCTGGATGCCGGGCACCGTCAGGTGGTGCGATGAGCGGACCGGCTCACCGGCGCCCGGCGAGCCACTGCCGGTGAGCGGCGACCAGAGCGCGGGCCACCTCCGAGTGATCCGGTCCGCCGCTGAGGGCCGAGGGGAAGGTGACCGGCTGCCACAGCGCACGCACCGGGACCTGGGTGCCGTCTCGCAGCAGCGCGGTCGCCACCAGGCGATGGTCGCCCGGAGCAGGCGGCACCAGACGCTCCAGCATCGGCCAGCGCACCGACCGCTCCGCCCCGACGAACCCGGCCCACACGAAGCCCTCCGCGTCGATGCGCAGGCGCGACCGCAGCGCCCCCCACAGCACGAACGCCCCACCGCCCAGCGCCAGCACGGCAGGGATCAGCAGCGCCAGGAACCCGGCGGTCCCCACCACGAGGGACAGCACCACGGCCGCGACCGCCGTGAGGACCCCCACGCCCATCACCATCGGCCCCACGACGACGTTGACGCGCGACGAGGACGCACGGAACACGGTCTCCATGGCAGCCACTCTAAGCGGGCATGGGGAGTGCTCCCCATCGCGGGTGCGCCCGGTGAGGCCTCGGCTCGGGCCGTCGTCAGGGTCAGCGGAACAAGGAAGACGAGGGCGGAAGCGGGACGAGCGGATTCTTCGGTGCGCAGACCGACCAGCTGCGGGCACAGGCGGAAGCCTGCCGGCGCAGCTCCGGAGCACTCCACGACCTCATCGGCACCACCTCCGCGCTGATCGCGTCCGTCGAGTGGAGCGGCCCCGACGCCGACGCCTTCCGGGAGTGCTGGGCCGTCGAGGTGCGGGCCCGGCTCACGGAGAGGGCCGAGGCGATCTGAGCGCCACCCTGGCCGGTCGCCTCGACGCCAGCACCAGGATCGGCGTGGACGGGTACGCCGGCGCCGAGGCGCACGCGAACGCGTACTCCCACGCGACCCGCAACGATGACGGGAACATCAGCGGCTGGAGCGTCGGCTTCGATGGCGGGTTGTTCGCCGGGGCGAAGGCCGACGCAGACTTCTCCTCCGTCTCGCCCGGAGGCTGGATGTCGGCCTCCGGATCCCTCGGCGTCGACGCCGGGGCATCGATCCGCGCAGGGGCGGTCGTCTCGACCGATGCGGTCGGGTTCACCCTCGGCGGCGACATCGCGCTCGGCCTGGGCCTGGAAGGGGACATCGCGCTCTCGATCAGCCCGCACAACATCGTCGACACCTTCACGCCGGGGGACGACGACCTCGACGACGCGATCTCGGATGCCTCGGGGGCGCTCGACACCGCCACGAGCGCGGTGGGGGATGCGCTGAGCTTCGTCAACCCCTTCGACTGAACCGCCCCGCGCGCACCCCGTCCCCCGAAGGCACCCCCGTCAGCGGCTCGACGGCCCTGCGGGGGTGCGGGGCGAGACCCCTCAGCCCTTGGCGCGCGGCTGCTTGACCGGCGGCTCGCCCAGCTCGACGTCCCGGGTGAGGATCTCCTCGCCCTGCCCGGTGACCAGCTCGAACTTCTCGATCCGGCCCAGCGCCGTGAGATCCGCGGAGGCGGCCTCCAGATGGGCCAGCGCCTCCTGCGGCGCCTCGATCGTCACCGAGAGGATCGGGGTCTTCTGGGACACCTTGGCATCGGACTTGATGCGCCGCAGCGTGATCGCCGCCTGCGCCACCGAGTCCACCAGCGCCGCGTCCTGACCGGCAGCGGCCTCACGCAGCGGCGCCGCCTCCGGCCAGGGCTGGGTGTGCACGCTGCCCTCGCGCCACCACGACCAGACCTCCTCGGTCGCGAAGACGATCACCGGCGCGAACAGCCGCAGCAGCACCTCGAGCGCGATCGCGAGCGCCGCCCGGGCCGAGGCGGCCCCGACCTCGCCATCGGGAGAGTTGCCGTGGGCGCGCTCCTTGACCAGCTCGATGTAGTCGTCGCAGAACGCCCAGAAGAACGGCTCGGCCACCTCGAGGCTGCGGGCATAGTCCATCTCGTCGAAGGCGGCGGTGGACTGCTCGACCACGTCGGCCAGCTGCGCGAGCAGCGCCCGGTCCAGCGGATCGGTGACCACGGCGGGGTCCGCGGCCAGGCGGCCCGACGGGTCCGCCGGGGCCTCGCCGAAGCCGAGCGCGAACTTCGAGGCGTTGAGGATCTTGATCGCCAGGCGGCGGCCGATCTTCATCTGCCCCTCGTCGAAGGCGGTGTCCACGCCCTGGCGGGCCCGGCCCGCCCAGTAGCGCACCCCGTCGGAGCCGTGCTGCTGGAGCAGGCCCAGCGGGGTGACCACATTGCCCTTCGACTTCGACATCTTCTTGCGGTCCGGATCGAGGATCCAGCCGTTGATCGAGGCGTGCTTCCAGGGCAGCGAATCCTGCTGCAGATGCGAGCGCACGATCGTGGAGAACAGCCAGGTGCGGATGATGTCGTGGCCCTGCGGGCGCAGGTCCATCGGGTACACCTTCGAGAACAGCTCGCCGTCGTCCTGGGCGTTCCAGCCGCCCGCGAGCTGCGGGGTGAGAGAGGAGGTGGCCCAGGTGTCGAGGATGTCCGGATCGGCGACGAAGCCCCCGGGCTGGTCGCGCTGCTCCTCGGTGAATCCTGCCGGCACATCGATCGTGGGATCCACGGGCAGGTCCTCGACCGCAGGGGTGAGCACCGTGGAGTAGTCGGTCTCGCCATCGGCGCCCACGCCGTACCAGACGGGGAAGGGCACGCCGTAGAAGCGCTGGCGCGAGATCAGCCAGTCGCCGGCCAGGCCCTCCACCCAGTTGCGGTAGCGGGACTCCATGTAGGCCGGGTGCCAGGTCATCTCGGCCCCGCGGGCGATCAGCGCGTCACGCAGCCCGCCCTCGGACTGGTCGCGGCCGCCGTTGGTGAGATACCACTGCCGCGAGGTGACGAACTCGAGCGGCTTGTCGCCGTTCTCGTAGAACTTCACCGGATGGGTGATCTTCTCCGGCTCGCCCACGAGGTCGCCGGACTCGGTGACCATCTCCACCACGCGCTTCTGCGCGCTGAACACGGTCAGGCCCACCAGCTCGGCGTAGGCGGCCTGCCCCTCGGCCGTGGTGATCCACGGCGCCTCGGGCAGGAAGCGGCCGTCGCGCCCCACCACGGAGCGGGTGGGCAGCTCGAGCTCACGCCACCAGGTGACGTCGTTGGAGTCGCCGAAGGTGCAGATCATGGCGATGCCGGCGCCCTTGTCGGGCTGGGCCAGCGGATGCGCCATCACCGGCACCTCGACCCCGAACAGCGGGGAGGTGACGGTGGTGCCGAACAGCTCCTGGTAGCGCTCGTCCTCGGGGTGGGCCACGAGCGCCACACATGCCGGCAGCAGCTCGGGGCGGGTGGTCTCGATGTACACGGTGGCGTCTGCGCCGTCGGCCGCGTTCGTGCGGGTGAAGCCGATGCGGTGGTACGCGCCGTCCCGCTCGCGATCCTCCTGCTCGGCCTGCGCGACCGCGGTGCGATAGGTGACGTCCCACATGGTGGGAGCCTCGGCCTGGTAGGCCTGGCCCTTGGCGAGGTTCTCGAGGAAGGCGCGCTGGGAGGTGGCGCGGGAGCGGGCATCGATGGTCTGGTAGCTGTGGTTCCAGTCCACCGAGAGGCCCAGCGTGCGGAAGACCTCCTCGAACGACTTCTCGTCGAGCGTGGTCAGCTGCTCGCACAGCTCGATGAAGTTCCGGCGCGAGATCGGCAGCTGGTTCGCGGCCTTCGAGGACTTGTTCGAGCCGCCCTCCTGCGGGGGCGTGAAGTCCGGGTCGTAGGGCAGCGAGGGATCGCAGCGCACCCCGTAATAGTTCTGGGCGCGGCGCTCGGTGGGCAGGCCGTTGTCGTCCCAGCCCAACGGGTAGAAGCAGTTCATGCCCCGCATGCGCTGGTAGCGCACGATCATGTCGGCCTGCGAGTAGCCGAAGACGTGACCGATGTGCAGGGAGCCGGAGGCGGTGGGCGGCGGGGTGTCCACGCTGAAGACCTGGTCACGGGTGGTCTCCGGGTCGAAGGCGTACAGCTCCTGCGCACTCCATACGCCGTCCCACTTCTCCTCCAGACCCTCGAGGGAGGGGCGATCGGGGAGGGCGGAGCCGGTGTCGGGGCGGGATGCGGTATCGGTCATGCGGGCCATTGTTCCAGGTCTGCGTCCCGACGCAACGCAGGCGTCGGCAGTGTGAGCGCCCTCGCGTGCTGGCTGTGCGGCGGGCCCCGGGACGCGCGTCCGGCGGGCCGTACCGTGGGGTCATGTCATCCCCGCCCTGCGAGCGCATCGCCCTGGTCTCCGACGTGCACGGCAATCTCACGGCGTACCGCGCCGTGCTCGAGGACATCGCCTCCCGCGGCATCACCCGCGTGATCAACCTCGGGGACGTCATCGGCAAGGGGCCGCGCGGAGCGGACTGCACCGCCCTGACCCGGCAGCGCTGCGAGGCGACCGTGCGCGGGAACTGGGAGGTCTTCGTCGCCGGGGAGGCGGAGCCCGTCTCCGCGGGGCAGGCGTGGTGGCGCGAGGAGCTTCCGGCGGAGGCGCGGCGCTGGCTGTTCGCCCTGCCGGGCAGCCTGGACCTGCAGCTCTCCGGGTGGCGGGTGCGGCTCGTGCACGCCTCGCCGGTGGACGAGTTCACCCGCGTGCAGCGGGAGCACGGTCCGGAGCAGTTCGCGATGATGTTCGCACCGACGGCCTTCACCGGGGACGTCGGCCCGGCCGACGTGGTCGCCTACGGCGACATCCACGACCCGTACCTGCGCTCCGGGAAGGAGGGGACGCTGGTGAACGTGGGCAGCGTCGGCAACCAGCTGGACGATCCGACCCCGTCCTACGCGATTCTCGAGGGAGTGCCGGACGGCGAGGCGCAGGCGCCCTTCGGGGTGCAGTTCGTGCGGGTGGGGTACGACGTGGAGGCCGAGATCGCCGCAGCGCGCGCGCTGGGCATGCCCGAGCTCGAGGCCTATGCGATCGAGCTGCGCACCGGCGTGTACCGGGGCCGGCACGCGCAGCTCGGCCTCACCGGGGCCTGAGGGCGCTCACCGACGCTCGGGACCGGAACCTCCCGCTCCGTCGGGCACCCCCGGCCCGGAGTCGCCGGCGGGGCGGGGGCCGAACACCCCGGCGGAGAGGTAGCGCTCGCCGGTGTCGGCGAGGATCACGACGATCGTGGTCCCCTCGTGCTCGGGGCGCTGCGCGAGACGGGCGGCGGCCTCGAGGTTCGCTCCGGACGACGGCCCCACCAGGAGCCCCTCCTCGTGCAGCACCTCGCGTGCGGCGGCATAGGCCTCGGACGCCTCGACGCCGATCACCTCGTCCACCAGCTCCGGGGCGTAGTTGCCCGGCAGCTGCTCGGGCTCGACGTCGACCACCTTGTGCACCCCGTCGATCTCCTCGGGATAGAGCACCTCCTCGGAGGGCACGGAGGCGTCGCCCGGCTCCGCGACCACGAGCCGCAGCGCCGGCTTCTGCTCCTTGAGGAAGCGGCCCGCCCCGGCCGAGGTCCCGCCCGTGCCCACGCCCGCGACCAGCACGTCGACCCCGCCGGAGGTGTCGCGCCAGATCTCCGGCCCGGTGGTGGCGTAGTGCGTCGCGGGGTTCGCGGGGTTGTTCAGCTGATCGGCGATGAACGCCCCGGGGTTCTCCTCCTGCGCGCGGAGGAACAGGAGGTCCAGCGCCTCCGGGTCCAGGAACAGGCTGTTGGGGACGGGGACGATCTCGGCCCCGATCGCCTCGAGCAGCAGGCGCTTGTCGGGGCTGGTGTTGTCGCCCAGGTAGAACTTCGTGCGGTAGCCGCGCCCCGCGGCGATCGCGGCCAGGGCGATCCCGGTGTTTCCGCTGGTGATGTCCACAATCAGAGCGCCGGGACGCAGCTGCCCGCTCTCCTCCGCGGCGCGGATGATGCCCCACGCGATGCGGTCCTTCACGCTGCCCAGGGGGTTGGAGAACTCCGCCTTGCCGAGGATCCGCGCTCGTGCGCCGCGAGCGGCGCCGAAGCGGCTGAGCTCGATGAGCGGGGTGTCGCCGATCGCGTCGATGACGCCGCCGGCCACGGGGCGGCGTCCGGTGAGGGATCTCGCCGTGGTCTCGAAGGTCCAGGTGGAGTCGATCCCCGGGGCGTGCGCGGGGTGTGCGGTCTCGTGCAGGGTCATGGCTGCTCCTCGGTCTGCGGCGCCGACGGCGTCTGCCCGCCCTCGGCCGATGCCGTCACGCTAGGTGCGCAGCCGCGCGGGAGCAGTGTTCGTGGCGAAGAATGACCAAAGGTGACCTTATGGTCAACAAAAGGGGCGCTTAAGTCGGGCGGCTCCTCCCGGCCCGCGGCAACTGTGCGCTCTGCACCGGTGCGGGTGCCGAACACCGGTGCAGAACGCACAGTTGGCATGAGGTGGTGGGGATCGCCGGTCTGCTGCCCCCGGGCGGCCACGGGCGGCGCCACCGGGTGTCCTTCTCGCGCACGTGCCCGTCCTCGGCCCGGCTGGGGTGTGGCACTCGGGCCCGGGCCGGACGGGGGCGTGGCAGTTGTGCGCTCTGCACCGGTGCGAAGGCCGCTCACCGGTCCAGAACGCACAGTTGCGGCGAAGTGGCCCGGGATCGGCCCGGGGGCGGCCCGGGGGCGGCCTGGGATCTCGGCCCGGGAGCGGGTCGGGAGCGGCCCCGCATCGGCCCAGGGCGGGCCGGGGTGTGTCTGTGCGGCGCCGGCCCTGTCGGCGCGTGTCGCTCACGGCACGCGTGCGGTCCACGCCTCGGTGCCGAACTTCGTCCGCACCAGCTCGCGCGCCCTGGCCAGCTCCTCCTCGGTGTAGGTCGAGGTCACGGTGTCGTAGCGGGAGCGGAAGAACTCCAGGAAGCCCTCGATGATCTGCTCGCGCGCCAGGCCGGTCTGCGAGCGCATCGGATCCACGCGCTTGTTCGCGCTGCGGGTGCCCTTGTCCGAGAGCTTCTCCCGGCCGATCCGCAGCACCTCGCCCATCTTGTCGGCGTCCATGTCATAGGCCATCGTCACGTGATGCAGCAGCACCCCGCCCGCGAAGCGGCGCTGGGCGGCGCCGCCGATCTTCCCCTGCTCCGAGGCGATGTCGTTCAGCGGCACGTAGCGGGCGTTGATCCCGATCTCCGCGAGCGCTCCCATCACCCAGTCGTCGAGGTAGGCGTAGGCCTGCTCGAAGCTCAGCCCCTCGACGAGCGAGGTGGGCACCACGAGCGAGTAGGTGATGCAGTTGCCCTGCTCCATGAACATCGCCCCGCCGCCGGTGATGCGGCGCACCACGCCGATCCCGTTGCGGGCCGCGCCCTCGGCGTCGATCTCGTTGCGCAGCGACTGGTACGAGCCGATCACCACCAGCGGCGAGTCCCAGTCCCAGATCCGGAAATGCGGGTTGCGGCGACCGGCGACCACCTCGAGCGGCAGCACCTCGTCCAGCGCCACGTGCATCACCGGCGGCAGCACCACCGGATCGATCACGTCGAAGGTGAGGTCCTCCCAGCTGGAGGCGTGCCCGAGGGCGCGGCGCACGGCGATCGCGACCGCCTCGACGTCGAAGCCGATCATCTGCACCGGATCCGGGCGGGAGTCGATCCGCGCGGTGAGCGCGGCACCGATCTCGGCGGCGGTCGCCTCGGTGTCCATCCCCACCAGCGCGGCGTTGAGATCCTCGAGCGCATCATCCGGCTCGAGGAAGAAGTCCCCGAACACGTGGGCGCTGGCGATCCGGCCCTCGGCGGCCGTCACGTCCACCGAGACCAGCTTCCCGCCGCGCACCTTGTACTGACCGTTCAACACCGTGCTGTCGCTGCGCTCGTCCATGTCCACCATTGTCGCGCAGGGGAGCGCGCAGCGGTCTCGGCCCCGGCCCTGGCTCCGCGGCCGAGTGGTTGCTAGGGTCGCCACGGCGATGAAAAGCGATTTACATCACGTCGCCGAACTGCCAGTGCTGCCAGGAGGTACCTCGTGACCATCAGCCCGCACCATCCCATCGCGCGCCGGACCGCGCTCGCGGCCGCAGCCGCAGCCGCCGTCGGCGTCGGCGCCGCGACCGCGGCCCATGCCGAAGACGCCCGACAGCCGCAGGCCAGCGGGACGCACGTCGTCCCGGTGACGTCGCGCACCGCGGCCGCCGACGCCGCCGCACGGCTGCGCACCGCCCTCGTGTCGACCACCGATCTCCAGCCCACCGGGCTCTACCTGCCGCCGGATGTCCAGCTCGGCGTCGAGGTCGAGGCGGACGGCGACGACGTCCCCTCGATCGTGATCGGCGCCCCGGGGAGCCAGCTCGATCCCGACGCCGAGGACGAGGACGACTTCGTCGGGCGCACCCTCACCCCGCGCGAGACCGAGCTCGAGCCCGGCGCGAACCTCGTCTCCGACGCGCACGGCGGCGTCATCTACCTGTCCTTCCCCGGCGCCGACGGCGCCGCGACCGCGACCGTGAGCTTCGGGGCCGCCGCGGAGCCGATGGCGACCTTCGTGCGCGGGACGACCGCGGAGGCCGAATTCCAGGCTCAGCTCGACCGCTCGAGCGCCCCGTTCGCCGAGCTCGTCTCCACGCACGCGATCGTGACGGTCGAGCGCGACCGGCTGCTGCTGTTCCGCCACGAGGACCACGAGAAGCTGCTGGGGATCCTGGACCGCGTGGTGGAGATCGAACAGGAGACGGCCGGCTACACCACCGAGGGCGGGGTCGAATCGCGCCCGCCCTCCGGGCCGCACCATCTGGTGGGCTACCCCGACGGCATCGAGGGGGTCGGCGCCTACGCCACGAACGGGTACACCGCGTATCCGCCCCCGATCCAGTCGACCCTGCTGACCGTCTCCGGGCTCACCCTCGACGGCTGGGGTCCGTACCACGAGCTCGGGCACCACCACCAGCAGGAGCCCGTCAACCCCGGTGACGTGGTCGAGGTGACGGTCAACATCTTCTCGCTCGCCGTCCAGCGCGAGTTCGAACGGGAGTACGGCCAGGTGCCGAGGATGCGGGAGGTCGATCCGGAGACCGGCACCTCGCACTGGGACACCGCCATGGAGGCGCTCGAGGCCGGCATCCGGGACTACGCCGAGCTCGGTCCGTTCGAGCAGCTCGCGCCCTTCGACCAGCTCCGCCTCCAGTACGGCGACGAGTTCGCCCCCGCCTGGGCGACGCTCGTCCGTCAGCAGGAGCCGCTCACCGAGGAGGACAGATGGCAGAACGTCATCTACTCCACGAGCGCGGCCGCGGGCGACGACCTGGCGGACTTCTGGCAGGCCTGGGGCGTGGAGGTGGCCGACGAGACCCGCTCCGCACTCGGGCAGCTCGGCCTGGAGCCGCCGGTGGTCGACCCCTCGACGCTGCGGGAGAGCAACCTCTGACCACCTGAAACGCGCGGGGCGTCGGCCTCGCGGAGGGCCCCGGCGGGGACGAGGATGCTCAGGGGATGGTCAGCGACCGCAGGGCGCGGTGCACCTCCCACACGAAGTCCGCGGTGGACTGGCTCTTGCGCGGCGCGACCGCGTAGGTCTCCTCCTCACGCCCCTCCGACGCCTCGCGCGTGACCTTCGGGATGAGGTGGCGCCACTCGCGGTCACCGCCCACCCAGAGGCGGTAGGTGGTCCCCGAATCGTCCCCGCGCTGGTGCAGCCGCAGCCCCATGGAGGTGGCGGACAGCGCCGGCTGACGGCGGGCCGCGGCGGGATCGAAGCCGCGGTCGCGCAGCAGCATCGGGTTGAAGATCGCCCACAGCAGCAGGCGCGCGCCCTCCACCTCCGGGGAGGCGGCGGCGCCGATCAGCTCCAGCCCGCCCGGGGCGGCCTTCCCCTCGGTCCGCCACGAGGTGCGGCGAGCGAACTCCTCGAGCCGCTCGTGCGCCGCGGCCCGATCAGCCTCGTCCTGCAGCAGGCCGATGCCCAGCGGCACCGGATCCTGGCCGGTGCGCATGAAGTGGACCGGGGTGCCCTGCTCGACCTCCCCGAACTCGATCCCCGTGCGGTGCAGACCCACCCCGGTCTGCAGGTGCGCGCTGGTCTGCCCGCGACGGGTGGAGAAGCGCGGGCTGCTGCCCAGCAGGGTGCGGCTGGCCTGGTGCAGCACGTCCAGGTGTGCGCGGAACTCCCGCGCGATCCTCCCCTTGGTGAGCAGCTTCTTCGCATCGACGGGGAACTGGGCGATCGGTCGGGCGGAGTTCTCCCCGATCTCCCCGATCGTCTCCCACAGCGGGGCGTGCCCCGGATCGGCCTTGACCATCCTCCCGCGCAGCCGGCGCCAGCTGATGGGGACCACCCCGTCGGGCACCTCCCCCTCACGGTCGGCATCATCCGCCCGGCGGGAGATCGCGATGAGCAGATGGTGCGGGGAGGCACCCAGCGCCGCCCGCAGCTTCTGCAGGCGCGGTGCGTGGAAGGCGCCGTCTGTGCTCAGCGCGATGCCCAGCCGGGCGCCGTCGTCCGCCGCGCCGGAGCTGGGCAGCAGCTCCGCGATGAGATCGGGGGAGTGCTTGCGCAGCCGCGGCGCCGCCGTGATGTTCCCGGTGGTCAGCTCGGTGCGCGCCACGGTGCGCAGGAACGCGCTGCGGCTGCGCGGCGCCATGAGCACGAACTCGAGCATGTGCCGCAGGATCATCTCCGCGCGGGGGCGCGGCTCGGAGCCGGAGAGGCCCGGCGCATGCACCGAGCGATCGACCGCATAGGTCAGCATCTGCCCGACGGTCGCATAGGAGCGCGCCATGATCCTCCTCCTCCGGGCCGACGTCGCGGCCCGCCCCGGTTGCTCGTCCCCGGTGCCCGGCCGAGCGGGGGAGCGGCTGGGCATCCTCCTGACCAGTGTGCATCAGCGCAGGTCCGACGGCCAGAGGTCGTGTCTCACAGACGCTCCTCCCTGCGGCGCGTCGCAGCTCAGCCCAAGCCTCCGCGGGCGTAGATCTGGCGCACCAGGTCCTCGATCGCGGGCTCGGCGAGGGAGAGGTCCCGCACCTCGGCCTGGCCGTTGAGCGCAGCGAGCAGGGCGGGGACGGTCAGCTCCGCCCCCGAGAAGCTGATGCGGTGGCGGATCCCCTCGGCCTCCACCGCCGTGGTGCGGGCCGCCGGCGGCAGCTCGAGCTCGTCGCAGGGTGCGGCGAGATCCACGATGAGCTCGCGGGGCGCGCCCAGCCGCTCGCGGAACGAGCTCAGCGGCCCGTCGTAGGCGACGGCCCCGGTGTTGACCACCACGATCCGCTCGCACAGCCGCTCCACGTCACCCATGTCGTGCGTGGTGAGGAACAGGGTGGTGCCCCGCTCGGCGCGGTCCTCGCGCAGGAAGCGGCGCAGCCCCTCCTTCGACACCATGTCCAGGCCGATCGTCGGCTCGTCGAGCACCACCAGGGCGGGGGAGTGCAGCAGCGCCGCGGCGACCTCGCCGCGCATCCGCTGGCCCAGCGACAGCTGGCGCACCGGGCGGTCCAGGAACTGCTCGAGGCCCAGCCCCTCGACCAGCCGCTCGAGGCGGGACCCGCGCTCCCGCTCGGTGAGGCGGTGCATCGCGCCGAGGATGCGGTAGCTGTCCCGCAGCGGCAGGTCCCACCACAGCTGGGACCGCTGCCCGAAGACCACCCCGATCTCGCGGGCCAGGTGACGCCGCTCCGGCACCGGGTCCCGGCCCAGCACCCGGACCGTGCCGGCCGTCGGCTGCAGGATCCCGGTCATCATCTTGATGGTGGTCGATTTGCCGGCGCCGTTGGCGCCCACGAAGCCGACGGCCTCGCCGGGCTCGAGGCGCAGGGAGACGTCGTCGACGGCGCGCACCACGCGGCGCCGGCGCCGGCGGGACCCGGGCGCGGCGGAGCGCACCAGGTAGTCGCGGCGCAGCCCCGCGAGCTCGACGGCGGCCGGCGGGGCCGGGCCGTTCGGCGAGGGGGCGGGATCGGGGGTCGGGATGGTGCTCATCCACCGGCTCCTGTGTATCGACGGACTCCTGCGCGCCAGAGCAGCCCGGCGACGGCCCAGGCCAGGACCGCCGCGGGCAGGCCGAGCCAGCCCGCCCAGGTCGGGACCAGGGCCGGGCCGGGCAGGTCCAGCAGCGCGAGGGTGGGGGCGTAGGCGATCAGCGTCGCCGGGATGACGAAGGTGAAGAAGGCGCGCATCGGCAGGGAGAAGACGGCGCCCGGGGTGGTGGCGACATAGTTGCCGCCATAGGTGAAGGCATTGGCGAACTCGCGCCCGTCGACCAGCCAGAACTGCAGCGCGCCGGCCATCGTGAACAGCGCACCGAACAGCAGCGCCCCGGCGAGCGGGGCGAGCACGGCCAGCACCAGTGTGGCCGGCGTCGGCGCGAAGCCCGCGATCCCGAGCGCGGTCACGTACATCGCCAGCCCCACCACGATCCTGCCGATCCGCCGCAGCGAGAGGTCCAGGCTCGAGATCTGCAGCAGCAGCGGCACCGGGCGGATCAGCAGCGTCTCGAGCCGACCGGACCTGATCTGTGCCGAGAGCCCGTCGATCTCCCCGAAGACGATGTCCCCGATCCCGAAGGCGAGCGCGCCGAGCCCGTAGACCACGGCGACCTGCGAGAGCCGCATCCCGCCGAGCACACCGACCTGGGAGAGGATCACCCACAGCTCGAGGAACTCGGTGCCGACGATGAGGATCTGCCCGAGCAGGTCGGCGAGGAAGCTGGTGCGGAAGCTCGCCTGGGAGCGGATCCGCGCGCCGTACAGCGTGGCCACCATGCGTGCCGTCGAGACCGGCCGGTCCGACCTCTCCCCGTCCCGGGAGGCCCGGCCCCGGGAAGCGCGGGCGGGGCGCGGCGACTCAGCCACCCTGCACCTCCATGCTCCGCACCCCGGCCCGCAGCATCGCCCAGGCGGCGAGGCCGAGCAGGGCCACCCACCCCAGCTGGACCGCGAGCAGCGGCAGCGCCTCGCACGATGCGAGGCGGCCCGAGAGCGTGTCGATCGGTGTCTGGATCATCGAGGGGAACGGAGTGGCCCGGGCGATGACGAGCAACCAGTCGGGGAACCACACGATCGGGATCAGGAAGCCCGAGAGCAGGTTCATCACCGCGTTGTACACGACGGTCAGCCCGCGGGTCTCCACCAGCCAGAAGGCGGCGAGGTTGACGAGCATGTCCCCGAGGAAGGCGACAGTGATCGCCAGCAGCAGGGACAGCAGGCCGAGCGGGTAGGACAGCGGATCCTCGGGCAGCGCGAGCCCGGTGATCAGCGCTCCGATCAGCAGCGGCGGCACCCCGCGCCCCAGCAGCAGGAATCCCGCGCGCCCGAGTTTCTGCGCGTAGTACAGGCCCAGGAAGGAGGTGGGGCGCAGCAGGTCGATCGCCACTTCGCCCTCGTGGACCCGCTGGGAGACCTCGCGGGTGCCGAAGGCCTCGATCGGGGCGAGCAGCGCCTGCCCGAGCCACACGTAGGTCGCGGCCTGGGCGGCGGTGTAGCCGCTGAGCTCGCCGCCCGCCGTGCCGATCGCGGCGAAGAGGATCGAGGCCCGGATGAGCCCGAACACCGAGTTGGTGAAGACTCCGGCGGCGGTGGCCATGCGGTAGGTCGAATACTGGCGGAAGGCCGCGGCGGCGATCGACCAGTACGTGAGCACCCGCGCGAGCCTAGCGAGCTGTGGGAGGCCCCACAAGAGCGGGCCCGCATCGTCAGCGACCTGCGGTGCGTCGGCGCGTGCGCGCGCGACCCGCCGGGGTCCCGCGCGGCGCGGCCCGGTCCGTGTCGCCGCGCGGCGCGGCGCCCGTCTACGCTGGCCCGGCCCCATCCCGACCCCCGGAGCGGACCGTTATGCACCCCCTCACCGACACCGCCGTCGATCCGGCGCCCCGCGAGGGCGCCCAGCCCGCCCCCGGGCCCGTCGACCCCACCCCGGCCCCGCGCCGCCGACGCTTCGGACTGCTGCCGCGGATCCTCGTCGCGATCGTGCTCGGCATCCTGCTGGGCCTGGTGCTGCCCGAGACCGTCGCCCGCGTGTTCACCACCTTCAACGGGGTCTTCTCCGGCTTCCTCGGCTTCCTCATCCCGCTGATCATCGTGGGGCTGGTGACCCCCGCGATCGCCGAGCTCGGCCACGGCGCCGGGAAGATGCTCGCGGCCACCGCCGGGATCGCCTATCTCTCCACGCTCCTGTGCGGTCTCTTCGCGCTCGCGCTGTCCCTGCTGCTGCTGCCGCGGATGCTGGGCGGTGCGAGCGTCGACTCCCTCGAGAACCCCGAGGACTCGGCGATCGCGCCCTACGTCGAGATCGACATCCCGCCCGTGTTCGACGTGATGACCGCCCTGGTGCTCTCCTTCTGCCTCGGCATCGGCCTGACCCTGGTGAGCAGGGGAGCGCTGCAGGAATCCTTCGTGCAGCTGCGCACCATCATCGTGCGGATCATCGAGGCGATCATCATCCCGCTCCTGCCGCTGTACATCTTCGGCATGTTCCTGGGCCTGACCCTGAACGGCCAGATCTGGACGGTCATCGGCACCTTCCTCACGGTGATCCTGCTCGTGTTCGCGATGACCGTGGTGGTGCTGCTCGCGCAGTACGCGGTGGCCGGCTGGGCGATGGGCCGCAACCCGCTGAAGATGCTGTGGAGGATGATGCCCGCCTATCTCACGGCCCTGGGCACCAGCTCCTCCGCGGCGACGATCCCGGTGACCACCGAGTGCACCAAGCGCAACGGGGTCCCCGAGGCGATCGCCGACTTCGTGGTGCCGCTGTGCGCGACGATCCACCTCGCCGGCTCCACGCTGAAGATCACCACCTTCGCCGTCGCGATCATGATCGTCACCGGCATGCCGCTGGACCTCGGCGCCCTGCTGGGCTTCGTCGTCATGCTCGGCGTGGTGATGATCGCGGCGCCCGGGGTACCCGGCGGCGCGATCATGGCGGCCGCCGGCGTGCTCACCTCCGTGCTCGGCTTCGGCGAGGCGGCGGTGGGCCTGATGATCGCCGCCTACATCGCGATCGACTCCTTCGGCACCGCGACCAACGTCACCGGTGACGGCGCGATCGCCGCGCTCATGGCCCGGCTGTCGAAGGGCCGCGTCTCCGGGCAGCTGCAGACCGGCGGCCACGCGTCCGTGCGGGGCGTCTGAGACCGCACGAGGCACCGCCGCAGAACGGCCGATGGAGCATCCGCTCCGTCGGCCGTTCTGCGGTGCGCCGGGCACCCTGCAGCGCCCCTGGCCACGCCCGCAGAAACATGCCACCATGAACATATGCGCAATCGTTCAGAGGTCGGGGTCGCCGACGACGAGATCAGCGACCTCGCCGATGTCTTCTCCGTGCTGGGCGATCCCGGTCGGCTCCGGCTGCTGTACGCCCTGCGCGACGGGGAGGTGAGCGTCGGCGCGCTGTCCACCCTCACCGGCCAGTCGGATTCCGCGGTCTCCCATGCGCTGCAGCTGCTGCGCGCCCACCGCATCGTCCGCGTGCGCAGGGAGGGGCGACGCGCGTACTACCGCCTCGACGATCCGCACGTCCAGATGCTGCTCGAGGTCGCGCGCAGCCATGCCGAGCACAGCGAGCTGCAGCACCCCGAGCGCTCCGCCCCGCCCGGCGAGGCCGCGGCCCCCGAGCCCGGCGGGACCGCAGAGGGGCCCGGCCCCGCGCCCGCAGCGTCCGCGTCCCCCACGTCCGAGGAGGTGGCCTCATGAGCCATTCCCATGGCGGCCCCGTCGGCCACGCCGGCGCCGCACACCGCTGGCGGCTGCTCGTCGCCGTCGTGCTCATCGCCGGATTCTTCGTCGTCGAGCTCGTGGCCGGGCTGCTCTCCGGCTCCCTCGCGCTGCTCTCCGACGCCGGGCACATGGCCGCGGACGTCGTCACCCTCGCCGCCGCCCTCGCCGCGACCGTGCTCGCCGCGCGCCCCTCGCGCGATGACCGCCGCACCTTCGGCAACTACCGCCTGGAGACCTTCGCGGCGCTGCTGGCCACGCTCATCATGCTGGTCGTCGCCGTCGGGGTGATGATCAGCGGGATCGGCCGGCTCGGCGCGGAGGTCGAGGTCGACACCGGCCCGATGCTCGTCGTCGGCGGGCTGGGCCTGCTGGTGAACCTCGTGGTGCTGATGATGCTGCGCGGCGGCGCTCAGGAGAGCCTCAACGTCAAGGGCGCCTACCTCGAGGTGCTCGCCGACACCCTCGGCTCGGTGGGCGTGATCGTCGCCGCGGTGCTGATCCGCCTCACCGGCGCGACCGTGATCGACACCGTGGTGGCCCTCGCCGTGGGCGTGTTCATCGCGGTGCGGGCCGTGATCCTCGGGCGGGAGGTGCTGGCCGTGCTCGGCCAGGCCGCGCCCGCGGACATCGACCCGCAGCAGGTGGAGGGGGATCTGCGCGCCCTCGACGGCGTGGCGGACGTCCACGACCTGCACCTGTGGACCCTCACCTCCGGGATGGAGGTCGCGACCGTGCACCTGGTGACCGCCCCGGGAGCGGATCCGCACCCGGTGCTCGACGCCGCGCAGGAGCTGCTCAGCACCCGTCACGGCATCGCCCACGCGACCGTCCAGACCGAGCCCACCGATCACCATGGCTGCCTCGAGATCGGCTGGTGAGCCCGCGCGGACTGCCCGCCCGGCCGCCGGTGCGCCGCGTACCCTGAGGCCATGACCACTGCGAACGCTGCGCACGAGACCGCCCCGCTCACCGCCGTCGTCACCGGCGCCTCCTCCGGCATCGGCCGCGCCACCGCCGCGCGCCTGGTCGCCGACGGATGGCGCGTCCTCGCCGTCGCCCGGCGCGAGGACCGCCTGCAGGAGCTCGCCGCGGAGACCGGCTGCGAGGTGCTCGCCGTCGACATCACCTCCGATGAGTCCGTCGAGCAGCTCGTGGCCCGCACCGCCGAGCTGTTCGGCGACTCGCTGAACGCCGTGGTGCACGTCGCGGGCGGCGCCCTCGGCGTGGAGACCGCCGCCGAGGCCGATCTCGAGAAGTGGCAGCGGATGTACGACATCAACGTGCTCGGCACGGTGCGGGTCACCCGCGCGCTGCTGCCCGCGCTGCGCCGGAGCGGCCGCGGCGACCTGCTGTTCGTCACCTCGGTCGCCGGGCACGAGGCCTACCCCGGCGGCTCGGGCTACAACGCCGCCAAGGCCGGCGAGCACATGCTCGCCCAGGCGCTCCGCCTCGAGCTCAACGGGGAGAAGGTGCGCGTCATCGAGATCGCCCCGGGCATGGTCCGCACCGAGGAGTTCTCCCTCGTGCGCCTCGGCGACCAGGACGCGGCCGCCGCCGTCTACGACGGGGTCGAGCAGCCGCTGACGGCCGAGGACTGCGCCGACGTCATCTCGTACGCCCTGAACGCCCCGCACCACATCAACCTCGACCTGGTGACCGTCCGCCCCCTCGCCCAGGCGGCCGCCCACCGGGTGGCCCGCCACCAGGGAGTCTGATGACCTTCGGCGGCAGGGGCGGGCCCGCCGGCACCGGCGGGCCGGGCCGCGGCACCGGGCCCGCCGAGGAGCCCGCGGCCGCGCAGCGCCCCGACCTGCGCCGTGTCCTGGCGCTGTTCCGCCCGTACCGCGCCACCCTCATCGGCGTCCTGCTGCTGATCGTCCTCGGCGCCGCGACCGGGGTGGTCACCCCCTTCCTGATCCGCGCGATCGTGGACGTCGCCCTGCCCGAGCAGCGGGCCGACGTGCTCGCCTGGACCGTCGGCGGGCTGATCGCGGTCACGGTGGTCTCGAGCGCCCTCGGGGTCACCCAGTCGATGCTGTCCACCCGGGTGGGGCAGTCCGTGATGCACGACCTGCGGGTCTCGGTCTACTCCCACCTGCAGCGCATGGGGCTGGGATTCTTCACCCGCACCCGCACCGGCGAGATCCAGTCGCGGATCTTCTCCGACATCGGCTCGATGCAGGCCGTGGTCACCTCGGTGATGACGCAGATCGTCTCCGCCGCGGCCGGGGTGGTGATGGCACTGGTGGCCATGCTCGCCCTCGATTGGCGGCTGACGCTGTTCTCCCTCATCGCGCTGCCGTTCGCGGTGTGGATGAACCGCCGGGTGGGCCGCCGCCGACGCGCGATCGTGCGCACCCGCCAGGAGAAGGCCGCCGATCTCTCCGCCGGCATCCAGGAGTCGCTGTCCGTCTCCGGGATCCTGCTGGGCGTCACGATGGGCCGCACCCAGGCGCTGAGCGACACCTTCGCCGCCGACTCGCAGGAGCTGGCGGACCTCGAGGTGCGCTCCGAGATGGCCGGACGCTGGCACATGGCCGTCTTCACCACCCTGATGGCGCTGTTCCCCGCCCTGACCTACTTCCTCGGCGGGCACCTGCTCTTCGCCGACCCCACCGGGGAGGGCGTCACGATCGGCACGCTGGTGGCGTTCATCGCCCTGCAGTCGAGCCTGTTCCCCCAGCTCAACGGACTGCTGCGGGTCGCGAACCAGGTCAACAGCTCCCTCGCGCTGTTCGCGCGGGTCTTCGAATACCTCGACGCCCCGATCCTCATCCAGGACGCCCCCGACGCGGTGGCGCTGGAGGCGGCGACCGTGCGCGGCGAGATCCGCTTCGAGGGCGTGGACTTCACCTACCCGGGCGCGGAGGAGCCGGCGCTGCACGGCATCGACCTGGTGATCCCGGCCGGGAAGCACACCGCACTGGTGGGCGCCACCGGCTCGGGCAAGACCAGCACCGGATACCTCATGGCGCGGCTCTACGAGCCGACCGCCGGACGGATCACCCTGGACGGCCACGACCTGCGGGAGATCACCATGGACTCCCTGGCCGCCAGCATCGGCGTGGTCACGCAGGAGACGTACCTGCTGCACGCCACGATCGCGGAGAACCTGCGCTTCGCCCGCCCCGGGGCGAGCGACGAGGATCTGGTCAGCGCCTGCCGCATCGCCCAGATCCACGAGCACATCGAGTCGCTGCCCGAGGGGTACGCCACCGTGGTGGGGGAGCGCGGCTACCGCTTCTCCGGCGGGGAGAAGCAGCGCCTGGCGCTGGCCCGCACGATCCTGCGCGACCCGCCCGTGCTGCTGCTGGACGAGGCGACCTCCGCCCTGGACGTGGCCACCGAACGGGCGATGTCCGGGGCGCTGGACGCCGCCGCCCGCGGCCGCACCACCGTCTCGATCGCCCACCGCTTCTCGACCATCCGCCACGCCGACCAGATCCTCGTCCTGCAGCACGGGCGGATCCTCGAGCGCGGCACCTACGACGAGCTGGTCGGCCGCGGGGGCCTGTTCGCCCAGCTCGCGCTCGCCGATGCGCGCCGCGATGACGCCGGGAGCTCCGCGCCCGAGGAGACGACTGTGCGCCCCTGAGGCGAGGACGAGAGGCTGCGAGCGCGACGGGTCGAGCCGCCCGGGTACGACCAAAGGGGGAGGCGGATGTCCACCCTGCGCTGGATGTGCTGACGCCGCCGGCGCGGGAGGATCGAGGCATCGGGGATGCGGCAGCCGCGCGAGCGGCGCGGCATCCTGCTGATCACCTGGGTGGGAAGGACCTCGGCATGGCGATGACGCGAACGCGGGATGCGGCCAGGGCGCGGCGCGCCGCGAAGCCCGCCGTCGGTCGCCCGGTGCTGTTCGCGGTCCTCCTGGTGGTGGCGGCGCTGGGCATGCTCGGCCTGCTGGTCGCGGGGCCGACCATCACGCTGCCCTTCGGCATCGCCTGCTCCGCCGGCCTCATGGCGCTGGTGGCGGTCGCCTGGGTGGTCGCCGGGCCGCGGCTCTGAACCTCCGACCGCCGAGGCGCCGTCCATCCCGCCCGTGAGGCGGGGAGCCGCCGAGCCCCGGAGGGCGCTCAGCTGTCGCTCAGATGTCGATCTCGATGTCGCCCTCGCCGCGGGAGACGCAGGTGATCATCTGATCGTCCTTCTCGTCATCCATGAGGAACTCGTCCATGTGCTCGACCTCGCCGGAGACCAGGGGCACCACGCAGGTGCCGCACACGCCGCCCTCGCACGAGTAGTCCATCGAGATCCCCTCGTCGAGCAGCGCTTGGAGGAGGGATTGTCCCTCTGCGACCTCGACCGTGATGCCCGACTTCAGGCACTTGGCGGTGAAGGGCTCTCCGAACAGCGACATCCTCGCTCCTTCTGCATCGACCGCCCTGCGAGCCGGGGCGGCATCCTCGAGCCTCCAGTCTTCCACGACGGAGCCGTCCCCACGGGGTGACTCATGCCTCCTCGACGGAGGCCTCCCGGGCGTCGTCCTCGCCGTCGGGGCGCTGTCCGGCGGCGCTCGTGGCAGAGCCCGGGGCGGGGGTGGAGACGGCGACGCGCGCGGACTGCGGCGCGGGGGACGAGGGGGACAGGGCGAGGGCCGAGGGGCCGAAGCTGAGCGCCAGCAGCGCCGCGGCGCCGAGAGCGGAGGCTCCCGCCGTCGCCCGTTCCCGTCGGGACGGGGTGTGCTCGTCCATGAGACCTCCTGGGTGGTCGGCAGCGACGGTTCGCGCCGCGTCGACCATTGGAGCCTCGGCGGCTGTGCAGGGCCTGTGCGGCGCGGCGGGATTCTCTGGGACGGGCTGTCGTCCGCGTCTCTTCCCGCCCCGGCCGCGTGACCGTCCCGGGCGGGCCGCGTACACTGACCGCCATCGGCACCGACCCGGCCATCACCGGCGAGCCGCGGGAAGAACCGCCCACCGTCCGCTTGCGGGCGCGGGCCCAGTAGAACCCGCCGGGACCAGCCCGTCACAGCTGAGGAACAAGGGGAGACCCCTGCGCCGCATCCGGCGCGAGGGTGTCAACCGAGGTGGTACCGCGCCACCGGCTCCGCGCCGGGAAGCGTCCTCGGGACGCAGTGCCAGCAGCCGCCCCTGTTCCGCCTCGGAGGTCCCGCCCCATGGTCTACCCGGTCACCGGAGACCCTCTCGTCCCCTCGCCGAACCTGCCCGCGCTCGAGAACGCCGTCCAGGAGTTCTGGCGCGTCGACGACACGTTCCGCGCCTCGATCGCCCAGCGCGAGGGTGCCGAGGAGTTCGTCTTCTACGACGGCCCGCCCTTCGCCAACGGCCTGCCCCACTACGGGCACCTGCTCACCGGCTTCGTCAAGGACGTCATCCCGCGGTTCCGCACCATGTGCGGCGACAGGGTGGACCGCCGCTTCGGCTGGGACACCCACGGACTGCCCGCCGAGCTCGAGGCGATGCGGGAGCTCGGCATGACCGAGAAGTCCGAGATCGAGGCGATGGGGCTGAAGGAGTTCAACAACGCCGCGAAGGCCTCGGTGCTGAAGTACACCAAGGAGTGGGAGGAGTACGTCACCCGCCAGGCCCGCTGGGTCGACTTCGAGAACGACTACAAGACCCTCGACGTCACCTTCATGGAGTCCGTGCTGTGGGCGTTCAAGACGCTCTACGACAAGGACCGCGCCTACGAGGGCTACTACGTGCTGCCCTACTGCTGGAAGGACCAGACGCCGCTGTCCGCGCACGAGCTGCGGATGGACGACGACGTCTACCAGGAGCGCCAGGACCAGACCGTCACCGTCACGTTCCCCTTCACCGGGCAGAAGGCCGCCGAGCTCGGGCTCGAGGGCGTCAGCGCCCTGGCCTGGACCACCACCCCCTGGACCCTGCCCACGAACTTCTCCCTCGCCGTCGGCCCCGAGCTCGAGTACTCCGTGGTGCCCGCCGGCCCGCTCGGCGCCGGCGACGGCACCGCCGCGGGGGAGGGCCGCTACCTGATGGCGACCGCTCTGCTGGGCGGCTACGCCAAGGAGCTCGGCTACGAGGGCGCCGAGGAGATCCTCGCCGCCGCCGAGCCGCGGGTCTTCACCGGCTCCGAGCTCGAGCACGTCGCGTACACCCCGCTGTGGACCGTGTACTCCGAGGACCGCTCGACGTGGGGCACTCAGAACGCCTGGATCGTCACCGTCGCGGACTACGTCTCCACCGATGACGGCACCGGCGTGGTCCACCAGGCCACCGCCTACGGTGAGATCGACCAGCAGGTCAACGCCGCCTACGGGATCCCCGTCATCGTCTCCGTGGACGACGGCGCCCAGTTCCTGGACTACTTCGCCGGCACCGAGCTCGACGAGATCGCCGGGGTGCAGGTGTTCGAGGCGAACCGCCCGATCATCCGCAACCTCCAGCGCGCGGGCCGCCTGCTGCGCGAGGCCAGCTACGTGCACTCCTACCCGCACTGCTGGCGCTGCCGGAACCCGCTGATCTACAAGGCCGTCAGCTCCTGGTACGTGAAGGTCGCCGACCAGCGCGAGCGGATGCTCGAGCTCAACGAGCAGATCGACTGGGTGCCCGGCAACGTCAAGCACGGCCAGTTCGGCAGGTGGCTCGAGGGCGCCCGCGACTGGGCGATCTCCCGCAACCGCTACTGGGGCTCCCCGATCCCGGTGTGGAAGAGCGACGACCCGAACCATCCGCGCGTCGAGGTGTACGGCTCGCTCGCCGAGCTCGAGGAGGCCTTCGGCACCCTCCCGCGCGACGAGCACGGCGAGGTGAACCTCCACCGCCCCTACATCGACGAGCTCACCCGCCCGAACCCGGACGACCCCACCGGGCGCTCCACGATGCGCCGCATCCCCGAGGTGTTCGACGTCTGGTTCGACTCCGGCTCGATGCCCTTCGCCCAGGTGCACTACCCCTTCGACAACACCGACTGGTTCTCCTCGCACCATCCCGCGGATTTCATCGTCGAATACATCGGGCAGACCCGCGGCTGGTTCTACGTCATGCACGTGCTGTCCACCGCGCTGTTCGACCGCCCGGCCTTCACCTCGGTGATCTGCCACGGCATCGTGCTCGGCGAGGACGGGCAGAAGATGTCCAAGTCGCTGCGCAACTACCCCGATGTGCGCGAGATGTACGACTCCTACGGCGCCGATGCGATGCGCTGGTTCCTCATGGCCTCGCCCATCCTGCGCGGCGGGAACCTCATCGTCGACGAGCCGAAGATCCGCGACGCGACCCGCCACGTGGTGCTGCCGCTGTGGAACGTGTGGTACTTCCTGGCCCTGTACGGGAACGCGGCGGGGGAGAAGGACGCCGCCGGGCGGCCGACGGGCTACCGCGGCCGCACCCGCCACGACTCCACCGACGTGATGGACCGCTACCTCCTGGCCCGCACCGGTGAGCTGGTGCGCGGGGTGAAGGAGTCGATGACCGCGCTCGCGATCGCCGACGCCGCGGACCAGATCCAGGACTACCTCGACATGCTCACCAACTGGTACGTGCGCCGCTCCCGCGACCGCTTCTGGGAGGGCGACGAGCAGGCGATCGACGTGCTGTCCACCTGCCTGGAGACCCTCTGCCGGGTGGCGGCCCCACTGCTGCCCATGGTCACCGAGGAGATCTGGAAGCAGCTCACCGGCGAACGCTCCGTGCACCTCACCGACTGGCCCGAGGCGGATCTCTTCCCGCACGATCCGCAGCTGGTGACCCGGATGGACGCGGTGCGCGCGATCGCCAGCGCAGGCAACGCGCTGCGCAAGAAGGAGCAGCTGCGGGCCCGGCTGCCGCTCGCCGAGCTCACCGTGGTCCACCACGACCCGGCCGCGCTCGAGGAGTTCTCGGCGATCATCGCCGACGAGCTCAACGTGAAGACCGTGCGCCTGCTGGACGTCGCCAGCGAGGAGGCGCAGGGGATGGGCGTCGAGCAGCGGCTGAGCGTCAACGCCCGCGCCGCCGGGCCGCGCCTGGGCAAGCAGGTGCAGGCCGTCATCAAGGGCTCCAAGACCGGCGACTGGTCCGTGGACGAGGCGGGGCAGGTCACCTCCGGCGGGATCGTCCTCGAGGAGGGCGAGTACTCGCTCGACCTGGTCGCCGGCGAGACCGCGGCGATGGAGGGCCGCGCCGTCGGCGTGCTGCGCGGTGGCGACTTCCTCGCCCTCGACACCCGGGTCACCCCGGAGCTCGAGGCCGAGGGCACCGCCCGTGACGTGGTCCGCGCGATCCAGTCGGCGCGCCGCGGAGCGGGGCTGGACGTCTCCGACCGGATCCGTCTCACCGTGGACGGTGACGAGTCGGTGGTCGCGGCGGTCGCCGCGCACCGCGACCTGGTCGCCGGCGAGGTGCTCGCCGTCGAGCTCGCGGTGCCGGCCGCGCCGGCCGAGGGGGCGCACGCGGCGAGCGAGAAGGTCTCCGGCGGCACGGTCACCGTCTCCGTGCAGTCCGCGGCCCTCGCCTGACCGCGGCAGGACCCGCACGCGGCCGGCGGCGCCCCCGGAACCGGGGCGTCGCCGGCCGTTCTGCTGTGCTCCGTCCACCGCCGGGCGCTGCCCCCGGCGCGCCCGGGGGAGGACATGGCATGCTCTGGGGTGACCGCAGGACGAGGGGATGAGCATGGTGAGCAGGCGCGGAATTCTGGGTGGGGCGGCCGCCGCGGCGGCCTTGCTGCTGGGCGCCTGCGGCCGCGGCGGGGAGAAGCTCGTCGAGGCGGCGGAGGAGGCCGCGACCGCGGTCGACGGCGTCTCCTCGGCAGAGCTCACGATCGCCGACGGTGCGACCTTCGAGCGGCTCCTCAGCGGCACCGTCTCCCTCGCGGCGGGGGACCGGGCGGGCGGGCTGGAGACCTTCGACGAGGCGATGCGCGGCATCGTCACCACCCTCCACGCGGAGCTCGAGGACGCCGAGGCCCGCAGCCTCCGGGTGGGCGGCATCACCGGGATCCTCGACGGCGGGGAGGAGCTGACCCCGCTGGACCTCGACCCCGATGTGGTCGCGGCCACTCCGCGTCTCGACCGGGTCACGGCCGAGTCCTTCTACGGCCGGTACGGACTGGGCTGAGCCCGGCGGGGCCGCTGCCCGCTCACGGTGCGCCGCGGCCCACCGTCACCACATGGGACTCGGCGACATAGGTGCCGTCTCCGAGGTATGTCCCGGTGAGGTCCCGCTGCAGCGCGGACAGCGTCGGATCGGTCGTCGTGGCCCTGCCGACGCTTCCCGCATACCCTCCCGCGGCCTCGCCCTGCAGCCCCACCGAGTCGTGGTTGGACTCGAGGATCGTCACCGGGTCCGCGGAGGCGACCGGATAGCCGGGCAGCGCGACCTCGTGCCGGTTCGGGGCGCCGAGCGTCCCGCCGTCCACCTGCGCACCGCCCAGATCGAGTCCCGGGATGAGGTCGCCGCTGATCCCGCCGGGGCCGATCCCGCCCTCGTGGTGCACGTTCACCGACTGGGTCGAGTCCTGGGCGGGGACGACGGTCTGCACGGGGGACCCCACCGAGAACGTGGTGGTCACGTTGTAGGTGCCCGCCTCCCCGGAGGCGCTGTTGAACGTCGGGTCCGCCGAGAGGTGGTTCGCCACGATGCCGCCCTGCGAATGGCCGACGATCATCACGTCCGCGCCCGGCGGCACGCCGGCGGAGCCCATCGCGGCGCGCACGTCGTCCATCGCCGCCGGGTGCTGCCCGGCGACCAGGCGCAGGTTCGAGCCCCAGTCGCGGGAGTTGCCCTGTTCGCCGTAGGCGGCCGGGACGTCGGAGAGCGCCGCGCCCTCGGTGGGCGGGACCTGGACGATGTACACCGGCTCCCCGCCGCTGCTGCGGTGCACCTCCTGGATGCCGATCTGCCCGCTCTCGAGCAGTCCGCCGGTGGGGTTGTCCATGCGGAGCGCATCGTTCTGCAGGATCAGGTCCTGCAGGGTCTGCGGGCTCTGCGACGGCGTGGAGTCGGTGCTCACCGACTCCACGATCCCGCCGGGGCGGTCATCGAGCAGCGCGGCGTCCCTCCCGGTGACGGCCTCGTAGAGCCCGACCCCCGCCGAGCCCGCGGTGAGCAGGCCGGCGGCGCTGAGCTCGGCGATCGTCGGGACCCGCTCGCCGGTGGCCCAGTCCTCGAGGATCCCGACGAGGTGCTCCGCGTCCCGCTGGAACTGCGCGATCCCGTCGGTGTCGACCCCGAACCGGCCCAGGCCGTCCCCGAGCAGGTCGATGCCGGCGTCCACACCCCAGCCGATCCCGTCGGAGACCCGCTCCGCGAGCCCGGATAACGCTGCTTCCGCCGGGCCCTCGAGCCAGTACGGGATCCAGGGACTGTCCTGGTGCAGGGAGCCCCTGCTGGTCCGTGAATCGTCCGCGGGCGGGAGCGAGCTGCCGTCTCCTCCCGGACCGGTTCTCTGGCCGTCGGCCTCCGAGGCGATGTCCTGGTGGTCCGCCTCGCCGAGACCGTCCCCGCCCAGGGCGGTCAGCTCCGCGCACACGGAGGCCAGGCTGCCGGTGGCCAGCGCCGTCCACCGCGCGCGGAACTCCTCCGCATCCGGTCCCGTCCACCCGGCCCCCCGGACCGCCGTCCCCAGACGGGAGGTGAGGTCCTCGACCTCGCCGGAGGCCGTGCGCAGACGCTCCGCGTGGTCGCGCAGCTGCGCGGTGTCCATCCCCCAGAACTCGGTCATCGCGCACCGCCCGAGGGGGCGCAGGCCGCTGCGAACCGCAGGCCCTGCTCGAGGATCGGCAGCAGCGTGCCGAGCACGTCCCCGCCGTCCACCGGATGGATGCTCAGGGCGGGGCTCGTCGGCTGGTCCAGCCGGTACAGACCCCGCCGCCCGGTCGCCCACAGACGGGACCAGGTCACCGGCTCCTCCGTCACCCGGTGCTGCGGGTCGTGGAGGGTGAGGGCGAGGGAGAGGCGCGGACCGGTCGCCGTCAGCGCGTCCCGCAAGGGGGCGTCGAGAGCGGGCACCGCTGCGAACGCCTCCTCGGGGGCGAGCCCGCGGGCGAGCGCGCCGGCAGCGGCGCGGCCCTGCTCAGCGCTCAGGCGCAGGGCGGTGGACCCGCGCTCGACGCCCAGCCGCGCCGGTGCGAGGTCGATCCCCGCCTCCTCGAGCATCGCGGTGATCCTCGTCGGCACCTCCTGCGCGTCGATCCGGGACCAGTGCGAGGGCTCATCGTCCTCGGAGTGCTCGAGGGTCGCGACGACGGGATCCAGACCGATCCGCATCCGGCGCGTCCGCTCGGCGTCGGTCACGGCCACCACCAGCAGGGCGGGGGCCGTGAGCTGTCGCAGCACGAGGTCGACGGTCGCCTCGTCCGGGCGGCCGCGCCCCTCGCGCGCCGGCGGCTCCCGCAGCGCGCGGTACACCGGGTTCCAGTCCTCGGCCGGCACCGGGCCCTCGCTCGCCCACTGCGTCGCCGACCCCACGGACGCGGTCACCTGGGTCATCGCCCCTGCTCCTCTCCGGCGTGCCCCGCAGCCCGCCCCTGATGCCGCCGAGACTACGAAGCAGAGCGCCCGGGCTCGATGGGCAGGCTTGCCCATGTGGACCGGGCACCGGTGGGGAGGAACGGTCCAGCCGCGGCTCGTACACTGATCCCCGCCCCGCCCGCCCGTCGTCCCCGCAGGAGCCGCAGTGCAGAACTCTCCCCGTCCGGGGTCGTCCCCGCAGGCCATGTCGCCCGAGCTGCGCGAGGTGTATGCCGCGCTGCTCGAGCGCGCCCCGGAGAACCGGATCGAGCCGGATCTGTCGCGCATCACGCGCGTGATGGAGCTGATGGGGGACCCGCAGAACTCGTACCGCTCGATCCGGATCGCGGGCACGAACGGGAAGACCACGACGGCGCGGATCCTGGAGCGCATCCTGCGCGAGGCCGGGCTGCGCACCGGCCGCACCACGAGCCCGCATCTGCGCTCGCCCGTCGAGCGGATCGCCATCGACGGCGCCTCGATCGACGAGGAGGGATTCCTGCAGGCGTACCACGACGTCGCCCCGTTCGCGGCGATCGTCGACGCCGAGCAGGAAGCGGCCGGGGGTGTGCCGCTGACCTACTTCGAGTACCTCACCGCGATGGCCTTCCAGGCCTTCGCCTCCGCACCCGTCGACGTCGCCGTGATCGAGACCGGGCTCGGCGGCACCTGGGACGCGACCGGTGCCGTGCACCCGGACGTCGCCGTGATCACCCCCATCTCCCTGGATCATCAGGACTACCTCGGCGACACGATCGCCGAGATCGCCGCGGAGAAGGCCGGGATCCTCACCGCCGAGGCGACCGCGATCCTCGCCTCCCAGCCCTACGAGGACGCCGCCGATGTGCTGCGCGAGCGGATCGGGGAGCTCGGTGCCGAGGCCGCGGTCGAGGACCAGCAGATCGGGGTGCTCTCGCACACCCCCGGCGTGGGCGGGCAGATGCTGAGCCTCCAGGGGATCGCAGGACGCTACGAGGAGGTGTTCCTCTCGCTGCTCGGCGAGCACCAGGCGCGCAACGCCCTGCTCGCGGTCGCCGCCGCGGAGGCGCTGCTCGGGGACGGCCGCACCCCTCTGGGCGGCGAGCTGCTCAGCGCCGCCCTCTCGAGCGTCACCTCCCCGGGCCGCGCCGAGGTGGTGCGCCAGGCACCCACGATCCTGCTGGACGCCGCGCACAACCCGGCCGGCGCCCTCACCCTCGTCGAGACCGTCCGGGAGAACTTCCGCTTCACCCGCACCGTCGGCCTGGTCGGGATCCTCCGCGAGAAGGACGCCGCGGAGATCCTCGACGTCCTCGAACCGCTGCTGGACAGCGTGGTCATCACCCAGTCGAGCTCGCCGCGGGCGATCCCCACCGACGTCCTGGCGGACATCGCCCGCGACATCTTCCAGGACGAGGACAGGGTGGTGGAGCGGGCGAGCCTGCCCGATGCGATCCAGGCCGCGGTGGACCTGGCCGAGACCGACGGCGACCAGTTCGGCGGTGTCGTGGTGGCCGGATCGGTGACCCTCACCGGTGAGGTCCGCGAGCTGCTCGGCGTCCCCGAGGAGGAATGATCATGGATCTGGACCTCACGCCCTCGCCCCGCCCGCACGGCGCGCAGCGGATGTTCTCCGCCACCATCCTCGTCATCGAGGCGTTCGTGGTGTTCTTCGCCGTCCTGGCCGCTCACCAGCTCGTGCCCGGCGACCGCACCGTCACCTGGGTCTGGGGCCTGCTCACCCTGCTCGCGCTGCTGGCGTGCTCCGGGATGCTGCGCCGCGGGGCCTGGCCCTACTGGCTCGGCCTCCTCCTGCAGCTGCCCGTGATCCTGCTCGGACTCCAGGTCACCGCCATGTGGGTGGTGGGGATCGGGTTCGGCATCCTCTACGCCTACAGCGTGTTCAAGGGCCACCAGCTGGACCGGGAGAAGGATGCGGTGGACGCCGAGGTGCTCGGCACGAGCGGCCCGCAGGAGCCCACGGCCTGACCGCCCGGCGGCGCAGCCCGCGCCGGCAGGGGCGGGAGCGAGAGCGGCAGCCCCGCATCGCGTTCCCCCCCGCGGTGCCGGAGCGCCCCGGATCCGTGGGTACCCTGGTGCTATGACCGCACAGCGCACACTCGTCCTGCTCAAGCCCGACGCCGTCCAGCGCGGCCTGCGCGGGGAGATCCTCCGCCGCATCGAGGCCAAGGGCTACGACATCATCGCCCTCGCCCAGCGCACCGCCACCGCCGAGGAGCTCGCCGCGCACTACGCCGAGCACGAGGGCAAGCCCTTCTACCCGGGCCTGGTGGAGTACATGGGCTCCGCGCCCCTGGTCGCGATCGTCGCCGAGGGCGTCAACGTGATCCCCGGCTTCCGCTCCCTGGCCGGTGCCACCAATCCCACCGAGGCGGCGCCCGGCACCATCCGCGGCGACCTCTCCTGCGAGCAGGACCTCCCCGTCATCCAGAACCTCGTCCACGGCTCCGACTCCGAGGAGTCCGCCGCCCGCGAGATCGGGATCTGGTTCCCCGAGCTCGGCTGAGACGCGCCGGGACGCAGCGCTGACGCTCCGCACGGCAGCGCTGCGCCCGGCACCACAGCACCGACGCCCCGCGCCGCAGCGCTGAGGGCCCACACCGCCACGCTGGCGGCGCAGCGTGACGCACTGCACGACGTACTGCGCGGTAACCGGGGTGGGGGCGTGCAGAATATGGGGTATGCAGCTGCCCCTCGTCGTCATCGCCTTCCTGGTCCTCGCCGTGCTGCTCGCAGTCGGGATCCTGGTGGTCGTCGCGGTGCCACGGCTGAAGGGGCCTGAGGTCTCGCAGGACCGCGAGTCCGCGGACCAGCGCCACAGCTCCCGCACCGGACGCTGAGCGGCCTCGACCCCGGGCGGCGGGACCGCGCGCCCGGGAGGCGCGGACGCGCCGCGCAGGGGCGCTGCCGGGGAGCGGAGCGTCACGGGGCACCGAGGAAACCTGCCTAGACTGACGGCTGTCCTCGCCGCATCGTCGGCTTCCCCGACCTCGGAGGTGACCCGTGGATCCCGATGGCCTACTCGCACTGATCGCCGGCGGCGGTGGTGGCGTCCTCATCATCGGCGCCGGCGCCTGGGCGTACATCCGCAGCCGGGGCCGCAAGCGCCCCACCGATGACACCACGACCGGCACCGACAGCGGCACCACCGAGTCCGGGGCCGACGCACCGCGCACCACGACCGCGGTCAAGGAGCGCCCGGCGGCGCCGACCTGGGCGGACACCCTCTCCGCGCCCGCCCCGAAAACTTCCGCCGCAGAGCCCGCCACCGGTGACGAGCCGGCAACGCGCCCCGCAGCGGATGCCGCCCCCACGGGCACGAGCACCACCGACGCGCCCGCCCCGGCCGACGAGGCCGCACAGCAGGGCACCGAGGCGCCGGCCGGCGCCACGGGCGCTGCAGAGACCGCCGCGCCGAGCGCTGATGTCCCCTTCGACCAGGAGACCGCACCGGAGACCGGGACCGTCGAGCCCGGCAGCTCTGCCGAGGCCGAGACCGCACCCGCCCCGGCGGATCAGGCCGCTCCCGCTGAGCCGGCCGCCCCCGTCGAGCAGCCCGCCCCGGCCGAGGAGGCGGCTCCGGCAGAGGCCTCGGCCCCGGTCGCTCCGGTCGAGCAGCCCGCGCCCGCCGAGCAGCCGGCGCCGCCCGCGGAGGAGTCGCCGGCCCGTGCCGCCGGCCCCGTCATCGAGACGCCCGAGGCGCCTGCCGACCGCATGGTGCGCCTGCGCGAGCGGCTCGCGCGCTCCGGCGCCCTGGGCCGGGGGATCCTCACCCTCCTCACCCGCGGCGGCGGCGTCGACGAGGACACCTGGGACGAGATCGAGGAGACGCTGCTGATGGCGGACCTCGGCCCCGACGCCACCGACGAGATGCTCGAGAACCTCCGCCGCCGCATCCAGGTGCTGGGCACCGATGACGCCGATGCGGTGCGCGAGGCTCTCCGCGAAGAGCTCGTGGCCCTGGTGAACCCGGATCTGGACCGCCGCCTGGCCGCCACCCGCCGCGAGGCGCCCGACGGCACCGAGGTGCCCTCGGTGCTGCTCATGGTGGGCGTCAACGGCACCGGCAAGACCACCACCGTCGGCAAGCTCGCCCGCGTGCTGGTCGCCGCCGAGCGCTCCGTCGTGCTGGGCGCGGCGGACACCTTCCGCGCCGCCGCCGCCGAGCAGCTGACCACCTGGGGCTCCCGCGTGGGCGTGGACACGGTCCGCTCCGACCGCGAGGGCGCCGACCCGGCGGCTGTCGCCTTCGACGCCGTCAAGGAGGGCATCGAGCAGGAGGTCGACGTGGTCATCATCGACACCGCCGGCCGCCTGCAGAACAAGAAGGGCCTGATGGACGAGCTCGGCAAGGTGCGCCGGGTCGCCGAGAAGGGCCTGCACGGCGACCAGGTCGCCGAGGTGCTCCTGGTCATCGACGCGACCACCGGCCAGAACGGCATGCAGCAGGCGCGGGTCTTCTCCGAGGCGGTGAACATCTCCGGCATCGTGCTGACCAAGCTCGACGGCACCGCCAAGGGCGGCATCGTCGTCAACGTGCAGCGTGAGCTCGGGGTGCCGGTGAAGATGGTGGGCCTGGGCGAGGGCATGGACGATCTCACCCCCTTCGACCCCTACGGCTTCGTGGACGCGCTGCTGGACGGCTGATCCACCACCCGGGACGGACCGGGACATCTGCTGCGGAGGCGGCGCACCCTCACGGGAGCGCCGCCTCCGCTGCTGTGCGAGCTCCGGAAGCGGCCCGGCGGCCCGGGCGGCCTTCCCTTCGTGCGCCCGGTCGGAGGGATCGGCGTGGGGGTTCTCTCCTGTGCGGTGGGGCGCTCCTCCTGGGGCGAGCCCGCCGGGCGCACTACACTGATGCGGTCCATACGACCAAGGGGAAGCGCTTCGTGTTCAACAACCTCTCCGATCGCATCACAGC